>Ga0256835_1000452_pt1 | contig 30851 bp, 28 predicted proteins | sample PIR30metaG_FD_185972 | JGI IMG/M metagenome (GOLD analysis project Ga0256835, IMG submission 185972) | Hydrothermal vent microbial communities from East Pacific Rise, Pacific Ocean - PIR-30 | ecosystem: Environmental > Aquatic > Marine > Hydrothermal vents | place: Pacific Ocean: East Pacific...
GTTCGTCTCATCGAGAACCTCCTTGCCTCCAACGTCTGCGCACAGATTTGCTCCTCACGAAACGAGTTTACCCCTGGAAACGGTGTTTCGCAACCGTTTCCAGGGGGATCGAGCAATACAGATCACATCCCGGCAAGCCACATTCCAAAGACGGCTGTGGCATCCGCCGCTGACAGGGAACCGTTTCCGTTTGCATCGGCGCAAGGTTTCGCAGCATAGGAACCCGCGGATTCCCAGGCGGTCGGATCATCGTTGCCATCGCCATCCGACCACTCTAGCAGGATGGCCGTTGCATCCGCTGCAGACAGCCCACCACTCCCATTCGCATCACCCGCATCGCAACCCCAGGCGGAGTTGTTGATGATGATCACCTTGTCCTCAGAGGTCTCGGTGAACTCGCCGTCGCACTTGTCCACGTAGTAGCGGACCTTGACCCGGCCGGGGTTCGGGCCCGAGGTGACCGTTGCCGAGTAGGTCCCGTCGCCGTTATCCGTCACCGAGCTAATAGTCGCCTGCGAGTAGTTCGGGCCAACGAACTCCATCCGGACGACCTGGCCCGGGAGGGCGTTGGTCCCGTCGTTCAGGGTCGTGGTCATGGCCGAGGTCTTGGGATTGCTGCTGTCGCCCTGGACGTAGATCGTGCCGTCCGAGGCCGTCATCCCAGAGGCCGCCGTATCGATGGTCACCGAGACGCCGACCGTCGCGTCGACGATCTCGTCGAAGTCGTTCTCGTCCCAGCCGTTGGCGCAGGCGTCGGCCACGGAGAACGCGAACCCGTCCGCCGACCGCCGCAGGTGCAGCGTGGTGGAGCCGGTGAAGCCGGAAGCGACGCTGAAGGTCATGCTGAACAACCTCATGGGCTGATCAAGCTTGGCCATGGCGCAAGGGCTGGCCAACGCAGAGCTCGTGTCGCCATCGGTGGCCCAGTCGCCGGCCGCCGCCCAGCCGTACCGCCCCGAACCGGTGTGGTCCTGGAAGATGCCGTCGGGATAATCACCCTGAGTTCCACTCGTCAATGTCAGCTTCGAAGTGTCGAAGGCGACGTCCACGACCGCCGTGGCGATCCGGCCGTTCCCGCCGTTTACGGTTCCACAACTCTGGGAGCAGGTCGTGGTCGTATCGGTTCCCGGCCGGAACATCACGTCCGCGGTGAACGTCCCGCCCGGCGTCACACAGAATCCATTGTCGTTGTCGGTGGGATCGACGATCTCGAAGTCGATTCCGGGCGCCGTCGTCGTACCGCGGACCGAGGGAAGGTCCTTCGCACGGAACGCCGCGGCCTGGGCGACGAGGTCACCGGCCGTCGGGCCGTCGTCCTCGATCGTGAAGACGGACAGCGGAACGTCCTTCGCCTCGAAGTTCGCGGCGGACGTCTTCTCACCCACCACCTGGGCCTGGGCGAAGTCTACCGCCGCCGGAAGCACCACCGTCGCAATGGAACCGTTCGGGATCCCCGCAAACGGCGCCTGACCATCCAACGCGGCGAACCGGACCTGCACGTGGCCGTCCATCGCCTCGACCCGGCTCAGGAGCTGGTACCGGCCAGAGAGCTCCGACTGGACCGTCACGTCCTTCGCCTTGACCGGCTCGAGAACGGGGAAGTCCAGCCATGCGCCGAGAGCGCTGACGCCGCTGCCCTCGAACCGCACCTGGACGACCTGGGATCCGTCCTCACGGATCGCGGTCCGCTGCACGATCAGGCGCGGCGCGTTCTGGCCGAAAACCGCTTCCTCACGGCTCATCTGCTTCTGGACGGTCTGGCCGGCCAGGAGCGGCGACGCCATCGTCACGATCGCAACGACGGCCACGATGGTCATGATCTTCTTCATCTCTTCCTCCTTGGCATATTCCCACCGGCCCCTCGGCCGGCGCCTCGTGATTCCCTTTTCATCGAACGAATCATACCCCACATCGTAAGGACGCGCCAGTCTCCTGGCGGTCACGCGGTGATCCGGGACACACGCATGGATCGTGCTCCGGGACCGTTTCCCCAAGGCCCCGAGGAGGAGCTGACCTCGCGGCCGCTACAACGAAGGACCTGCAGCGGATGCGGTCTCAGGATGCGAGACTCACGGTCCCAGTCGATCAATGACGATGACGGCGCCGCCCTCCAACGAAGCCAGGACAGACGGCAGCGGTACGGGTGAACGGCAGCGAGAGGACCTGCGGTCCGGGCTACCATGGAAGCGGAGGCCTTCGATGCGCCGGACGATGCTCTCATCCCTCGCCATCGCCCTCGCTGCCCTCTCCGGGTGCGGCGGGGGCGGCACCCCCACCCTGCCGCCTGACACCATCGTCATCGGCAAGCTGGCGGACATCGAGAACTGGAACCCGTACCTGGCGGACTCCGCGTTCGCCGAGGACGTGCTGACGCTGCTGTACCCCACCCTGGCGATCGAGCAGCCGGACTACACCGACCATCCCCCATCGTTCGAACCGTGGCTCGCGTCGAGCTGGGAGACATCGGAAGACGGACTCTCCCTCACGTTCCACATCGATCCCCGCGCCTGCTGGAGCGACGGGGTTCCCGTCACCGCCGAGGATGTCCTCTACACATGGAAGGTCCAGCACGATCCGGCCGTCGGCTGGCCCGGAGTGGAAGACAAGGCGAACATCACGGGCATCGAGGCGCCAGACGACCACACCATCGTCTTCCGGTTCGCCCGCCGCGACCCGTACGCGATGATGGACGTCAACGACAGCCCCATCGTGCCGGCCCACGCCTGGCGGACGATCCCGTTCGAGGACTGGGAACGCACCGACTGGACCGCCCACGCCCTCTCCGCCGGGCCGTTCGTTCTCGAACGGCACGTTCCCCAGCAGGAGATCGACCTCGTGCGCAACGAGGCGTACTGGATCCCCGGCCGGCCCGCCGTCTCCAACGTGGTCTGGCGGATCGTGCCGGACCAGAACGCCCTCCTGACCCAGCTCCTGGGCCACCGCCTCGACTTCCTCGAGGCGGTCCCTCCCCGGGAGGCGGGCCGTGTCGAGGCGGACCCCGCGCTGCGGCTGATCGTCTTCCCCGACCGGGCGTACGCCTACATCGGCTGGAACCTGCGGAGGCCGCTGTTCGCCGACCGGAACGTGCGCACCGCCCTGACCCTGGCGATCGACCGCGACGCGATCCTCCGCTCGGCGCGGGCCGGGTACGGCCGCCCCGGCGTCGGTCCGGTGCTCTCGACCATGTGGGCGTTCGACCGGTCGCTCGAGCCGCTGCCGTACGATCCGGAGCGCGCCCGGAAGCTGCTGGCCGCCGCCGGGTGGCGCGACACCGATGGCGACGGCGTGCTCGACCGGGACGGCGTCCCGTTCGCGTTCGACCTGATGACCAACGCGGGCAACGACACCCGCCGCGACATCGTGGTGCTCGTCCAGGCGGACCTCGCCCGGATCGGGATCGAGGTCCGCCCGCGGCTCCTGGAGTGGGGCGTGATGACCGGGAAGCTGGAGGCGGGCGAGTTCGACGCCGTGGTCGGCGCCTGGAGGGAGTCGACACGGATCGACCTCGGCCCGGTGTGGCACTCGGCCAGGCCGGGCGAACCGACCTACAACTGGGTGGGGTACGCCAACCCCGAGGTGGACCGGCTGATCGAGCAGGTCGAGGCGCTGTCTGACTTCGGCCGGCAGCTCCCGCTCCTCCACGAGATCCAGCGTCTGATCGTGGCCGACCAGCCGTACACATTCTTGTATGAATCCGACCGGGTCGCGGCGCTCTCGCGGAGGGTCCGGGGCGCGGACGTCAACGCGGCCAGCCCGTACTTCAACCTGGACCGTTGGAGCCTCGCCGGAACGGGGGAATGATGCCGTGTCCCGCCTGATCCTCCGGCGCGTGCTCGTGGCGGTCCCGGTGCTGTGGCTCGTGGTCACGGCCACGTTTCTCGCCGTCCACGCTGCGCCCGGCTCCGTGGAGGATCTGGTCGCCGACCCGTCCCTCTCGCCGGCCGCCCGGCTGGCGATCCGGGAGCACTGGAGGCTCGACCGTCCGCTCGGAGAGCAGTACGTCCGCTGGCTCGGGGCGGTGGCGGCCGGCGACCTCGGCGTCTCCTTCCTGTACCACCAGCCCGTGGCCACCGTGCTCGGACGGGCGCTCGGCCCGACGGCGCTTCTCGCCGGCACCGCCCTCCTCCTCGACCTTCTGCTCGGACTCGCCGTGGCGGTGGTCTCCGTCCGCCGCCCCCACGGTGTGGCGGACCGCCTGCTCGGCGGGCTCTCCCTCCTGCTCTGGGGGATGCCCCCGTTCTGGCTGGCGCTGATGGCCGTGCTCGTCTTCTCCCTGAAGCTCGGCTGGCTGCCGCCATCCCACATGGCCTCCGTGGGCGCGGCCGCCCTTCCGCCGGCGGCCCGCGCCGTGGACCTCCTCCGCCACCTGATCCTGCCCGCCGGGGTGCTCGCCCTCGCCGGGTTCGCCGCCACGGCGCGCTACCTCCGCGCCGCACTCCTCGACGTGGCCGCCTCCCGCCACCTCCTGGCCGCCCGGGCCCGGGGGGTCCCGCCCCGCCGGCTGTTCTGGGTCCACACCCTGCGCCCGGCGCTCCTGCCCGTCGCGACGCTGCTCGGCCTCGCCGTGCCCGCCCTGGTCTCGGGCGCCCTCGTGGTGGAGGTGGTCTTCTCATGGCCCGGGATGGGGCGTGTCATGTGGACCGCCGCCACCGCCCGCGATATCCCCGTGGTGCTCGCCACGACCCTGCTCGCCGCGGGGGCGGTGCTGGCCGGGACGCTGCTCGCCGACCTGCTGTACGCGGCGCTCGACCCGCGGGTCCGGGAGTCGGTGTGAACCGGCGGCGAGCCGTTCCCGCGCTTCTCGGGGCCGTGGTCCTGGCATGCCTCGCCGGGCCCCTCCTCCACCGGCCCGTCCCGGCAGACCCCGTCGGCGGAGCGCTCCTGCCGCCGGGTTCCGCGGTGGTGGTCCTCACCCTGGCAGACGGCCGGACGCTGGTCTCGCCCGCGGCCCGGCCGTCGCCCGACGGCGCCTGGACCCTCCGGCGCGGCGGGGCCGAGGAGACCGTCCCGCCGGCGGCCGTGCGATCGGCCGTCCGGCGGCGGGCGTGGCTGGGAACCGACCGGTACGGCCGGGATCTCCTGGACCGTCTCCTCCGGGGAGGCCGGATCTCGCTGGCCGTCGCCGGTGCGGCCCTCGCGCTCTCCCTCGTCGTGGGTCTCGGCCTCGGGCTGGCCTCCGCGACGGGCCCCCGCTGGCTCGACACCGTCCTGATGCGCCTGGCCGATGCCTGGATGGCGTTCCCGATGCTGTTCCTCCTCATCCTGCTCGTCGCCCTGTTCCGGCCGGGGCCTGTGAGCCTCGTCGCGATCCTCGGCGCCTCGTCCTGGATGGGGCTGGCCCGCCTCGTCCGCGGCCAGGCGCTGGCGCTGAGGGAGCGGCCGTTCCTCCAGGCCTCCCGTGCCATGGGCAGCCCGTGGCACCTCCGGTGGCGTCTCCACTACCTGCCGAACCTCGTGGGCCCCGTCGCCCAGGAGACGGCGCTGCGCCTTGGCGACCTGATCGTCGCCGAGGCGACCCTCTCCTTCCTCGGCCTCGGGATCCAGCCGCCCACGCCCTCGTGGGGCTCCATGGTTGCGGAGGGCCAGGCGGTCCTCCTCTCCGGCTGGTGGGTGGCCACGATCCCCGGCCTGGCCATCGCCCTGGTCGTCCTCCTGCTGGCCGCGGCCGGTGACCTCCTCCAGGATCGTGTCGGCCCCGGAACCGCCTGAGCGAGACGGTAGATCCCCGAACTGATCACGAACCTTGGGAGCTGCGGAGCCCTGCGCTCCACCGGCTCGGCCCGCAAGGAAGACACAGGGTAACGGGATCCGAAGGACGGACCCTCAGAACCGTTCCCTCGGGAAAGTGGAGACAGTCTCCGTCATGAATTCACTCGTCCTCCCTGGGTCTCCCGCGGAGCCTCTTGACCATCGCGCGTCGCCGCTTGGCCTCGCGCTCCCGTTCGCGGACGCCGCGCGGTTTCCGCGTGGCGCGGCGCACCTTCCGGGGCCGGTTCCGCTCGGCGAGGATCCGGCGGAGGCGCTCGAGGGCGATCTTCCGGTTCCGGTGCTGGGAGCGGGTGTCCGCACAGGTGACGACGATCCCGGTGGGCCTGTGCCGGATGCGGACGGCGGAGTAGGTCCTGTTCCGGTGCTGACCGCCGGGACCGCCGGCCTGGTAGACGGTCACCTCGATCTCGCGTTCGAGCCGGTCGAGGTCGGGCGCGCCGTTCCCGTCGTCCACGGGGTCAGTGTACTCCTCACGCCCCTTCCGGACCCTCCTTGGGCTCCGAGCGGTGCCCGCGGAAGAAGTCGTGGACATCCTCGAGGATGCGGTACAGCGACGGGACGAGGAGCAGGGTGATTCCGGTGGCGAACAGCACGCCGAACCCCAGGCTGATCGCCATGGGGATGAGGAACCGCGCCTGCATCGAGCGCTCGAGGATCATCGGTGTCAGGCCGAAGAAGGTGGTGATGGTGGTCAGCATGATCGGGCGGAACCGCCGGATCCCCGAGTCCCGGAGCACCTGGAGCATCGGCAGGTGCTCCGCGCGCTCCTTGTTGATCAGGTCCACCATGATCAGGGAGTCGTTGACCACGACGCCGGTCAGGGCGACGATCCCCATCCCCGACAGCAGCGACAGGTCGTACCCCATCAGGATGTGCCCGAGCACGGCGCCGACGAGGCCGAAAGGGATCGCCGTCATGATGATCAGGGGCTGGGTGGAGCTCCGGAGCGGGATCGCCAGCAGGCAGAAGATGGCGAACTGGGCGAACAGGAAGCTCTCGCCGAGGCTCTTCATCGACTTGCCCTGCTCGCGCTGGGCACCTCCGAAGGTGGAGACGAGCCCGGGGAAATCCTGCTTGAGGCGGGGCAGCACGGTCTCGCGCAGCTCCCGGTTGATCTCGTTGGCGTTGGCCTCGGTCTCGTTGACGGTACCGGTCACGGTGACGACCCGCCGCCGGTCGGTGCGGTTGATGACGGCGTACCCCCTGCCCTCGTGGACCTCGGCGACGGTAGGAAACGGAATCTGAGTACCGTTTGGGAGGCGGATGCGCAGCCTGTCCAGGGAGGCCAGGGTGCGGCGTGCCTCCTCGGGGTAGCGGACCTTGACCCGGATGTCGTCCCGTCCGCGCTGGATCCGCTCGGCCTGGTCGCCATAGAACGCGTGGCGCACCTGCCCCGCGAGGTCGGCCAGGGTCAGGCCGAGGTTGTGGCCGATCGGCTTCAGCCGCAACTTGAGCTCCACCTTGCCGGGCTCGAACGAGTCGGCCACGTCGCCCACGCCGGGGTACCGGGCCACCAGCTCCTTGAGCCGGTTGGCGGCGCGGACGAGCGTCTCGAAGTCGTGGTGCGAGAGCTCCACGTTGATGTCCTCGCCCACGGAGAACAGGTTCGACGAGAAGGAGAGCATGGAGACCCCTGGGATCTCGCCGACGGCCTCGCGCCACCGGTCGGCCAGGACGCCCGAGGCGATCCCGCGCCGCTCCCCGGGCGAGAGCTCCACCACGATCTCGGCAAGGTGCGCGCCCGTCTCCCCCCCGACGCCCTCGGTGTGCCCGCCGCCGGCGATCCTGGCCGCCCTGGGCTGCTCCCCGAGCGACGTGGCGATGTGGCGGATCACCGGTCCCGATCCCTCCGGAGCCGTCCGGTCGTACTCGCGGCCGACCTCGATCGCCGCGCGCTCGATCCGCCGGACGACCTCGAGCGTGCGTTCCGGCGGGGTGCCCTTGGGCATGGTCAGCTCCGCCGTCATCTGGTCGGAGTCGATCCGCGGCATGAACGTGAACTTGACGTGCCCGCCGGCGATCAGTCCGACGGTAGCCATCAGGATGGCCAGGGCCGCGGCCAGAGTGGTGTACCGGTTCTCCAGGCTGGCCTCGAGCAGCCGCGCGTAGGGGCCGTTGACGAACCGTTCCAAGGCGTTCCGGAACACGTCCTGGATCCGGGCGACGGGACCCTTCCGCTCTCCCCGCCGCGCGCCCGCGAGGTGGGCCGGCAGGATGAACAGCGCCTCCACCAGGGAGATCAGCAGGACCGAGACCACCACCACGGGGATCGTCCTCATGATCTGGCCCATCCGTCCCGAGACGAACGCCAGCGGGACGAACGCGGCCACGGTGGTCAGGACGGAGAAGGTCACCGGGACGGCCATCTCGCGGACGCCCCGGACGGAGGCCTCCAGGGCGGGCATCCCCTGCTCGCGCCAGGTGAAGACGTTCTCGCCCACGACGATGGCATCGTCCACCACCATGCCCAGGCAGACGATGAAGGCGAACAGGGAGACCATGTTGATGCTGATGTCGAAGGCGGGCAGGATCAGCATCGCTCCGAGGAACGACGTGGGGATCCCCATGGTCGTCCAGAACGCCAGCCTGAGATCGAGGAACATGGACAGGGAGAGGAAGACCAGGATCAGACCCCAGCGGCCGTTGCGCACGAGCAGGTCGATCCGGGAACGGAGGATCTGGGAGCGGTCCTCCCATGTGTCGGCGCGGACGCCGGCGGGGAGAGAGGGACGGAGCCGCTCGTCGAGGTACCGCTTGACGTACTCGGCGATCTCCAGGGCGCTCTGGTCGCCGATGCGGTAGATCCGGATGCTGGCGGCGCTGGTGCCGTCGAACCGGGAGCCCACGTCGGTGTCCTCGAAACCGTCCACCACGCGCGCCACGTCGCCCAGCCGGATGGTGGCGCCGCCGGGGGTCGCCCGGACGACGATGTCCTCGAACTCGCGGCCGTGGTACCGCTGCCCCTTGCCCCGGACGAGGATCTCGCCGCCGGATGTCTTGATCTGGCCCCCGGGGATGTCGACCGAGTTGCGCCGGACGGCGGCCGCGATGTCGGCGAATGTCAGACGGTACTTCCGGAGGGTGTCCTCGGAGACCTCGATGTCGATCTCGAAGTTCCGCACCCCGGTGATCTCTGCCTGCGACAGCACGCCGCTGGCCGTCAGGTCGTCCCGCACGCGCCCGGCCAGGTACTTCAGGGTGGTTTCCGGGACGTCGCCGTGGAGCACCACGGTGATCACCTGGGTCCGGCTCGTGACCTCGGCGATGACCGGCTTCTCGGCCTCCTCGGGGAACGTCTCGATCCGGTCCACGGCGGCCTTGATGTCGTCGAGCACCCGGCGGACGTCGGCATCCTCGTCGAGCTCGGCGATCACCGTGCCCATACCCTCCTGGGCGATGGAGCGGATCCGGTCGATCCCCTCGATCCCGGAGATCGCCTCCTCCACCCGCATGCAGACCCCCTCCTCCACCTCCGCCGGCGCGGCGCCGAGGTAGGGAACGCGGACCGTGATCATCTGGGTGGCCAGGTCGGGAAACACCTTGACCGGCATCCGGGACAGGGAGATCAGACCACCCACGAGCAGGAACAGCATGAGGATGTTGGCCGCCACGTGGTTGCCGGCCATGAACGCCAAGGGACCGTGCTCCCTGCTCACGCCGCACCCTCCGCCGGAACACCGCCGTCCGTCCTGTCCTCCCCTCCGGCCACGCGGACCTTCATCCCATCCGTCACGACCTCGAGCTGGCTCGTCACCACGAGATCCCCGTCGGCGAGCCCGCCGGTCAGGTAGGCCGTATCACCCGCCGTGTGGGCCACCGCGACCTTCCGGAACCGCAGCACGCCGCCGTCGGCGACCCACACGGTGTCGCCCTCGTGGATGGCGTACCGGGGGATGGCGAAAGCGTTCCGGAGCGTCCGGCCGTGGATCGCGGCCTCGACGAACATCCCGGGGAGCAGCGGAATCCGGGTACCGCCGACGGGGCGGGGGACCTCGACGACGACGGAGATCGTCCGGGTCTGGAGGTCCACGGTGCCCTCGGTCCGGGCGATCCTGCCGTTCCAGGTCATGGTCTCGCCGCCCAGCCGGGCGGTCACGGTGACCGGCGAACCGGTCCGCCGGTTCCCGGGGCACGGGATGTCGAACCACGCCAGCTCGTCGTCTCTGAGCGGGACCGGGATCTCCATCGACTCCACGGCGTAGACGCTGGCGATCGGCTGGCCCGGCGCCACGAACTGGCCGAGGTCGGCCTGCTTCTCGACGACCCTCCCGTCGAACGGCAGGGCGATCCGGGTCCGGTCCAGGTCGGCCTTGGCCTTCTCCAGCGCGGCCCTCGCCGCGGCCAGGTCGGCCTCGGCCCCCCGGACCTGGGGCTCCCGCACCACGAGGGGGGACGGAGGTTCCTGGCCGGGGTGCTCGCGTTCCCACTCCCGGCGCGCAACCGTCGCCCGGGCGCGCTCCATCTCGAGCTGCACCTCGGCGGAGGCCACGCGGGCCTCGGCCTGGTGGAGCGCCGCCTCGGAGTCGGTCCGGTCGATCTCGACGAGCGCCTCTCCGGCCCGGAAGTAGCCGCCCTGGACGAACGCCGGCGAGACGTGGACGATCCGGCCCGAGACCTGGGGGATCAGCTGTACCGTCCGCGGGCTGCGGACCGTCCCGGTCCCGCGGATGATCACCGGGACGTCCGCCGGGTGGACGGCGACGGCCTCGACCAGGGGGCCGAGCCGCTCCACGGTCTTCTGCCTCGGCGGTTTCCGCGAGGAGACGAGCAGGAAGGTGAGGGCCGCTCCCGCCAGCAGGAGGAGGACCGGGACGGCGATCTTTCTCGGTCGGACGGTCATGGCGACACCTCGTCGGTCGTGGCGTTCGGGGCGGTCTCCGGCGCTCCGGCATCGGGTGCGGGGACCGCCGCCTCCCAGTCGCCGCCCAGGGCGAGGAAGAGGGCGACCCTGGCCTCCCAGAGCTGGCTCCGGACCTGGATCAGGGCGTTCTCGGCGAACCGCCGGGTGCGGTCGGCGTTGAGCAGGTCGAGCAGCTCGACGGTGCCGTACTCGTACCGCATCCGGGTCAGCTCCTCGGCGGCCACGGCGGCATCCCGCGACTGCCGGGCGGCGGCCAGCTCCTCCTGGAGCCCGCGATCCGCCGACAGGGCGTCCTCGACCTCCCTGAGCGCCGTCAGCACGGCGGAGGCGTAGTCGGAGGCCGCCTCCTCCATCCGGGCGCGGGCCGCATCGACGTTGGCGCGGAGCCGGCCGCCGTGGAAGATCGGCGCCAGGATCCCCATGGCAGCGTTGTAGATGATGTTCGAGGACCTCGTCAGGTCTGCGGCTTCGTTGCCCGTGAACCCGCCGGAGGCGGAGAGGGTCAGGTCCGGGTAGAGGTTCGCCAGGGCCACGCCGACCCTCGCCGCGGCGGACGAGAACCGCATCCGGGCGGCCACGAGGTCGGGCCGCCGGTCGAGGAGCGCCACCGGGAGCCCCGTGGGTACGGGCGAGAGATCGGGAACCGGCGGGAGGGTGTCGGGCAGGTCGGCCCCCGTGCCCGGCCTCCTGCCCAGGAGCACGTCCAGGGCGTGGCGCGCCGCGTCGATGGACCGGCGGAGGCGCGGAATGGCCGCCTCGGCCTGGGCCAGGCTGTTGACGGTCAGGTGGAGCTCGGCGGCGTCCGCGATCCCCGCCTCGTACCGGTCGCGGACGAGGGCCGCCGTGCGGCGCCAGCTCTCAGCCGTCGCCGTGGAGATCTCGAGCTGCTCCTCGAGCAGCGCGATCCGGACGCGGGACCGGATGACGTTGGCGATCAGGGCGTTGACCACCGCCTTCCGGCTGGCCTCGGTGGCCATGAGCTCGGCCCACGCGGCCTGTTCGCCCCGCTTGAGCTTCCCGAAGAGGTCCAGCATGTAGCTGACCTGGAGCTGGTCGTTGAACGTCGTCGAGTAGATCCCCACCCGCCCGACGTTGGGCAGCACCATGGAGAACTTGTTCCGGCTGACGTTGAGGCCGGCGTCGACCTGGGGGAGCCGGGCGCCGTGGGCCGCCCCGAGGGCCGCCTCGGACTGGAGCACGCGGGCCGCGGCCGCGTGAAGGTCGGGGTTGGCCTCGAGGGCGGCCTCCACGAGCTCCACCGTCACCGGGTCGGCGAAGTGCCTCCACCAGTCGTCCGGGGGAGGCGTCTCGGCCCCGGTCCCGGACGGCGCCGAGACGAACCGGTCGGCCGTATCCGCGGCGGTGGCCGGGGCCTCGCCGGGGTCCGGTCCCAGCGTGCAGCCTGCGAGCCCGGCCGCCAGGAGGAGGACGGTGGCCGCGCGCCGCGTCACGAGCCGCACTCCCCGGCCAGGGCGCGGATCCCCCCGGCCGTGAACCGGACGATGTGCGCGGTCAGCCGCTCGAGGTCGGCCGGGAGCGTGTCGCGATCCTCGAACCGCAGGCGGTGGACCACGTGGACGAGCTGGGCGACGAGGGAGAAGACGGCCATCCGGGCGTCGGAGGGCGCGAGACCCGGTTCCGCCCGGAGGAGCGCCTCGAGCAGCGCCTCCTGGACCGGACGGAGCATCTCCCGCTCGAACAGCTCCCTCGGGAGGCGGGGCTCGAGCATCTCCCGCGCCCACAGCTTCATCAGGAGACGGCCGTGCCCCTCGTCCAGCAGCGGTTCGAGGAACGAACCGGTGAACACCTCGAGCACCCGCTCGAGGGAGGGCCGCCCGGGCGCGCCGAGCACCTCCCGGAGCCTGGCGGTGCGCAGGTCCCTGAGGGAGACGAGCCGCCTGCGGAACACCTCGCGGTAGAGGTTCTCCTTGGAGCCGAAGTGGTAGTTGACGGCCGCAACGTTGCACCCCGCCTCGGCGGTGATCTCGCGGACGGAGGCGCCGCCGAACCCCTTCTCCGCGAAGAGGCGCTCCGCCGTGTCCAGCAGGCGGTCCCGCGTCCCCTCGTCGTCTCCGGTCACGGTACGGTCATGAACGTTCATTTCAATCGAGAGTATAAAACGAGCGTTTCATCCCCGTCAAGGGGGGACGTCGGCCGGGACGGCCGGGGTGGCGGCCGGCTGCGCCGGGGCTCCGGTGTCCGCCCGGGTGGCGGTGGGGCGCCGTCGTCCTGCCGGCCCGGGTCGGCGGCGGCGTTCCCTCGCGTGGTACGGGGTATGCTGTTCCCGAAGGAGGACTCCATGATGAAGCTGGATGTCAGGGCGTTCGCGCTCGCGTGCGGGACGTTGTGGGGCGTGACGGTCTTCCTGGCGACACTGTTCCTGATCGCCACGGGCCGGGACGGTTCCCTGATCTCGCACCTCGGGTACTTCTACCTGGGCTATACCTTCTCCGTGGGGGGTGCCGTCGTGGGGCTCGTCTGGGGGTTCGTGGACGGGGCCGTTGCCGGGGGGCTCCTGGCGCTGCTCTACAACCGGTTCGCCCGCTGAGTCCCCGGAACGCGAACGGCCGGGCGGTCCGCCCGGCCGGGTTCGGCGTTGCTGGAGGCGACGGCCGGATTCGAACCGGCGAATCAGGGCTTTGCAGGCCCCTGCCTTACCACTTGGCCACGTCGCCTCAGGGAACCGCATTCTAGGCCGGAAGGGGCGCACCGTCAACCACGGGCAAACGGACCGCGAACTCCCGGGGCGCAACCGGGGGGCCGCTCGTGCCGTGCAGGGGACCGGGTTGCTGATACACTCTCCAAAACGCGGTTCGATCGGATTTCTGAGGAGGCGGAGGCATGGGACACGTTTCGGAGATGGCAGTGGCGTGGTGAGGACGTCGTCGGCGAAGCGTGATTCGGGAGCGCCGGGCCGCTCCCCGTCCGACGGCTGGAGGATCGCCCTCCTCCTCGCGCTCCTGGCCGTGATCCTCGCCATCGTGGTCCTCGTCAGGTATTTCGGCGTTCAGCACGGGCTGGCCATGGGGGCCGTCCTCATCGGTGGCGTCGTGTGGTACTCGATCCGCCGGCGACTCGGCCGGACGCCCCACTGGGTCGGTCAGGCGTTCGTGCTGCTCGTCCTTCTCGCGGCGGCGTTCTCCCTTCGCAACACCATCCGTGCCCTCGGCTCGGAGGAGGGACGGTACGTCCTCGCCAGGCTGAACAAGATCCCGTGCGGGGAGACGATGGTCGTCAGCGCCGAGGATCTCGAGAAGGCCGGCCTGTTCACGAACGACGTCAAGGTCATCGAGCGCCTTCATGGCGACCTGCACAGGCTCTACGGAAAGCTCGTGGCCCGGATCAAGGCGGACAGGGGACGGCACCGGGCGGTGATCGAGACCGATGTCTTCGTCGATCCGCTCCTGCGGGCGCGGGCGAGGGACCGCTTGAGGAGGATCGGCCGTTATCTGGACGAGGCAGGGGATGAGCTCGAAAGCATCCAGGCGACTCTTCGCAAGCGGTACGCGAGAAGGACCGGCGAAAACACATGGAGGGCGAACTCGTACGCCGGCTGGGTCATCCTCGACCATGCCCGGCGGGCCGGCTTCGGCATCGGATCGTACCGTTGCGCCGTGAACGGGGGGCTGGAGCTTCTCGACGACAAGGAGCACAAGGATCTCGTCATCATCTTCTCCCGGGGCAAGCTCAGCTTCATGTCGGAGGAAAGGGTGTTCGAACGCAGATACGAGGCGGATATCGCAGGAATTCTCAAGTGCCAGAGGGATTTCGCGAAAGAGGCGTGCTGCGACGTGGACGACGTCCGGATCGTACCGGATGTGACGTTGCCCGACTACTACCCGTAACGGGAGCCCAGCCACCGTCCGGTCCGGCGGGATGGGTCCTCCGGAGAGCCGGTTCCCTTGCCCTCCCGTGCCGGGACCCGTAAGATGCTCGGGAACGGTTGATGGGAGGTGTCCATGGCCGCGACGGATGGCGGTGACCGGAAGATCAAGGTCGTGGATCGGCGGTGGTTCGACGAGACCGGAGAGCTCCGCCGGGAGCTGAGTGAGGCCCGATCCAAGTCAGAGACCAGTCAGGTTGAGAGGGAACCGGCCACACCGGCGGAGGACGCGGAGGTTGCGGGCGCGCCACCCACGGGTTCCAGCGCGGATCGGAACAGTGGACCCAAACCATCGAGTGGCGGAGTTGCATGGCCCTCGGCCATCAGCTTTCTCCAGATGGTCGATTTCCTGGCACAGCAGGCCCTCCTCCTGCTCTCTGGCGCCGAGGGCCATCCCGCGAGCCCCGAACAGGCCAGGATCTTCATCGACTTCCTCGGCATCCTCGAGGACCGGACCCGCGGCAACCTGACACCGGAGGAGGCCAGGGCACTGGCCGACGTCCTGTTCCAGCTCCGCGCGCTGTACGTCCAGACCACGGGGGGGTGATGCGGCGGGCCGCCCTGCTTCCGCTGCTGATCCTCGCGATGGCGCCGGTGCGTCTCGCCGGCGCCGGGGTGCCGCTCGGTGAGGCATGGTTTCGGGTCCAGCAGGCGGTGGATGCGGGAGACGTCGTCCGGGCACGCAGCGAGGCGGAGGATCTCGTGCGGCTCGGGAAACGGACCGGCGTGCGGCGGATGCCAACCTGGGGCCGGGCTTTGACGGCCGTCGCCCGGAAGAGTGCTCCGCCGGAGCGGGCGGCGTTTCTTGACATCGCGCTCCTGCTCGATCCGGACTGTCCGGAAGCGTACTTCCTCCGGTCCGAATGGGCGTGGCATGGGGGAAACCGGGGAGCTGCCGTGCTCGACGCGCTCCACGGCTGGCGCGCTTCGCTGTCGGATCCGTTCCGAAGGCGGGAGCTCATGACCTCGGCCGTCGGGTGGGGACTCCTTGCCCTCGTCGCGGTTGGGATCGTGGCAATGCTCGTTCAGACCGGACGCTACCTGCCTGAGCTCGGCCACGATGCGCTCGAGCTGGGGAAGGTTCTGTTCACGACGACCAACGCGCGAATCTTCGCCGCCGTGGCGATCACGCTCCCGCTGTTTGCCGGTCTCGGTCCCGTGTGGCTTCTCGGGTACCTCTTTGCGTTGTGCTGGATCTACTTTCCCCTCCATGAGCGTGTCGTCTTCGGCCTGGTCTGGCTGGCCGTCATGCTGGCAGTTCCATCCCTGGAGCTCTGGCAGGGCTGGGCACTCTCCGAAGCCCCTCCCGCGGAGCGGGCGGTGACGGCGCTCGATAACGATCTCGTGATCCCCTTCACGATGGAGGAGCTCCTTTCCCTCTCCACCGAGCTCGACCGTGTTCCCGCGTTCCACATGCTGGCCGGAGAGGCCTCGCACCTGCTGGGTGAGATCATCACGGCGGCAGAACAGTTCGGCAGAGCGGCCCTCGCCGCACCCGACGATCCCATTCCCCACGTCTGGCTCGGGAACATCGCGCTGGAGGAGGGTGACACGCGCCTGGCGATCCAGGAGTACCGGAAGGCGATCCAGAAGCGTCCCGATCTCGGGATGGCGTACTTCGACCTCTCCGTGGCACTCGATCAGGACCACCTGTTCACCGAGGCAGACACCGCAAGGAACAGGGCGCGGGCACTCGGTCTCTCGGGATATCCCGGCAGGTTCCAGGAAGTCGACGGCCTCAAGCTCCTCTACCCCCACGATGCCAGGCTCCTTCTCGAGAGGCTCCGGCGCGAAACACCGGCCGAAAAACGGCGTTTCGTCAGGAGCCCGGACCTCGACCTCAGACCCCGGAGGATCCTCGGCTCTGCGTGGGTTCTCGCGTTCCTTTGCACTGGCCTGTTCGGCCTGCTGGTGCTATGGGCCCGAGGCCGCTGGATGTGGACCGCCCAGGCGTGTTCCCGGTGCGGCAAGGTGTTCTGCTCCCGGTGCAAGACGACCAGCGAGAGCAGAAGCTACTGCAGCCAGTGCATCGCTGTCTTCCTGACGCGGGGTGCCGTCTCCATCGAGCAGCAGGCGGCCAAGATGGAACAGATCCGAAAGCGCCAGCGGCTGCTCCTGGTGATCCGCCGGCTCGGCTCCATCGTGGTTCCCGGGTTCGGCGATCTCATCAGGGGCAGGTCCGTACGTGGTCTCCTGAACGGCATCGCAGCTGCCATCGCCCTGACCGGGATTATTGCCTGGGCGCCGCTCTTTGCCAGGCCGATCGTCAGTTCCGCGGGAGTGATGCCACTGCGGGCCGGGCTTCTCGTCCTGCTCGCCATTTCGTGGCTCGTCTCGATCCGAAGGGGCTGGAGGAAGGTCTGAGATGGCACTCGAGGGAACCCTCCGCGACTTCAGCTTTGCTGACATCCTGCAGCTGATCTCTCTCCAGAGGAAGACTGGGGTCCTGACGCTGAAAGGTTCGGAAAACGTGGTGACGATCTCGTTCCTCGAGGGACGGATCGTCGGTGCCGACGCCCTGAACCAGCATCGTGCGGATCGCCTCGGCCTGATCCTGCTCCGGACGGGAAAGATCTCCGAGAGCCAGCTCGAAGATGCACTCAGGGAACAGGAAGAATCGCTCAAGCGGCTCGGCAGGATCCTGATCGAACGGGGGTACGCGAGACAGGAGGATGTCCGCTGGGCTCTGGAGCAACAGATCCTCCAGATCGTCTACCGGGTCTTCCGGTGGAAGGACGGGGAGTACCACTTCTCCCAGGAGACGGACATCGACTTCGACAGGGATCTGGTGGTCCCGATGTCGGCGGATTCGATCATCATGGAGGGCGCCCGGATGACGGACGAGTGGCCCTTCATCGAGCAGCGGATTCCCGACCGTTCCGTCGTGTTCGTCAAGACCGACCCCAGGAAACAGGTGACCGTCGTTGAATCGGATGAGGAGGATTTCGGCGACTTCGCCTTCGATTTCGCCGAGGCACCGGACGAGCCGGTCGCCCCACCGGAGGAGGTGCAGGAGGAGAACGGAGGGCTCCGCCTCACTCACCGGCAGCTCGAGGTCTACCTCCTCGTCAACGGCCGGGATTCGGTGTCTGAGATCGTGCTCAAGAGCCCGTACGTGGAGTTCGAGACGTGCAAGGCTCTCGCCGACCTTCTCGATCGGGGCCTCGTCCGCGAGGCGAGCCAGGCGGAGGTCGCCCGGACCCTTCGCCAGGAGGCGGGCGAGGCTGGGATCGAGCGCCGGTTCTCCCTGGCATCCCTTCCGTGGCTTGCGCTTCCCTTTCTCGCACTCCTCGGGATTGCGCTCAGCATGATCCCGCGGAACCCCCTCAATCCGCTACTCCACGAGGGGGGCCGGTTCTTCGAGCGATACATTCTGGAGAGCGGATCGCACTACCAGATCCATCAGGTGCTCCGCGGCGTCGAGGCGTACCGCGAACTCCGTGGAAGCATCCCCTCCTCGCTGGAGGACCTGGTGGAGGGCGGATTCCTCTCACCGGACGAAGCAAGGGATCCGTGGGGCCGGACCTACCGGCTGATCATGCGTGGCCAGACGCTGCTCATCGCCGGCTCGGACCGCCGGGGGGAGCTGGTTCCCCTCCTGATGGTCTCCCGACGGCTGCCACCCGAGAACGGCGGCACGGCAACGCCCGGCGGACCCGGGATCACCCTCCTCGACTAACCCCGCTCGTGCAGCAAGGCACCCCTGGCCCGGACAGATGCGGACCGGTGAAGGGGGATGTTACTCAGCCGGAAGACCGGGGCGGTGAGGCCGCCCACGCCTCGCGAAACCGGTCGGGGATCCTGACCGGACGGCCCGTGACCCGCCGAACCGCAAGATGCTCCGTCGTTCCCTCGGCAAGCAGTGTTCCGTCCGCCGCGCGGACGACACGGTAGGCGAAGGTCATGGTCCGGGAACGGAGTGTCGCCATCCGGGTCCAGACCTCCACGAGGTCGTCATACCTCGCGGGACTCCGGTAGCGGACCTCGACCCGCGTGACGATCAGGTCGATCCCGTCGCGCTCGAGCTCGGCGTAGGGAAGCCCGAGTTGCCGGGAGAACTCCGACCGGCCCTCCTCGAACCAGACCACGTACGAAGAATGGTGAACGATCCCGGCGGCGTCGGTCTCCGCGTACCGGACACGGAACCGTGCGATGCATGCGTCATCCATGGGCGCATGGTACCGCACACGGACCGGTCCGGCCCCGAACGGCGCCGGCCACAGGACGGTGGGCGCCCGGTCTAGAGCCCCAGGAAGATGACCGCGAGGCCCGCCAGGACGAGGGTCCCCCCCGCGAGGGCGTGGGCCCACCGTTCGAGGGCGCCGAGCCGGAGCCGGGAGACACCGGCCCAGCCCAGGGCGACGATGACCAGCATGGCAGCCACGGTGACCGCCCCGAAGACCAGCGCCACGGCGGCAGCGGTGCTCCAGGCGCCGCGGCTGGCGGGGACCATGAACAGCGGGATCAGCGGCTCGCACGGCCCCAGGACGAAGACGATGAACAGCGCCCAGAACGTCGTGGTCCGTCCGGGTTCGTCCGGGTGGGTATGGACGTGGTCCCCGTGGGCGTGGAGGTGGACGTGGCCGCCGTGGGTGTGGGGTTCGAGGCCCTTCTGCGTCCTGAGCGCCACACGGATTCCCCATGCCGCGTAGGCGACCCCGAACGCCACCAGCGCCCATGCGGCCAGGTCGCCGCGGGTCCCCTCGACGATCTCCAGGTGCCCGATGGCCACGCCGGCGGCCACGCCGACGCCGCCCAGCACCACGGAGGACACCACGTGGGCGATCCCGCACATCAGGGTGATGAGCAGGGTCCGCGGGAGCGACCACCGCCGGGCACGGGCGAGCATGACGAACGGAAGGTAGTGGTCGGGCCCCAGCGCCGTGTGGACGACGGCCACCCCGATCGCCGCGGCCACGAGGCTCCACGAGATGGTGTCCGCGGCCATCAGCAGATCCTCGGCAGTCCCGAGCCGGAGAGCCGGTCCAGAGGCCGCAGCCCTCCGGAACGCGACCGGAGCACGACGGGAGAGCCGCCAGCGGGCCGTTCCACGGCGGCGCCGATGACGGCGGCCCCGGAGCCCTGCGGGTTGGCCCGCAGGAGGTCCACGGCGCGCCCGGCGTCCTCCGCGGCCACCCACAGGACGGCCCGGCCCTCGCAGGCTAGCTCCAGCGGGTCGAGTCCGAGCAGCTCGCAGACCGCCTGGACCGCGCCCCGCACCGGGATGGCCGTCTCCTCGAGCACCATCTGGAGCCCCGTCCGCTCCGCAACCTCGGCCGTGACCGTGGCGAGGCCTCCCCGCGTCGGATCGTGGAGCGCCCGAATGGCGATCCCGGCGTCCCACAGCGGCTCGAGGAGGTCCGCCAGCGGCGCGCAGTCCGAGGCCAGGTCGCCGGTCTCCAGCCCGTGGCGGAGCGCCATGATCGTCGCGCCGTGGTCGCCGACCGGGCCGGTGACGAGCACCGCGTCGCCGGGACGGACCGTGGTGTCGGAGACCTGGCGTCCGGGCGGCACCACGCCGAGCCCGGCCGTGACGGCGTAGATCCCGTCGCCCGCCCCACGGGGCACGACCTTCGTGTCCCCCGCGACGATGGCGGTGCCGGTCGCCCGGGCGATCCGGCCCGCGCTGACCGCGCACCGCTCGACGAGGTCGAGGTCCGTTCCCTCCTCCAGCACCAGAGCCCAGCTCAGCCACAGCGGCCGGGCCCCGGTCATCACCAGGTCGTTGAGGGTTCCCGTCACCGAGAGGGAACCGACGTCGCCGCCGGGGAAGACCGGCGGCGAGACGACGAAGGCGTCGGTGGTCATGGCGGGGCGGCCCGGCGGCAGCTCCGGCAGGACGGCGGCGTCGTCCAGCGCGGCAAGGGCCGGGTTCCCGAGGTGCGGCAGCAGCACCGATTCCACGAGCTCGGCGGTCATCCGTCCCCCGGCGCCGTGGCCCAGCAGGACCGTCCGCCGGCTCATGCCGTCCCCTCCATGGTCCACCGCTCGTGGCGGTACCATGCAGCACAGCTTCCCTCGCTGGAGACCATGCAGGCGCCCACCGGGTTGTCCGGCGTACACGTCCGTCCGAACAGGGCGCACTCCGGCGGATCGAGGGTCCCCCGCAACACCTCGCCGCACCGGCAGCCCGGGGGTTCCACCGGCCGGGGCAGTTCCACCGGCAGGCGGGAGGCGTCGCGGTGGGCCCACGCCGGGGCCAGCCCGAGGCCCGAGGCGGGAATCGGTCCCAGCCCCCGCCAGACGGCGTCCACCGGCTCGAAGACGCGGTCCATCAGCTCGAGCGCCGCCCGGTTGCCCTCGGGCCGGACGACCCGCCCGTACAGGTTGACGATGCGGGGCTTCCCCGCGGCGAGCATGCCGATCAGCGCCTCCACGGCCCGCAGCACGTCCGCGGGCGTGAACCCCGCCACGGCGCCGGGCAGGCCGAACCGCTCCGGGAGGAACTCGAAGGCGCCGGAGCCCGTGACCACGCTGACGTGCCCCGGCAGGATGAACCCGTCCACCGCCACGTCGCCGGCTCCGGCCAGGGCGGCCAGCGGCGGGGGCATGACCTTGTTCCCCGGCAGGACCGAGAAGTTCGAGATCCCTTTCCGTTCGGCCTCCTCGAGCGCCGCCGCGATGGTGGGCGCCGTGGTCTCGAACCCGATGCCGAGGAACACGACGGGTCTGCCGGGGTTCTCCTCGGCGATCCTGAGCGCGTCACGCGGCGAGTACACGATCCGCACCGCCGCACCCCGGGCCGCGGCGAGCTCGAGCGACCCCCGGCTGGACGGGACCCGCATCAGGTCGCCGAACGTCGCCAGGACGGCCCCGTGCTGTCCGGCGAGCGCCCACGCCCGGTCCAGGTACCCCACCGGCGTCACGCAGACGGGGCACCCCGGACCGGAGATCAGCCGGACGCCCCCGGGCAGCCGGTGGCGCAGGCCGGCCGCCGCGATGGCGTGGGTGTGGCTCCCGCAGACCTCCATGAACGTCACGGGCCGCCCGAGGGCATCCACGGCCCGGGCGATCCGCTCCAGGAGCCCCGCCACGACCGCCGGGTCGTGGAACCGGTCCGTCCCGCTCACAGCTCCCTCATGGCGCCGGAGTAGGTCTCGAGGATCTCCAGCGTCTCCCGGGCCTGGTCCTCGTCCACGACCCCGATGGCGTACCCGGCGTGGACCAGCACGTGGTCGCCGGGCTCGGCCTCGGGCAGGAGCATCAGGGAGATCCGGCGCCGGATCCCCTCGAGCTCCACCGTCCCCTCGAACTCGTCCCGCTCGATCAGCTTCATCGGTATGGCCAGGCACATGGTCGTCTCCGTGAGGCGGTCGGACCCATGGTAGCGCATCAGCCCCCGGCGGCGAGGAGGGCGGCGGTCCAGACGGCCTGGCCCAGCGCGACGGCGCCGTCGCCGGGGGGGAGCGACCGGGGGCGGAGCACGGTGGCGCCCGCGCCCTCGAGCCGGGCCGTGACGCCGCCGAGCAGGAGCCGGTTGACGAAGCAGCCTCCGGCAAGGACGACCGGCGCATCGGCGTTGCCGCGGACGGCCAGTGCCGTGCGGGCGGCGAGGGCGGCGAACGTCTCGTGGAACCCCGCGGCGATCCGTTCCGGAGGCTCGCCGGAGGCTGCCCGCCGGGCCGTGGCGGTGAGGACGGCCGCCGGGAACCCCTCCGGGTCGTCCGGGTCCACCTCGGGCCACGGGGCGGTCCCTCCGGCTCCGGCGGCCAGGGACTCGAGCCGTGCGGCGGCCTCGCCCTCCCATCCGTTGACGGCGGCGAGCCCGAGAAGCGCCCCTGCGGCCTCGAACAGCCGCCCGGCGCCCGTGGCCATGGGCCAGCGGCCCTCCCGGGCCAGCCGCCGGACGCCGGCGAGGCGCGCCCCGTCCACGATACCGGCCAGCGGTGTCTCCTCGATCAGACCACCCTCTCCCGCCCGCTCCAGGACCGCGGCGGCCACCCGCCACGGCTCGCGCACCGCCCGTTCCCCGCCCACGAGGGGGAACGTCCCGAGGTGGGCGGCCCGTTCCCAGGCGAGGCCGGGGCCGAGTTTCAGGAACTCCCCGCCCCACGCCGTGTGGTCCGTGCCCATTCCCGTGCCGTCGAGGATCAGCCCCACGGCGGCGGTCCCGTCGAGGGGCAGTCCGTGTTCGGCGAGCACCGCGGCCAGGTGGGCCAGGTGGTGCTGCACCCGCACGAGACGGGCCTCGCGCTCCCCAGCCAACCGTTCGCCCAGCCGTGTGCTGCCCAGGTCGGGGTGCAGGTCCACGGCGACGACCCCTGCCGTGGCCTCGAGGAACGCCTCGAGCCCCGTGGCCGTCTCGTGGAGGAACCGCCGGGCGGGCTCGGTCTCGAGGTCCCCCACGTGCTGGGAGGGGTAGGCGTGGTCTCCCACCGCCAGGCACGCCGCCACCTGGAGGTGGGCCCCCAGGGCCAGCACCGGCTCCGGGGAGGGCGCCGGCAGTGCGACCGGCTCGGGCACCCACCCCCGGGAGCGCCGGACGAGCAGGGGACCCCCCGGCGCCGTGCGGACCACCGAGTCGTCCACCCGCCGGGCGATGTCCCGGTCGTGGGCCAGGAAGGCGTCCGCGATCTCTCCGAGGCGTTCCAGCGCTTCCCGGTTGCCCGTGACGATCGGCTCGTCGGAGACGTTGCCCGACGTCATGACGAGTACCGGCGGTGCGCCGCGGCGGAACAGCTCCACGTGGAGCGGCGTGGTGGGCAGCATGACGCCGAGATCGCCGATCCCGGGCGCCACGGCGGCGGCCACCGGCGCGCCGGGACGGCGGGGGGCCAGCACGATGGGCGAACGGGGCCCCAGCAGGAGCTCCCGCTCCGCGTCCCCGATCGTCACCAGGGCCTCCACGGAGGCGAGGTCCGGGACCATCAGGGCGAACGGACGGGTCGGGCGCCGCTTGCGTTCCCGGAGGCGGCGGACGGCCGCCTCGCGGTCGGCCCGGCAGGCCAGCTGGTACCCGCCCAGCCCCTTGAGCGCCAGGATCCCCCCCTCCGCGAGCAGCGCCGACGCGGCCTCCATCGCGGCGCCGTCCTCGAGCCGTCCACCCGAGCCGTCGGGCCGCACGAACCACAGCCGCGGACCGCAGGCGGGGCAGCACAGCGGCTCCGTGTGGAACCGGCGGTTCGCCGGGTCGTGGTACTCGGCCTCGCACTCCGGGCAGAGTGGGAAGCAGGCCATGGTGGTCCGGGCACGGTCCCACGGGAGCGAGCGAACCAGCGAGAACCGCGGCCCGCAGGAGGCGCAGCCGGTGAACGGGTACCGGTGCCGGCGGTCGGCCGGATCCTCCATCTCCCGGCGGCAGTCGGCGCACAGGGCGGCGTCCGGAGGGACCATGGCGCGCAGCCTCGGTCCGGTCCCGGAAGGGGCCACGCGAAACCCCGTCTCGCCCCTCGGCTCGGCCCGGGCGACCTCCACCGCATCCAGCCGGGCCAGGGGAGGGGCCCCGGAACGGAGCGTTGCCACGAACCGGTGGAGCGCCTCCTCCGGCCCCTCCACCTCGATCCACACGCCGTCCGGGTCGTTGCCCACCGCCCCGCCGAGCCCGAGCGACGTGGCGAGCCGGTGGACGAACGGCCGGAACCCGACGCCCTGGACGGCGCCCGTGCACCGGATCCGGAGGCGGCCGGTCCCGGCGGTGGTCATCCGTTCCGCTTGGCCCGCAACCGCGCCTCGATCAGGCCGCACCAGGCGTCCACCCCATCGCCCGTCGTGGCCGAGGTGACCAGGAACGTCCCGCCCGGGCGAAGCGTCCCGACCCGCTCGCGGACCGCGTCGAGGTCGAACGGCAGGTGGGGCAGCAGGTCGGCCTTGGTCACCACCGTCACCTCCGCACGGGAGAAGATCGCCGGGTACTTGAACGGCTTGTCGTCCCCCTCGGCCACCGAGAGCAACGCCACCTTGAAGTCCTCGCCCAGATCGTAGTTGGTCGGGCAGATCAGGTTGCCGACGTTCTCGATGAACAGCACGTCCAGCTCGCCGAACGCGGCCTCGTCGAGCCCGCGCTCCACGAGCCGGGCGTCCAGGTGGCACGCCCCGCCCGTCAGGATCTGGTGCGCCGGAACCCCGAGGGCGCGGATCCTGTCGGCGTCGCGCTCCGTCGCCACGTCGCCCTCCAGGACGCCGCACCGCAGGGACGCCCCGAGCCGCCGGACCGTCGCCTCGAGCAGTGTGGTCTTGCCCGACCCCGGCGATGAGATCAGGTTGACCACCAGCGTCCCCGCCGCAGCAAACCGGTTCCGCAGCCGTGCGGCCTGCTCCTCGTTGGCCTCCAGCGCGCGCCGCTGGACCTCGACGACCCGTGCATCCGTCTCACAGCTCATGCGACCTCCCCGTCGGTCTCCTCTGCATCCTCGACGTACACCACCCGGAGGACGTCGAGCTCGCCACCGCCCTCGATTCCCAGGGGCATCCCGCACCGCGGGCACAGCCGGAGCCACGACCCCGGGACCCTCTCGGGAATCTCGCCGCACGCCGCGCACGTCTGGCGGGCGGGGCGCCAGTCGATCTCCAGCGCGGCGCCGGCCTGCGGTCCACCGGCCACCGCCGCCTCCCACGCCGCCGCCAGCAGCTCCGGCTCCACCGCGGAGAGTTCGCCCACGGCCACCGCCACCCGCTCGATGCGGGCCCCGTCCGGCACCGACTCTCCCGCGATCCGCAGGATCTCCAGCGCGATCCCCATCTCGTGCACCGGCTGCCTCCATGCCGGAGTATATCGGTCCCGCGGACCGCGAATCCAGGCCCCAGGGCGTGATGCCGTTCTTGCGAGCTGGGACGTCGCTTCGCTCGTCCCCGAGGGTAAACCGGGGGGCCGGGCCACGCCGTGAGGGGCCGGGGTAGACTCGGACCGTGGAGGACATGGAGGCACTTCGTGCGGTGGCGGTGGCGGCGTTCGAGGCGGCCGTGGACGCCGTTCGGCCGGGGCGGTTGCTCCCGCGGGCCGTCCGGATGGTGGCCGGGCGTCCCGTCGTCCGGGGGCGGCCCCTCCCCGAGGTCCGGGGACGGCGGGTTCTCGTGGCCGCCGGGAAGGCGGCGCCGGGACTGGCCGCCGCCTGGCTGCGAGTCGCGCCCGGGTGGGCGGAGACGGTGTTCGTTCTCGTCCCCCACGGAGTTCCGCTGCCCGGGGCCCTCGAGACGGCGGCCACGGTCCGGTGGGGCGCCCACCCGGTCCCCGACCGGGCCGGGGAGGCGGCCTGCCGGGAGCTGCTCGACCTCGCCGATGGGCTGGGGCCGGACGACCTCCTCGTGCTGCTCCTCTCGGGCGGGGCCTCGGCCCTGCTCGCCGCGCCCGAGCCCCCACTGACTCTTGACGAGGTAGTTGACACCACCCGGGCCCTCCTGCGGGCCGGTGCGCCCATCGGGGCGCTCAACACGGTCCGCCGGGAGATCCTCCGGGCCGGCGGCGGCGGCCTCTCCCGGATGGCGTTTCCGGCACCCGTCGTCACCCTCGTGCTCTCCGACGTTCCCGGAGACCCGCTCCACGACATCGCCTCGGGCCCCACCTTCCCCTCCCCGACCACGCCCGCCAACGCGCTTTCCGTGCTGGAGCGGTACGGCGTCGCGGACGAGGTCCCGAAGGCCGTGCCCACTCTGCTACGCCGCCTCGCGGAGCGGGGCCCCGGCGGGGAGGAACCGTGGATCTTTCGGGGCCGAACCGAGGTGATCGGCAACAACCGCACGGCCACCACAGCTGCTGTAAAAGCCCTGCGCCAGCGCGGCTGGACCGTCCACCGCCCCGCCCGGTTCCTGACCGGCGAGGCATCGGTCAGGGGGAGACAGCTCGGAGCGCTGGCCGGAGCCCTCGAACCGTCACGGCCGTTCGCCCTGGTGCTCGGCGGGGAGACGACGGTGACGGTTCGCGGCGACGGACGGGGCGGCCGGAACGAGGAGCTCGCGCTGGGTGCCGCCATGGAGCTCGAGGAGCGGGACGGCCGTGTCCTGCTCGCCGGAGGGACCGACGGGGTCGACGGGGCTTCGGACGCCGCGGGTGCCGTCGTGGACGGCGGTTCCGTCGCGCGCATGATCGCGGCGGGGATCGATCCGGCCGGCGCCCTCCGGCGGAACGATTCCGCGACGGCGCTCGCGGCGTCCGGCGACGCCGTCGTCACCGGTCCGACGGGCACCAACGTCTGCGACGTGACGCTGCTACTCGTGGCCGAACCGTGAGGCGATCCGCGCGAGGTCGGGCCCCACCTGGTACTGCGCGAGGACCCGGACCTTCCCCCCGCTCTTGCGGAGGAGCACGACCCACCACGTCCCGCCGACCACCGGCACCTCCAGGGCGCACCGTTCGCCCGGGGCGGGGACGGCGCTCCGGTACGCGCCGATCGGTTGCATTCGGCCGTCGAGCAGCTCGACCCACGTCCCGTCGCCGACCGGCACCGGGTACCGCCACGCCCGGAACTCCCCGGGGAGCCCCTCGACGGACCGAAGCTTCGGGCCATCCGCCGTGCCCTCGAGCCAGAGCAACGCCACCGAACGGGTGTCGAACAGCAAGTGGACACCGATGGGCCGCCCACCGTCCGTCGTCCCCGGCGGGAGCGGCGGCCGGCCCGGCGGTCCGAACTGCAGGAGCGCCAGCGCGAGGAGCAGGCCCGTCATCCCCCGGCCCCCCGCATCGCCAGGAACGCCATGTAACCCACGAACGCCAGCAACATGCCCCCCCCCTCCAGGCGGCTGATCCGCCCGTCCCGGAGCACGAACCCGCCCACCAGGACCGTCGCTGCCACGAGGAACGGCACATCCTGCCGGACGACGAACATCGGCACCGCACCGGGACGGATCAGAAACGCCGTCCCGACAACCAGCCCGAGGTTGAACACGTTGGATCCGAGTACGTTCCCGACAGAGATCTCCGGCTCCGCCTTGACCGCCGCGGCGACCGAGGTCGCCAGCTCGGGCAGGGAGGTCCCGAACGCCACGAGAGTCAGCCCGATGACGGTCTCGGAAATCCCAGCCGCCCGCGCCAGGGTGACCCCGCCGCGAACCATCAGCTCCGCACCGCCCACGAGCAGGCCGATCCCGAGCACCGTCAGGGCCGTGTTCGCCAGGACGGAACCCCGGACGGCCACGGGCTCGCCCCGCGTCCGGCGGGCCGCACGGACGCTGAGCCAGACGAACCCCGCAAAGACCGCCACGAGCACCGCCGCGGCGGGCCGGCCGATGCCGCCCCGGGCCAGGACCACCACGATGATGATGCCTGCGGGCAAGAGACCGAGGAGCAGATCCCTGAGCAGCGTACGGTCCGGTTCCGCCTCGCCATCACCCCGCACGTTGATCGGCCGAATCACCGCCGCGACACCCAGGACGAGCAGCAGGTTCATGATGTTGGACCCGATGGCGTTGCCCAGGCTCAGGCCGCGGCTGCCCCGGGCTGCCGCCAGGACCGAGACCGAGAACTCCGGCATCGACGTGCCGAACCCGACGACGGTCAGCCCGACGATCATCGGCGCGACCCCGAGCCGGAGCGCCAGACGGGATGCCCCATCCACGAGCCACCCCGCGCCCAGGCCGAGGCACGCCATCCCCCCAACCACCAGCAGGATCGCGCCGAGATGAGGTACCGCTCCAATCACCGGGCGATGCTACCACGGCCCCCCGGAAGGGATCGGCCTCGCTCCCGGCACAGTTCGAGAATCCTTGTCCAGGCTTCCCGGACACGTGCCGGCAGTACCTCCGGCGGTCCCGAGTTGTCCACCACCACGTCGGCCAGCGCCACCTTCTCCGCCAGCGGGAGCTGGGCCGCCAGCAGCGCCCGGGCCCGCTCCTCTGGCATCCCCCTCGCCACCGCGCGCTCGAGCTGCTGCTCCGGACGACAGGAGACCACCACGAGCAGGTCGTGATCCCGCCAGGAACCGGTCTCCACCATCAGCGTCGCCTCCACCACGGCGACGGGGGGCGCCTCCCCTCCCTCCCCGAGCTCCGAAATCCACGCGCGGATCCGCTCCCGGACCAGCGGATGGATCAGAGCCTCCAGAACCTTCCGGGCCCCGGGATCGGAGGCCACCAGCCCGGCGAGGCGATCCCGGTCCACCGAGCCGTCGGGGGCCAACAGATCCGTTCCGAACCGTTCCGCCACGGCGTGCGCGCCGGGCTGACCCGGGCCGTACAGGTCGTGCACCACCCGATCGGCGTCGATCACCGCCGCGCCGAGCTCCGCCAGGAGGCCGGCGACCGTGCTCTTGCCGGACGCCAGTCCCCCGGTCAGACCCACGACGCAGGGACGGCTCACGCCCCGCCCTTCCGGCGCTCGGCCGAGGCCACGGTGTTGGCCAGCAGCATGGCGATGGTCAGGGGACCGACGCCGCCCGGCACCGGCGTGATGGCTGACGCAACCTCCGCCACGCGGACGAAGTCCACGTCCCCCGTCAGCACCGAACCCTTCTCCTCGAACCGGGCCCTCCGCGCGGCATCGCCCGGGAACAGCCGCTCCACGTCCTGGCGCTCCGTCAGCCTGTGGATCCCCACGTCCACGACCACGGCCCCGGGCTTCACGTGGTCCGGCCCGACGAGCGCCAGCCGGCCGGCCGCGGCCACCAGGATGTCGGCCCGGCGCGTGACGGCGGCGAGGTCGGCCGTCCGCGAGTGGCAGACCGTCACCGTGGCGTGCCGGTGGAGCAGCAGCAGCGCCATCGGCTTGCCCACGATGTCCGAGCGGCCCACCACCACGGCGTGGCGGCCCTCGATGGCGATCCCCTCGCGGTCCAGCAGCTCCATGATCCCGGCCGGCGTGCACGGCACGAACCGGGGGCGCCCCTGGACCAGGAGGCCGACGTTCTCCGGGTGGAACCCGTCTACGTCCTTCTCGGGATCGATCCGGTCGAGCACCCGGTGGGTGTCCAGACCCGGCGGCAGCGGAAGCTGCACCAGGATGCCGTCGACCTCCGGGTCCGCGTCCAGCCGGTCGATCAGCGCCTCGAGCTCCGCCTGGGAGGTTTCCGCCGGCAGCCGGTGGGTCTCCGAGGCGATCCCGGCCCGCTCGCACGCCCTCGCCTTGGAGCGCACGTAGACCTGCGAGGCCGGGTCGTCGCCCACCAGGACCACGTCCAGCCGGGGACGGATCCCCCGGACCGCCAGCTCCGAGACCCTGGCCGCCACCTCCTCCCGGATCGTCCGGGCCACCGCCGCACCGTCGAGAATCCGTGCCGTCATCGTGCCTCCCCCGCGTCGTCGACGCTCCGCACCGGTTTCCAGCCCTCGTACAGCGTGGCAACGCCGCCCGTCAGGCGCCGCCCACGCACCCGCTCGAACCCCGCATCCTCCAGGATGCCGCACATCGCCTCGGTGTCGGGGAAACGGTCCACCGACGCCGGCAGATAGGCGTACGCCTCGGGATCGCCCGAGACGATCCGGCCCACCACCGGAGGGACGGTCCGGGACCACACCGCCGCAGCGCCGCCCAGGAGCCCCGACGGGTGGGAGAACTCGAGCACCAGCAGGACGCCGCCCGGCCGCAGCACCCTGACGAGCTCACCGAGCCCCCGCTCGAGCGAGTGGAAGTTCCGGACCCCGAACGCCACCGTCACGCCCCCGGCCACGCCGTCCGGGAGCGGAAGCGCCAAGGCGTCCGCGGCGAAGAGCGGCAGCTCCCGGCCCCGGCGCTCGGCCTTCCGGCGGGCGGCGACAAGCATCGGCAGGCAGAAGTCCGTGGCCACAGGCGCCGCCGAGGGCGGAAGCGCCAGCGCCACGTCGCCCGTCCCGGCGCAGACGTCCAGCACCGGGCACGCCCCCGCCTCGGCGACCCTCCGGCCCATCCTCCGGCGCCACGAGACGTCCCGTCCCAGCGACAGCAGGTGGTTGAGGAGATCGTACCGGTGCGCGATCCTTCCGAACATCCCCCGGATCGCCCGCGGGTCCTTGCCCATCAACTCCGTCCGCACGGGCGGAGCCTACCCCCTCCCCCACCATCCCGCAACCTGGCCGAGATCCTCGCCGAGAGGATGACGCGCCACCTGGTACCCCACCCACCCGCCCGCCCAGGGACGAGCGAAGCGACGTTCCGGTTGGCACCTCAGAGAACTCAGGCCCATCACGATCGGGACTGTCCCCAACCCGACCGCCCCGCCGGCCGAAACGAGGCCCCCCCGCCTGGTACCCCACTCACCCACCCACCCAGGGACGAGCGGAGCGATGTTCCGGTTGGCGCTTCAGAGAACCAGGCCCATCACGATCGGGACTGTCCCCACAACGCAGCCCTCCGCCAGCCAGCGATCGAGCGCCCCAGGAGGAACGGGCCGGCGTGGGGGCGGGGGCGGTCCGGGGACGGAGGCGAGGGCAAGCCCCATCACGATCGGGACTGTCCCCAACCCGACCGCCCCGCCGGCCGGAACGAGGCCCCCCCGC
>Ga0256835_1000453_pt1 | contig 30825 bp, 27 predicted proteins | sample PIR30metaG_FD_185972 | JGI IMG/M metagenome (GOLD analysis project Ga0256835, IMG submission 185972) | Hydrothermal vent microbial communities from East Pacific Rise, Pacific Ocean - PIR-30 | ecosystem: Environmental > Aquatic > Marine > Hydrothermal vents | place: Pacific Ocean: East Pacific...
CGGACCGGAAATCGCCTGTCAGATCTCTTTATGATCTCAACCGGCATACTTTGCCTGAATAGCCGAAAAGGCCCTCTCTTGGCAAGAACTATCTTTCCTCATCGGGGGAATGCTTCTTGAGGGAGGCCATCCGTTTTCGTATCTCGGCCTCGAAACCGCGATCAGAGGGCTGATAATAGCGCCGGCCGCGGAGTTTTTCCGGCAGATACTCTTGTTTGACGTAGGCTCCGGGATAGCGATGGGGATATTTGTATCCCCGGCCGTAGCCGAGGGCCCTCATGAGGGACGTTTCCGGGTTGCGGAGATGCATGGGCACCGGCAAGGCACCGTGACGCTTCACATCTTCCCGCGCGGCGGAAAGGGCCCGATAGGAGGCGTTGCTCTTCGGCGCGGTGGCGATGTAGATGGCCGCTTGGGCCAGGGCCAGTTCCCCCTCCGGGCTTCCCAGGAACTCGAAGGCGTCCTTGGCCGCGAGAGCCAGGAGCAGGGCCTGGGGGTCGGCGTTTCCCACGTCTTCGGCCGCCGCCGCTATCATGCGCCGGACGATGACCAGGGGGTCCTCCCCGGCCTCGAGCATCCTCACCAGCCAGTAAACCGCGGCGTCTGGATCGCTACCGCGAAGACTCTTGTGAAAGGCCGAAAGCAGATTGTAGTGCTCTTCGCCCTTGCGGTCGTAAAGGAGCGGTTTTTCGAGAGAAACCTCTTCGAGGAGTTTCAAGGTGAGGCGCTTTCGGCCCTCCTCCTCCGGAGCGGCCTCGACCAGGGTCTCGAGGAAGTTAAGGGCCACGCGGGCGTCTCCCTGGGCCATCTCCGCGAGCATCTCCAGCACGCCTTCCTCGACCTCTACCTTCCCGCCGAAACCGCGCTCGTCAGAAAGGGCGCGCCGCAGGATGAGAAGGATCTCTTCGGGGGAGAGCGGCTTGAGGGTGAGCACTTTGGCCCGGGACAAAAGCGGGGCAATGACCCGGAAGGAGGGGTTCTCCGTGGTCGCCCCGATGAGAGTGATCAGCCCCTGCTCCACAAAGGGCAGGAGAAAGTCCTGCTGGGCCTTGTTGAAACGGTGTATCTCGTCCACGAAGAGGACCGTTTTCTTCCCCAGCGCGCGGTTTTTCTCCGCCTGTTTGATGATCTCGCGCAACTCTTTTATACCGGCCTCCACCGCCGAGACCGTCAAAAACTCGGCCTCGGTCTCTCGCGCCAGGAGCCGGGCCAGGGTGGTCTTGCCGCAACCGGGAGGGCCCCAGAGGATGAGGGAGGGAAGCTTTTTCTGCGCGAGCAAGCGCGAGAGGAGACGGCCTTCGCCCAGGAGATGACGCTGGCCCACGAACTCCGAAAGGTCTTTCGGGCGCAGGCGTTCGGCTAAAGGCGGTTTAGGGCTAAAGAGTCCGCGCAAGGTCTAGCGCTTCTTCTCCTTCACTCTTCCGGGCTTGTTCGCCAGAAAAAGCCGCGTAAAGCAGAACGTGCAGAGCGAAATGACCAGGTTCCAGGAAAAAAGCATGAATAACAGGGCTGAACCCTTCATTTTTTACGCCTCCTCCGGCGACGATCTTGATAATATACCAGGAAACAGAAGAGGGCCATAATGCTGACGAGCACCTCGCGCGCGACCCAGGCCGTCCAGCGGCTCTCGGCCAGATAACCCGGAAGCACCTTGAAGAGCCACCAGGCGGTGATGAGGGCCAGGAAGGCCGGGGTCACGTAGCGCATGATGTAGAAGAAGATGCGCGGCAGCTTGATGAATCCGCCGCGGTTGATCTCCGCCCAGGCCGCCGAGGGGCTGAAGGCCCAGAAGAAGATCAACACCTCGCAGAGGGCAAAGACCACCACGAAGAAGGTCCCCGCCCAGAAATCCATTTCGTCGAGGGCCCCGGCCAGGAAGATGGGCACGTGGGCTATCCCGAAGAGCACGAACATGGTGATCAACACGGCAAGGCGCCGGTCCAGGCGAAACTCGTCTTCGAGGAAGGCGATCACCGGCTGCGTGATGGCCACCGAAGAGGTGAGACCGGCAAAGAAGAGCAGGATGAACCAGATGAAGCCAAAGACCTGCCCCAATGGGATGTTGGCAAAAATGGCCGGAAGACTCACGAAGGCCAGGTTGAAGGCCCCGCTCGCGGCGATGGTCTGGGCCGCCGCCACGCCGAAGAAGGCCGCGGCCGCCGGAATGGCAATGGAGCCCCCGAGGACCACTTCCGCCAGCTCGTTTAAGGAAGAGGCCGTGAGGGCCGAAAGCGTAAGGTCGTCGTTGCGCTTCAGATAGGAGGCGTAGGTGATGATGGCGCCGAACCCGAGGCTCAGGGTGAAGAAGACCTGGCCTGCCGCCGCCAGCCAAACCTTGGGGTTGGCCAGTTCCGACCACTTCGGCTCCCACAGGAAGTTCAAGCCCTGAACCGCCGAACCGTTGGGAGTCTCGAGAGTGATGACGCGCACCATGAGGATCACCGCCAGGAAGAAAAGGAGCGGCATGGCCACTTTGGCAAGCTTCTCTATGCCCCCGGAAATCCCCTTGATGAGGATGTAGATGTTCATGACCATAGTAATGAGGAAGAAGGCGTAGGCAATCGGCGAGGGACGAAAGATGTCGCCCTCCCCCATCCCGGTGTAGTGGGCCAGGAAGTCCCGATAGGGAGCCAGATAGGCCTCGGGATCACCGGCGGTGGCGGGTATCTTGGGAAGCATTCCCAGGAGGGACATGACCGCATAGCCGAGCGTCCAGCTCTCTATGTAGACGTAGTAGCAGGAGACCACGAAGGGCACGAACAACCCGAGGACCCCCACGTACTTGGCCAGGGGATGATGCCAGAGGAGACGAAAGATGGCCGGCGTGGTGCCGTGCCCGCGCACGCCTCCGTAGCGCCCGATGGCCCATTCCACCCACATGAGGGGAATGGCGATGAGGATGAGAGAGATCATGTAGGGAATCATGAAGACTCCCCCGCCGTTTTGTGCGGCTTGCGTGGGGAAACGGAGGAAGTTTCCCAACCCCACGGCATTTCCCGCCATGGCCAAGATGAGACCAATCCTTGAAGCCCAGCGTTCACGCGCGGCCATTGTTCACCCCTCAGTCAAAAGTTTAAGAGGCTAACTACCGTCTTCACCGGAGATCTTCAAGAGAATAATGGGAGGGTGCGGAAAGGAGGGCGGCGGGACACCGCGCGGTGCCCCGCCCTTTCCTTAGAACCGGTAGGTGACGAAACCCGTGAAGGTGTAAGCGTCTCCGTCCAGGTCGCCGTAAACGTAGGCGTCGTCATCCTCGAAAGAGCCGTACCAGACCTGCAGGCCAAAGGAGAGGTCCGGGCGGAAGCGATAGAGGAAGTTCATCTCCAGTTCGAACATCTTGTAGTTGAGATCCGAAAACTCGTCCGTTCCGTTGAGGTTGGCAAAGGAGTAACCGGGAAGGGCGAAGGGATCGTCCTCCGGGGAGAAGGTGAGATCATCCATCTCGGCCTGGGCAAAGGTGTAAGAGAGGCTTCCCTCCACCTCGAGCTTGGGGAGGGGCTGTGAGCTGAAGCTCGCGTAGAGGACGTGGACCTCGTTCTCCCAATCTATGTCCATGCCGTTGCCTCCCACCTGGGAGGAGAAGACGTGGCCCGCTCACCCGTGGTAGAAGGCCGAGCAGAACTTGGACTCGGTCTTGTCCCAGAAGTACTGATAGCCAACGTTTAGCCCCAGATGCGCAAAGGGCTGGAAGGTGAGGTTGAGGCCAGCGTTAAAGGCCTGGCGCTTGTACTTGTAGTCTTCGAGCTCGTCGTTTTCGCCGTAGTAGTAGCGCACGTTGGCCTGGAAAATGGCCTTTTCACTGAGGATCCAATCCGCCTTCAGCCGGAAGTCGTGGTCCGTGTCGGGTTCGGTGCTCATGTCGAAACGGCGCGTTTCGTAGACATATTTGGAATACCAGTTCTTGTCGTACCAGATGTCGGCCCAGCCATCGTCGTTCTTGTCGTTGTCAAAGTCCGGGAGCTGTTCCGGGCAGTAGGCCTTCTTGTGGGTGTAAGGGTCAACGATCAGGCGCAGGCGATAATCCGCACGCACCTTGAAGCGATGATCCGGTCTCCAGTTGGCGGTCAGAGAGAAGACGTGCTTGCTCGAATCTTCCGTCACCGGGGGATAGCCCGCCTCTTCCGCCGCGTTCTCCCGCTCGATCCGGTTCCATTGGTAACCGAAGATGAACCGCAGGCGGCGATCATAGCGCCAGGCAAGCCTGGATTCAATGGTGTACTCCTTTTGGTCATAGGAAGAATGGCGGGTGATATCGCAGTCGCAGCCGATGACCTCGCCGTAGGTCTTCCCGGGAAATTTGGAATAGTCATCCGGAAGACGCATCTCGTTGACGTCCAGGAAGACGTCGTCCCCGTCCATGTCCGCGTACTTGCCCTTGATGGTCAGGGTCAGCCCGCGACGCAAGCGGGCAAAGAAGCGCCCCATCAGCGCGTTGTATTGGATGTCGAGCTCCTTGCCCACGTTGCCAAAGAGGGAATCCTGGCCCTCATCGGTGCGGGTGTTCTGGATATCGGAGCTCACGAAGCTCAGAAAAACGTTTTTCGTGCTCGTGAAGTCGTACTTGGCCTTCAAGACGTGCATCCACTTCTTGGTCTCGGGGGTGCGGGCAAAGGGAAGCGGCCCGTTGGATTGGTCGAACTGCAACTCGGCATCGAAAAGCAGGAGACCTGCCGGCGGGGTAACCGGAGGCACGCCGGAAATTGGACGCATGGCCTCGTTGTAGATGTTGTAGGGCACGTCATTAGAGTTGTCGAAGGTGCGATAGAGGAAAGAGTACTGGAGGGTGAGCTTTCCCAACATGGCATTCAAACGCGGGTTCCAGTCGTTGGTGAACTCGTGGATGGCCTTGCTCTTGGCCACCACGTGGCAGGCCGCGCACTTGCTGAGCGTCCGGGCCTGGTCCAGCCCATCCCGCTCTTCGTAGCGATGCACCAGCTCGAAGGAGACCCCGGGGAGGGCGGGAAGGTTTATCTTGAGCTCGTTCTTCCAGAAGCTGTGAGAGATCCCGTAGCGATCGTTTCGGCCAAAATCGTCGTGATAAACCGTGGCCAGCCCTGCGCCAGCGGGTTTGGAGACCCATTTGGTCAAAGACCCTTTGGTCACCGTGAAGAGTTCCTCCAGGCTGTGGGCCTCGAGATTGGAGAGGGTGTCGTGATCCAGGCGATGATAGAAACGCTCGTAGTTTGTCTTGAAGAGGAAGAGGCGCTGCCATTCCAGGTCCCCGCGATAGCGCTGCTCGTTTACGTTCTCGTAGTGCCCCTGCAAATCGAAACGCAACGCATCTCCCGTGTAACGCAACGAACCGTCCAGATACCAAGTAGAGTCCATGTCCACGATGCTCCGGTACTCCGCCACCCGGCCGGCGTAGTCATCAACGTCGTTCAGTGAAGCCCCCAGGCTCACGCGAAGGTCGTAATTCTTGTCCTCCGCGGGCTCCTCGGCCTGGACGACGCCCCAGGGGGCGATGATGAGGGCTAAAACAAAGAGGAGTTTTCCTAACCTAATGCCCATATTTTCACCTCCTTTTTGTTATCTCGTGAGTCCCTGTCCGTGACTGGGAACGGACTGGGAGGGCAGATCCGATCCGTGTACCTGCTGATGGCACTGCGTACACTTGGTGAGAAACGACTTTTGCCAGCCGTGTTCACGGGAGACGATCCTGGGGGTGTCTCCCCGATAGGGGTCCTGATAGATGGCCGGCGAGGTCCCGTAAATGTCGTCGTGGATGTAGGTGTCTTCGGGGAAGACAAAGCCCGGCGCGGCGTTGGTGCGGGTGGCATGGAAGTGGGCCTCGTGACATTGGAGACAGAGGAAAGGTTCGTTCTGTTTCAGGAGGTTGTTGGCCACCGCACCGTGCGGATCGTGACAAATGGTGCAGTCCTCGATCACGGGTTCGTGCTCGAAGACAAAGGGGCCCTGATACCGGGTGTGACAGGTGAGACAAAGGTCGTTCAGCCTTTCTTCCGTGCGGAGCATTCCCGTCACGGTGTTTCCGCTACCGTGCGGATTGTGACAGTCCGTGCAACTCATGTAGCCTTCCTTGACCGGATGGCGCGAGACGAAATACATCTTCGCCTGGACATCCCGGTGACAACCACTGCAAAGCTCAAACTCGCTCTTTCCCTTCAAGAGCTGAGGATTTTGGTTGTGGTGAACCCGATGACAGTCCGTGCAGGTGAGGCCGTTTTCGTCGTGCTCTGAGCCCAGCCAGTGCATGACCTCTTCTCCCTGATGACAGGTGAGACAGACCGCCGAAGCCTCTTCGCCGGAGAGCCCGCCTTCCTCGAAACGAAGGATCTTTTCCGGATCGCCGTCCTCCTCCACGTGCAAGGAGCCGGGCCCGTGGCACCCCTCGCAACCGGTGCGGTAACCGGGGGCTTCGTAAGGGGCCAGACGCAGATGCACGTTGGTCCGCTCGTCGGAGGCCAGATCGTCGTGACACTCAAGACAGGTCTCGGTGCCCAGATACTCCGCCCCGGGGGCGACCTCCGGGGGCTTGATGAGCCTTGCCCTCTTCTCCGCCCATTCTTGGGTACACCCAACCGCCAAAACCAACAAAAATGACAACCACCAAAACCTCCTCACCATGAATCCCTCCTCGCCTTATTTTGGCCTTTCTCTCCCCGCTTAAGTGAAAATTTAAACAAAAATCAACGCTGATTGTCATTAAATGGCCACAATTATGAAACCAAGGCGCCTGCAAAAGGGATAAAATTTGCAAAATCTCAGTTTAAATTGGAAATTTCAATAATGAGGTATTTGTGACCCGCAATTGTCACCATTTTATAACAACGGCAATGTTAGCGAAAAACAAAAGGGACCTTCCCAATTTGTTGGAAACTTGTTGGAAAGAAATAAAGGAGGAAATAGAAGATTTTTGACACTCCCAAGCTATCTTGTTATAGGGCAAGCAATGGGGAACAAAAAGGAGCAAGAGTCCGGATTACCCGCCCCGGAGGATCTGGCCAGGGAAATCCTGGTAAGGGCTATTGATCTCACCAAAAGATTGGAAGACTGGACCGAGAAAAGAGCTTTCCCCCAAGCTCAGGATGCACTTGTTTCCTTTGGTCAGCTACTGCTTCTGGGCTCCCTCGAGGCCTTCCGCAAGATGTATCCGGACCGGGATCTCACCGACTACGAAAACCAGGTCTTCCTCCAGCTCTCCCGTCTGACCCTTAACGAATTTCTGCAGCGTGAGGCCGAGGAAAACGAGTGGGAATATTTCGTCACCTACTATCGCAGCCACTTCGAGCTCCTCAAGAGGGAGCTCGGCGAGACGAACGGTGAGCCGCTTGCCGAAGACGACGCCCTGAGCGAAGAGATACGCCGCAGCCTGGAAGAGCTATTCAGCCGCTTCTTCGCGTAAGTAGGAAAGATCCGCTACCGACAGAAAGAGCTTGGCGATCCTCTGCAAGAGGGCCAGACGGTTTTCCCGCAGGGCGGTATCTTCCACCATCACGAAGACCTTGTCGAAGAAGCGATCAATGGGAGTCTTGAGCTTCAAGAACTCCCGCAGCGCGGCTTCGTAATCGCCGGCCTCGAGATGTGGGCGGCTCTTTTCCTTCACCTCGAGATAGGCCCGCCAGAGGTCCTTTTCTTCCTCTTCCACCAGGAGCTCTTCCTTGAAGGGAAGCTCGCGGTCGAGCTTCTTCACCATGTTCATCACGCGCTTGAACCCGATGGCCAGGGCGGGGAAATCCGCGCTCTTCCTCACGCGGGCCAAGGCTTCGGCCCGACGAAGGGTGTCCACCAGATCGTCGTAGCCCACGGCCATCACCGCCCGGACCACGTCTTCGTCAATCCCCCGGTTGACGAGCGCCCCCTCGAGCCGGCGCCCGATGAACTTCTTGATCTCCGAGACCAGCTCTTCGTTCCAGGAAACGAAGTCCTCCAAAAGACGCAGGGCCTCCCTTATGGCTTCGGTGAGGGAGAAGCGGAAGCCGTGCGCCAGGACGATCTCGATGAGACCGTAGGCCGCCCTCCGCAAACCAAAGGGGTCCGCCGCCCCGGTGGGCCTTTCCCCTATGCCGAAGAAGGCGCAGAGGGTATCGAGCTTGTCCGCCAGGGCCACGATGGCCCCGGGCACGCTCTGAGGGAGCTCACCTCCGGCGTGTAGCGGCAGATAGTGCTCGTAGATGGCCTGCGCCACCTCCGGCGGCTCCCCGGAAAGGAGCGCATACTCGCGGCCCATGACGCCCTGCAAGGAGGGAAACTCCTGGACCAGTTCTGTAACCAGATCGGCCTTCGAAAGGAAGGCCGCCCGGCGGACGATCTCGACCTTGTCCGGGGCAAGCCTTTCCGCCAGCCAGACCGAAAGGGCCTCCAGACGCTTCACCTTGTCGTAGAGCGTTCCGAGCTGCGCGTGATAGACCACCGAGGCGAGCTCCTTCACCCGCTCGGCCAGGGGAACCTTCAGGTCGCGCTCGAAGTAGAACTTGGCGTCCTCAAGCCTTGCCCGGAGCACCCTCTCGTGGCCGGCGATAAGGGCCGCGGGATCGTCGGGTTTGGTGTTGTTCACCGCCACGAAAAGGGGCAGGAGCTCCCCGCGGGCATCGGTCACCGCAAAATAGCGCTGATGCTCCCTCATGGCGGTGATGAGGACCGGCCGCGGCAGGGAGAGGAACTTCTCGTCGAAACGGCCCAGGGTGGCGTAGGGGAACTCCACCAGGTTGGCGTTTTCCTCAAGGAGCTCCTGATCCTTCAACACCTCTCCGCCCACGGCCAACGCGGCGTCCTTGATCTCCTTGAAGGTGCGCGCCAGCCTCTCTTCGGGTTCCACGATGACGAAGGCCTCGCGCAGTTTGCGCACGTAGTCCACGAGCCCGTCCACCTCTATGGGATCAGGAGCCATGAAACGGTGCCCGTAGGTGACGCCTTCGGCGCGCACTCCGGCCAGTTCAAAGGCCACCACGTTGCGGCCGTAAAGGGCCATGAACCAGCGGATGGGGCGCGCAAACCTCAGGGTATGGACCCCCCAGCGCATGGACTTGGGGAAGGAAATGCCCGTGACCAGGCGCTCCAAAAGCTCGGGAAGGAGATCCATGGTCTTCCGTCCGGGGATCCGCTTCTCCACGAAGACGTATTCGCCGCGGGGTGTCTCCTTGACGCGCAATTCCTCGAGCGAAACCCCCTGCTTCTTGGCGAACCCCTCCGCCGCTTTGGTCGGTTTGCCCTCGGCGTCGAAGGCCACCTGCTTCGGCGGACCAAGGACTTCCTCCGTGCGATCCGGTTGCGCTTCGGCAAGTTCTGCCACGTAGAGGGTGAGACGCCGGGGCGTCCCGAGAGTCTTTACCGTTTCAAACGAGAGGGAAAGGTTCTTCAGCTCCTTTTCCGCCAGTTCCTTCAAAGACCTAAGCGCCGGATCAATGAAACGGGCGGGCAATTCCTCGGTGCCGATTTCGAAGAGTAAGTCCTTGGCCATGGTCTGCTCCTTGTCTCAATGGGTTCCGTGCTTTTCCAGCCAGACCTGCGCGGAACGCTTGGCCAGGGCCCGCACGCGGGCGATGTAGGCCGTGCGTTCGGCCACGGAGAGGGCCTTGCGCGCGTCCAGCAGGTTGAAGATGTGGGAGCACTTAAGACAGCAGTCGTAGCCCGGAAGCACCAACCCGGCCTCAAGGAGGCGAAAACCCTCTTTTTCCCAGGAATCGAAGAGGTTTCGCAGCATGGAGACGTCCGCCATCTCGAAGTTGTAGATGGAGTATTCCACCTCGCCCTGCCGGTGGACGTCGCCGTACTTGACCTTTTCGTTCCAGGCGAGTTCGAAGACGTTGTCCACCCCCTGGAGATACATGGTCAGACGCTCAAGCCCGTAGGTGATCTCCACCATCACCGGATGGCAATCGAAGCCCCCCACCTGCTGGAAATAGGTGAACTGGGTGATCTCCATGCCGTCGAGCCACACCTCCCAGCCTAGCCCCCAGGCCCCCAGGGTGGGAGACTCCCAGTCGTCTTCCACGAAACGGACGTCGTGCTGGCGAAGGTCCAGGCCAAAGGCCGCAAGACTCTCGAGATAGAGGTCCTGAATGTTGTCGGGCGAGGGCTTGATGACCACCTGATACTGATAGTAGTGCTGGAGGCGATTCGGGTTCTCTCCGTAACGTCCGTCGGTGGGACGACGACAGGGCTGGACGTAAGCCGCCGCCCAGGGTTTGGGCCCCAGGGCGCGCAAGAAGGTGGCCGGATGGAAGGTCCCGGCCCCCACTTCCATGTCGTACGGCTGAACGATGAGGCACCCCTGTTTGGCCCAAAAACGGTTGAGGGTTTCGATCACTTCCTGAAAGAGCATGGGCACCCCCGCAAAAGAAGTTGGTCGCCGCTCAAGATAGGCAAAGGGGGAAAAAATGCAACCCCGTCAGGGGACCAAAGAACGAAGGCGATTGATGGCCGCGGCCAGCTCAAAGCGCCGGAAGTAGGCCAGATCCCCCCGAGGGGAGGGAGAAAGGCTGAGCAAGCCCTCTTCCCGCACCTTCCTTTCCACCTCGAAGACGGCCTCTTTCAGGTCCTTGCCCTGGGCCAGGAGTCGCCCCAGGGATTCGAGGGCCAGGGCGAGCGCCCGCGTCTGGTCCGAGGAAACCAGCTGTTCCACCAGAGAAAGGTCGATGAGCTCTCGGCCCCAGAGGATGTGTGTCCGGCTCTTGGCCTTTGGCCCCTTTCTTTCGCGCGGCAGACGCTCCGCCGGCAGTCTCCGCGGCTTGGGGGGTGAGAGCGGCTTTTGGGCCTCGGGTTTCCTCGCCGAGGGAAACTTCTCCACCACCATCCGCGCCTCGGCGGTCACGTCGTGGGGGAGATAGTGATCCATGGCGATGACCGTGTCCGCCACCTCCAGATAGTCCCCGGACCCCCCGATGACGAGCACCGAAGAGACCCCCAGGCGCTGGTAGAGCTCCCGCACCCGGTCGAGATAGGGGGTGATGGGCTCCTTGTCCTTGGAGATCAGGGCCTGCATCCTGGCGTCCCGGATCATGAAGTTGGTGGCCGAGGTGTCTTCGTCAATGAGGAAGACCTCGGCCTCCATCTCGAGGGCCTCCATGATGTTTGCCGCCTGGCTGGTGGACCCGGAAGCGCACGGGGTGGTGAAGGAGGTCGTATCCTGGCCGAAGGGCAGATTTTCGATGAAGCCCGAGATGTCCACGGCAAACACGCTCCGTCCGTCTTCAGCGCGGATTTTCACGCTTTCGTAGCGGCTGACCACGAGCTCCCGCCCGTCTCCGGGCACGTGATTATAGACCCCGAGCTCCAGCGCGCGCAGGAGGGTGGACTTGCCGTGGAAACCGCCGCCCACGATGAGGGTGACCCCTTCGCTTATCCCCAGGCCGCGCACGAGCCCCCGGTTGGGGAGTTCAAACTCCCGGGCCAGGGCCGAGGGGGCCTTGAAGGGCACGGCCTCCTTGGCCGGACGGGGGTCTACGCCCGAGGCGCGCGGCAGGATGCTCCCGTCCGCCACAAAGGCCACCAGGCCCGTTTCTTTCAGGCGCGCGCGCAGGAAATCGGCGTCCTCGTTGGTCTCCACAAAGGCGTAAAGGAGCGTGCGGTCCAGATGGGGATAGCGCAGTTTCTGCACCAGACGGGGGATCTCCTCCCCGAGGATCTTCCAGGCCTCCGCGGCCTTGATGCGCCGGCCGCTGGCCGGCAAACCCACGAAGAACCGGACCTCGACCTCTCCCTGGTTCACGGAAACAGCGCTTCGCGGGATCATCTCCTGCCCCGGGCCGTGCACCAGGATGAGCCCGCTCTTGCCCGTGCCCAGGCGCCGAGAGGCCTTGTGCGCGCCCTCGGCAAAGACCTTGGCCAGAAAGTTCTCAAGCCCTATCCGGCGGGACTCCGAGGAGTAGGTGTCAGGCGGCAGAGAAAGCACCTCGCGCGGCACGACCACGCGCACCCTGCTCGGCGGGGCAAAGGGATCGGACTGGACCTTGTCTATGAAGAGGCGAAAGTCCGGGAACTGATAGCTCCCCCGAATCTCCTGATAGGCCTTGTATCCGCGGCCGTCTATGCGTTTCAGCTTCCGTTGGAGAGTGGCGGCATCCATGGAGGCGAAATTTAAGGATGCCCAAGACGGTCTTCAAGACCTCGTCCCGGGGGGACAGGGGAGCTTTTGCTTGAGCTCTTCGAGCGTGAGGCCGGGCTTGAAGACGGGCCTTATCCCCAAGGCGGAGAGCGCGTAGATGAAGCCCTTTTCTTCCACCTCTTCCCTGGGCAGGATGACGGCCTCAACCCCCCGGGCGTGGAGCCATTCGGCCACGCGCACGCCGCGGCGGCGCTCTTCGTGCGCAAAGGGGTTCTTCTCCCGCCATTCCCGCAGGATCTTCGGCTCGGGCACGCACTGGATCTCCCAGAAGAGGAAGGCCGGCGCACAACCGAAGTGGGAGATTATCCTCTCGCCCTTTTCGTCCACGGGAATGGCCACCACCATCCTTTCCACCACCGGCGGCTCGAAGTGGATGATCACGCGGTCGATGTCCGGGAAGAGATCGTAGATCTCCTCCTCGATCAGGGTGACGATCTCGTGGGCCTCCTCGAGGGAGTTCGTGTCGAGCACTATCTCGGCCTCCACGAAGCGGAAGCGCCCGGAGCGGCGACCGGTGAGACGCTTGATCTCCACCACCTCGGGGAAGGCCCGGATGAGATCGGCGATCCTCGTGAGCACCTCCGGTTCAAGCCCCACGTCGAGCAGGACCTTCAGGGAATCAACCACGATCTCCAGCCCGATGCGCACGATGAGCACGGCAATGACGAGGGCGGCCACGCGATCCACCCAGTAGAGCCCGAAGGCCCCGCCGATGAGCCCTGCGAGCACCACCCCGGTGGCCAGGAACTCCGTGACCATGTGCTGGGCGTCGGCGGCGAGACTGGGGGAGCCGGTCTGCCTGGCGAGTTTGAGCTCCCAGCGGGAGAAGAACCAGGTCACCAGGGCGAGGACCATCAGGCCCGCGGCGGCCAGGGGCACCTTTTGCGCGGAGATCTCGCTCTTTCCCAAGAGGGCGTTTTTGGCGATCTCGTAGGCGGCGAAGAAGATGAAGCCCGCCGAGACCAACGAGGCCAGGTTCTCGAGCTTGTAGAGCCCGTAGGGGAAGGAAGGTGTTTTTCTTTCGGCAAACTTGAGCCCCAGCCAGACGGAAATCGAACCCAGGACATCCGTCAGGGAGTGGAGGGCATCGGCCTTGAGGGAGAGACTACCGCTGTAGGAGCCGAGCAGATACTTGGCTATCGCCAGGAAGAGATTGAGGAGGGCGGCCAACGCCGCCACCCGCGCCAGGAAGTTCCCGGACTGCTTCGGATCTAACGAGGAAACCCGCGACGTTTGTTCCACCGCCCCCCTATCCTAACTGGAGGCGGCCCGGGATTCACCCTTTTAATGCGAAAACTCTCGCACTTGGGACAACTGATCACCCTGCCGCTGCCGTAGGGGACCTCCCATTCGTGCTGGCAGTCGAAACAGCGGAACCTGCGCCCCTTCACGGGGAAGACCTCTCGTCCTCGCCCTTTCCTTCGTGAATTCGCGCTTCTTCGGGCTCTCCTCCGCGCAGACAGCGCCGCCGGTGCCCCTCGGACCCGGCCCATCGCCAGCCACAGCGCCATCGTCTGCGTTCTCCACCGCCACGCCCCGGCTCGCCACGGCCACCGCGAAAACAGCGGCTGAAGCCCTCTTCGTTCCTTTCCCTGCGCCGATGACACCAGCCCCTACCCTTCTTCCAAGACATGAGCGTCCTCCTGATTTTTTCGAGTTTAGGATAAGTTAAGTTAATTGAAATTCAATGTCAACAAAACGAGGAATCAGACGAGGGAGACGCGCCTGAGGGGCGTGTAGACCGCGCCCGAAGGCTTGAGCGTGCTCTGATAGAGGACGAGATCCTTCACCTCTATCTCCTGCGGGGAGGCGAACTCCTCATCCTCGTAGCGCTTGAGGGAGCGAAGGAGATGATCCACGCGGCGGCCGGACTTCACCCGCCCCAGGGTGAGATGGGGCACGAAGGGGCGTTTCTCCGGGGCGAAACCGAGCTGGGCAAAGGCGTTTTCCAGTTGATGCTGGAGGCGGGCAAGCCTTTGCAGGTCCCCCACCAGCCCCGCCCAGACCACGCGGGGCCGCGCGCCAGCCGGAAAGGTCCCCATGCCCTTGACCCCCAGGTGGATGACCCCCGGTTTCGTGGCCTCTACGACGCGCTTCGCGGTCTCGGCAAGGGGATTGATCATCACTTCCGAGACCTCACCGAAGAACTTGAGCGTCAGATGGATGCCCTCCGGCCGCACCCAGCGCACGTCCGCCCCGCTTCGGGCGAGCTCCTTCTGCAGCGCGGAGAGACGGGCCTTAACTTCGTCTGGCAAACTGATAGCGAGGAACAAGCGTACCATAGCGCAAATAACGTCTGAGCCAGTCAAGGGCCGTAGTGGCGGAAAAGTCCTGCACGAGATGCCGGTCTCCCGGGAAGAGGAAACACTGGGCCACCGTGGCCTCCCGGCAGGAGAAGCCGATCCAGACCGTGCCCACGGGTTTTTCCGGCGTCCCGCCCGTGGGGCCGGCGATGCCCGTGACGGAAAGACCGTAGTTCGTGCGCGCCAGGTTCCTGATGCCCTCGGCCATGGCCAGGGCCACGGGTTCGCTCACGGCCCCGTGTTTGGCGATCATCTCCTCCGGAACACCCAGGATCTCCTGTTTGGCGCGATTGCTGTAGGTGACCACCCCGCGCTCGAAGTAGGCCGAACTTCCAGGCACGCGGGTGATGCGCGAGGAGATGAGCCCGCCGGTGCACGACTCCGCCACCGCCAGCATCTCGCCCCGTTCCTCAAGCAGGCGCCCCACCACCGCCTCGAGGAGGTCGTCGTTCTCGCCGAAGATGTACTCCCCGAACAGGCTGTAGATCTTGGCTTCGGCCTGTCGAAAGAGCTCTTCGGCCTTCTCCTTCGAGGGATGCTTCACGGTCAGGGAGAGATGGATCTCGGGAAGGACCGGATAGTAGCCCAGCACCACCCCGGGGAGCTCCTCAAGCTCCATGAGGCGGAGGTTGATGTCCGCCTCCCGCAGACCGAAGATCTTGTAGAGCTTGAAGCGCACGACCTCTTCCGGCGGGAAGTGCTCAAGGAGGATGGGGATGACCCTTTCCTTCAGGAGATACTCAAACTCCTGGGGCACCCCCGGCAGGCAGAAGATGAGCTTCTCCCCCACCTTCAGATAATAGCCCGCCATGGCCTTTTCGTTGGTGAGGAGCACCGCCCCGGCGGGGAGCTTGGCCATCTTGCGGCGCAGGGGATTGGGCGGGAGCCCGGCTTCCTTCTCCCAGGCCTCGATGCGCTTGAGCACCTCTTCCTTGACCTCAAGCGGCAACCCCAGCGCCTCGGCCACGGCCTCGTTGGTGAGATCGTCGGTGGTGGGACCGAGCCCTCCGGAGACGATGACAAAGGGATAGCGCCCGAGGAAGCGCCGGAGGCTTTCCTTTATCAGGGCCAGGTCGTCGGGGACGGTGAGGATCTCGCGAATCTCGTAGCCCAGGGGAAAGAGCCGCCGCGCCGCGAGGAAACTGGTCGTGTTCGGAACGCGGCCTTCAACGAGCTCGTTTCCAATGGCCAGGATGGCTCCCCTCATCAACCATTGGTTAGCACAGGCGCGGAAAATTCGTCAAACTCAAACGGCAAAGGAGGGCACGTATCGGGGATGCACGGGCACCCTACCCGGTGAGGGGTACCAGGACCAGGCGAACTCCCGCGCGAGCAAGGTCTTCAGGGCCTTGAGATGCAGGCGATGCGTGCTGCGATAGGCCTCCACCTCCGCCAAGAGCGGCACCCCGAGGAGATAGAAGTCCCCCACCAGGTCGAGGGCCTTGTGGCGCACGAACTCATCCGGCAGGCGCAGACCGTCCGGATTGAGGACCCCTTTCTCGTCGAGGACGATGGCGTTTTCCAGCGAACCACCGCGAAAGACCCCCGCCTTCCTCTTGGCGATGATGTCGTCCAGGAAGCCGAAGGTCCGGGCGAAAGAAAGCTCCGAGAGGAACTTCTCCTGGTTAAGTTGGAGGGAGATCTGCTGACGCCCTATGGCCGGATGGGGAAAATCTATCTCGCAGCGGAGCCGGAAGTCCGGCGCCGGACGCAACACCACCCGTCCCACGCCGTCGCTCACGGCGATCTCCTCTTGCACGCGCAGATAGCGCCGCAGGCTCCACTGGGGCTTGCGCCCCACGGAGAGGATGGCCTCGACAAAGGCCCGGGCCGAACCGTCAAAGAGCGGCACCTCCGGCCCGGAGATCCGGATTATCAGGTTGTCTATGGAGAGACCGTTTAGGGCCGCCAGGAGGTGTTCGACAAAAAAGATGGCCTCCTCCCCTTTGCCCACCACGGAGCTGCCCTCCGTGGCCTCGATGGTCTCCGGCCGCAGGGGGATCTCCCGCTCCGGACGGAGGTCCGTGCGCACAAAGACCAGCCCGTAGTTGGGCGGCGCGGGACAGAGCTCCAGACGAATATCCTCACCCGTAAGGACGCCTTCGCCTTCGAGAACGACTTTCTGACCGATGGTGTGCTGGAAGATTTCCATACGCCTGCCTCCCATCGCCGTCTTCATGCACGAACCGTGCCAGCTTGCCGCACGCGCGTCATCAGGGCCCGTTCACACGCTGAACGAGGGAGAGGCGTGAACCTCCGCCAACAGAAGATGTGTCTTTCCCTCCACTGTGGACAAAATCACACACCGGGAAAGCCCAGCCGGCGCAACAGCTTCTCCTCCTTGCGCCATCCCTTGAGCACCTTCACCCAGAGCTCCAGATGGACCTTCTTGCCGAAGAGGAACTCGAGCTCCTCGCGCGCCAGGGTGCCGACCTTCTTGAGCATCTGGCCGCCCTTGCCGATGATGATCCCCTTCTGCGAGTCCTTTTCCACGTAGACCGTGGCCTGGATGTAGATGATGTCGCGCTCCGGGTCTTCCCGGAATTCCTCCACCACCACCGCGCTGGCGTAGGGAATCTCCTGGCGGGTGAGCATGAAGATCTTTTCGCGGATGATCTCCGCGGCCAGCAGGCGTTGCGGCTGATCCGTGAGCGTGTCCGGATCGTAGTACATCGGGCCCTCGGGCAGGGTCTCGACGATCTCCTTCACCAGGATGTCGAGACCGTCCCGTTCCAGGGCCGAAATGGGCACGATGGCCTTGAAGGGATAGACCTTGGAGAAGTAGTCAATCATCGGGAGGAGCTCTCCCTTGTTGATCAGGTCCACCTTGTTCAGGGCCAGGATGGTGGGCTTGTTGGCCTTCCTCAGGATTTCGATGATCTTCTCCTCGGCCTGAGGATGCCGGTTGGCGGCGTCAACGATGAAGACGATGGCGTCCACCTCCTCGATGGCCTTGAGGGCCTGCTCCACCATGAGCTTGTTGAAGAGCCCCTTGGCGTCGTGGATGCCCGGGGTGTCAACGAAGACGATCTGGAAGTCCTCCCCGGTGAGGACCCCCCTCACCTGGAAGCGGGTGGTCTGGGGTTTGGGCGTGGCAATGGCCACCTTGTAGCCCAGGAGCTGGTTGAGAAGGGTGGACTTGCCCACGTTGGGCAACCCGATGAGGGCCACGTAGCCCGAACGAAACTTCTTCTCTTTGGGCTCTTCCCCTTCGGATTCCCTCTCTTCGGAGGAGGCCTCCTCCGAGCCTTCGGTCGAAGGCTCTTCCGCCTCCGGCTCCCCGGCGGGCCGGGGCTCCTCGGCCTCTTCGGCGCCGGCCTCCTTGGTCTCGATCTCCTCGGTCCCTGTCTCCTCGGACTTGGCTTCTTCAAGCTTGGTGGTTTCTTTTTCGTTTACCGCGGAAGGTCCCATACTTTTCCTCCAATCTCTTGAGAGCTTCTTTGGCGGCCTCCTGCTCCGCCGCCTTCTTGGAGCGCCCCTTCCCTTCGGCCAGGATCTCGTCTTCCAATTTTACCGCCACCCAGAAGGTCTTGGCGTGCTCCGGACCGCTTTCTTTGACGATGTCGTAGGAAGGCGTCTTCTTGAAGAGGGCCTGGGTGTATTCCTGGAGCACGGTCTTGTAATCCGAAACAAGGCCCCTCGGGGCGTGGGGCAAGAGGCGGGAAAAGATCTTCTTCACCCAAGAGAAGGCCCTTTCGAAACCGTGGTCGAGATAGATGGCCGCCACCACCGCCTCGAACACACCGGCGAGGATGGAGGGCTTCTTCCGCCCGTGGGAGACCTCCTCCCCGGTGCCGAGGAGGATGAGGGACGGAAGCCCGAGCTTTTCCGCCACCTTGGCCAGGCGCTCCTCGTTCACCAGCCAGGCCCTCATCTTGGTGAGCTCCCCTTCCCGATATTTCTCCCCGTAGCGCTCGTAGAGGAGATGGCTCACCACCGCCGAAAGGACGGCGTCTCCCAGGAACTCGAGACGTTCGTTGTCGCCGTAGGGCCAATCCGGATGGTCCCCCACGTATGAGCGATGCGTGAGCGCCGCCAGATAAAGGGCCATGTTCTTGAGACGCAGGGAAAGGGCCCTCTCAAGTTCCTTGAGGCGCGAGAGGTGCTCTTCGAGATAATCTCTCTGTGCCATGCAGATGAGCTTTAATCACTCGAGGGGAGGTTTCAAGGATCAGACGTCCACCACGCACTGGGCTATCCAGTAATCGCCCACCTTTTCCACCTTGAGCATGGTGTAGGTGGCGCCCTTGACCTCCTCGCCGAGCTCGTGGCGTTCCGGGTCTATGGGTTCGCCCGCGGCCCAGCCCTCGAGGAAGTAGCCATCCTGGTCCTTCTTCTCTATCCGGCAATCGAACTCGCTGAAGACCAGGTTCTCCATGTCCGCTTCGGCCAACAGGCGGTTCAACCAGTCGAGGAAGAGGTCCTCAAGGCCCTCCCCCTCGGCCTTCACCGGCACCTTCCTCTTGGGCTCCACGGCCTCCAGGTTCACCACCACGAGGGAGAACATGGCCTTGGCCGCGTTGATGAAGGCCTCCTCAAGGGTTCGCCCAATGCCGCGAATGCCTATGTCTGCGCCGTGTTCAAAGGTTTCGTAACCGGGTTTCATGGCTCCTCCGTTATCCAATCCGCGAGCACCCCCTTTTCCCGGATCCAGTCCTCGAGGTCCCTGAGAGCCCTCTCTGCCATCAGGCGGTAGCGCTCCCTCTTGGGGAGGCGCCTTTTCCGCCGCCCCTTCTGTTCGAGCGGTGGAAAGAGCCCCCAGTTGATGTTCATGGGCTGGAAGTTCCGCGGGTCGGCCTCGGTGATGTAGTGGACGAGCGCCCCGTGGGCCGTGGTGCACGGCGGGACGAGGAGCTCCCGCCGGCGGGCGAGACGCCCGGCGTTGATCCCGGCGAGAAGCCCCATGGCCGTGGACTCAACGTAGCCCTCAACCCCGCTTATCTGCCCCGCCAGGAAGATGCGCGGCTCCTTCTTGAGCTGGAGGGTCTTTTCGAGCACCTTGGGAGCGCACACAAAGGAGTTGCGGTGCACCGATCCGAAGCGGGCGAACTCCGCCTTCCTGAGCCCGGGGATGAGGCGAAAGATCCGCTTCTGTTCGGGATAGGTGAGCTTCGTCTGGAACCCCACCAAGTTGTAGAGGGTCTTTTCGCGGTTCTCCGGCCGCAACTGGACCACGGCGTAGGGTTCCTTGCCGGTGCGGGGGTCAATGAGGCCCACGGGCTTCATGGGGCCGAAGCGCAGGGTGTCCTTGCCCCTTTCGGCCATGACCTCTATGGGAAGGCAGCCCTCGAAGTACTTGGGCTTTTCGAAGTCCTTGAAGGGGACCTTCTCCGCCGCCAGCAGTTCCTCGACGAAACGCTCGTACTCCTCTTTGGTGAGGGGGCAATTGACGTAGGCGCCCTCTTCCCCCTCGCGCTGATACCGATCCGCCACAAACACCTCGTCCCAGTCTATGGAATCCGCGTAGACGATGGGGGCGATAGCGTCGTAGAAGTGGAAATAGTCCTCGCCGGTGTAGCGCTTGAGATCCTCGGCCAGGGCCTCGGAGGTGAGCGGGCCCGTGGCCACGATGACGATCCCCTCCTCCGGGATCTTCTGCACCTCCTCGCGCACGATCTCCACCGCCGGATGGGAGAGCAGCTTCTCGGTCACGTAGGAGGCAAACCTTTCGCGATCCACGGCCAGGGCCTTGCCCGCCGGGACCTCGCTCACCAGGGCGGCCTCCATGATGAGGGAACGCAGGCGGCGCATCTCTTCCTTGAGGAGCCCCACCGCGCTGGTGATGTCCTTGGCGCGCAAGGAGTTCGAGCAGACGAGTTCCGCCAGCTTGTCCGTCTTGTGGGCCGGGGTGGACTTCTGTGGCCGCATCTCGAAAAGGCGCACCGTAAGGCCCCGGTTCACCAGTTGCCAGGCGGCCTCCGAACCCGCCAATCCTCCGCCGATGATCGTCACGTCCGCCATGTCTTCCTCCTCCACGTAAGTTAGCTTCGCACAATTTGCGCGCCAAGGCGAGAGATTGTGCCGGCGCGAAGAAGACTTACCTTTCACTTAAGTCCCTTTCGGAGGTGGGTCATGGTCATCGGCTTGCTCGCCGGCCGGGGAAACGTGGGAAGGACCACCCTTTCCCTTGCGCTGGCGCGTCTGGCGGCGGAAAGGAGCAAGGTCTCCCTCTACGAATACGACGTGGTCTCGCCCAAGCTCATCCCCTTCTTCCCCTGGCAGGCGGAAGAGGTCAAGCGCCGGATAACCGACATTGACCGGGAAAAGTGCACCCTTGCCGGCAAGTGCCTGGAAGCCTGCCAGTTCGGGGTCATCAAACGGGAGGGGGATTCCGTGAGACACCGCCTCCATCTGTGCCGCGGTTGCGGCGCCTGCCGGGAGGTGTGTCCCGAAAGGGCCATCGTCTGGAAGGAGGTCCCGTGCGGCGAGATCGGACGCGGCGAGCAGGGAAACGTCACGCTCCACGCCGCGCGCCTCCGCCCGGAAGAGGGCTGGGACGGTTTCCTCACGCGGAAGCTCCGGGAGACCTTTCCCCAGCAGGGAGACGCCGTGCTCAAGGCCCCGCTCGGGCTCTCGGCCCCGGCGCTACGGACGGTCAAGGACTCAGAGGCCTTCGTCCTCGTGAGCACCGTGCACCCGCACGTCGAAGACGAGGTCAAGGTCTTCGGGGAGATCATCCAGGGCTTCGGAGTTCCGGGGGCCGTGGTGCTCAACCTCTCCGCCGCGGTGCCGGAAAGCGTCTCCCGTCTCTGCCAATCCTTGGGACTCACCACTTTTTCCCTCCCGAGGGTCGAGGGCCTGGCACCGGGAAGAGAGCTCCTTGCCGAAGCGGCTGAGCTCCGCCCCACCCTCGAGGAGATCATCGCCTGGGGAGGTGGAAAATGAGCGAGATCGTCTTCGCCGGTCCTTCGGGCAGCGGAAAGACCCTCCTCGTCCAGGGCCTGATGCGGGAACTGGCCGCAGGCGTCTGGGTGGACGGTCAGGTCGAAGTGCCCTCCCTTTCCCGCTTCTTCGAAGGGGAGGAAAAGGAACGGGAACCCTTCAAGGTGCTCGTCCCCCTGAGGAACTTCATGCTCTGTGCCGCTTGCCGGCTCTGCGCCAAGAACTGCCCCTTCAAGGCCATCTACGAGGAGGACCTCTGGATAGATCCCCTGGAATGCGAGGGCTGCGGCATATGCGCGCGGAACTGTCCGCAAAAGGCGCTCGAAATGGCCAACATGCAGGTGGGAGAGTGTTTCCGCCTGGAGAAGGGGGACCAGGCCCTCCTCTACGGGCGCCTCATGCCCGGGGCCCTGGGTGGCGCCCTTCTTGCCGAACACCTGCGCACGAAGGCGCGAAACAGCGAAAAGAAGCCGGTGATCCTTGAGGCCTTTGGGCTGGGGGAGATAGCCGCAAGGTTCCTCGAGGATGCCGACCACGCCGTCTTCGTCGTGGAGCCGGGAACCGATCCGGAGGTCCTGGTAAGGCTCTCGCATCTGGCGCGGGAGGCCCGGCGGCATCTCGTGCTCAACAAGTGCCGGCCCGAGACCCGCGCCGCCGAGGAGGAGATCGCGAGGAAGGCCGAAGAGGAAGGGATCGAGCTCATCGCCCGCTTCGAGTTTCGCGAAGACCTCTCCCGCCCGCCCGTGGAGGAGGTTCCGGCGGACCTGGCCGAGGCCGTCTCCCGCCTGGCAGCGGTTGCTAAGGAGTGAAGTTCCCGGTATAAATGCCGAAGTCGCTAAAAGGAGGGAGAAAGATGTCCAAGATCTGCCAGATATGCGGCCGTCGTCCTCACACGGGACACAAGGTCAGCCACTCCAACAAGCACTCCGGTCGCTGGTGGTATCCGAACCTCCAGCGCGTGCGGGTCAAGCTGCCCAACGGTCAGGTGCGCCGCATGAGGGTCTGCACCCGCTGCATCAAGTCAGGCAAGATCCAGAAGGCCGTCCACTAGGCAAAACGCCTTTCCACACGGATAACGCCCTCTATCTGGCGCACGCTCTGCATGATGTGGTCGAGGTGGCCGCGATCCGAGACCTCGACCAGGAAGTTGAAAAGGGCCCGCTTGTCGGGCGTGGTCTTGACTTCGGCCTCGAGGATGTTGGCCTCACAGGCGCTGATGGCCCCGGAAATGGTGGCCAGCATCCCCTTCCGATCCGCGGTGATGACCCAGAGGCGCGCCGGATAGATGGCCCCGTTGCTCGCCTCCCACTGCACCTCGATCAACCTTTCCGGGTCGAGCGTCTTCACGTTGGGGCAATCCGCCCGGTGGACGGTGATCCCCCGGCCGCGGGTGATGTAGCCCACCACCTCGTCCCCGGGCAGGGGCTTGCAACAGCGGCTGAGATGGAAGAGGACGTCTTCTGACCCCTCGACGGAAAGCGTGTCCTCCCCGCGGTCCGGCCGGGGCTTCTTGACCACCATCGCTTCCTCGGAGGGCTCTTCCTCTCCCTCCCGAAGGAGGGTGAACTTGCGCACCACCTGCTGGGCGGTCAGGCGGCCGTAGCCCACGGCGATGATGAGGTCCTCCATGGTCTTGAAGGAGAAGGCCTTGACCACCTCTTCGGCCCGCGGATCGTCGAGGAACTGCGAGAGGGTGAGCTTGACCTTGCGAAACTCCCGGTCGAGGATCTCCCGGCCGGCGGAAAGGATGCGCTGTTTCTCCTCCTGCTTGAGCCACTGCCGGATGCGGCTCCGCGCGCGGCTGGTCTTCACGAACTTGAGCCAATCCCGGCTGGGCTTCTGGTTGCTCGCGGTGACTATCTCGACGATGTCTCCGGTCTGGAGCTCGTAGTCCAGCGGCACCAGCCGACCGTTGACCTTGGCGCGGGCGCAATGGTGCCCGACCTCGGTGTGGATGGCGTAGGCAAAGTCAACCGGCGTGGCCCCGCGGGGAAGGACCTTGATGTCCCCCTGCGGGGTGAAGACGTAGACCTCGTCCGGGAAGAGGTCCATGCGCAGGGACTCGATGAAGTCCCGCGGGTTCTGGAGCTCCTTCTGGAGCTCCACCAGGCGCGAGAGCCATTCGAGCTGACCGGCCTTGGCGGAACCGGCCTCGATGATCTTGGCCTCCTTGTAGAGCCAGTGGGCGGCGATTCCCTCGTTGGCGATGCGGTCCATCTCCTCGGTGCGGATCTGGATCTCCATCTGGCGCCCGCCGGGACCGATGACCGTGGTGTGGAGGGACTGGTACATGTTGGGTTTGGGCAGGTTGATGTAGTCCTTGAAACGCCCCGGAATGGGCTTCCACAGGGAGTGGATCAGACCGAGGACCTCGTAGCACTCCTTGACCTTTTGCACGATGACCCGGAACCCGATGATGTCGTAGACGAGATAGAGCTGGTCAATGGTGAGGTTGTTGCGCTGGAGCTTGCGATAGATGCTGTAGAGATGCTTGCGTCTGCCGAGGACCCGGCCCTCGATGCCCTCTTCCTTGAGCTTCTGGGCGATGATGCGCTTCACCTCCTCGATGAAGTCCTGCCTGGCAGCCACCACCCGCTCGACTTCGTCCCTCAGGGCCCGATACTCCTCGGGATGGAGATACATGAAGGAAAGGTCCTCAAGCTCCTGCTTGAGCCAGTCTATACCCAGACGGCTGGCCAGCGGGGCGTAGATCTCAAGCGTTTCCCTGGCGATCCTGCGGCGCTTGTGCTCGGGCTGGAACTCGAGCGTGCGCATGTTGTGCAGGCGGTCGGCCAGCTTCACCAGGACCACCCGCAGGTCGTTGGCCATGGCAAGGAGCATCTTGCGGAAGTTCTCCGCCTGCTTGTGGAGCTTCGAGCGCACCGGGAGATTGCTGATCTTGGTGACGCCGTCCACGATCTCGGCCACGCTGTCGCCGAAAAGGCGCCTTATGTCCTCGATGGTGACGTCGGCGTCTTCCACCGTGTCGTGGAGGAGCCCGGCGGCGATGGTGGGAAGGTCGAGCTTCATCTCCGCCAGGGTGTAGGCCACCGCCAGGGGATGGGAGAGATAGGGTTCGCCGGAGCGCCGCACCTGTCCGGCGTGGGCCTTGGCCGCAAAGACGTAAGCCTTTTCAACGAGCGTGGTGTCCGCTCCCGGGAGATAGGACTGAATGCGATCAAGGATATCGCTCAAGCGAATGACATAGGGTTTGGTCACTTTGCGCCTCCCGGCCCTGTTAAGCTTTAAGTTAGCACTTAAAAAGCAAAATATTAAGGCCTCCCCGGGATTATTCGGGGGAAACGGAAAAACCGGTCACCTCTGGCAACGGGGGCAGAAATAGGTCCCCCGGCCGGCCACCTGCTTGTAAACAATGGGGGTTTTGCAGCGGGGACAGGGTCTTTCCCGATGCTGATAGACCAGGTGCCGCTCCTGGAACCGCCCCTCCCGCCCCTCGCCGTCCACGTAGTTGCGCACGGACGACCCCCCGGTGGCGATGGCCTCCCGGAGCACGTCCTGGACAACGCGAAGGAGGCGGCGGGCCTCCTCGAAGGAAAGCGTGGCGGCCTCGCGTTCGGGATGAAGCCGGGCCCGGAAGAGGCTCTCGTCAACGTAGATGTTGCCGAGCCCCGCCAGGAACTGCTGGTCGAGGAGAAGGGCCTTGAGTCGCCGGCGACGGCTGGTGAGCATGACGTAGAACTCCTCGGCCTCAAGGTCAAAGGGTTCCGGCCCCAGGGAGACGAGAGACGGATGCTCTGCGAGATCTTCGTTCCTCACGATCTCGAGCCAGCCGAACTGACGCAGGTCGGCGTAGGCCAGACGCGCGCCGTTCAAGGCGAACACGAGATGGGTGTAGGCGGGTTCTGAGGACTCCGGGGAGAGGAAGACGAGCTGTCCGGTGAGGCGAAAGTGCACGAGAAGGGAGCTTTCCCCGAGCGGCAGGATGAGGACCTTCCCCTTCCGCTGCGGCTCGCCGAAGACCCGGCCCCTTGCGTTTTCGACGAAGGTGGCCACGTCCGGGCGGACGAGCTTGGGCAGCCTCACCTCCACGTCTTCGATCTTCTTTCCCGGCAGACAGCGGGCAAGGGTCCGCCTAATAGTCTCCACTTCCGGCAATTCGGGCATTGTTTTCCTCGATCAGTTTCTGACGATAGATCTCCAGGATGGAGAGGGTGAGGGCCACGAGAATGGGGCCGAGAAAGACCCCGAGGAAACCGAAGAACTTGAGCCCTCCAAGAATGCTGAAGAAGATGAAGAGATTGTGAATCTCCGTGCGCCCGCCGATGAAGTACGGGCGGATGAGGGAGTCTATCTGGCCGATGATGAGAGACCCGTAGGCCAAAAGGATGGCGGCCTTGATATAGGAGCCGGAGACCGCGAGCCCGATCACGATGGGCAACCAGACGATGGCCGTGCCCACCAGGGGGATGAACGAGGCCAGGGCCGTAAGCAGGCCCAGGAGCAGGGGTGAGTTGACCCCGAGGATGAGATAGATGAGGAGGGCGAGCCCCCCCTGGGCCAGGGCCGTCAGGATGGAGCCGTAGAGCGTGGCCTCGATCACCTGCTGGACCTTCTCCACGATGCGGTTGGCCTCTTCCTCGGAGACCGGCAACAGGCGCTTGATCCCCGCCACGAAGAGTTCACCGTCGCGGAAGAGATAGAAGAGGGTGAAGACCATGAAGATGACCTGGAGGATGAGGTTTACGGTGTTGCGGAAGATGGTCGTCCCCCGGGAGAGCAGGAACTGCCCGGCAGCCGAAGCCGCGGAAAGTAGTGCGGTCTGGATGTCTTTCTGGTAGATCTCCAGACGCTCGAAGAAGAAACGCCCCAGAGAATAGAGCCGCGGATACTTCTCGGGATTGGGCGTGAGGGAGACGATAAGGGTCCCGGCTTCGAGACGGGTCTTGATCTCCGTGAGAAGGTCTATGGCCTGCGAAGTGAGGCTGGTGACGGCAAAGACCAGGGGCACGAAGACGAAGGCGATGAAGGCCAGGCAAAGGAGGATGGCGGCAAGCCCCCGGCGCCCCTTGAGGAGCTTCCGCAGCATCCGGTTCACCGGATGGAGGAAGAGGGCGAGCACCGCGGCCCAGGCAATGGGTTGAAAGAAAGGAAGATAGAGTCTTACCGTTAGGAAGATGACAATGCCGGCCAGCAGAAAGCCGATGATGGTTGAAAGAATGTTGCGGCTCATGGAGAGTGTTGAAAGACTATAGCAACATGTTGCCTCTCAGTCCAGAGACAGAAATCTATCTCTACGTGGGTTTGGTAGCCCTTTTGGTCCTTTTTTCCGCTTTCTTCACCAGTTCGGAAACGGCCCTCTTTTCTCTCTCCCGCCTGGACCAGTTGAGGCTGAGGGAACACCCGCGGCGCTCCTGCCGCCTGGCCGTGGCCCTACTCAAGAGCCCGCGCAAGGTGCTCGCCACCATCCTCATCGGAAACGAGTTCTCCGACATCATCTCCTCCTCCGTGGCCACCCTGGTCTTCCTGCGCCTCTTCGGCCCGGAGGGCGAATGGCTGGCCTATCCGGTGATGACCGTGATCCTCTTCCTCGGCGGAGACCTCATCCCCAAGGTGATCGGCTTCCGGAGACGGGAACAGATGGCCTGCCTCCTCGCCCCGCCGCTTCGCGTCTTCATCGTGGTCTTCGGGCCGATACGTAGCGTCATGCTCCTTTTCACCAACTTCTTCCTGCGCCTCATGGGTGTCCAGCCCCCGGAGCAGATGAAGCTCTCCGAGGAAGACCTCCTGAGCCTGGTCGAAGAGAGCTACCAGGCCGGCATCCTCGGGGAACAGGAAAGGCGCTTCATCTACGGCCTCCTGGAGATCCAGGAGATACCGGTCTCCGCCATCATGACCCCGCGCCGGGAGATCTTCGCCCTGGAAGACGCGCCCATCACGCCGGAGCTGGTGAAGAAGATCAAGAAAAGGGGGTTTTCGCGCATCCCCGTCTATCGGGAGAACCTGGACCACATCCTGGGGATCCTCCACGTCAAGGACCTCCTGCGCTGGAGGCTGGAGAAGAAGGCCCGCCGCCTGGCGGATCTCGTGCGGGCCCCGTTTTTCGTCCCGGAGATGATGCGCGCGCGCACGCTCCTTGAGGAGTTCCAGAAAAAGCGCCAGAAGTTCGCCCTGGTGGTGGACGAATACGGGACCATCGTGGGGCTGGTCACGCTGGAGGACGTGCTCGAGGAGCTCTTCGGGGAGATCTACGACGAATTCGACCGCCGCGAATCCCCCTTCCGCGAGATCGCCCCCGGGGTCTATCTGGTCTCCGCGCGGCTGAGGGTGGAGGAGTTCAACCGGCTCACCGGAGCAGAACTTCCTTCGGATGAGTTCGAAACCATGGGCGGCCTCGTCCTCTCCCTCTTCGGCGAACTCCCCCAGCCCGGCATGAGCAAGGAGGCCTACGGGTTCCGTTTCGTGGCCGAGAAGGTCAAGGGCACGCGCCTGCAACTCATCAGGGTGGAAAAGATCTCATGAACTACCTCCTGGGAATCCTCACCTTCCTCGTCCTCCTCTTCTTCGAGGCCTTCTTCGCCGGCGCGGAGATCGCCCTTGTCGCCGCGGATGAAAGCCGCTTGAAACGCCTCGCGCGCAAGAGCTTCGGCGCCAGATTGGCGCTCAAGCTCCTGGCTGATCCCGAATGGCTCCTCACCACCACGCTCCTCGGGCTCAACCTCTCCGTCATCGGCAACAGCGTCCTCACCACCGCCTTCCTGCTCGAGGTCTTCCCGGAGTTCGGGGGCATACTCGCCGTCTGCCTCCTGCCTCCGAGCATGCTCCTCTTCGGGCAGATGATCCCGAAGAGTCTCGCGCAGCAGGAAGCCACGCGCCTGGCCCCGAAGGTGGCGCCCTTCATCTACCTCTTCAGCCGTCTGGCCTATCCAGCCATCTTCGTCGTGGCGCGCCTCATCTCCTTCTTCACCCGCACCGAAGACGACGGTCGCCGCCTGCCCGCGGTGACGAGGGAGGAGATCCGCCTCCTCGTGTGTTCCGAAGAGGTGCTCGATCCGAGCGTAAGGCGCCTCATCGCCAGGCTCATGGACTTCTCCAAGAAGACCGCCGCGCAGGTGATGATCCCCCTCATCTGGGTCAAGGCCGTGGAGGAGTTCGCCACCGTGGAGGAGGCCCTCAAGCTCTTCGTGCAGAGCGGGTTCTCCCGGCTCCTTGTCTATCGCGAGGAACGCTTCCACGTGGTGGGCATCCTCCTGGCCATGGATCTCCTCGACGTGGAGGACACCTCGCGGCCCGTAAAGCTCTTCATGCGCGAGGTGAGCTTCGTGCCCGAGTTCAAACCCGCCGCCGAACTCCTGGCGGAGATGCAAAAGACCGGGCAAACCCTGAGCGTGGTGGTCAACGAGTACGGGCAGGCCGTGGGCATCGTGACCGTCGAGGACCTGGTGGAAGAGGTGCTCGGGGAGTTCTGGGACGAATTCGACCAGAAGCTGGTGCCCTACGTGAAGCTTGCGGAAAACCACTTCCTGGTGAAGGCCTGGCTCGAGATAGAGAAGGCCAACGAAGAGCTGGGCCTCGGCATCCCGCCCGGGGACTACGAGACCATCGGCGGCTTCATCCTCAAGCTCGCCGGGCGCATCCCCAAGGTGGGGGAGACCTTCGAATACGGGAGGGTCAGGTTCCGGATTCGGCGGGCCACCAAGACGGGCATTGACGAGATCGAGATATGGATCAAGAAAGAGGAGGAGAAGGAGGAAGCGGAACCATCGCGCCCCGATGCCTGACGTCGTCCTGGTCAATCCGTGGATCTACGACTTCGCCGCCTACGACCTGTGGGCCAAACCCCTGGGACTGCTTCGCCTCGGAGCCGGGCTACGACAGAGGGGCTACCGCATAGCCCTCCTCGACGCCCTCGATCCCTTCCATCCCGATCTTCCCCGGCGCCCCAAACGCCGCGCCTACGGGACCGGACACTACTTCCGGAAACCCGTTCCCAAGCCCCTTCCCCTGGCCGACGTGCCGCGCCGCTACGCGCGCTACGGGATGCCGGAAGACCTCTTCCGGCGAGAGCTGCGGCGCCTGGGAAGACCCCAGGTCTTCGTCCTCACCTCGCTCATGACCTACTGGTATCCGGGGGTGGTGGAGGCCCTGCGCCTCATCAGGGAGGTCTTCCCCGAGGTGCCCGTGCTCGTCGGGGGCATCTACGTAAACCTTTCTCCGGCCCACGCGCGGGAGGTCCTCCGCGACGCCCGGGTCATCACCGGCGGGATAGAGGAAACCATGAAGGAGGTGGCCCGCCTGGCCGCACCTTCGGGGGAAGACCCGCCCCATCCCTATCCGGCCTTCGACCTCCTGCGGGAGATCCCCTACGTGGTGGTCTCCACGAGCTTCGGCTGCCCCTTTTCCTGCCGATACTGCGCCGCGCGCCTCCTGAACCCGGTCTTTCACCAGAGGCCGCCCCTCGAGGTGGCGGAGGAGATCGTCTATTGGCACGAGAGATTTGGCGTGCGAGACTTTGCCTTCTATGACGACGCCCTTTTGGTAAACTTCGAAGGACACCTGGGCATCATCCTGGAGGAGATCTTGAAGCGCGGTCTGAAGGTCCGGTTCCACACCCCCAACGCCATGCACGTCCGCCTGGTGGACGGCAAAGTGGCCCGGCTCCTCAAGAGAGCCGGCTTCGAAACCGTGCGCTTCGGGTTCGAGACCGTCTCCGCGGAGAGGCATCGCCGTCTGGACGGCAAGGTTAAGGCCGAAGAGCTTTCAGAGACCCTCGCCCGGATGCGCGAGGCCGGGTTCACCAAGCGCCAGCTCGGCGTCTATCTCCTGTGGGGGCTTCCCGGCCAGGACTTCGACGAGGTCCTTCGCTCGGCGGAATTCGTGGCCGCCTGCGGCGGGAGCCCGTATCTCTCGGAATACAGCCCCATTCCCGGAACGAGCCTCTATCCGGAGGCCAGGGAAGCGGCGCGCTATCCCCTGGACGAAGACCCGCTCTTTCACAACAACTCCGCCTTCCCCTGCCTGAAAGACCCGGACTGGTCTCTGATCGAGCAGGTGAAAAAGCGGGCGCGGGCCTTGCGGGAGGACGCGTGAAGAGGCTCTTCGTCAATCCGGCCATGAGCTTGACTCTCTCGCGGGCGGGGCTCCTCACCTTCGAGGACTTCTGGCATCTGCGCGCGCGGCCCTTCAAGAGGAAGAAAGACCGCGAGATCCGCATCCTCACCCTCGACGGCAAGGAATACTTCCTCAAGCGCTACTTCCAGTTGCCGCGCTGGGGAAGATCCGGGGCCGAGGTGGAGTGGGAAGGCGCCATGCAACTCTTGCGGCGGGGCTTTTCCGTGCCTCTTCCCGTGTGTCTCGGGATCGAGAGGAGGTTTCTCTCCGGAAGGGCCTTCACCCTCTTCCAAGCCGCCCGCGGCCGGCGGCTCGAAGACCTCTTCCGGGAGGGGCTCTCCCTGCGTCTGGTCTCGCGCCTGGCGGACGTGGCCGGACGCTTCCACGCCCAGGGGTTCTCCCATCAGGACTTCTATCTCTGCCACTTCTTCTGGGACGAGGACGACGAGAGGCTCACCATCATCGACCTGCAACGCCTGCGCTTCTCGCGCACCCCCAGGAGAC
>Ga0256835_1000454_pt1 | contig 30820 bp, 31 predicted proteins | sample PIR30metaG_FD_185972 | JGI IMG/M metagenome (GOLD analysis project Ga0256835, IMG submission 185972) | Hydrothermal vent microbial communities from East Pacific Rise, Pacific Ocean - PIR-30 | ecosystem: Environmental > Aquatic > Marine > Hydrothermal vents | place: Pacific Ocean: East Pacific...
AACAAGATAAAACAAAGAATCTTCTGGGTAACAGCCATCTTCGCCACGTATGCCGGCCTTTTTACCTGTAAGGATTTCCACACCTTCTTCAACACGCTCTATCGACCAGATATGAAACTTGCCGTCTCTAACTGCCTCAATTACCTCTTGTTTCAAGTTGAGATCCCGTACATTGGCCTTGGGAATGATAACACCTTGTGTGGTTGTAAGACCCCTTGCCTTACAAAGATCAAAGAAACCCTCAATCTTTGCACTAACTCCTCCAACAGGCAGTATTTCCCCTTTCTGGCTTACAGCACCAGTACACGCCACATCTTGACGTAAAGGAACATCTGAAAGTGCTGACAAAAGTCCAAACAGCTCGGCCCCTGATGCAGAGTCACCGTCTACCATTCCGTAACTTTGTTCAAAACAGATGGTAGCTGTGAGGCTTAGAGGTTTGTCTTGGGCAAACATCTGCCTTAGATATCCAGAAAGAATCATTACACCTTTTGTATGGATCTTTCCGCTTAATTCTGCCTCTCTTTCAATATTGACGATTCCATCCTTACCAAGGCAGACATTTACTGTGATCCTGCTAGGTTTGCCAAATACAAAATCCCCAAGATCATACACGGCAAGCCCATTAACTTGACCTACTGCACTACCATCTGTAGCAACTTTGATTACATCCTTGACCAAAAGCTCCTGTAGATGCTCTTGATAAAGGCTTGAACGATAGCGCCTTTCATCAATGGCCTGCTGCACATACTTGGCAGTTATATAAGAACTACCTGCCTTGGTTGCCCAAAAATTTGCCTCAACTGCAAGGTCTTCTATGTCTGTTATCTTGAGGGTTAGTTTCTCTCTGGAATCAGCAAGTTCTGCAGCAAACTCCAAGAAACGGACTGCACCTGTCCTGTCAATATCCAAAAGGTTGTTCTTTTTTCTAATGGATGCAAGGAGCCTGAAAAATTCCCGTTGGCGCTCAAGATTATTATCTGTTCTGGTATCTAGGTGTGACTTGATCTTGAACAGCTCCCTAAAATCCTCATCAAAGTTGTAAAGTAGCTGATAAAGATAGGGCTCTCCCATCAATACTATCTTGACGTCAAGCCTTACAGGCTCTGGCTTGAGGCTTTTGGTAGTAAAAAGGCCATACTGTTCACCAGGGTCTTCTATCTCAAGTTTTCCTGTTTTTAGAGCCCTTTTAAGGGCCTCATATGAAAAGGGCCTTTTTAATAGATCTGAGACCTTTAATAGAAGGTATCCGCCATTTGCCTTGTGAAGCGCACCGGCTTTTATCATGGTAAAATCTGTAAAAAGCGCACCAAACTGTGCCTGGCGTTCTATCACACCGAAAAGATTTGGATAACTTGGATTTGCTTCAAAAATTACAGGCTTTGCCTCTGTCTCTGAATTATCCACAAGTACATTCACATCATATCTGGCAAAATTCGGTCCAGCGCCTGGTACAGGAAACGGCATTCCTGGAGGAGGCGTATTCTTTGAAGGCAAAAAATCCTGAAAATGGATTACAACATCTTCAAGTACATTGTCGAAATAAACCTGTAGCCTAGAATATGAAGAATATTTCTCCTTTAATGGCTCAATCAGCATCTGTGCAGTCTGACGCGCCACCTGCCTGTCGAGCTCTTTGAGTTTCTGCTGCACCTCCTGCTCGAGTTGATGAACCTGACGCATGGCAGCACCCATCTCTCTATGGAGCTCTTCACTACGCTTTTTTAAGTCGTCCTGTTGTTCCTGGGGCATCTTGGAGATCTCTTCAGGTGGCAATGGGCTGCCATCCTCCTTGGCAGGTATGACCATCATACCAGTTGGATCTGCCTGAAGCATAAAGCCCTTTCCCTTTACCTTTTTATCAAGCTCTTCAAATATCTCTGTGCGCCTCTTGTTGAACTCCCGTATTACCTCCTCTTTTCTGACAAGGTACGTCTCTCCTTCAAAACTCTTTGGCATATGAAGCTGAAGGTTATCAACGAGCTCGGCCATATCCTTTTTGAGCTGCATACCTAAACCGGGCTCCAAGAGGATGGCTAAAGGGACATCTGGGTCCTGAAAATTGTGGATGTAGCAGATGTCTTTTGGCCTATCTCCATTTCTAGCAGCAAGTTTTTCAAGCTTAGATATTGTCAACTCCAGGGCGCCAGCCTCCTGAAGTCCAGCTACAAAGACGTTGAAGCCAGGATTTTCTATCTCTAACCCTACATCAAGGGCCCTTTCCGCCCGTTCCTGTCCATAAATAGCAAGACTTTCATCCTCCAATTGGCTCAAATATTCAAATTCAAGACTATCTGGCTCTATATTTAACCGAAGCTTGTCAGGAGTCAGCTTTTCCACTTCTTCTCACCTCTATCTCTTTAATCCAAGGTGCGTATAGGCCTTGTCAGTAGCCATCCTGCCCCTTGGAGTTCTATGCAAAAAACCTTCCTGGACCAAAAAAGGCTCGTAAACCTCCTCAATCGTTCCGCTTTCCTCTCCTACCGATACCGCAATGGTATCTAGCCCCACAGGGCCACCATCGAACCTTTTTATTATGATTGAAAGGATCTGTCTATCCATCCCATCAAGACCCTTTTCATCAACATCCAACATAGTTAGGGCATTATCAGCAACATCTTTTGTTATTACACCATGGGCCTTTATCTCTGCAAAATCCCTAACCCTTCTAAGAAGTCTATTGGCTATCCTTGGAGTACCCCTTGATCGCCTGGCAATCTCTTTAGCCCCTTCTTCATCTATGGCAATACCCAGTACAGATGCAGAACGACTTACAATCTCCTGAAGTTGATCAACAGTATAAAAATCAACCCTTAAAAGTACACCAAACCTGTCTCGCAATGGTGGAGACAAAAGACCAGCCCTTGTAGTAGCACCAACCATAGTAAAACGTGGGAGATCTATCTTGATCGTTCTTGCACTTGGGCCTTGACCAATAATCAGATCTAGCTGGAAGTCCTCCATGGCTGGATAAAGAATCTCCTCTACAGATGGACTCAATCGGTGGATTTCATCTATGAAGAGGACCTCTCCTGGCTGAAGATTGGTCAAAATGGCTGCCAAATCTCCAGGTCTTTCTATCACAGGGCCAGATGTGCATCTTATGCCCACACCAAGCTCTTTTGCTATAATGTGCGCCAAAGTAGTTTTGCCAAGCCCAGGGTGACCATGCAGCAAACAATGATCTAGAGGCTCTTTCCTGCGCCTTGCAGCCTCGATAAAAAGGGCAAGGCCCTTTTTTAACTCTTCTTGGCCAACATATTCAGAAAGACTCTGGGGTCTCAAGGTTGGCTCTGCAACTAGATCATCTTTAAGACATACAGGGGATATGGAAGACCTTTCTTCTTCCAAGGAAGATGGCTGGCTAATCTTCTTATATTCCATAATACCTTATCTCACCTTAGAAAGTAGCTGCAAAGCCCTTGTTATCACCTGATCCAACCCAATATTACCTTCTTTAGACAAAATTTCAGCAGTTACTCGTTTGGCCTCATTTGGCTTGTATCCAAGATTCACCAGGGCGGATATTGCATCGTCTGCCAAGACGCTACCACCCTCGTCCGGAGATGAAGATTCCATCTCGGATGAATCCATACCCTCCTTGGCAAGTATCTTTGCCGCCTTTTCCTTTAGATCAACACAAATACGAGCCGCAGTTTTTTTGCCAACTCCATGAACTGAGCGTATTCGTGCAGTATCTCCCTTGGCTATATCAGCAATCAGTTCCTCTGGGGAAAGCACCGACAATACGTTTAAGGCCAGCTTTGGCCCCACTCCCGAGACCTCAAGAAGCACCCTAAATGCCATCAACGCCTTTTTTTCAAGGAACCCATATAAATTGATCTGATCGTCTCTTATGATAAGATTGGTATAAATCTGGACTGTATTTCCTGCCTGCGGAAGCCTAGATAAAAATGAAGATGGCATCTCTATTAGATAGCCCACTCCGCCAACATCAAGAAGAACCGCACCTTCCCAAATGTCTACAACGGTTCCCTTCAGATAACCTATCACTATGCTATCCTTTCCCTGGCGATGATGTTAAAAGGTTCTAACCAAGTTCAAGTTTGATAAGGTCTTGCACCTTTGTTGATTGCACATGACAAAGGGCTACTGCCAGCGCATCAGAGGCATCTTGCGGTGGCGGCTTGGCAAGACCAAGGATTAGGGTAACCATCTCCTGGACTTGATGCTTCTCTGCACGTCCATAACCCACAACTGCCCTTTTCACCTCAAGGGCAGAATACTCAAAAATTTCAAGATCGTTGTTTATGGCTGCCATCAACAGTGCCGCCCTGGCATGACCTAACTTCAAGGCAGCTCCTGCATTTCTCGCAACAAAAACCTGTTCAAATGCTGCACAAACAGGAGAAAACTCTGCTATCACCCGACAAAGACTCTCATAGAGGTGTTTGAGCCTGTCTGGGAAACTCCTCTTAGGACTTGTCCTTATAACCCCGGCCCCAAGAACATTTATGCGCCCATTCTTAGTCTGCTCTATCACTCCATAGCCTGTAGCCATGGAGCCGGGATCAACTCCAAGAACGGGCCCAATTGTCATGGTCAGGCTACCTTTTCAAGTATTTCGTCTGGAATATCAAAGTTTGCATATACGTTTTGGACGTCGTCGTTTTCCTCAAGGGCATTCATAAGGGCAATGAGCTGCTGGGCCTTTTTCTCATCATCTACCTTCACTATATTAGAAGGCACCATTGTAACCTTTGCAGAAAGTATCTCTATACCCTTGTCTGCAAGGGCCTTTTTGACCTTGGAAAGATCTTCTGCAGACGTCTCTATTTCCCATTCACTTCCTGCATCTTGAATATCCTCTGCCTCTGCCTCAAGAGCAGCCGCCATAAGGGTATCTTCGTCTACTTTGTCCTTTTCAACAACGATTAACCCCTTCTTTTCAAAAATCCATGCAACACTGCCTGGCTCTCCAAGACTGCCTCCCCTTTTGGCAAAAATGTGGCGTACCTCGGCAACTGTACGCTGGCGGTTATCGGTAATTGTTTCAACCAAAACCGCCACTCCGCCTGGCCCATAACCTTCGTAAGTCACCTCTTCGTAGGAAACACCTTCAAGTTCTCCTGTACCCTTTTTAATGGCCCTTTCAATGTTGTTTTTTGGCATATTGGCAGCCTTAGCAGACTCGATGGCTGCCCTTAGTCGCGGATTGGCAGCAGGATCACCACCGCCAAGCCTTGCAGCTACTGTAATCTCCTTTATGAGTTTGGTAAAAATCTTGCCTCTTTTGGCATCTTGAGCAGCCTTTTTATGTTTAATGGTGCTCCACTTTGAGTGTCCAGACATTAAATTCCTCCAGTAATCTGATTATCTCTTTGATTAGATTACACAAACCCTTTGGAATTTTAAAGCGCAAAGGGTCCTTAAAAAAAACACACATCTAAAATCTTCTTACACGTTCATAGAATGACTGAAGATCCTTTTTGATAAACTTCTCCACCTTTGCAAGGTTTCTCTTGTGTCTCACCCAGATCTGACGCCTTGCATCCCTTTCAAGCAGATCAAGTACTTTTGAGCGTACCCGTTGCCACAGATCTCTTTCATAGGCGGAATCAAGCTTTACTAGAGAATCAAGGTTGGTGGTACAATATTTTACAAACCGTGGAAATGTAAACTTTTGGAAATATACAGAGCCTCCAGCCACAACCAAAAGGAGCCAGATTAATGGCCAAAGAAAGTTATTGAAGGAGAGAGTACCTGTAGCCAAAGAAAGGATAAACGGCTCTGACGGATAACCTGTAAGGAGATTCATGGCCAGATCGCCCAACAAAAAAGCCAAAATACCAGTGATGCCAAGGGACCTTAGAAAAGCTTTCATCCTTTTTAAAAAAAGCTCCTTAAAGCGCTTCATTGCTTTAATAACCAGTGCAAGTTCCCTGGCCGCTTTGTCAACCTCCTGTATCATGTGGAAAAGACGCATACGCGGCGCCCCTAAGATAGCCTTTTTAAGCTCCTGCCTCTCCTTCTCCCACACCTCAAATTCCTTTGGTATTGCCTTGCCTGGTATCTTTGCATAGGTGAGATAAATACGAGGGATATCTTTTCTACCAGTCATCTGAGACAGATTCCAACAAAGAGTTCCATAAGCCCGAACAAGATCTTCCACGTTCTCACACTCATCGATCCTGTTCATAACAAAAAGTACCCTGTCTTCATCAGATGAGGCCGGCAGTGTAGTACGCAAGGCCTTGTAAGTTTCCTTTATGGTTCCTGCCTTATGAGGATCAAACATAAGGACAATGAGATCAGCAAGCCTTGCAAGTTCACCTATGACCCCGAGGAAATCATAACCCCTATCCTGCTCTGTTACAGAATCGAGCATTCCAGGCGTATCAATAATGGCTATATCCTTTAGTTTTTCACATTGGATCTTTTTCATAACCAGATGAGACAAGAGCTTTTCCCCAAACCTTCTCAAACTGCCAAAAGGCAGGGTCTCATCTGCAACCAGAGTGCTTCCTAGTATGTCACCGGGGCTTTCTTCTTCAGAAGGTGCAGTGATTATCGTAAAACTATCATCAGTTGGCGCCTGACCTGTTCTTTGAATATCCTTCTCTATGAATTCATTTATAAAAGTGGATTTTCCTGATGAATAATTGCCAATTATAAGAACAATGGGCTTCCACTTGAGAGGCGTCAAAAGCTCTTCCATATTGAAGCCATAGCACTCAAACACACCGGATAGCTTCTTAGGAAGTATCTTTTCTATTTTTGCCTTGAGATCCTTGGCATCTTTCATGGAGGCTTCCATGTCTTGGCTCCTAATTAAAAAATAGATTTAATCCATAAATAGATATGTAAAGTCGCCTTTTATCATGAAAGGCGATCAAGGTGCAATGAAGATTCTGGCTTCTCCCACAAATATCATATGTATCTATTAAATCTTTATGTATCTATTAAATCTTTGTGTTATTTATTGGGTAAATGAAAGACTCTTTTAACAAATCCATGAGACCTAAAAGGGTAAATTGTATTGGATTTGATGATGCTCCTTTTGAAAAAGAGCATAAAGGTAGGGTTTCTATAGTAGGCACTGTCTATGCAGCCCACAGGCTTGATGGTGTCCTAATAGGGCATGTCCAGAAGGACGGAACAGACGCTGCTTCACAAATTATAGAGCTGGTTGGCCATTCCAGATTCCATGAACATTGTAATCTAATAATGCTACAGGGCATCTGTCTTGGCGGTTTTAATGTAATAGATGCCAAAAAGATATATAAGGCACTTAAGCGTCCAATACTTATCGTTTCTAGAAAAGAGCCAAATTATCCTGCCATTAAAAATGCACTTTTGACCAAGATCCCAGATGGCAAAAAGAAGTGGGAAATAATACAGAATCTTGGTGAGATGGAACCTTGTTGCAGATGTTATGTGCAAAGGGTTGGGCTAGATCGAATGGAGACAGAAAAAATCATCAATTTTTTCTGCATAAATGGAAACATACCCGAACCCCTTCGCACGGCACATCTGATAGCTGGGGCATTGGGTAGAGGTATGAGTAAGGGGCGTGTTTAAAGATTAGATAAATATTTTAATTCAACATTCTTTCTTCTTTTTTAATCTCTTTTAACTTTTTCTTATAATACTTTATACACTGCTTAATAAATTTTTTCTGACCCCGTTTCGATGCAAGGTTATCACGATCTACAGGTGCATCCCAGCACGCAAGTAATACCAACCTCATGGGCATATTCATGTCCATAAGACAGTTTATCTTACTTTCATAATACTCTTTCTGAACCTGTAGCCTTATCCGCTTGTTTTTTGTTACAGGAGTAACCGGTAACTTTCTTTTAGCAGTAGCAAGATTCATTTGCCCACCTCTTTTATTAAGATTTAAGTTGTTAATAAAGAGTGCAAAATAATTGCCACTTTCATACTAAAAATTTCCCCCAAAATTTATCATTAACAGCGGCAATACAACCGATAAAAGAGATTAAGAGAAAAATTTTTTCAAAAATAGAAAATTTTTTCACATAAAAATGAAAAAAAATGTCACAGTCATAGATCTTGCTACTCAACGCAAAAAGAAAGAGATAATTGCCAAAATAAACAAGATTCCTCCCTTACCTGCTTCAGCCCAGGAGGTACTCGCCATAGTTGCGGAAAATCCAAAGGATGTAAAAAGATTGGAGCAGGTAATTATGCACGACCCTTCACTTTCATCACAATTACTAAAGGTGGCCAACTGTGCTGCATACTATCCCGCCACCAGGATAACAACTGTTCACAGGGCCATAGTATTCCTCGGCTTTGCAGAAGTAAAAAGCCTTGCACTAAGCCTCTCCATTTCCAGTGTATTCAAAAACAAAAACTCCCAAACAGGCTTTGACAGACAGAAATTCTGGGAACATTCCATTGCGGCTGCAATGATTTGTAGGATACTGGCCAATGAAATGGAACTGGAAGAAACCGACGTCTATTTTACCTGTGGCCTACTACACGACCTTGGACGTATTGTAATGGATACATACTTTCCAAATGAATGGAGCCAAATCCTAAACTATGCCCAAGAAAATGAATGCTCATTAATCACAGCAGAAAGAAAGTTTGGCTTTCCTCATAATGTCATTGGGGCATGGCTAGTGAAAAACTGGGAGCTACCTGAAATCTACGCCAAGAGTATAGCCAGCCACCATATTCCACCAGGCCATCCGCATTTCAATAAAGACGGCGCCCTAACCCAGTTAGCAGATGGTCTAAGCCATGAGCTTGGAACCGGGCTCTTTAAGGCTCCTTCGTACAACGATGTTACCATTGCCAATTATCTTGGCTTTGGCAATGAAAAGTTGAATTTCCTTCAGAAACAAATAGAAAAACTGGCCCAGATTGCAGAGGCCATAGCCATGGGGATGATTTAGTGGCCTATAATCTGCTTTAGCCTTCTGCCGCCCTTTGTATATCTATGATACCCTCTGTGCCAGGATACTCCTTTTTGGCATAACAAGTAATATCTGTAAGTTTATGCACAAGCTCTCCGAGGTATTCAACTTGTTTTTCCAAGCGCGCAAGAGACTTCCGATCGGCAAATGTACCAGTAGAACGCAACAACTCGCAGTTTAAAAGTATAGCCTGTAGGGGCTGACTGAACTCGTGTGCAACAGCGCCTGCCATTTCCACTATTCCTTCAAGACGTTGCTGTTCAAGCAGGGCCTTTTGTGCCTGTTTCAGCTCTGTAATGTCCAGCATGAGAACAGCGATCTCTGTTCCCTCTGGCCTCTTGGCAGACGATAATAGGAACCACCTGTCTCTATCTTTGTCATGATATTCAAAGTTGCTTTTACTCTTCCTGCTGGCCAAATCCTTTATGAGGTCCTGACCAAAGGGCAACTTTGGGCTTCCAAGCTGATCCATCAGATTCAATAAATCCCATGCGGACTTGTTGGCCCATTGAATATTTCCTTCCAGATCTATAATTACAAGGCCAGCACCTATGCGAGATATAACCTTGCCCCACAGCTCTCTTTCTATGCTAACCCTACGCTCTATATTACTGATTTCTACTGCCCTTTGGATTATGTCTCTTAACTCATTGGCATCTACAGGCTTCTCTAGATAGGAGAACGCTCCCTGTTTCATGGAAACAACCGCATCATCCACTTTACCATAAGCGGTCATTATGATTACTGGAGTAAATGGAGCTATCTCTTTTATCTTTGACAGTAACTCAACCCCCTTCAGCCCATCCATCCTCTGATCTGTTAACACCAGATCAAAGTCTCCCTTATTAAACAAATCCAAGGCCTTCAAAGGATTATCACAGGCAGTTACATTAAGTCCCATGAGCTCGAGACGCATTTTGAGAACGGTCAAGATATTTTCGTCGTCATCAACAAGCAAAATCTTTTTGGTTGTCATAGTCTTTTAGTTTATCCTTGAATAAATTGACAATTTTCCATGAAAAGACTAGCAAATTATATACCCTGAATAAGAAAAATGAAACAGGCAAATCCAGAGTCTATTAGATATGTAGTCGAACAATTGGCCATAAACATTGGGCCACGCCCAATAAAACTACCTAAGAAACTTTACCAAGCTAGAGACTTTATTGCTGGTGCTTTTCAAAAGTTAAATATGTCAGTTACGCTGCAATCCGTGTACTACAAAGGGATAGAGTACCACAATGTTCTTGCTTGCACACAAGGTCATGATCCACTTGCCAAGAGAGAAAAACCCATTGTTGTAGTGGGCGCCCACTACGATACTGTATCCACTACTCCAGGAGCAGACGACAATGGAAGTGGCGTTGCGGCACTATTAGAAATTGCCAAACTACTAAATCCCTTCTCTTTTGATAATATAGTTTATGCTTCATTCTGTATGGAAGAGCCACCAGTTTTCCGCACAAAAAAGATGGGAAGCTACAGATATGCCAAATATTTAAAGGATATTGGCCAAAAACTCCATGGAATGATATGCCTTGAGATGATAGGATACTTTTCTACCAAGCCAGGTAGCCAAAAATATCCTTTTCCACTTATGAATAAAATGTATCCAGACCAAGGAAATTTTATTGCAATGGTTGGCAATCTTCCCTCAAGAGACTTCACACACAGACTGAAAGAACTATTTCAAAAATATAGTGAGTTACCTGTTGAATCCCTAAACGCCCCTGCCCTAATGATTGGAATAGATTTTTCTGACCATTGGGCATTTCAAAAGGTAGGATATAAGGCCATAATGGTTACGGATACGGCATTTTACAGAAATCCACATTACCATCGTCCAACCGATAGTCCAGCTACCTTAAACTATACAAAGGCTGCCCAGGTGGTGGATGGCCTTAGTGGAGCAATTATGGATATATGCTCTTCAGATTAATCCCTTTTCCACTTTATTCTAACACTTTTCTCACCATCTCCATATTCGAGGCTATATTCTCCCTGATATGAACGCCTTACGGCCTCTCCTATCCTCTTGGCCAGATGAATACCTGTGGTGGTAATTGTTATTCGATTATCATCTTGATCTTGCTCTATTGCCATTATACGTTCGAGAGGATGCTCCAACTTTTCTGCCTTTTCCTCATTACGCACCAGATTAAGTATCTCTTCTCCATGCGTTTTAAGAAAACGTCCTTGCAACTCTATGATACCTGCAGGCATTTTCTCCTTTGTTCTTCTACATGCTGGACAAAGGACCTTGGTTGTTTTGTAGGGTTTTTCCTGCATCCATACCCAGCGCCCTCCTGTATAGACTGCTCCACAATCAGGGCAAAGTGTTGATTCAGGAAATTTTTCTCTGGACTGATACGGATCATGACGCTTTTCTTTTACCAATCTATCCAGCCTACCAAATTTGCCTTTGTCCATAAGCACCTCCATTATACTGAAATAACAAAAGATTTTTCATTCGCTTTTACATTTACAGAAGTTAACTTTAAAAAAGTTAAGTACTTATATTTTTAGATACAAGGAACTGCGTTAATTTACGCTTACTATTTTTTCTTGTAGGTGCCTATCAGAACAGCCTTGGCAAGAATATGGCCTTTCATGGCTTCCTCGAGTTGAACCTTTGTAGGGTTCTCCAAGTCATTCAAAACCGTATCCAAGGCATATAGCTTAAAAAAATATCTATGACGACCAATGGGAGGACAAGGTCCACCATAATCCATTCTATGCCAATCATTCTGGCCAAAACGAACCATAGCAGAAAGCTTGTCTTTACTCTCTGAGATTCCTTCGGGTAACGACCTATATTGTGGAGGTATATTGTATAGAACCAAATGTACCCATGTCATTTGCGGATTGGCAGGGTCTGGCGCGTCAGGATCATCCACTATAAGTGCAAGACTCTTGGTCCCCTTTGGAACATCAGACCATTCCAAGGGAGGAGATATATCCTGACCCTGACAAGTATATTTTTTAGGGATCTCTGTGCCATTTTTAAATGCCTTGGATTTTAACTCAAAGGACATGGCCGTTCCTCCAAAGAAATGGCTAGAAAACAAAACGAACCATACAACATGAAATGAAAGCTGCCTTAAATATTTACCCATAAATATTATCTTATCAAAAGAAGCAAGTATTTTAAAGAAGATTTTGATCTGTTAAACTACTTGGAAAGTTTTTAGAAAATAGATGAGAAAACTTTCATTTTACATTCAGTTTTGAATATTGGAGTGTCTTTTGCTTTACTGGCAATGATCAGAGGTAACATAAAAAGGACTATGTTGATGGGCGATGGATAACTTAGAAAGAGATTAATGCCGTTGCCTTAAAAAATATGCAACTATATAATTTAAGTTAAACAATGCATAAATTTTAAAAGGTAGGATATAAATAATGAAAAATTTATCATCACGTTTTTTGATAATCCTAACAATAGTACTGATGTGTTGGGCATATGTTTCTCCTAATTATGCCTTGGCAAAGTTGGATATAGTCCAACTTGCACAAACAGACTCTGACGATGAATTTTTCACAGTTGCTTTGGGAGAAGATTACGCATTTTGGAGTCATTACGATGATGGAATTTATGCATGGCACACCAATAACCCAATAAATGCCGGACAGAAAATCGCCGACGACCACAAAGTCACCGTACTTTCTGCTTCAGGCAATAAGCTTGCCTGGATTGATGATAGTGACGACATACAAGTTTGGAACGGCTCATCCATTCAGGAAAAAGAAGACGATGTAATAGACAGAATATCTCTTTACCATGAAAATCTTGCCTTTGTTGAGGAAGACCATGAACACTTTTTTCATCAGGACACAGAAATCTTCTTACGCATACCAGGGCAAAAAATCCAAATTACAGACAATGACTATGATGATAAACATCCCTCTTTATACAAACAGACCCTTGCATGGGTTGGAGAACATGATGGAGACAACTTCGATCTCTTTTATTGGGATGGACAACACGCTTACAAACTCACAGATACCGATGGTGATGATCTTGAGCCAAGCCTACACAACGGTGCCATAGCCTGGACAGAATTTGATGGCGACGATTATGAAATCTACTATTGGCAAGGCGGAGCAAACATTCAGATAACCGACGATGACTACGATGACAGATCTCCTGTTATCAAAGATGGGAAGATCGTATGGATAAAAAAGAAAGGCTCTTGCCAGGATATATTCATGTGGGATGGCTTTCAGATAAAAAAGCTGACAGACGGATGCTATGACAAAATCCAATCTTTGGACTTCAACGGCAAGGCCATTTTATGGGCGGCAAGAGAAGATGATGAAAAGGCAGTCTATTATGCATCCCTTCCAGATACGACACGTCCATTCACTGGATGGTGGTATGATCCGGATGAACCAGGAACCGGAGTTGCCACTGAAATCAAGGACAATAAGATCTTTCTTACTTGGTTCGTGTACGATCAGTCGGGCAGAAGCACTTGGTATTCTGCTGGCGGAACCATGTCTAGTCAAGACAGCTTTACAGGCAGCCTTTATTCATGGAAAGGATGGCCTTGGGGAAGTGAATATTTTCAGCCTGTTCCCGATATTGTTGGTACAATAGTTCTTATACTTAACGAATTTCCAACCCGATCCATCACATTTACCATCACTATAGGCAATACTGTGGTTACTAAGACCTTCAAGCCGTTCATGGCTGATTTTGCCCCTGGTCCAGAAGACTCCAGACACCTTACAGGGTGGTGGTTTGATCCTGCCTATGACGGCATGGGGTTCTTCATTGATGCCAGAGGAGGCAAGATGGCAATGGTCTGGTACAACTATCGAGAAGATGGAAGTGCTAGATGGTGGACATCGGAAGGGGTCTTTGCTGACGGCGCATCTACCTATACCGACACCTTGGATGGCTGGCAAGGTGGCCAATGTCCAGGTTGTCCCTACAGATTACCAAACCTGATTGCAGGTCAAGGTGGTACAATTACTCTTAATTTCACAGATAGCGCCCATGCAACTTGTACCGTTGGCAATACGACTCTTAATCTTATAAGATTCGATTTTTAGTAAGATATTATTGCATGCTCTTGGTAAACTTTAACAATAACTCATGGCTATCTCTAAAAATGAGTGGCCATAGGTTCAATCCAAGGGGAAAACAGTGCTAAAGGTATCAAGTTACATCTGTCTATTTTTTATATTGACTATTACCACATGCCAGGCATCTGACTTCACAGGCATGTGGTGGGATACAAGTAAACCTGGTACGGGTGTATTTCTCGACTACATTGAAGATTCTAACGGGATATGTGGTTCTTGGTATTTATACGATGAAAGAGGCACACCCCAATGGGTTACTTTCATAGGTACTGTTACGAACAACACTCTTAATACCTCTTTATATCGATTCACTGGTCCCTCCTTTGGAGGAGCTTGGGACAATAGCATCGTTAGAGGCGAAGCTGTCGGGACAATCTCTATTGATTTTTCAAATCCTCAAACTCTAACGATGGATTACGAGATCGAAAGACAAAGGGGCATATTAAAACTAACAAGATTTTCTACTCAAACTTGCCCAGGATCTATATGGTGGGATATTTCAAAGCAGGGCCAAGGCATTGTACACTTCCACTTTTTAGATTCTTCTGGAAAAGAACAACTCGGACTGGTCTGGTATGTTTATGATATGGAAGGAAACAACATCTGGTATACGGCAACCGCCAGCCCAGGTAACTCTTCCTATGATGTTTGGCAATTTGTTGGGCCCTCTTTAGGAGATAAATGGGACTTAGCTCTTTTACAGAGTGAAAAAGTTGGCATCATTACAGGCAACTTTGATAATTCTATTCAAAATGGAGAAAAACACTCTGTAAGGTTGGATTTCGATATAAAAAGTACTAAAGGCGTACTTTCTTTAGAACCCTTTCTTTGTCCAATTGCGACACCTTGAAGCGTCCATAATAAAAGAAAATTAGCCCCCCAATTCTATAAGTGGAAAAAACATTGGGCTTATCACGACTCTGGACGCTTGATTTGGTTTCATGATATCAGGTAACAAGTAGCTCCCATTAATAAAGAACAAGCTATAGTGGAGGCAGCTAATTGAACAGAAGCATCAAAACATGTGTAAGATATGATGGTAGCTTTATCTTTGGCATTCACAAGCCTAACTACAAGGTAATCAACAGGAGATTAAACAAGACAATAACGGAGTTGGGACGAACTGAGCATGGAGAAATCATACAAAATCATGTCAACTTTCCAGATGGCGACCTTGAAATAACAGCTGCTCAGCCTATATACGAAATCCCAAACGCCTTTCCATTTTGGGGTACAACGTACATACTTGGAGATGTCGCTTCAAAAGTTGTCAATGAACCGTTTCCTGTTTCCTTTGCTCCCAAAGGCAAAACAGACTTTGAAATATGGGATGACTTTAAAAAGGTCTCCTTGAAAGACGTGCCCCGCCCTATTGTACTTGCCATGGCCCAAACCTGTACAAATCCCAATATACTTGTAAGCCTTTTGCCTCTTGCCGCTCAATTTGTTGAAGACAAAGATGGCACAGTAGTTGGGCTTCGTTATGATAAAATGAAAGATGGGTCTGTAAGACCACGCATTTTTGATCATGACCTCTATGAAACCCTGGGTAACAACCCTTGTCTGCCAGATCAAATAAAGCAGGTTATGCTTTTAAAGCCTGGTGTCCAAGGCACAAGTCCTATTGTTGGAGAATATTTGGACAAGGCCAAGTGTCATATCTGGGAATATCTGAGGGCCAACAGCTATATTCCCTGGGGACACTTTGCAGCCAACATGGCTGAAGACTCTATAAGATATTCTGTGAAAAACCTGGACATGGATGACATTACTGGCCTTAGGCATCTTTATTATCAAAGGATTTATATAACCCTTGCAAGCGAACTTGGAATTCCAATAAAAAAACAAGGGCTTTTATCAAGGCATGAATTAGAAGAGATACGATGTGAAATACAAAGTGCATTGGACAAGAGAGGATATGAAGACTTACGATTCAGTTCTACTTTGTGGGGTTGGAATTATGGTTATGATTTCAGCCCTTCTGGTTTCAGGCTTCATGCCTCTCACCAGCAGATACACCAGCAATTTGCACTGATTCCAGATGTTGTGGAAGCTCAGGATGGTGGGATACATAATCGCATTCCAACTTATGCAATTGGAGATATGGTCGCATCTTTTATTGAGCAGTTTAAACAACAATACAAAACCAATTTCTTCGATGCATACATAAAAGCCATATTGACGAATAATCGTACCGATGGCCTAGATGAACCTGAACAAGGGCTTTCTATTTTTAGAGATGAAAATGTGATGCTCTTTGTTCCTAAGGCCCAAAGATTTCATGGAGAGCTACACATATTGTGTCTTGAAAAGGTTGGCAACATCATCGAGGCCAACAATGCTGTACGGAAAAGTTTAGACAAGGCCATTTACCTGGCAGTAAACATACTAGATAGGTTAGGCGCTAGAATGATAACATCTTTTGAATTATCAAAGCGATTCGGAGTGAATATTGATCAGCGCCTAATGTACTGTTTGATTCCAAAGCATCCACAGTCTCCAGGTGCATTCAGTGAACAACAGGCCAGATGGATTACTGGCCACTTTCCTGAAGACTTTGCAAGAAGCTGTAGGCAGATTGTTAGAGAATTACCAGAAATACCAAGACTTGATGATTAAGAAACAGAGTGCCTTTTGTGAACTCACCTGTTCAAGAACTTTTTATTTTTTCGATTGGCCCCCAATCGAACAACTTGGACCGTCTCACGTTGGCACAGGCCGCTTTGGCTTTTTGTTAGAGGTCTTTTTCTGATGCCGACCGGCATCAACGGGGGCACCTCAAGATGGCAATCCCAACTTGGGCAAGAGCCACCTATTAATGGCAATCCATATCACTAAAACCAATAGAAGAGAAAGAAGATTGTCCATGAAATTCATTACCTCGCAAAAAAGGCAGAAGAAAATCTTCTGCCTTAAAGATTATCTTCCTATTGTAAGAAATTCTCCTTATTCGTGACCATGACCCTTTGGCTTTACACCAGTCATTCTATTATACCCTTTTACTCCAATATGGCAAAGGGTGCACCTGGTGTTGGATGCAAAAGCGCTGTCGCCGTCATGACATTGACCACAGTACTTTCCTTCGTATAGGGCCTTCATATTGAAATCTTTATTTTCTTCAGCAGTACCTGCAGCCATCTCAAATGGATCGTCATGGCAGGAATCACAATCTAACCCATTTTCTTCGACATGGAGCTTATGATCAAAAACCACTGCCTTTACAGGTTTGGTGAAGATAATTGGCTCCTGAGGATAATCCTCGTCATCCTCTCCAGAGGCCGCACCTACAGCCAAAACACAACAAAGAAACATTACACAAAGAAATATTTTAAGACCTTTTTCAATCATCTTTTTCCCCCTGTATAATTAATCGTTCATGTAAAAGATACATGGTTTAGCACCTGTTTCTGGTCTTAAGACCCAGACAGCCTTATCTGGCTGGTGTACCAATTTCCATACTTCACTGTTTTTGTCAGAAAAGTCACCGAATACCCTGACGTGTGCAGGACAGGCGGCTGAACAAGCTGTAAGCTTCTCACCTTTTGATAGCCTCGTATCCCAACAGAAGTTGCACTTGTCAATGGCCCTTTTCTCCTCATTAAAGTATCTGGCATTGTAGGGACAGGCTGCCATACAGGTCTTGCAACCTATACACTTATGATAGTGCATAACCACGATACCAGTCTTTGGATCTTTGGTGGTAGCCTTTGTAGGACATACCCTTACACAGGGAGGATTAAGACAGTGATTACAAAGCACTGGCATAAAAATAGAGAACTTTTTCCCTTCATCATCTTCGGCCATCTTTTCTAAGATAGTAGTTCTGTAACCATAATCTGGCACATGATTGGTCTTTTTGCATGCTTCCTTGCACTTTTCGCAATCTACACAATGATTCTGTCTGATGACCATAACGTAATGGGGCTTGTAGGGAGTCTTTTCATAGCCTTCAAGCTCTACCAAGGCATTCGCCTCATCCTCTGGCAGAGGAACAAGGGAGAGAATTGACCCTCCGGCTAAAACGCCTGTTATTTTGAGGCCCAACTTTAAAAATTCCCTTCTTTCCTCATCTGTTACAAAGTTTGGTTTATCGGACCTATTCACCTTCACTTTTATCGTCCTCCTTAGGGAGTGTATTTTTTAACATGCTCGTGTGATTTTAAACGCAAATTCAAAAAAAACGCAACCCTGTTGTTTGAAACCTTTAAAAAAAATCACCCTTTACAGGGCGATTGAAAAATAACTTGGGAATATTAACACAAACTGAATGACTATTCATCAAAAAAATTGGCTTTTATTTGCAATCAACCCAATCCGTTATATTTTTTCTCACACTAGTTAAAGTCACAACTTTTACATGAAATTCAAAAGAATATATTTGTTTGTTATAAATTTGTGCTAACTACTTGTTTATTTGCTAAATATCGTATAGCCTTGAAATAATGGTACCTTTGGTAGGGAGGGGACAAATGAGACGCTTTGTTAGCAAGGTTGCCTATCTTTTCATATTTGCGGCCTTGGCTATTACATTACCAGGTTGTGGTGACAAGGAAAGAAAACTTCCTCGTTATTCCTTGAAACCCATCCCTTTATTTGACTTATCGCGCTCCTATAGCAATCAAAAGTGGAGAAACAATCTTAAATATCTTTATCAGCCGCTTCCCAAACCACTAAAAGATGCAAAGATAGTGGTTAACAAACGGCGTCACACCCTTTACCTATTTTCAGGCAACACTTTGATGCGTATTTACCCTATCAACTTGGGCCCAGATCCACTAAATGATAAAATAAAGGCTGGAGACGGCCGAACACCAGAGGGCAAATATTTTATATGCAATAAAAATTCTAAAAGTAAGTATTATAAATCCCTTGGCATCAGTTATCCGTCCAAGGAAGATGCCCAAAGGGGCTTAAAGATGGGATTTATAACAAAGAAACAATATGATGCCATAGTATATGCAATAGACCATGGCAAAAGGCCTCCGTGGTTTACCAAGCTTGGTGGAGCAGTATGTATTCATGGAGGTGGGATAGGATGGGACTGGACAAGAGGATGTATAGCTCTTAGAAATCCAGATGTCCAAGAACTCTTTGAGGTCACCAAGGTGGGAACGCCTGTAATTATAATAAATGGCTTACCACAAAAAATAAAAAGACAAAAACGTACTACTACACTTATTACTACAGCTAATAGTGAACGGAAACGTATGTCCCTGGATTAGAGCGAGAGGCCTTGGCAAAACGGCCTTTAGGTGCAAAGGGCCTAGTCCAATTAAATAACCAATAGGCATCTCGTGGAGCAAGATTTACGCAACCATGAGACTGTTTCATTCCGAAATTGTCGTGCCAGTAGGCTCCGTGCATGGCTATCCCAGAAAAGAAATACATATGATAGGGCACGTCTTCCAGAAAGTAGTAGTCTATTCCCTTTCTTCCCCCGCTCATCTTGGCCATTTGGACCTTGCCCCAAATCCTGAAAAGCCCTGTAGGGGTCTCAAACTCTGGTAGCCCTGAAGAAATCAAGGTAGCGTAAACCATCTTGTCTCCTTCAAAGGCCTCTAGCACTTGTTCATACAAATTGATATCTATCCACTTGACTCCAGGTGGGACCTTAGAAGGCCTCTGCGGATGGGTGATTAAGGCTACTCTTCGGCCATCCACCCACTTTTGTGATGCAAGCTTCAACCACTTTTGGCCATTTACCATTTTTATCTTTAAAACCTTGACCAATGTATGTTTTTCTAAAAGCTCACCATCAAGATATTCCTGTTTTCCAGGCGTGGCGGAGGTATAGGTATCCAGCACCAACCATCCATAAATTCCATTGAGAGGGTGCTGCCTAAGATCAACGCCCTTAAATTTCGACACATCAAAAAAAGAAAGATATTTATCCTGTATAAACTCGTTCTTGTTTATGTAGTACCATGTATTATTACCCGATTTGATAGCCAGGGGACTTTCCAGAGAAACCCATATAAAACCACCATCAAGATAGCGAACAGGCCTTTTATCTACGAGACTATTCCAAGCCCCTTTATATACAGGAGCTGGCTGTGTAGTCACCTGAGCATAGTTATATGGTAATATTTCCCTATGTTCCGTCCATTTAAAAGATTTATCGGGCAGTATCTTAACTATCTTATCTGAATTGTTGACTTCAGCCTTATTATTAACAGCAGTAGTAGTTGTTGTTGGTGGTGGTGGTGTGTTATTGGTGGTAGTTGTGGAATTGTTGACCACATTGGGTAAAGAAGCCACTACGTCCTTTCCTGACGGCTTCGAGGATAAGACCGGCTGACAGTAGCTAACAGATGGAACAATAATAAAAAGGAATACAATAAAGCAATCTACAACTAGTTGAAACGCAGCTTTCATCTTCTGTTCTCTACCCCTTAATGACAGCAAGTGGTTTTAACCGTGCCACCTTTTTTGCCAATCCAGACTTATGGGTGGCATCTACCACTCTTTCAACATCTTTGTAGGCCTCTGGAGCCTCCTCTGCAGCACCGCGCAGACTTGCAGCCTTTAGTATGATTCCCTTGGCCCTCAGACCGTTTATAACCCCTTTGCCCTTCCATCTTTTAAGGGCAGCCCTTCTTGACATAGACCTTCCAGCACCATGACATGCGCTGCTCCAAGCAAGCTCCTCTCCACTTGTAGTACCTGTAAGGATATAGGAACTAGTCCCCATTGTCCCTCCAATAAACAAGGGCTGTCCCACATCCTTGTATATCTTTGGTAGATCCTTGTGACCAGGACCAAATGCCCTGGTAGCCCCCTTTCTATGCACAAGGAGTTTGCGCATTTTATCATTAACCCTATGCTTTTCAACCTTGCACGTATTGTGACTCACATCATAAATAAGCTGGCACGATGCCTCAGGTATAATCCTTTGAACCACTTGTCTCGTAAGGTGGCCTAGCACTTGCCTATTGGCTAAAGCACAGTTTATGCCGCATCCAACAGCCTTGAAGTAATCACTTCCCTCCTGGGATTTTATAGGAGCGCAAACAAGCTCCCTTTCCCTAATTGGGATATCATACTTTTTGGATGCTGCTCCAAGGATCTGTAGATAGTCAGTGCCTATCTGGTGGCCTAACGCCCTTGAACCGCAATGTATGGATATAACTACATCATCCTCTTCAAGTCCGTAGGCGCTAGCAGCATCCTTATCAAAGACTTCCTCTACATATTGAATCTCAAGATAATGGTTGCCTGAACCAAGAGTGCCTATCTGTCTTTTCTGTCTTTCTTTAGCAGTGGATGACACCTTTGACGGATCGGCATCTCGAACCCTTCCACCTTCTTCGATAAACTCTAGCTCCTCCCTGAATCCGTAACCCTTATCAACGGCCCAGTGAGCGCCATGTATTAGTACGTCATCAAGCTTGTTAGCTGTTAGCTTTATCTTCCCAGTTGAACCAACCCCTGCAGGAATATAACGAAAGAGCTCTTCTATAAGTTCACTAAGTTTTGGTAAAAGCCTCTCTCTTTTTATATCAAGCCTATGACATCGCACCCCACATGAGATATCATACCCCACTCCACCTACAGATATGACACCTCCTTGGTCTGGATCAAAGGCAGCAACGCCCCCAATGGGGAAACCGTAACCCCAGTGTGCATCAGGCATAGCCATGGCACCTTTAACAATGCCTGGCAAACAAGAGACATTGGTGAGCTGAGTATAAACCTTTTCGTCCATGTCAGACAAAAGTCTGCTGTCTGCAAAAATAAAGGCGGGCACTCTCATCTGGCCACTTTTGGGAATCTGCCAAATGCAGTCTGATATCTTCTGCAATCTGCCTTTGTCCATGGCGCTCTCCTTTTAACCCAAACTATACATTGAAAAAGCTCCTGAGAATCTGAACAAGCCTGGCTTACACATCAACCACACACTGGGCAATCCATAACCCTTCCCTCTTCTCAACCAGGGCCTCGGTAAATGTAGCTCCTTTTACCTCTATGCCTCTACCATGCTTCTCCACAGACCACTTCTCACCAATAGCCTTGCCAGAAAGGGAGTTGGCATTAATCACCACACGAAATCGTCCAAAAACCATATGTTTCATATCGGAAATCGAGATGAGCTTGTTTATCCAGGCCACAAAAAGTGCTGTAAGATCAAAAGATGAGCACTCTATATCTATTTCATTACGGCATTCTATTGATGCTGGATTATCTACGAGCAATGAAAATAGGGCGTGGGCACCATTTTCAAAGGCCTCTTCTACGGTGTATCCAATACCTCTTATCCCAATATCCGCAACATGATCAAAGGTCTGCCATCCCGGGCTCAACTTTTCCATTGTTTTTTGCCCCACTCAATCCAACCCCATGTAGAAAGACCAGTAAAGACGACAAAAAGAGCGGCCTGGGCATAAATCTCATGGTAAATGTTTACTGCAATCCAGCCTATATTTGCCAGGGTATATATGGCAAAGCTTGCCCTCTTTTTTTTGATATTCAAAACAGCAGCATAGATACTTATAGCAGTAAGGGTCCATGGCAGATAGGTTGTCATGATATGATGTATGACCTGACCTTTCACTTTAGATAGTTTAACATGGCCTTGAACTGCGGTGTTCCAGCCCTTTTAAGAAGTTGATAAACGATGGTCTCAGTCGGGGCACAGAATATAGAGTTCGCCATCATGAGCGCTACAGCCTGTTTCTTATTCTTCTTATAACGTGAAGATATGGCATCTGTTGCCACCCATGTATAAAAATCCCTTTCAACTGCAGCAATTGCCGTTTGAAATACACAGATATGGGCTTCAACACCACATAGAACAAGTGTATCAATGGCTGATGGCAAACCCCTCAATATATTTTTGAACTCGTTATTGTAAAAACAGTTGAACTCAACCTTGTCCACCTTGAAAAGATTTTCATCAGGCAGAACCACATCTGAGACTATGGGGCCTAATCCCTTTTCATATTGGGTTGTAGCAATTATGGGCATACCAAAAGTTTCAAAAGTCTTTATAAGCAGATTGGTATTTTTTACAACACGTTCTGGCTTTTCAACTGCCTTCATGAGTCGTTCCTGAGGATCTATGACCACCAAACAGGTACGTTTAGGATTGATGATCTGTATCTTTTTCATTGCTGAAAAGGCCTCCTCTTTTTTGAATATTGTACTAAGTAACACAAAAAAAGGCATCCTTCCCTTTCGAAAGGATGCCCCTCTTTAAACTATTGCTTTTAGATGATTAGTGATCTACAGCAGCACCAGCTCCCCTTGGAGTACGGATAGAGGAAACGAGCTCCTGTATCTCCTTTGGAGGTTCCTTGGTCATGGAAGATACAACCCAGGTTACCACAAAGTTTATAATCATACCTATAGTTCCAATGCCCTCTGGACTGATACCAAAGAGCCACTGATCCTTGGTGCCGCCCATAAACTTAAAATAGACGATGTAGGCAGCAGTAAAGAGAATACCTGCCAGCATGCCACAAATGGCCCCCTCCCTATTTGTCCTAGCAGAAAAGATTCCAAGGACGATTATTGGGAAGAAGGAGGAGGCTGCCAGACCAAAGGCAAAGGCAACAACCTGTGCCACAAAGCCTGGAGGATTAATACCAAAATACCCTGCTATACATACTGCGATTCCAATCATTATACGTCCAACCAAGAGACGCTGCTTCTCTGTGGCCTTCCTGTTGATCATCCTGTAGTAGAGGTCATGCGATATGGAGGAGGCGATAACCAACAACAGACCAGAAGCAGTTGAAAGGGCTGCTGCAAGACCTCCTGCTGCAACAAGCGCAATGACCCAGTTGGGCAGATTTGCAATTTCTGGGTTGGCGAGAACCATAATATCCCTGTCAACATAAAGCTCATTTGGAGAGCTAGTAAGCTTGTTGGCCACTATTTTCTGTCCCAATGGACCAGTCTTTCCAGGAACAAACTTTGGTTTTCCAACAAATGGTTTTCCTGCCCTGTACTGGATTATGCCGTCATTGTTTTTGTCAACCCATGCAATGAGTCCGGTCTTTTCCCAGTTTTTGAACCATGATGGTGCCTCAGCATAGGGCTTGTCGTTGATGGTATCAATCATGTTGTAGCGAGCAAAGGCTGCCACTGCTGGGGCCGTGGTGTAAAGAATTGCAATAAACAAAAGTGCATAACCAGCGCTTAGACGAGCAGCGCGCACACTTGGAACGGTATAGAACCTAATAATAACATGAGGGAGTCCTGCTGTACCAACCATGAGGGCAAAGGTGATACAAAAGACATCCAACATGGATTTTGCCCCTGGTTGGGTATATGCCGTAAAACCGAGATCCGTATTTAGCTTATCCAATACGTCTAATAAATACTGGCCCGTATACTGGCCTGTCTGAACAGTTCCACCAAGTCCAATCTGAGGGATTGGAGTACCTGCAATCTTCATAGAGATAAATACAGCAGGAATAAGGTAAGCAGTGATAAGAACCGTGTACTGGGCAACCTGGGTCCAGGTAATTCCCTTCATTCCCCCAAGACCTGCATAGAAAAACACAATGGCCATTCCAATAAGGACACCAGTGTTAACAGGAACCTCAAGAAAACGGCTAAAGACGATACCAACGCCCCTCATCTGGCCACAAACGTATGTAAGAGAAACGAATATGGCGCACATTAAGGCAACAAACCTGGCAGTGTCAGAGTAATACCTGTCACCAACAAAGTCTGGTACTGTATACTTTCCAAACTTCCTCAAGTATGGGGCAAGAAGCAGTGCCAACAGCACGTAACCGCCTGTCCATCCCATAAGATAAATAGAACCTGCATATCCCAAAAAGGATATAAGTCCTGCCATTGAGATGAACGAAGCAGCACTCATCCAGTCAGCAGCAGTTGCCATACCGTTGGCCAATGGAGGAACTCCTCCACCTGCCACATAAAAACCTTTTGTGTCACGCACCCTGGAAATCCAGGCAATAAAGATGTAGAGACTGAATGTCAGCCCTACCATTATGTAAGTCCACGCTAAGATAGACATAGCCTTTCTCCTCTCCTAAATAAGTGTTTTTTTGTTCTTTCCCTTAGACTCCTGTTTTGAACATAGCAAAAGTGAAGGCAATCTATTCATGCACATCATATTCTCTGTCTAATTTCTGCATGTAGGCATAGTAGACAAAGATCAGGCAAACAAAGACATAGATAGCCCCTTGCTGGGCAAACCAGAAGCCAAGAGGAAACCCTCCAATCTTGATGGCATTGAGAGGCTCCACAAAGATGATGCCACACCCATAGGAAACAACGGCCCAGATGACCAGAAGAAATGACATGAATGTCACATTCTTCTTCCAATATTCCTGTAGGTTTTTACTCATAATCTCCTCCTTTTCTTATAAAAATTGGGGTAAAAAATAACAGTGGAATCGTGAATGTCAATATGACAATTATTGACACCCAAGATTCTTATATTTTAACACATTAAAATAAAAAAGAAAAATAATGAGGGATCATTCATTCACAATTAATAGTTGTTAAGAAACCACATAGGCTACCTGGAAAATTGGCGTTACCCATATTGAAAATTCCTTGGCAGGGACAATCTTAATGGTTGCAAAATTGCAAGGTTTCACTTGACAAAAAAGAGGTGATATCTCTTTATAGCTACCAGTGAGAGGTACAGGAGGAAGGAAGTTCTTTATAGATTCTATTTGAGAGCTTTAAAGCAAAGACAAAGCAATTTGTAAAGAGCTTCAATCAAAATTCAACTAAAATTTATAAGATACAGCAAAATCTAATGTAAGGGTATTTTTTAGAAGTAGCCTAAAAATAAATCACTTATGATGAAAGCCTGCTTATTATATTTTCCAGATTGCAAAGAGCCAGCCAATAGGCTTGCCCACTTTTTACAGATTGAATCTGACCAGATCCAAATCCACCATTTTCCTGATGGCGAGAGCCTGATAACACTTCCTGAACGTCTTCCAGAGTGTGTTATAATATATGAAAGCCTCAACAATCCCAACCAAAAGCTGATAGAACTCCTTTTTGCCGCCCGAGGAGCACGTAACAGCAAGGTTAAAAATCTAATCTTAATTGCACCATATCTGGCATACATGCGGCAAGATAAGTGCTTTAGACCAGGGCAAGTTGTAAGCCAAAAGGTCATAGGAACATTTCTATCTGAGCTGTTTGATTCTTTAATAACAATAGATGCCCATCTTCACAGGATTAATAATCTTTCCCAAATCCTTCCAGGATGTAGAGCCATAAATCTCACAACTTCTGCACTTACAGCCAACTTTATTGTAGAACACTTTCCCTATGCACCCTTTTTACTTGGTCCAGATGAAGAATCACTCCAGTGGGTCGCAGGCATAGCAAAAAATGCTGGATTAGAATATGGAGTATGCAAAAAGATCCGTTATGGAGACAAAAATGTTAATGTAACCCTACCAAATGTTAATCTAAGAAACAGACACGTAATATTGATAGATGACATCGCAAGTACTGGCTACACATTGGCAGCAGCTGCCCAAGAACTTAGAAAAAGTGGGATAAACCATATAGATTGCATCATTACCCATGCCCTTTTTGCCAAAGGAGCCCTGAAACTTCTGAAGGAAAGCGGCATAAAACATATCATTACTTCCGATACGATTTCGCACTCCACCAACAAGATCTTTATTGCCCCTATTGTTGCAAAGGCCCTCGAAGATCTTGTATAGAATTTAGGAATTTATATATTTGCCAAAATGGAGCTTTTAAGATCTTGATAAACGGTCAAGCCCATGTCAGAAAATAGAAAGACAGACGATAACTTTGCAATATGTTTGGTAAGTGGTGGCTTGGATAGCTGTGTTACGGCTGCAATTGCACTAAAAGAGTGTAGCAAGGCAGCATTTCTCCACGTGAACTATGGGCAAAGAACGGAAAAACGGGAGTTAAAGGCCTTTGAGGATATAGCCAGATTTTATGATATTCAGAAAAAACTTGTAGTCAGCCTTGAATATCTTGCCCAGATAGGAGGTTCAGCCCTTACTGACCAAACAATAGATGTACCAGAAAATCAACTTTCCAACTCAACCATTCCTGTCACTTACGTACCTTTCAGAAATACCCATATCATAGCCATAGCTGTGTCATGGGCAGAAGTCCTGGGAGCAGGACGCATATATATTGGAGCAACAGAAGTTGACAGTTCTGGGTATCCGGATTGCAGAAAGAGTTACTTTGAGGCATACAACAAGTTGATAGAAGAAGGGACCAAACCTGAAACCAGAATATCCATACATACTCCCTTGATAGACATGACAAAAAAACAGGTGGTTGAGCATGGGATAAAGCTTAATGCGCCTTTACACCTAACCTGGTCTTGTTATCAGAACGAAGACATTGCGTGCGGTGTTTGCGACTCCTGTTTGTTGAGATTAAAAGGCTTTAGGGAGGCTGGCTTCAAAGATCCAATTGCTTACAAGGTGTTGTAATGGAACAATATGAGAAAGAGTGTAGCCCAAAACCACTGTTTGAATGCAAATGTTGCGGCCACTGCTGCCATGGAGTTGCCACAGTCTCTGTTACAGATGCGGAACAAAAAAGAATGGCTAGTTTTCTTGGCATCTCACTAGAAGAATTAAGACACAACTATCTGGTAATAGGAAAAGGCAGCACTTCCATGAAGATAATCAATGGCCACTGCATATTTTATGGAGAAGATGGACTTTGCAAAGTACACCCTGTCAAACCATTTCACTGTAAACGATGGCCTCTTCATCCAAGCATCCTTGGGGATGAAGCTGCATGGAAAGCCATCAAGGCAGACTGTCCAGGTTTTGCCAAAGAGACCACTTGGGAACAGGCCAAGGAGTTAGTAAGGAAGCAATTAAATGGATCTTGACAATATAAAAAAACACGTCTTTGTTAGCTGCCCGTTTAATCTTTTAAAGAAAAAATATCTGCCAATAATCTTGGATCAAAACATAAATCCTGAGATTGGCTTAAACGGCACGATACTAGACACTTACACCTTTAAAGATTTTCTGGATGCCTCTAAGGCATTAAAGAGTAACAACCTTTCTTGCACGCTACATGCCCCTTTTACCGACATCAGTTGTGGGGCAATAGACGCACAGGTTAGGGCTGTAGCACTTGAAAGACTTAAGTATGCAGTTGATCTTGCAGCACTTTTTGAAGCGCACTCCTTGGTGTTTCACTCTGGATGGGAAAAAAAGATCTATGCAGATGCCACAGATATGTGGTTGAGTTTTGCCACAGAAACCATTGAAAATTTATGTGAACATGCTGCAGCCTCTGGAGTACAACTTGCCCTTGAAAACGTCTTTGAGCTCGATACCTACCTACATAAAAAACTTTTTCACGCCATACCTTCTAATCAGCTAGGTTTTTGTCTGGATGCAGGGCATGTCTATGCCTTTTCCAAAACTCCACTGGAAAAATGGGTTGAGGATCTTGGGACAAGAATTAGACATCTTCATCTTCACGACAACAAAGGAGAAGCTGACGAACACCTTGCCCCTGGTACTGGGATAGTTGATTTCGAACTCATCTTTTCTTGGCTTTCAAAACACAACATAAGACCTGTTCTCACACTTGAGGCCCATGACGAGGAAACTGTTATTCCAGGACTTGTTGCCATAGGCGGGTTAATGGAAAGATATTTTGGCAAATAGATTCCTACCCCTTATCAAAGGCAAATTTCACATATTGCATAACATGAAAGGGAAACAATAAAAGGTGCTGATTGCTCTCACAGGGACCTTGGGAGGTGGAAAGTCAACGGTTTTACGCTTCTTTGACCTTTTTGGCGTTAATACCATAAGTGCCGATGAGATAGTTCATGAACTCCTTGAAACACCAAAAGTACGAGACCAGATTCAAAAATACTTTGGAAGGAAAGTCTTTACCCCAAGTGGCAAGATTGACAGAAAGAAACTTGCTGCCAGGGTATTTTCTAACAAAGATGAAAAAAGGTATCTGGAATCTATCCTCCATCCACTGGTATTCCAAACAATCTTTGACAGATACAGCCAGAATCCAAAGGCCATAACGGTGGCTGAAGTGCCGCTTCTTTTTGAAACCGCCACTGAAGACCACTTCAACAAGGTTATAGTGGTGAAGACCCCTATCCAAGTTGTAAAAAAGAGACTTCAACAAAGGGGCATGAGCCACGAAGATATAGAAGCAAGGATGAAGCATCAAATTGACCTAGAGACAAAGCTTGCAAAGGCAGATTTTATAATTGATAATTCTGGCTCTCTTTCCGAAACAAAAAAACAGGTTGAAGACTTAGTAAAAATCTTGAATGCGCAAAACAGAAGCTCATGAAACCTAGAAATCTTCTTGAGGCCAAGGTACAAGAGTTGCTTGGGCTTGTCTGCAACTCAGGGCTTAAGGATAATCCCGTACTATATTGGTTTGTAATCTCCCTAATAGTATTTATATGCTGCACAGTTAGCTATTTGGTAGTTCGTTACATAATAATTCGACTCATTCATAGAGCCCTTCAAAAGACCAAAAACAAATGGGATGATGTTCTTATTAAACAAAAGGTCTTTGTCCCCTTATCCCTTTGGGTTCCTGCCATCGTTTTTAACTATCTTGGCCATTCCATACCTGACTTTCCAGATATCCTTTTAAAACTGGTTTATCCCTTTGTTCTTCTTGATATTGCCTTTGTATTTGACAGGCTTCTATCGGCAGGCCTTGAGATTTACAACATGCATCCTATGTCGTACCGATGGCCAATCAAGGGATACATCCAAATTATCAAACTATTCTTATACATTGCAGTAGGAATCATCATTATCTGTTACCTCCTTGGCGAGTCCCCTTGGGCGCTTCTAAGTGGCCTTGGCGCCATGACGGCACTGCTACTTTTGATATTTAAGGATACAATCCTCTCCTTTGTTGCTGGGATACAAATTGTTGCCAACGATCTCATAAGGTTGGGAGATTGGATAGAGGTCCCACAGTTCAATGCAGATGGAGATGTTATAGAGATCGCCCTTTACACCATTAAGGTTCAAAACTGGGATAAAACTGTTACGGTCATTCCTACCTACAAACTTATATCTAACTCATTCAAGAACTGGCGAGGCATGAAACAGGCCGGTGCAAGACGGATAAAACGGTCAATTCTCATAGACCAGACCAGTGTCAAATTTTGTGATAAGGCCATGATAGAAAAGTTCAAAAAGATCCAGATCCTTAGGGATTACATTGAACAAAAGGAACAAGAGCTTGAAAGCTACAACAAACAACACAACATAGATGAAAACGTGTTGGTTAATGGCAGACGAATGACTAATCTTGGCACATTCCGGGCATATCTAACCAGATACTTAAAGAACAATCCCCACCTCAGAAAGGATATGACCTTAATGGTGAGGCAACTTGCCCCTAAACCAGAGGGCATACCACTTGAAATCTACTGTTTCTCCAGCGACATAAGATGGGCCAATTACGAATCAATTCAAGCCGACATCTTTGACCACGTATTGGCATGTGTGCCCAATTTTTACTTACGGGTGGCACAAATACCCACAGGCCACGATATAAAATCTGCCGGTGTATGGTCATGTGCAAAAGAAGGGTAAAGTGCTTGATATATAAATTGCCTCCAGTGTATTCTTTACCTAAATACTTTCCAAAATCTTTTGACAAGGTTGGCAGCCTTGGCACCATTTAACAAGATGAAAGTTTGTGTTTGTATTTCGTCTTCAAAGGTGATAGGAGCAAAAAATGGCCTCTAAAGGAAGACTAATAGCCATTGGAGATATTCACGGTTGCATAAAAAAACTCAAGAATCTACTGGGGCACTTGTCCATACAAAGTGATGATACTGTAATCTTTCT
>Ga0256835_1000455_pt1 | contig 30813 bp, 27 predicted proteins | sample PIR30metaG_FD_185972 | JGI IMG/M metagenome (GOLD analysis project Ga0256835, IMG submission 185972) | Hydrothermal vent microbial communities from East Pacific Rise, Pacific Ocean - PIR-30 | ecosystem: Environmental > Aquatic > Marine > Hydrothermal vents | place: Pacific Ocean: East Pacific...
GGAACCTTGGGCAGGTCCTTTGCGGCAGTAAAAATCAACAGAAATCCGGCCACGGCCGTTATGGCGGCCAAAGCCGCCATAACGGCCGCCAGGGTTCTGAAATAGGTAAAAAATCTGTACCCGTAGCGCATTCTTTTACTGGACACTGAATTTATCCTTGTAGCCCGAGCCGCTGCGGGCCAAAATCGGCCGGAGGCGTTCAACGGCATCCCTGTCGGCCTGGAGCAGCATTACCTGGGGCTGGCCGGCCAGCTCGATTTCAAATCCGATGGTGATCTTGTCAGCCGCAGCCTCGTCGGAAATGCCGGCCCGGACTATCTGCGTTCCGAAAGCGAGCAGGGCGTCGGGCCTGGCAATCACCTTCCGGCGCACCTTGTCGGGCAGCATCGCGAGGGCCTTAAAAAAGTCGGCCGCCGCAAATATATGACCACGGAAATCACGCATGGACTCCAGGGTGCCGGGCACCATGGCCCTGCCCCTGAGGATGTATTGCATCAGATCCGGACCGATACTTACTTTTGCCAGCACCTGATTGTTTGCGTCCAGGTGGTAGAGGGCGACATGAGTTTCATCACCCTCGATGTAAGTGCGGACCCAATGCTCACATGCCTGAAGGCGCAGAAGATCGAAGGCCGGGGCAATTTCATCGGCCAGCTGGGGCGGCAGTCGCAGGTAGAAAGCCACAAAACGACGGGCCGGCAGCATGACCGCTTTGCCTGCCGCGGCCTGCCTGAATATCCGGGCCAGGCCATGGCCGTCGTCGTTGGTATCTTCCGTGAATACAGGCCGGGGTACCAGTGTTTCCAGCTTCTGGCGGGCCTGAAGGGTTTTGTGGCCCCACTGCCAGACAGTGCCGCTCTCAGGGCGATCAGAATTTGTGGCGGCCAGGTAAAATCCTATGGCCGACTCCGCCCAGCCAAAATAAAGTTCACCGGCCAGAACCAGCACGACAGCACCCGGCAACAACAGATTGCGGACGCAAAAGAGCCGTCCCAGCCATTGCCGGGCACCGAAGGCCGTATACCATGGTGCTATCATGGCGGGGATTATAAGCACAGATCAGGGTGCAGAACAAGGCTGATCGGCCTGGTAGCGGACAATCCTCTTCAGCACGCCCTGATCGTACAGATGCCGGAAAACATCCACGACCCGGGGATCGAACTGGGTACCCGCCCCGCCGTACATTATCTCCAGAATCTTGCCTTCCTCCATACGGCGGCGGTAAGCACGATCCGAAGCTATGGCGTCGAACACGTCTGCCACGCTGAGAATGCGCGCCAGCATGGGGATCTCGTTTTTTCGCAGACCATCCGGATATCCTTTGCCATCATAACGTTCATGGTGGGCCCGGATTATCTGCTTTTCCCTGTTCCAGAGTCCGAGCTGATCCACGATCTCGGCGCCGATGACCGGATGCTGTTTGATGATATTGTATTCTTCCGGGGTAAGGCGGCCCGGTTTCAACAGGATCGAATCCCGAATCCCTATTTTGCCTATATCGTGCAGCCTTCCGGCAACATTGAGAATATCTTTCTCTTCCTGGCTGCACCCGAGGCTGTCGGCCAAAGCCAGGGCTATCTGCGTCACCCGGTTGGAATGCTGCTCGGTATACGGATCACGAGCTTCGATAGCCTTGACGAAAGCATACAGGGTGGCCAGCAAATTATCGTAAATATTTTCGTAAAGGGCCAGGTTTTCAACGGCATAGGCTGCTTTGTTGACCATGAAGGCCAGGTAGTTCACATCTTTGGAACCGAATCCGCGGCGCTTGGAAAAAATAGCCGCATCCAGCACCCCGAACGTCTTTTCCCTGATCTTCATCGGAACCAGCAGGCAGGAAAAGGTATGTTCCGGCAACCGGCTGTCCCGGCCGCCATTTTCATGCAAGGTGGGTGCGGCATTGCGCATGGCCTCGTTGATCAGAGCTTCCATGCGGCTTGTCTCCAGTTCCTGCTGCAACCCGGGCGGTATGTTTTCCGGGAAAGAGGCTATCGCCACAGGATGACGAATTTCGTCGTTGAAGACATGAAAACAGGCCCGGTCGGCATGGGTCACTTCACAGGCAAGCTTCACAAGCCGTGAAAAAATCCCCGAACTTTCCCTGACCTTGGTGAAATCGGCCATGATCCGGTTGAGGATGTTCAACTCGTCGATCTTGGCCATCAACTCGGTGTTCAGCTTCTCCAGCCTGGCCTTGCCTTCCACCTCCTTGGACAGGAGCACGTTCTGGATCAAGAGCCGTCTTTCACGCAAAACCCTTCGCAAAGAAAGCTCCATCTGGTTCAGGTTGACCGGTTTGACAAGGAAATCGACCACCCCGTTTTTAAGGGTCTCAATGGTGGTTTCCAGGGAGGGAAAACCGGTCATCACCACCACCGGCAGGGTGTTGTCCAGCCGGTGCAGCTCCCCGGCCAGTTCGATCCCGCTCATCACCGGCATGTTGATATCGGTAAAACAACAGTCGACCTTGGTATGCCCCAGAACATCCAATGCCTCGCGGCCGTTACGGGCAGTAAGGACCCGATAACCCTGTCCCTCGAAGTAGGTCTTGGCTATATCGAGAATGCTTTCTTCGTCGTCCACGAACAAGATAGTCTCTTTTTTGCGGGAATCCTGCTTCATCAGGCGCCACTCTGCTTGATAGTAATACCACTGCCGCCAACACCGGTCCGGCAACCGGCAAGCCACCCTCCGGGCCAAATGCGCGTTGCGGGAAACACTATTTCCCCCAACCAGCAGCCCACACCAACCACCTGCCAAGACAATTATCGGCAACTGGAGCTTCAACTTGATTGCATCTTGATGCCGCAGACGGAAACGGCCGGGCTTATTGCCCTTCTTTTGGCCGAACCGGGTTCGCCCCGCACGGCAAAGAGGAAGGATCATGTCAGGGCTCGAAAGGCGGGACCAGCAGGCGCCACAACCTGCCCGGGGGCAAATACCCCAAAACGGCGGCCATGTGGCGGGTGCATTCAGCAACTTTTTTTACATCCACACCGGTATCTATGCCCAACCGGGACAACAGGTGGACCGCTTCTTCGGTGGCAATGTTGCCGGCGGCACCGGGAACGAAAGGACATCCCCCCAGACCGCCGCAGGAGGTATCGAAACGGGTCACCCCCATCTCCAGGCCCGCCACCAAATTTACCAGGCCCAGGCCCCGGGTATCGTGCAGATGAAGCGTTACCGGCACCTGCCCGGTAACCTTGAGGGTCATCTCGAGCACCTTTCTTATCTGGCCGGGATCTGCCATCCCGGTGGTGTCGGCCAGGGTTATGCCCCGGGCGCCGGCATCCACCATGGCCTGAACGGCCGCCACCACCCGCCTGATGGGGATAGGCCCGTCATGGACACATCCGAAGGCGCACTGAAGACTGGCCTGGGTCCTGAAACCGCATCTTCCGGCCGTTTCTATCATCGCCCCGACCCGGGAAACGGCCTGCCGGAAATCCATACCGGCATTTTTCAGACCGTGGGTATCGCTGGCCGAAATGGAAACCTCGATTATATCCAATCTGCAGCCGCAGGCCCTTTCAACTCCCCTTGGATTGAGGACCAGGGCTGAAACGAGAGTTCCGTTCAGGGGGCCCAGACCGGCAAGAAGGTCTTCGGCATCGGCCATCTGGGGCACCTTGGCCGGGTGGACGAAAGCCGTGGCCTGAATCACCGGAATCCCGGCCTGCGCCAGCAGCCTGATCATTTCGATCTTGGATTCGGTAGGCACGAAGTTTTCTTCCATCTGCAGGCCGTCCCGCGGCCCGACTTCCATAATGGTGGCTTTTCCCGGCAAACTGGCAAAATCCACGGCCGATCCTCCTGGATCCGGATATCCGGCATTTTTGCAGATTCTATCATATCCGACCGCGATGGCAAAAGACCTTTGGAGCCTGGCCCGGACCATTCTTTTTCCTGAACACCCTGTGTTCGCAAAAGCGGATCCGGGCAGGAACCGAACGGCGTGAAGAACTGCCTGTACAATCGTTATTATTTGTAATTACAGAAAATTTAAACAGGCTGTTCAAAAATCAAAACCGGCACGGCCTTTGCTGAAAGGTTTGCAGCCGAAACAGAATTAAAATCCAAGCCATCAACTTTTTGTTTCAACCCCAAATCAGGAGGTCAAAATGAGAATCAAGCGAGCAAACCTTCATCTCAGACCGGCCACCGCCGGTCAAAGGCATGCTGCAAAATCGAAAATAATGCCCCTGCTGGCCATGGTTGTCGTATCCCTCATGCTGGCAGGGCTGCTGGCTGCCTGCGGGGGCAGCAGCGGCAGCGGCACCGGCACGGTCAAGGCCCTTACCCTGCCCAACCGGGTGGAGCTTTCCGGCAGCGAAACAGGCAGTTCCAGTTCCAGCGCCGCTTCGATGCGTTCATTCGTTCCCGCGGCATATACCAGGGCGTACAATGACGCCGGTACCGCTTACAGCACGCAAGAAACCCACATCTGGGTCGACGACACCAACGCCCTGGACATGGTCAACCAGATCCTGGGAGTAATCAAAGACACCGCCTACAATCAATTCCTCAATCAAGGGCCCTACCTGGCCCTGGTAAGGGAAGTCGGTGAGACACAGACCAGCCAGACAGGATCCTCCGGCACGTCCACGACCACCGAACAACTGATGGAGATAGTGGTCGATGTTTCCCGGACCAGCAACAACGATCCCATGATCGTCATGATCTGGGTCAACGAAGACGACGGTCCCGGCAATCAGCCCATGCTGATCAAGGGCTACTTCACCGTATGGGCCGGCGCCGGCGACACCTACGAGGGTGTCTACTATCCCTACGGCAAGCTGGAGGCCCATTTCAAAGGCGTGGATAACAACGACAACGCGATATTCACCATGGCCATGTCCATCGGCGACGGCGAAAACGGAAAGATCCAGATTCAGTATATCGAAAATTGCAATGAAACGGATTTCGCATTCGAGACAAAGGTCAACGCCATCGCCAGCAGCGACATGAGCGAGGGCAACGCCTATGTCTACGAGTATGAGAAAGATGGCTCCGGCGAGTGCACGGACATATTCCATATTGCCTACAACAATGAATATTTCAAAGAAAAGGACAAGGACGACAATATCAAAGTCTACAGCCGCGACATCGACGATATGACCTACCGCGTCTTCCGTTACAAGCTTTTCGATGCTGATGACGGAAGCGCCATAACACTGAATTCAGGTTTTCCAATCAGATTCGAGAAAAATGGCTCCACCCACCATGGTTACATCGGTTACTATGGGCTGTGGGCGCCAGTCAGCCTTGCCGACGGCGATGAAGTCGTCGGCGAAGAAAACGGAAACACTTACACCCTGGTCATCAAGGGCGGCAAGCTGAAAAAGCATGTCATAAAAGAAATCGGACTTGCAAAACTCGACGGTCTTGAGATGAGCAAATGGGACGACAGTACGGATACGGATATAGTCTTCACCTACGATGCCGATACCGAAAAGTTCGTCCAGATCGGAATCCGCAGCCAAGACACCAACTGGCAGGTGGTCGAAACCGGCGCCGGTAACATAATAACCTTCGGCGACTGGGACGGCGCCTGGTGCGACAGCCTCCAGGCCTGGCTGCCTTTGGGAACCCTTGACAGCTGCGCCCCCACCGAGCAGCTCACCTACCATCAGGAGGCCACCGTCATGCCGGGCTCTGATGACTTTCCGACTGCTGACCTCAGTTTCAAATACTGGAACGGTTCTGCCTGGGTCGACTTTACCTACGATGTTAGCGAGCTGATGCTCATGAACGGAAGCACTCCGGTCGTTTCTACAAGCTCCAACGATTTTTACATGCCCCTTGTTCCGGCAGCCGACTACACGGCCAACACCGACAATATCCAGACAGAGCCGGGAGCCGCCTTCGACCTGGATGTATACTATTCCTGGTCCACCGGCAGCGAAGAATGGAACCGCCTTACCGTGCTCAAAGACTCTGACGGCGACTACGTCTCCTTCGACGCTCCCCTCAAGTTCACTTACACTCACGCAACGGCCAACGATATCAACGGCGACTCAACATACGACGGCAAGACCTTTACCCTGGAATACGACGGTTTCTCTCTCCAGGTGCCCTGGGCCTACGATGCCGATGAAGACGAGTGGAATCCCATGATCAATCTGAAAAGCGGCGTGACCCTTGGCGACAGCGACCAGTACGTGGTCAAGATAGTCGAGGCAGGTCTTGTCATGAGCCAGATAAGCGATACGAGTGTCGCCAGCGGCCTGACCATCGACACCACCGTTGAAGAACCGAGCCTTGATTACGACGCCGCCAAGACCGCCCTGGTCGGCGCCAAGCCTACCGACGTGGAACTCAAGGTCATCAAGGGCGAATTGGTCGAATAGTCAGATACAATCAAATCAAAGGCAGGATCCTTCAGGGGTCCTGCCTTTTTTTTGGGCTTGACCGCGGCAGCGGGCCGGATGTAAGGGAAGCTTTCGATCTGAAGCGAAAGTCTGGATATGCCGAGAACTCCCAATCCCTTACGTATCTGCCTGCTGAGCTACCGGAGCAATCCCCACTGCGGAGGCCAGGGGGTCTACGTCTACTATCTGAGCCGGGCACTCACAGAGCTGGGCCACCGGGTGGACGTGGTTTCCGGACCGCCTTATCCCGACCTTGCCCCCGGCGTCGGCCTGATCCGTCTGGAAAGCCTTGACCTTTACAACCCGGACGATCTTTTCCGGACCCCCTCTTTCAAGGAATTGACCGATCCGGTCAATTTCATCGAGTGGGCCGGGGTCTCTACCATGGGTTTCCCGGAACCACTGACTTTCGGGATGCGGGCCCGGCGTTACCTGAAACGCCACGGCCACCGCTACGACATAGTTCATGACAACCAGAGCCTGTCTTACGGCGTATGGGCCATTGCCAGGAGGATTCCCACGGTGGCCACCATCCACCATCCCATCACGGTGGACCGCCGCCTGGCAATCGCCACCGCACCCACCTTTGCCGGCAAGCTGAAGCAGATGCGCTGGTACGGCTTCATCCGGATGCAAAAAAGGGTGGCCCCTACCCTGAAAAGGATCATTACCGTCTCCCGCACGGCCCGCGACGACATCAGCCGCGAATTCGGCATTCGGGCCGCAAGATTCACCGTGGCTCCCAACGGAATCGACACCGAGGTATTCCGGCCGGCAAGGCAGATCTGCCGCCGGCCGGGACGGATAGTTGTCACCAACAGCGCCGACACCCCCCTCAAGGGGCTGGGCTACCTGCTGCATGCCGTGGCCCGCCTGTGCCGCAGCCATCGCCTCCACCTGGTGGTGGTGGGACAGCCGAAGTCCGACGGGGCCGTGGAAAGGATGATCCGCCGGCTGGGAATTGGTAAAATCGTGGAATTCACCGGCCGCCTGGACCAGGCTGAACTGGTCCGGCAGTACGCCCGCGCCGCTGTGGCGGTGGTCCCCTCGGTGTACGAAGGCTTCGGCCTGCCGGCCGGCGAGGCCATGGCCTGCGCAACTCCGGTTGTCAGCACCACCGGCGGCGCCCTGCCCGAAGTAGTCGGCCCGGCGGGCCTGCTGGTCCCGCCGGCCGACTCCCGGGCCCTTGCCAAGGCCCTGGCCGCGATACTGGACAATCCCGACCTGGCGGCCCGGCTGGGCCAGGCCGGTTACAAGCGCATAACCACTGAATTCACATGGGAAAAGGCTGCCGGAAAAACCGTGGCGGCCTATAGGAAGGCCATCTGTGATCACTTTCGAGTGCCGTAAGATAGCCCTCGCCCCACAGGGTAGGGTTTTGGACATCGGTTGCGGCAGCGGGCGGCACTCCACGGCCATCCACCAGCGCTGGCAGGCTTTCATCGTGGCGGCAGACCGCAATCCGGACGACCTGGCCGCTGCCGGCCGGAACCTGGCCTGGCACGATGCCCACGGGTTTCATTGCCACGGAACCTGGCACCTGACAGCCGCCGATATTACGGCCCTGCCCTTTGCTGCGGACAGCTTCGATCTTGTCGTCTGCAGCGAAGTGCTGGAACACGTACCGGATCACGAGCGGGCGGTGATCGAAATAACCAGGGTCGTGCGTCCCGGCGGGCAGCTGGTGATCAGTGTTCCCCGCACCTGGCCCGAACGGCTCTGCTGGAAGCTTTCATCCTCCTATCGCCACAGCCCGGGAGGCCACATCCGGATATACACCTTCGACAGGCTCCGGCAAACCCTGACAGAAGCCGGGCTGCGCTACCGGGAGCGCCACTTTGCCCACAGCCTGCACACCCCTTTCTGGCTGCTCAAGTGCCTGACAGGACTAGATAGCCGGCAGATCCCGGTCAGGCTTTACCAGCGCTTCCTGACCTGGTACACCCTGAAAAATCCGGCCCTGTTTGCAAGGCTTGAAAAAATCCTCGATCCCGTCCTGGGCAAGAGCCTGGTTGTCTATTGCCGCAAACCCCGCGACATCTCGTCCTGACTGCGCTGATTTCAGGCTTCCGGCAGGACGCCGGACAGACCGGGGCAGAGTTTTCCAAAGCAGAGGTAAAGTTTTGGCCGCCCGGGTCCGATATTTTCCTTGCAGGCTGGCATTTTCCAGGAAGCAGAACCCAAAGGACGACGACCGCATCATGGCCAAGGTACTGATCATCGACGACGACACCTCCGTGCGCCACATGATGGCCGAAGTGGTCAAACGGCTGGGCCACACCCCCCTGGAGGCTTCATCTGCGGCAGAAGGTCTGCGGGCGGCCGCCGGCCTGGAACCGGACGTGGTGATGCTCGATGTCCATCTGCCAGATGGCGACGGCCTGGAGATAGCCGGGCAGATCAAGCATGCCCCTGCTTCGCCGGAGGTCATCATCATCACCGCCTTCGGCGATCCGGACGGTGCCGAGCTGGCCATCAGGAACGGGGCCTGGGATTACCTGGTGAAGCCTTCCCCGGTGGAACGGATCATGATAACCATCAGCAGAGCCCTCCAGTACCGGATGGCAAAGTCATCCGCCCGCACCCCCACCGTGCTGCGGAGAGATGAAATAATCGGCCACAGCCAGGCCCTCGACACCGTCCTGGAACGGGTGGCCCTGGCGGCCCGGTCGGAAGCCAACGTGCTGATAACCGGTGAGACAGGCACCGGCAAGGAACTGGTGGCCCGGGCCATTCATGCCAACAGCTCCAGGTCCGGACACCGCTTCGTCGTGGTCGATTGCGCGGCCCTGCCGGAAAACCTCGTTGAAAGCACCCTTTTCGGTCATGTCAGGGGAGCCTTCACCGGCGCTGAAAAACCGCGTGAAGGACTGATCCGTCAGGCAAACGGCGGCACCCTCTTTCTCGACGAGGTGGGGGAACTGCCGGTTGCGGCCCAGAAGGCTTTTTTGCGGGTCATCCAGGAACGCCGCTTCCGGCCGGTAAGCGGCAAGGAAGAAATCCGGGTGAATTTCAGACTGATAGCGGCCACCAACCGCGATCTCGAACAGGCGGTCGCCAAAGGGCGGTTCCGCAACGACCTTCTGTTCCGCCTCCGATCCCTGAGCATAGCGACTCCGGCCCTGCGCGAGCGCAAGGAGGATATCCGCCCCCTGACCACCTATTACGTCAACCACCTGTGTGAAATATATGCTTCTGAAATCAAGGGAATATCGTCAGAGTTCATGGAGGTTCTCGAAATCTACGACTGGCCGGGCAACGTGCGGGAGCTCTTTCACTGCCTGGAAGAGGCCCTGGCCATGGCGGAAGCCGAGCCGACCCTCTATCCCCACCATCTGCCGGTCCATATCAGGGCCGCGGTCACCCGCACCACGATTTCAGCCCAGGTCCCTCCAGCATCCGGAACCCGGCCAAGGCTCCTGGAGGACCTGAACAGGATGGACCGGAACAACTTTCTGTCGATCCACGCTTTCCGGGAAATGATGGAACGCCAATACCTGGAAAGGCTCACCCTGCTTACCGGCGGCAACCGCAAGGAAGCCTGCCGCATCTCGGGCCTGTCACGCACCAGGCTCTTCGAGCTGCTGAAAAAATACGACCTTTCCAACATCATGCGCAAAACCAAGGACCGCCGCTGCAGCCCGCCGGTCCGGGACAGGGCCGCAAGCTGACGGCATACGGTCCCTTTTTCCGAACAACATGTCCGGAAGCAGAACAAGTCATGCCCGGCAACAGGCCCGGGAATGCCGGCCCACGCCATATGATCCGGTAATCATTACCCAAACAGACATCCGCCAAAATCGATAAGATGGCACGCTGCTTGCTCGTCTTCCCTGCAGGGCACCTTGTCCGGCAGGGTTTGTCAAGGTGCCGGCGCAGCGATAGAAGCATGCGGTCTGCCAAAACAATCCAAGTCAGCGAAAGGAGACGGCCTTAATGGAACTGTGGATAATGGCTGCCCCTTACAATGTTGCCGCCCACAGGTATGTAAACCGGATGGCAAAGGCCACCGGCCGCCCTTGCCGGACGTTTCCGACAGTCGCCAGCCTGACGCAAAGGCTGCGCAGGCCTGTGAGCGGCACCCCCCTTCTGGTCCTTTTTCCCGCCGGCCGGCGGGAGCTGGAAAATCTGTTGGCTGCCCGCCACCTGATGCGGGACTTGCGGATCATCCTGGTGCTGGACGACGCCTCCCCGGAATGCCTCTCGGCCGGCCACAGGCTGAGACCGCGCTATATCGCCTATTCAGACGGCGACCTGTCGGACCTGGTGGCGGTGACCGGCCGGATGATTTCCCTTCCCGCCGGAATGTTCAGGATCTCCGAAAACCGGGCTTCGGCCTGAAAAAGGACCCGCTTCTTTCATCATGGCCTGCGCCTCAAGATTCCCAGGCAGCCGGTCATGGGAAGCACATCGTATTGTCCCCGGGAAATTGCCTCCCGGTATACCTGGTAAGGCCCCCGGCCGCCGTCTGCCGGATCGGGAAACACGTCGTGGAAAAGCAGATAGCCTCCTGCCGGAAGATGGCGCGACCACATGCGGTAATCCTGCCTGACGCTTTGAAAGTCATGGCTGCCGTCGATAAAGACCAGCCCCAGCGGTGTCGTCCAGTGCCTGGCGGCCAGCTGCGAACTGCAGACCAGGGCAACGACGGTATCTTCCAGCCCGGCCCTTGCCAGGGTGGCCCGGAAAAAGGGAAAGGTGTCTATCCTGAATGTCCGCGGATCGAACAGCTCGGGATCGAAGTAGGGCTCGCCGGGCTGCTGTTCGGCCGACCCGCGATGATGATCGATGGAGAAAAGGACCGTGCCGTTTTGCCGGCAGGCCGCACCAAGCCAGACCGTGGACTTGCCGCAATAGCTGCCCACCTCCAGGCAGGGCCCCAGCTTTCCGGCCTCCAGGGCCAGCTCGTAGAGCCTGCGGCCCTCGTCAGGATGGAGAAAGCCCTTGGTATCGGCCAGCAACGCCAGATCTACGTCCATCGGAGCAATCATGATCTCAGGGAAGATCGTCCAGATTCCGGGCCAGTACCTGGCGCGGCTTGGCGCCGTCGGCCGGCCCCACGATGCCTTCTTTTTCCATGACTTCGATTATGCGGGCCGCCCGGTTGTAACCGATACGCAGGTGCCTCTGGATCATTGAAATCGACGCCTGGCCCGCCCTGGTGACAAGGGCCACCGCCTCGTCGTAGCGCTCGTCGTATTCGGCCCGGCCATCTTCCTGCTCCTCCTGCCGGGCGGCTTCCACCACGCTGGTGTCATACTCGGGCGGTTTTTGCTGCTTTAGAAACTCACAGATCCTGGTGACCTCTTCTTCCGACATGAAGGCCCCGTGGATCCGCTGCAGGCCGGCCGCCCCCGGAGGCATGAACAGCATATCTCCCATCCCCAGCAGGTTTTCGGCGCCGTTGGTATCTATGATGGTGCGCGAATCGGTCTTGGAAGAAACCTGGAAGGTCAGGCGGGTGGGAAAATTGGCCTTGATGATACCGGTCAGAACGTCCACCGAGGGGCGCTGGGTGGCCAGGATAAGGTGAATGCCTGCGGCCCGGGCCATCTGGGCCAGGCGGGTCAGGGCCACCTCCACGTCCTTGGAGGCCACCATCATCAGGTCGGCCAGCTCGTCGATGATGACAACCAGGTAAGGCAGACTTTCGGGCAGCTCCTGCCGGTCCGGGGCCTGATTTTTGGCCTTGCCGGCCAGCTTGCGGTTGTACTGGATGATATTGCGCGCCTTGACCCGGGAAAGAAGCTCGTAACGGCGCTCCATTTCGCGCACGGCCCAGTTAAGGGCGTTGGTGGCCTTGCGGGCGTCGGTGACCACCGGAGTTATCAGGTGGGGAATACCGTCATAGAGGCTGAGCTCGATCCGCTTGGGATCGACCATGATCAGCTTGACTTCATCGGGCGTGGCCTTGTACAGGATGCTGCAGATCATGGTGTTTAGGGCCACGCTCTTTCCGGCGCCGGTTGCCCCGGCAATCAGAAGATGGGGCATCTTGTCGAGTTCGGTCACCACCGGGTTGCCCACCACGTCCTTGCCCAGGCAAAGGGTCAGCTTGGACTTGGACTTCTGGTAGGCCTGGGATGCCACCACCTCCTTGAAACGGACGATCTCCCGGTTGGCGTTGGGAACTTCGATTCCGATGGCCGCCTTGCCCGGAATGGGGGCCACGATCCTGATACTGGCCGCCCTCAGGGCCAGGGCCAGATCGTCGGTCAGGTTCACGATCCGGTTGATCTTGACCCCCGCGGCCGGCGCATACTCGTAAGTGGTGATCACCGGACCGGGAGTGACCGCCACAACCTTGCCGTGTACCCCGAAATCCTCCAGCTTCTTTTCCAGCATCCGGGACTGCATCTCCAGGTTTTCCCGGTCGGCCGAAGCCTGCACCGGCTGGGGATCTTCCAGGAAGCTGAACGGCGGCAGCTGGAAAACCCCGTCGGCCTGCATGAACTTGAAAACCTGCTGGCGGGGCGGCGGTGCCGGTTTAGCGGTGGGCTTGGGTCTGGGGGCCTTGATCTCGATCTTGGGCTTTTGCTCGCGGCGGGCCGCCTTGAGGCGCCGCGCCCGCCTGCGGGCCTTGGCCCGCCGCTCCTTCCACTTTACGACCAGGGTCTCCAGGCGGCCTGCCAGGGCCAGGGCCGCCGCATGGCAACGCCGGCCGAAGGCCACCAGCGAAAAGCCGGTGGAAAGAATGAAGCCGATCAGCCAGAAGACCGTGGCGATTATGACGGCCCCGGTCGAACCGGTATACCTGACCAACACCGACCCCAGCAGAATCCCTATGATTCCTCCGGCCGAAAAACTGCGGCCGAAAATCTGGTAGGTATCCTGTTTGAAACTCAGCAGACAGCCGGTGGCGACAATTAGCAGCAAGGCTCCCGATACCATGGAGACCAGGGCCTCCGACCTTTTTTTGACGAAAAAATGGACACTTGCGAGCAGCAGCAACAAGGGTATCCAGAAGGCTCCCAGGCCGAACAGCCCCACCAGCAGGCCGGCCACCTGGGCGCCGACGGCTCCGAACAGATTGCGGATGGGCCCGCTGCCGCCCACGTTGTTCAGGCAAGGGTCGGCCGGATGATAGGAAATCAGGCTGATCAAGGTGAAGATCACCATGAAAAACAGTATGATGCCTGTTATTTCGCGTCGCATCGCCTAATTTCTCCGGCAGTATCGCAAGGCCGCTTGTCAAACCTCGATGATGAACGGTAAAATAACCGGACGGCGGCCGATGGTGAAAAAAAAGTACTGGCGCAGGGCCGACTGCACCCTGGCCCGGATCACCTCCGCCCGGTTGGGAGTCTCCGGCGGCACGTCCTCCACGATTTCCAGGACCACGCAATGGGCATCTTCAAGCAGGTGCCCGGTCTCGGTGTGAAAGACAAAGCCCTTGGAGACTATTTCCGGGCCATAGACCACGATACCGGTCTCCTCGTCCAGGGCCATGTTGAGCACCACCAGCCCTTCTTCGGACAACATCCGCCTTTCCTTGAGCACGCTGCGGCCCACATCTCCGATCCCCTTGCCGTCCACCATCAGGCGGCCGGTGGCCACCTTTTCGCTGATCCTGGCCGACTTGGGGCCGAACTCGATGACCTGGCCGTTTTGGGCCAGCAGGATCCGGGACCGGTCGATACCCATCTCGCGGGCCAGTCTGGCGTGCAGCACCAGGTGTCTGAATTCACCGTGGATGGGCACGAAAAACTCGGGCCGTGTCAGGCTTATCATCTGTTTCAGCTCTTCCCGGAAGGCATGCCCGGAAACGTGGATTCTGGAGATCTTCTCGTAGATGACGTTGGCCCCGCTGCGATACAGGTTGTTGATGATGTTCGCAATCGCCTTCTCGTTGCCCGGAATGAACTTCGATGACAGGACAATGGTGTCATCGGGCCTGATCCTGATCTGGCGGTGGGTGCCGGCGGCTATCCTGGCCAGGACCGACATGGGTTCTCCCTGGCTTCCGGTGGTCACCAGCATCAGCTCGCTTTCAGGATAGTGGTCGATCTGCTCGATGGGGATCTCCATTTTTTCCGGGACCCGCAGATGCCCCAACTGGCGGGCGATGGAGACACTGACCTCGATGCTCCGGCCGTTGAAGATTATCTTCCGGCCCAGGGCCTCTGCGATATCGACCACCTGCTGAATCCTGGTAATGTTGGAGGCAAACAGGGCGACTATGATGCGGCCCTTGCACTGGGAGCTTATCCGGTGCAGGGTCTCGCCTATTTGCTGGTCGGAAATGGTGTAGCCTTCTTTTTCGACGTTGGTCGAGTCCGACAAGAGGGCCAGGACGCCTTTTTCCCCGTAATAGGCGAAGCGTCCCACATCGGTATGCATGCCGGGTTGCCCCGGCTGGGTTATCTTGAAGTCGCCGGTGTGAATTATTGTTCCCACCGGAGTTCTGATCGCCAGGCCCACGCCGTCCACGACACTGTGATTGACCCTGATGAATTCCACGTCGAAGGGACCGATCTTGAGGTGTTCACGGGGATAGACCTCATGAAGAGCGACCCGTTTCACCAGCTCGTACTCTTCCAGCTTGTGTCTTACGATCCCCAGGGTAAACGGGGTCCCGAAGACCGGGGCCGGCACGTCCCGCAGCAGATAAGGCAGTGCCCCGATATGGTCTTCATGGGCGTGGGTCAGCACTATTCCCCTGACCTTGTTGCGGTTTTCCTGGATATAACGCAGGTCGGGGATGACGTAGTCCACACCCAGCATATAGTCTTCGGGAAACATCAGGCCGGCATCGATGATGAAAATGGTGTCGGCATGCTCCACAACCATCATGTTGAGGCCGATTTCACCCAAACCGCCGATGGGAATTATCTTGACCATACTAACCGCCTTCAGGCCGCCGGCAAATGGCTGGCCAGCGCCCGCCAGACCCGGTCCATCAATTTGTCTTTCGTCCGGCGGGTATAGGACGTGGTGTCGATGGGCTTTTCGATTATTATCGTTACCGGCCGGGGCCTGATCAGCAACCTCTGTCTGGGCATGATCTCATAGGTGCCCTTTATCACGACGGGCACAACCGGTACCCGGGCATCGACAGCCAGAACGAACCCGCCTTTCTTGAAAGGCTGCAACCGGCCGTCGCTGCTGCGGGTTCCCTCGGGAAAGATCATCACCGAGGTTCCCCTGCGGATGGTGTCTGCCGCTTTGGCCAGGCTCTTGAAAGCCGCCCGGCGGTTGCTGCGGTCGATACTGATGTATCCGGCCCCTTCCATGCTCGGGCCGAAAATCGGAATCTTGAACAGCTCGGCCTTGGCCAGCCACCTGAACTGAACCGGCAGGCATCCCAGCAGGACCGGGATGTCGAAATTGCTCTGATGGTTGGCCATGAAGATATACGGCCCGCGGGGATCGATGTTTTCCAGGCCCTTGATTTTCACCTTTATTCCGGCAACGGCCAGGATCGTCTTGCACCAGAGCCTTGCCAGAATGTGAACCGCATCCCCGTTACGCGAAAAAAAAGAGACGAAGAGGCACACGGTTGCAAAGAAAGCCGTTGCAACCAAGGTCCATCCGATTATCACCACCGTGTGAACGTGGTGGGCCCATGAGCTGGTATCTTGTGGCATGATTTACCGCTTTACCGTTTCGGCCAATTCCCCGGGAACCGTAATTTGCGACCCAAGAGGCTCCCGGGCCTTCACGCCTTGCCCGCAGGGCCGCAGACACAATGCGCGCGTCCCGATCAGGTTTTCAGTTCCAGTTTTTCAAAAATAGCATCGATCAAGTCGATCAGCCAGTTACGCTGCCGGTCCGTTGCGTACTGAATGCATTCACAGCGGATACTGTTCCGGGTGCGGACCAGCAGCTCGCAGGCGAGCCGGTCGGGCAGCAGCTCCAGGGCAAAATAATGCGGCTGGCACTTGCGATGCTCCGCCTGGCAGGCAGTCAGAATCTCCGGCTCCAGGGGTACCCAATACAGGCCGCCCAGATCGGAAACGACGAAATTTTCATCCAGGTATTGTTTGAGCCTTTTGTGGTCGGAAGGCCGCAGCTCATCGATTACGTACTGTTTCATGCAGCGCAAGCTAGCATAAAACCATGAAAATCTCAAGTTGGGATTGTCTGCGTTCGGAATCCCGAACAAGCGGGCCTCAAAGCCGAACAACTTCCTCCGCCGGTTTCCGGACAGCCCCTCAGACCCGCCTTGGGGATCATAATATTTCTCATTATATCAACATAATATAAATTTTCATCATCCAGCCTGGACCGATCCTTCCTGGTACGCCCGTTGCTCTTGAATACATCAGGAAACCACGGAAAAGGAGATCTCAAAGTGGGCTCTGCAAACGGCCTGAAACGACCGGAACCGCCCCTGAACAGAAGGCTTCTGGTATTGCTGTCGGTCCTGGCCGCGGCATCACTTGTCCTGTTCTGGGGCCCCGGCCCTGCCACGGCCGGACAAGGTCCTTCATATCCCCTGAAAATACTCAAATTCGCCGCCGGTGTGATCTCGGCCTACGGCCTCCACGAAAGCGGCCACGCCCTCGCCGCCCGGCTGACCAACACAGACCTGGAATGGGGAGTCGGCACCTATAACCAGCCGCTGGGGTTCAGGGAAAAGGCCGACAGTGACTTCAAGGGCGGCCTGATACATTCGGCCGGCCTTGTCACCCAGACCATCTGCTCGGAAGTCATCCTTCGGGATGAAACCATCGACAGAAACGGCAGCTTCGTGCGGGGAATGATGTTCTGGAACGTCTTCAACCCCCTAATCTACGCCCTTGACTACTGGCTCATCGGCAGCACCAATAAGGTCGAGCAAGGATACTATCAGGGCGATATCGGAGGAATCGAACATTATTGGGGATCTGCGGCCGCCAATCTCTTTGCGGCCTCGGTAGCCGGTCTGGCCATCTGCCAGGGGTATCGCTTCCTGAGGCTCAAGGACCGGACCCCCGGAAGGACCGGCAAAAGTTTCTGGCCCCGCCTGGGGTTGTTGCCTTCAAGAGACGGCGGAGTCATCCTGCGGCTGGAAATACAATTCTGACTGCCGGTCCTTAACTTTTGACGGACTTGTCAGATTTTGGCAAGGACGCCCTTTCCAGCTCAAGCATGCGCCTTTTCAGATCAAGCCCGCCTCCAAAGCCGCCCAGGCTGCCGTCGCTGCGAATCACCCTGTGACAGGGAATAAAGACCGGATAGGGATTGCGGGCCATGCAGTTGCCCACGAAGCGCGCCCCTCCGGAAAATCCGGCGTCCCTGGCCACCCGGCCGTAAGTACTCACCTGTCCGTAAGGAATCCGGCCGACCTGCCGGTAGACTCTTTTCTGAGCCGGGGAAAAGTGTTCCAGATCGATCAGGTCCCAAGGCGGATCTATCTGCCTGCCTCTGAAATAGCTTTTCACAAGGCCGACCAGCCTTTTGAGGCCGGGAAATGAATCCGGGGATTTGTGCCGCCCGTAACCGGCGGCGGCGATCCGGCTCTCAATTTCCGGATTGGGCAGGCACAGTTCACGCAGGCGTAAAGGTTCGGTCTCAAACAGGATGGCTGCAGGGCCGAAACAGGTATCAAAGATGTGCCATTTGACATCAGTACGCATGCAAACCGTTTGGTTCACCCAAGTCGAGCGTTTCAAAATATAAACCGCCGGCGCGCCCCGGGGCGGCCGGCGGGTTGTAACAAAGGCCGGAGCTAGATTTCTTCCACCGTAATGGCCCCTTCTTCACAAACTTCGACGCAGCTTTCACAGCCGAGGCATTCCTCTGCGTTGACCGGGCTTGATTTCCCATCGACCATCTCGAAAACTTCGACCGGGCAAACGTCAACACATTCCTCGCAACCGACGCATTTTTCTTCGTCTACCACAGGGTTAAAAGCCATTCTAGTGCCTCCTTTCATGTAATACTTTATTTAAGCCGGTCTTTCCCGGCCGTATCGCCTTTACCAGCAACTGCCATTATACTAATTGGAAAGGCTAGTCAAGCCTTGTCGCACCTTTTTTACAAACGCCTATTTACCTGTAATAAAGGAAAGTTATATCCTTCAAGCCGTCAATATACCAGGATATTTCCCCTGCTGCCTCCGTCTGTCCGCCAGGCGGAAAAGGCGGCTGGAAAGAATTATTTGGGCAGCCGTCACAATTTGAGCCAGCCCAGGATGATATCTTCAGGTCCGCGCCCGGGCAGACTTGCTTCCATGCGGGAAAAGGGGAATTTCTCCCGGGGACTGTTCAGCCTGAACAAGACCAAGGCCGGAGGATCGACTTTGTTCAGATCCACCACTGAAGGCCCGGATTGCGGTCCCGGAGCAGACGCCAGGTCGTCCAGGACTTCCGGATCCAGCCCGTTTTCCAGGGCCGCGGCATGAACCAACTCGGGTCCGGCTTTTTCCACCATGTATTCCATCACTGCCTGGCTGGTTGTCACCCAGAAGGCGGGCATCTTGTCCAGCCAGGCCGCCAGCAGGGCCCAGGAAACCAGCCTGGCGGCTGTTTTCACAGCTCCCGGATCTTCTGCCGCCCCAAGGGTCGGCGAATCCGAAAAGGATGGATCGTCTTCGCCTTTCAGACCGGCGTAAAGCTCCCTTTCCATGCCGGCAATGGTCGCAAGCCGCCCCCTTATCTCTTCCTGCTGCCGGTCGTAATACTGGGCCATGGCCAGAATGAGGCAGGCCTGCATGAACGGGTCCGTCCCTGCGTCCGGCCCTGCCTGTTGCCGGGCCATCTGCCGGATCCGGCTTTTTATCCTGGAAGGAGCATTCTCGTCCACAAGCGGCGGCAGCCCCCCGCGCTGCTGGTAGTAAAGGGCCATGTTACGACCGTCCCGGCCGAACATCCCGGCCCAGTCAAGGTAATCTTCCAGCAGCCTTTCCAGGCGGTCGGGGTCCGCCTTTTGCTGGAACCTGAGCACCACTTTGCCCTGCCGGCTGGCCTGCTTGACGGGCTCAGACACGAGCCCGGGGGAAAGTTGCAGGATCTCGAAGCGACCCAAGGCATCATGGACTGATTCCAGGGTCGGGCCGTCAAGGTGGGTAAAAGGAAAAATGATCGGCAGTTGCATTTTCACCTCGGTTACGTTGTTTAAAAGCGTTCGGCACCCTTTACGCCGGATACCCCGCAGTCAGCCGGTCTTGGGGTCCCGCAGGACCACTCCCATTGCCAGCAGCTTTTCCCTTATCCGGTCGGCAAGCTGCCAGTTTCTGGCCTTGCGGGCATCTTCCCGCTGCCGCAACAACTGCTTTATCTGCTGGTTTTCACTCAGGTTGTCGGGCACAAAGACATTTAGCACCTTGTCCAGCTCCCGGAAAACGGCCACGGCCTTGGCGGCCTGGGCCCTGGAAATCCTTCCGGCCGAGATCTGGCCGTTTATCTTTTTGACCGCCTTGAAGACAGTAGCCAGGGCGGCCGACATGTTCAGATCGTCATCCAGGGCGGCGGTAAAACCGGACTTGAGATCATACAGGAGCTGATCCAGCCCGTCCCAGTCTTTGCCCCCGGGCCAGGTCTGAAGCCCCGCCAGACAGTCGTCCAGGCGACGGAGGGAGCCCCTGGCATGGAGCAGACGTTGTTTTGAAAAAGACAGGGGCTTACGGTAATGGCTGGCCAGCAGCCAGAAACGGATCTCGCGGCCCTGCCAGCCCTGTTCCATGAGCTGTCTCACCGTAACCTGGAACTGCAGGGAGCCTGAATCGCCTTCGCCTCCCTGCACCGCCTCGCAATAGACCCAAAAGCGCGCCAGGGACCTGCGGGTAAGGGCCCGGGCGATGGCGTTTTCATTTTCGTGGTGCGGAAAGAGCTGCCCGCGGCCGCCGGCATGAATATCGCAGCCGGCCTTGAAAAATCCGAGGGCCATGGCCGCGCACTGAAGCGACCAGGTGGGCCGGGCGCTGCCCCACGGAGTCTTGAAGTAACGCCCCTTTTTCAAGTCACTCAGACTGACACGCTTGAAAAGCGCAAAATCCCTGGGGTTGTCCTTTACGAACCGATCCACCTCCACGGTGGCCCCCGGCCGCACCTTGTCCACGTCGATTCCAGACAGCCGGCCGTAGCCGTCGGCCCGGGAGATGTCGAAATACAACGAGCGCATCTTTTCGTAGGCAAAGCCCCTGGCCACCAGGCGGCCGGCCACCTCCACCATCTGCTCCACGTGCTGGCCGGCAAAAAGATAGGTGTCGGCCGGCATTACCCCCAGAGCCTCCAGCTCGGACCTGAACCTTGCCAGGTTGCCGGCGGCAAACTGCTCGGGTTTCAGGCCGGCTGCCTCGGCCCCGTCCAGGGTATGGTCGTCCAGGTCATTGACCGTCATGATATGCTCGACTTCAAGGCCGCTGTAAGCCAGATAGCGCCGCAACAGGTCGGTGAACACCAGCCGCCTGGCCTCTGCCAGGTCGAGACGGCCGAGGGTCGACGGGCCGTTGGAAAAAATATCGACCCTGTTGTCGGCCCGGGGCTCGAAGGTCTCCTTGCGGCGGCTGGCGGCGTTGAAGAGCTTGAGCCCGGTAATCTTGCGCTGAACGAAAAGGTTGGTTGAAAGGTAGCGTTCTCCGCCGTCGGGCAGAATCACCACCAGCAGGCCGGAGTCCATCGTCTCTGCCCGGCGGCAGGCGGCGGCCACGGCAGCCCCGCTGCTCATTCCCACCAGCAGGCCCTCTTCTGCGGCCAGGCGGCGGGCCGTTTCAAAGGCCTCCTCGTCTTCCACGTGGACCTTGGTATCCAGCAGCTTGCGCCGGTAGATTTCCGGCCGGTAGGATTCTTTCATGTTCTTCAGCCCCTGGATCTTGTGCCCCAGGTAAGGTTCGACACCGATTATCTCGACCGCGGGGTTGAACTCTTTGAGGCGGCGGGAAAGCCCCATCAGAGTGCCGGTGGTTCCCATGGTGGCCACCACGGCCGTCACCGCCCCATCGGTCTGTTTCCAGATCTCGACGGCGGTGCCGTGATAATGGGCCTTCCAGTTGGCCGGGTTGTTGAACTGGTCGGTCATGAAGTACTTGTCCGGATTCTCCCGGGCCAGGCGGTAGACCTCCTCGATGGCGCCGTCGGTGCCCAGGTGGCCGGGGGTCAGCAAAAGTTCCGCCCCCCTTGCCCGGAGTATCTTCTGGCGCTCGATGCTGGCCGTCTCGGCCATTGCCAGCACGAGCCGGTATCCCTTGACGGCGCAGACCAGGGCCAGCCCGATGCCGGTATTGCCGCTTGTGGCTTCGATGACCGTCTTGGCAGGGGTCAACCGGCCGCTACGTTCGCCCTCTTGGATCATGTAAAGAGCGGCGCGGTCCTTAATGGACCCTCCCGGGTTTAGATACTCGAGCTTGGCCAGAATGGTCACCCTTGGATTAGGGTTGAGATGCCTGAGCTCAACCAAGGGCGTATTGCCGATGAGGTCGAGGATATTGCTAGCCATCTTTGCCATATTCCTCTATGAATCGATCAAGAAGCTTCCGGATCCGCTCGGCCACCCGGGAAGGTGTGCCGGATGCGTCCACCACCTTGATCCGCTCCGGATGGGCGGCGGCAAGCTCCAGATAGCCCGCCCTTACCCGCTGGTGGAATTCGAGCTTTTCCTTTTCAAAGCGGGTTTCATCCGGGTTCCGCCTGCCGGCATCCACCTGTTGCCATGTCCGTTCCAGGCCCCGGGCCGGGTCCAGGTCCAGCAGCAGGGTAAGATCCGGCTGGAGGTTTTCGCATACCAGTTCGTGAAGGCGGCTTACCAGCTCCACTCCCAGTTGGCGGGCCATGCCCTGGTAGGCCAGGGTGGCATCGAAAAAACGGTCGCAGACAACGGCTTTGCCGCTTTCCAGGGCGGGCCTGATCAAAGTTCTGATGTGCTGAACACGGTCTGCGTTGTACAGCAACAGCTCGGCCACGGGATCCAGATCGCAGCTGGCAGGATCTAGCAGCAGGCGCCGGATGGCCCGGCCGATACGCGTGCCCCCCGGCTCCCTGGTCAGAACGAAATCGATCCCGCGCAACTTGAGCCAGCGGGCCACATTCTGCACCTGGGTCGTCTTGCCCGAGCCTTCTATGCCTTCCAGTGTAATGAACATATATCCGCCTTCAGCCCCGGGTGTCCTTCCAGTGGCCCTTGAAAAAATGCCTTTCCAAAAGGCGGTGGTAACCGGTCCAATCCGAGTTGGGATCATCGTCTGCCATGAACTGCCGGATGGCGTTCATGCGGGAGTCGATGGCGTCGATGTAATGCAGCAAAACCGCCTCCAGGGTCTTGGGCAGTTCAGGAGAACCGAACTGTCTTTCGCCGTGGTGACTGATTATCATGTGTTTCAGCTGATCTGCCAGCTGGGGCGGGAAACCGTCGAGCCGGCCGATTTTGGCCTCGATCATCTCCGCCCCGATCACGATATGGCTCAACAGCCGGCCCCGGTCGGTATAATCGATGCGGCGGCCGTATTCCAGTTCATGAATCTTGCCCAGATCGTGGATCACGGCTCCTGCCAGCAGCAGGTCACGGTCGACCCCCACGTAGTGGGAAGCGATCTTATCGGCCAGCAGGGCCATGGAGAGGGTGTGCTCCAGCAGGCCGCCAAGGTAGGCATGGTGCATCCTCTTGGCGGCCGGGGCGGTCTTGAATCTTTCGGCCAGGTCTTGATCCTGCCAGAGGGAGGCCAGAAAACGGCGCAAATGCCCGTTTTCAACCGTTGCGCAAAGATTGACCAGGCGCTCGAACATCTGCTCCACGTCCCTGTCTGCGGCCGGCAGGAAGTCACGCGGATCGACCTGGTCCGGATCGACAGCCTGGACCGACTTGACGGTAATCTGCACCGTTCCCCGGTATTCGCTGGCACCGCCGCTGACCCGGATGAAGTCCCCGTCTGCCAGGATATCGAGCACCTGGCGGACATTGTCCCAGACAACGGCCCTGATCTGCCCCGTCTTGTCGGCCAGGGTCAGGCTGAGGAAGGGTTCACCGTCCTTTTTGCGGGAAACGGTCTTTTCCGAAAGGACAAAGACATCGTTCACACTGTCACCCGGCCGGATATCGGCTATGTACAATTTCTTCATCTGCTTCCAGGCGCTTTCTCATTGCCGGTCCCGGGCATCGTTTTACCCCGGGAACCGGACGCAATGCCGGACTTTATGACCTCTATCAGCCGGCCGGTTATCGAGCCCATCTTTTCAATCTTTTCCTGGATCGTCTTGAGCTGTCCGTAAAGCGGCTGGTCTTCGGCCACGTCCATCAAGGCCAGCTGAACCATCCCCAGAATGAACTGAAGGGGCTGATTCAGTTCGTGGCATACGGCACCGGCCTCTGCCAGGATCGTGCCGGACCGGTCGCTTTCGTCCGTTTCGCCGGTTTCGCGGCCCTTTTGCAGGGCAACCCGGGCCCTTGCCTCCAGTTCGGCCGGCCTGATCGGTCTGAACAGGAAATCACGGGCACCGGCGGCAAAAACGGCCCGTAAAGTAGCATCATCATCCGGTTCAGTCACGCAAATTATGGGAACCCGCTCTGCTCCGGGCAATTGTTTCATCCGGCGGCAAACCTCCAGGCCCGGCATACCGGACATCCCCAGCTCTACGATCACCAGATCGAAATCCGCTCCGCCAAACTTGTCCAGAGCGGCTTTACCTTCGCCTTCCCGCGCCACGCGGCAGCCGCAGTCCTCCAGGATCCCGGCCACGGTCTCCCGCAATTCAGGGTCGCTTCCAACGACCAGGACCCGGGCTCCGCCCGGCAGGTTCGAATCCATCTGCATTTAAATTCCTTTCACAGTTCCCCGAAACGCCAGGTTCCGATTTCCTCCCGGCCCGAGTAGGCTGTGGTGTCGCACCTGACCGGTGTGACCGATACCTGCCCCCGGTCAAGGACCGCTCCGTCTTCATCCTCATGGGCGTATTCCGGCTTGGCCTCACATACCTGCCAGTAATACACCCGCTTGCGGGGATCGTGCCGTTTGTCGAACGACTCCCTGTACGGCCTTACGCCCTGACGGCTGATTACCATTCCCGCCATCTGTTCGGCGGGCAGATCAGGTATGTTGACGTTGAGGAAAACACCGTCTGCCAGATCCTGCTCAAAGGCCTTTTCACCGACAAGACGCGCTATCCGGGCTGCATGGGAATACCAGCGCGGCGCAAATGAATCGACAGACACGGCCAGGGCGGCAATGCCGTAAAGGCAGGCTTCGCGGGCCGCGGCCACGGTACCGGAATAGTTGAGGTTGACACCGACGTTGGACCCCGGGTTTATCCCTGAAACCACAAGATCCGGCCTGAAATCCAGCAGTTCCAGCACGGCCAGCTTTATGCAGTCGGCCGGGGTCCCGTTGACGGCCAGGGCCTTGTGGCCGCCGTCGGCCCTGACCTGTTTCACCCGCAGCGGGTTGTACAATGTTATCCCATGGCCCACGGCGCTTTTTTCCGTGTCCGGGGCCACGACGCTTACCGTGTGAAACCTTGCAAACTCGTGGTAGAGGGCCCAAAGACCCTCGGCCAGGATGCCGTCATCGTTGGTCAGTAAAACCCGCATATACTCTCCGCTTGGACTATGTTTGCGGCCTTTGTCCGCAAACTCATGAATTCAATTCATATTGATTTTTCATCCCTTATGGCTCTATATGGAAAAATTCGCCCGGGCGCAAGCTCGACGGTCCGGCCCGCCGAAAAGGGCCGGAACGGCCGCGCCTTTACTGGTACCTGATCCGGGACAACTATGCGCTCATCTGCTGCATTAAAAACTGGCATCGACACGTGCCGGACCTGGCTGTTGCCGCTTCTGGTTCTAATCTTCTGGCTGCTGCCGGCCGGCGGTGCTGCCGCCAGGGATTACAAACTCGGCCCCGGCCCGTGGCAGATAAGTGCCGACAACTTCGCTTACGACCAATCAAGCGGCACATACCGGGCCTATGGCAACGTGGTGATCCAGCGGGGCGGGCACGTGCTGCTGGCCGACCGGGCCGAGTTCAACAGCAAGACCGGGCAGGTGGTGGCCCAAGGACACGTCAGGCTCACCACCGGCGCAGATACCCTCAGGGCCGAGCGGATCGAGATGGACCTTGAAACCGAGACAGGTACCATCGAGGGCGGAAGCATTTTCCTGGCGGAAAACCACTTCTACATCTTCGGCGACCGGATCCGTAAAATCGGGCCCGACACCTACAGCGCCGATAAAGCCACGATCACAACCTGCGACGGGCCGAACCCGGACTGGAAAATAACCGGCCGCAACGTGAAGATCACCATCGAAGGTTACGGCTTTGTCTCCCATGCCGCCTTCTGGGCCCGCAGGATACCTCTCCTGTACACCCCCTACCTTTTCTTTCCGGTAAAGATCAAACGCCAAACCGGTCTCCTGACCCCCAGGGCCGAGTACTCAGACCGCCGGGGGGGCCAATACGTCCAGCCCTTTTTCTGGGCCATCTCCCCCAGCTCGGACGCCACTTTCTACGCCCATTACATGGACAAAAGGGGACTGAAAAGCGGTCTTGAATTCCGCTGGGTGACAGATCCCCTCTCCCGCGGGGTCGTGATGCTGGACGGCTTCCGGGACCGCCAGATAGACGACGGAAGTGCTGAAAAAGCGCTCTGGGGATACCGGGACGACACCGCAATCCGGCCCAACAGCGACCGCTGGTGGCTGCGCGGAAAAGTGGACAGGCAACTGGGAAAAGGGTTCAGCGCCAAGCTGGACCTGGACCTGGTCAGTGACCAGGACTACCTGCGGGAGTTCAGGAACTCCTACGCCGGCTATAGCGAAACCCGGGACGTCTTCAACAAGACCTTCGGCCGCGCCCTGGACGACTACGACGACCCGGTGCGCCTCAACCGCCTCAACCTCAACCGCACCTGGTCGCGGGTCAGTCTCAACGCCGACCTGCAGTGGTACGACGATGTGATCAAGCGCAGGCAGGCGGACAGCGACGACACCCTACAGAGGCTGCCGGCCATAGACCTCAATGTCTCCAGGTCACCGCTGCCCCGCCTGCCGCTGCAGTACCGGCTGGCCGGCAACTACACCTACCTCTACCGCCAGGACGGAGACCGGGCCCATCGCCTGGATCTGCACCCCAGGCTGCTGTGGCCCGCCAGCCTTGGGCCTTATCTTACCCTGGAACCGTCTGCCGGCCTGCGTTACACCGCCTGGCAGATGGAAAGGGTGGCTTCCGACGCCGGCCTCAAACGCTTTCACCAGAGAACGATCTATGACCTGGAGCTGACCATGGCCAGCCGGCTCTACCGGATCTTCCGGGTCGGCCCGCAGCGGCTGCTGAAACACACCCTGCTGCCCGAGGTGACTTACAGATACATACCGGAACAGAACCAGAGCAAACTGCCGGATTTCGACGGCATCGACCGGATCGAGGCCAGCAACCTGATAACCTGCAGCCTGACCAATCTTTTCAACCTCCGCACCCCCAAGTCACCTCCGGCCGCAACCGGAAGCGAGCGATTCGACTACCTGTCGCTTGCCAGGTTGAAAATCAGGCAAAGTTATGACATCAACAAGGCCAACCGGGGGGACGACCGCCCCTTTTCAGACATTTTCGCCGAACTCGACATAACCCCCGGACGCTGGTTTCTGGTGGACGGTGACGCCGCCTGGTCTCCCTACGACAACCGGCTCAACGCCTACAACGTGGGGATCGGCCTTTTCGACGGCCGTGGTGACCGCCTTTACGGCCAGTACCGCTACCGCAGGCAAACGATCACCGAAGAGGGCAAAGAATCGGTCCTGGTGACGGCCGATCTTGTGGTGACCGGGCGTTTGAAGCTGAGAGGGGCCTATGAGCGCAACCGTCTTACCGCCACCGACATCCGCAAGGCGGTGGGCTTTACTTACAGCGCCCAGTGCTGGCGGCTGGAAGTCGACTATTCCAGGCAACAGGACGAGGAGAAAGTAAGTGCCATGATCCACCTGAGCGGACTGGGCTCGGTAGGCGGCTGAGGAGAAGATCGATGATAATTGTCAAAACACCTTTGCGTATAAGTTTCGTCGGCGGCGGATCGGACATGCACGCCTATTACCGCCACCGGCCGGGCAAGGTGGTCTGCAGTGCCATCGACAAGTTCGTCTATGCCATCGTCAAGGAACGCTTCGACGACATGATCTATATCAACTATTCCCAAAAGGAATGCGTTGAAAGCGTCGACCAGATAAAACACGACCTGGTGCGGGAGGCCATGCGGATCACCGGCGTGGAAAAAGGTATCGAAATCACCACCCTGGCCGACATACCCTCTACCGGCAGCGGACTGGGAAGCTCTTCTTCCATCACCGTGGCCCTGCTGCATGCCCTTTACACCTACCGGCATGAACTGGTCACCGCCGAGCAACTGGCCCGGCAGGCCTGCCGGATAGAGATCGACATCCTCAAAAAACCGATCGGCCGCCAGGATCAGTACGCCGCCGCCTATGGCGGGGTCAACCAATTCGAATTCACCACCGATGGGACGGCAAGAAAACCGGTGATCCTTGAAAACAAGATCAAACGGCGCTTTTCTTCGTCCCTGCTCCTGTATTACACAGGCCTTGCCCGGTCGGCCGACGATATCTTGAGCAAGCAGAAAAAGAACCTGGCCGCGGCCGAAAAACTCGCCATCATGGACAAGATGGTTTCCCTGGTGGACCCTTTCACCGGGGCCATGGAAGCAGGCGACATAGAGCTTTGCGGAAAGCTGCTGGACCGGAACTGGAACCTGAAACAACAGATGGCCACCGGCATCTCCAACCCGGCCATCGACAAAATGTATGCCACCGCCAAGAAGGCCGGGGCCCTGGCCGGCAAGATCACCGGAGCCGGCGGAGGCGGTTTCCTGCTGCTGATAGCATCCCGGGAAAGGCAGAACCAGGTATTCAGGGCCCTGGCGGGTTACCGCGAGCTTCCTTTCATGATCGAGGAAAGCGGCAGCAAGGTAATCTTCGACGACCGTTCCTATTCCAGCAAGTAAGCCGCTGCAAGGGCCATCAGGCCATGACAAACGCTGCCTGAAAGGACTTGGACAGAAATGCACATTCTGATTACCGGCGGAGCAGGCTTCATCGGCTCCCATACGGCGGATGCCCTGATAGCAAAGGGACACGAGGTCCGCATCATGGACAACCTCCATCCCACGGTCCATCCCGGCGGCAAGCCGCCGTCCCACCTGCCTTCCGGGGCCGAATTCATCAAAGGCGACGTGCGCAACGCCGCCGACTGGGAAAAGGCCCTGGAAGGAATCGATGCCGTCTACCACCTGGCGGCCTACCAGGACTACCTGACCGACTTTTCCACCTTTTTTACGGTCAACGCCGCCGGCACCGCCCTGCTGTACGAACTGCTGGTCCGCCACGGCAAGCGTTTCAGGGTGAAAAAAATAATCGTGGCCGCAAGCCAGGCGGTAATGGGAGAAGGGCGCTATATCTGTCCCGAGTGCGCCACCGGCCCTTCAGACTACGTCTATCCCCGCATCCGGCTGGAAGAGCAGCTGGCCAGGGGGCAATGGGACCATCTGTGCCGGCAATGCGGCCGGCCCCTGCGCTGGCTGCCGTCTGACGAATCGGTCTGCGCCCCCTGCAACCAGTACGCCCTTTCCAAGCACAGCCAGGAACAGATCGCCATCGAGCTTGGACGGCGCTACGGCCTGCCTTCGGTGGTGATGCGCTACTCCATCGTCCAGGGGCCCCGTCAGTCGGTCTACAACGCCTATTCCGGGGCCATGCGGATCTTCGCCCTGAGCCTGTTGTACCGGCGGCGGCCGCTCATCTACGAAGACGGCCGGCAGGTCCGCGATTTTGTCAATATCGGCGACGTCGTGGCAGCCAACCTCCTGGTGCTGGAAAAACCGGAGGCCGATTACCGGGTATTCAATGTCGGCGGCGGCAAGCCTTGGAAAATCATCGACTTCTACACCACAATGCAAGAGGTCACCGGCAGGCACATGCCGCCGCGGATGGAAGGCTACTACCGTTACGGCGATACCCGCCACATCGTCTCTGACATATCGCAGCTGGAATCCCTCGGCTGGCGGCCCCGGCACGATGTGGTCAAAAGTATCACCGATTACTGGAACTATCTTCAGCAACATTCCACCGGCTCCCAGATCCTGGAGGCCGCCGAGGCCCAGATGAAAGCCATGCAGGTGGTACGCAAGGCAGGAAGAAAATGAAGGCTTATTTGCTGGCAGCCGGCCTGGGAACCCGCCTCAGGCCGTATACGGACACGACTCCAAAGTGCCTGATGCCCATCTGCGGGCGCCCGCTGCTGGAGATATGGCTCGATCTGCTGGCTGCCCATGGTATCGACCATGTCCTGATCAACCTCCACCACCACGCCGGCAAGGTAAGGAATTTTCTGGAACGCTACCGCCGGGACCATAGACTGCCCCGCGTCGAGGCGGTATATGAACCTGTCCTGCTTGGCAGCGCCGGCACCCTGTGGGCCAACAGGGACTTTGTTGCCGGCCAGGACGATTTCCTCGTGGTCTATGCCGACAACCTGACCCGGGTCAACCTGACAAAAATGATTGACAGGCACCGGGGGTTCCGGTCTATGGATGGGGTTTTGACCATGGGTGTTTTCCGGGCACCGGACCCTTCGGCCTGCGGCATAGTCACCTGCGACCGGCAGGACCGGATAGTGGCTTTTGTTGAAAAACCGCGCCGGCCGCAGGGCAACCTGGCCAACGGCGGAATTTACGTTGCCGCCAGCCGCCTTTGGGAGCATTTTCCGTCTCATGCCGAAAACAGCGGACCTTTCGACTTCGGGCATCACGTTTTGCCGAAACTGGCCGGGAAAATGTTTGCCTACAAAATAGACGAGTTTTTGATGGATATCGGCACCCCCGAGAACTGGGCTCTTGCCCGGCAAGAATGGAAAGCCCTCGAGAATCGAAGCACAAACCGATGAGGTAACAGTCGTGACAAGTGATACGATTCAAAGCCAGGCCGCCGGATACCTCCGGGACCTTGGCCGGATTCTGGAAGATCTGGACCTTGAAATCTTCGGCAAAATCGCAGATCTGTTCCTGGATGCCTACCACAAGGGGAGCAGAATATTCACCATGGGCAACGGAGGCAGCGCTGCCACCGCTTCCCACCTGGTCTGCGACCTGAACAAGGGCTGCTGTCTCGACCTGGCAAAAAAGTTCAAGGTGTTGTGCCTCAACGACAATCTGCCGACCGTGATGGCGGTGGCCAACGACATCGCCTACCGGGAAGTCTTTCGGGTGCCGTTGCAGAATTTTTTCGTCCCCGGAGACCTGGTCCTGGGCATCTCCGGCAGCGGCAACTCGGAAAACGTGCTGCGGGCCATCGGCTGGGCCAAAGACAACGGGGGCCTGACCATCGGCCTTTGCGGTTTCGGAGGAGGCCGGCTGGCAAAGATGGTGGATGTGGCCCTGGTCGTGCCCAGCAATGACATGCAGAAGGTCGAGGACGTCCATCTCGTGGTCTGCCACATGCTGATGCAGGCCCTTTTCAGGGGCTTGCACCCGGAAAAGGGCGCAAACCCCTGCGACTGACTGTTTTTTAACCTGTAAAATCGAAAACG
>Ga0256835_1000456_pt1 | contig 30768 bp, 37 predicted proteins | sample PIR30metaG_FD_185972 | JGI IMG/M metagenome (GOLD analysis project Ga0256835, IMG submission 185972) | Hydrothermal vent microbial communities from East Pacific Rise, Pacific Ocean - PIR-30 | ecosystem: Environmental > Aquatic > Marine > Hydrothermal vents | place: Pacific Ocean: East Pacific...
CTGGTTAAGACCTTGATGCTTGGAGGCCGTAGGACTGAGTACAGGTATTGTGCAGGTATCCGTGACCTGTTGGAGAAGTATGGGGGTAGGCTTACCCTGTATTCTTTTTATTATACGAGGAAGGGGTATGGGCCTTATAGCTATAGGCTGGTGTTTGACCTGGTTAGTAAGAGGATCGTTGAGTCTAGGAAATTAGAGAGTAGAGAACTGAGAGGTCTAGTGTTCGATATTGTTGGGCCTGAGAAACGGTTACTGGAGATCTATGATGAGTTGGCACCGAGACTAGCGGGAAGAATAAAACAGGTAGGGGCCGGATTAGGAGTAATGCCTATGGTATTAGGCCATGCTCTCAGACTCGAAGACGCTCTAAAAGATCCGCGTCTCGGATACATTAACGCGATGGTGCAGCCAAGCCCCCAGTCAAGGATCCGGGCCTTGAAACAATATATTTCGAGCCTCTACGAGCTCTACATATTTATGCTAGTGCTAAAAGCGCTGGGGGCGAAAATACTGCCGCGCTCATGGACGAGGGAGGAGATTATGTGGGTCGAGCACGCCTCCTCCATACCAACGGTTATAGCTGCTAGTTCTTGTGGTGGAGAATACACTGTATGGTACCAGTTCTCCCCTGAGAAATGGCTAGACGTAGTGGTCAAAGGTATGCTGACAAAGAAGAGACAACATGTCAAGCCAGACATACTAGTAGTGAAAGGACACTATGAGAGCAGAGACGAGCTGTTCGAGAACCCGCCCGGCAAAACCATAGTCATCGACGTAAAACTAGCAATAACACAGCAAGACTACGAAGAACTAGCAGGATATAAACAATTATTCGACAAGCTAGGATGGAACACATCATACATAATCGCATCACCCGTGAAGATACCCCCAATAAACAAATCACGCCTCACAAGACTAGGCTACCACGTCATAGATAACCTAAAACCGGGAACCAACGAAGAAAAATACGTAAGACTCGTCCGGGAGCTCCTAGTATGAAGGAGAAAATATCAAGACTAGTAACCTGGGTTTTCATGGTTTTCAGTATTTTTCTAATTATTTTTATAAAAGATTTTAAACTTGTTATACAGTCAATTCTTATATGATACCTGTGTCGGTGGTTGATTGATGTCTTTAGTACTTCTTTCTCGTACGGTCAAGCTTCGATATATGGAGGAGCTACTCAGATATCTAGAATCATATGTTAATGAAGTGATATGTGATCCGAGACGTGTTTGGGAAATCGCTGGGAGACTAGTTGGCGATCCAAATTTTACATATTTGTCTCTTCTCTCGGTATATGAAATGCTCCATGTATTCGGCGATGAGCCGGAGGAGCCTGTTAAACTTGCCTTGAAAGGCCGGGAGGAGCTCCGGGAAAAACTTCAAGCTCTAGGCCTAGATGTTTCTGAGTATCTCGACTTGGTCTTAGAGCATGATGTGTTCAAGCTGAAGCTTCTGCTTAACAATCCAGCGAAATTCTTTGAAATACTATACTACATGTATAGATATGATGAACTAATCAACTATAATAAGATCTACATAGCCACAATACTCCTCTTGATCGCAATGCAGGAAATAAATAACAAAGCCAAACTAAAGATGATAGTCGATGAGTTTGTAAAATACGCCGAAGAACTGGACGCCTATACAGCAACATTCGAGTACATTGTCATGGATCACGGTCCTGAAGAACAAGAAATAGATGGAATTGCAGAAACAGATGAAGAAATCAGACAAATACTGGGGCTAAATCAATGATTACGAAGAACAAGCATCACCTAATATTTAGCAAAGCATTCAACAGAGTAGCTAGAAAACTAGAAGGAAAATACAAGGAGATCCTCGAGAAAAGACTCAAAGAAATAGCCAATGAACCATTGACTGTGGGAAAAGAGCTTAAAGGCCCCTTCAAAGAAATAAGGGCAGCCAGACTAAATAGACGGTACAGGATCTTCTACAAGATACCCAGAGAATGCCATGTACAATTAATCAATATATATCATAGAGAAATAGCCTACAAGTAAACACTATATAATAAAATATACACCAAGTTCTAGAAGCATTAGTGAACAGTCTTAGCATTGATTTTGTGATGGATGAAAGATTATCCGATCGTTTTTGATATTAAAAGATCATTGGCCGTTACTAATCTCTTCCTAATTCACGAGATCTTAGATTAAGATTAAAGCTATGTTTATAATTAGTATTTTATTGTATTTTTCATTTTTATTGAGGAAACATTTATTTTTGTTGGTATGATTTTTCTTACTGGTGATTATATGAGTATGATTAGGTATGCGTATACCGTCATACCTATCTTCATTGCCATATGTATAATACTAGCTAGCAATGTTGTATTTTCTCAGACAGTATCTATTAACGAAGAAAAGAATATTGAATATAGATATTATTGGAGCATAGAACCCAGAACCCTATTTAAAGAAGGAACAATAATCAAGGGGACAATAATTAGTGATAGACCTATTCATGTTTTAATTCTTCTGGATGACAATCCAATATATGATGAGAGCGGTAAAAGCCTATATAATATCAATATACGGACACAATATGATGGTTATATCAAAATAGAAATCAAGAATGATAAACCAGATCTATATGATTATGGCAGCATAGTGGTTGACCCAGGAGACGTGTATAGCAAGACATACTATATTTCATCAGGTGAAAACGTTGAAATAACCGCTACAATATCAGGCGGCCACGGTAATGATGCTGATATAAAAATCTATGATCCCAATGGATATCTACTCATAGGTGGTAGATATAGTGATAGCTTCAAATATAGATTTACAACAAAGACATCAGGAGAATACAGAATCGTTTTCGGCAATACGTTCTCCATCATAAGCAAGAAATATATTGATTACAAAATAGTAGCAACAAGCCCGAGAGATGTAAAAGTTAATCTGCAAATAATACCTCCGACACCACAAAGTACAACTCCAACCACACATGAACTACAGACCTCAAACGCAAGGAATGACGGAGTTGTAAACGTACAGACACTTATTATTCTAATTGCCATATTGGCTGTATTAATAGGTATACTGATAGGGCTCATAATTGCTAAACATAAGAAATAATATTTCAAAAACACAATTACCAAAACTATTTTTATAATTAACACTAAAATGAATATCATATCATATTTTGATTCTATTTCTGATATAACCATCGACTAAAGTTTCCTGGCTCGGGGCCATTTGTTTACATAATATCTAAACCTTGGTGATCACCCCTCTTGAATCGAGTTGAGTTCAACTAATTCCATATCAAGAATACTTTTTACACACTGCGTGTTTTGCACTATGTTGATCAGTTCGAGTAGTGTGTTTTGGTTTGTGGGTAATTAATAATTGTGTTAATGTGTAATTCTTTTTGTGTGGGAGGGTTTGTGTGATGATTAGGGGGCTCTGGGTGAAGAACTTTAAGTCTTTGAGGGATTTATTGCTGGATTGTAGAAGGGTTAATGTGTTTATTGGTAGGCCTAATACTGGTAAGTCTAATATATTGGAGGTTATTGGTCTACTGGGTCATCTATATTATGGTGGTTTGAAGAGTTTTGTTAGGTATGAGGATTTGTCTAATCTTTTCTACGACCAGGATCTAAGTAACAATATAGTTGTAGATGTAGAGCTACTGGATTCTAAGTATAGATTAAAGATTACACATCGCGATGGTTTGCTCAATGGTTATTTAAAGAAAGGAGAGACTAGCAATTCTGAACGGGAAGTGTTCTCATATGATTTTAAAGGTAGTGGGGGCAGAAGTATTATCCCTGAATTTCGGGTTTTCAAACTCTATAGATTCACGGCCAGGGATAAGTTTAGCTCTAAGGAATCAGGCTCGCTTCTACCACCGCACGGGGATAATTTGTTGAGTGTTATCATGGGGAACAAGGGGATCCGCAGGCTTGTTAGAAACATACTTGCAGAATACGGTCTTAGACTTGTTCTCAAGCCTGTCGAAAATAAGATTGAGTTTGAGAAAGAGATCGACGACATCGTAATCTCTTACCCCTACTCCTTATTATCGGATACCTTGCAGAGGATAATCTTCCATTTAGTGGCTATCGAGTCCAATAAGGACTCAATCATTGCCTTTGAAGAACCTGAAGCACATGCTTTCCCCTACTATACTAAGTTTTTAGCTGAGAGGATCGCGCTAGACAAGAACAATAACCAGTACTTCATATCAACACATAACCCGTACTTCCTACTCTCACTTATTGAGAAAACCCCGCTGGACGACCTAGTAGTGTTCATAACATATTATGAGGACTACCAGACAAAAGTAAAACCGCTGAGCAAAGAGGAGATCGAGAGAATACTTGATCTTGGCTCTGACGTGTTCTTCAATATAGAATCGTTCATCCGAGGGTAACCGATGATACTGGTAGAATGCAAACCCGATGAAGCACTAGTCAGGATACTGACGGGTTCACATATCGTTATCCATTGCGGTAATAAGTCGGGAGTATGCAGGATGCTCTCAAAGAAATACAGGGGAGCAATAGGCCTTGTAGATCATGATCCAGGAAGTGCTCAGCCGGGATACATAAAGAATCTAATGAGAAATAATAATGTCAGGAGAATAGACGATATAACCATACTATACGATCCCGCCAGAGACAATTACATCATAATGCTCTACCCTCACCTAGAAGGATGGATCCTAGATTCAGCCAAGAAAGCAGGAGTAAAACCGGACAAGTATAATCTTCCCAACGATGAGGACAGACTTCACAAAGAGATAAATACAAGAATACAAAACTTCGAGCGTCTTCTCCAAGAACTAGTAATCAAGAGCCAGAAACTAGCATTACTACGTGAAATACTAGAAAAACCCAGAGAATACTACTAAAGAACACTATAAACAAAAATATATGAAAAATGAACATAGCAATGCTACTGTAACTGTTACCGTACATAACAGTTCTCCTATTACAATTTTCCAATGCTCTGAACAGTGTTCGGTCTCATTTCCTATCAATAGAATACATTCCGCGAACTACTGTTTTCTTGTATATATTGAGGAACACTTCGAGCGAGTTATTAATGAAAAACTTGAATTATTTATAGTTGCTCTTCGTAGCATGATATGATAGATTGATAATGTTACTAGTTTGGTGCTGTATTTTTATTTCTCTATGACATATATCTCCATATATGGTGGTACCTTATTGTGTCGGGAAAAATAGTGAAAAGCGTAAAGGCAGTATTGGCGCTGAGCCCTCCAGGACTGAACGTTGATTCTGTCGAACTAAACTTGAAGCTAGATAGGCTAACAGTTCTTGTTGGCCCAAACGCATCGGGTAAAACAACTGTTCTCCAAATAATAGGTTATCTACTCTCTAGCAGACTTGACCCTATGAATAGCTCACTTGGTTTCGCCCTGACACGAACTCTACGTCCAACTGGTAGTATTCCGGAATACATTGCCGGCACACTAGAGCTTGGCGGCAAAAATATACATAGCATACTCATAGCACCTCATATACTAGCACTATCCCCATCTAATCTTCTCCAGAAAATCATTGATAGTTTAGATCTAAAACCTGATTTTTCAAGAATACTTTTTCGGGAAATAGAAAATGATCTATTGAAATATATTCGTTCGATAGATATAGTTGATGAAAAATATAAGAAAATATATGAAAAGGAAGGTGGAAGTGAATTATTACTTTCACCAAGAGTAAAAAGTTATTTATTATTAAAGAATCTTATATATGAGATATTCGACAAAAATGTAAGAATTGGTGTATCAGATCCTTTTTACGGTGTTGTATCACTAGATGAGAAAGCCCTGGAAGATGATACGTCAAGACTTCTCCGGTATCTCTTAGGTATTAGGAAAGAGCGGATCAGAATAGGATATATCATTAATAGTTCAGAAAAACTTGAGAAAATAGTATTGGTTGGACCAATTGGTTCTGGAGCAATTGTTTTTAAGAGTAGTAAGGAAGCCTCCACCTTAGATATAGCGTCCGTTATGGTGTTTCATCCCGGCTTTATATTTCAGGCCGGTGTGTTCGAAGGACTATATAGTTATTATGCCAAGAAAGGTTTGCCGAGGGAAGAAGAAGCTCTAAATCTATTAAGAAAATATATTAGATGGGTTAAAGGATACGAGGTATTGTATCGTAGACTATTTCTTAAATCTAGTGGTGACGGTGTTAGGGTATCCGTTTATAGTCTTAGTGATGGATATCGTGTAGCCGTTTTTATGAGTCTTCTCTATGCATTATCGAGGGGTAACACTGTTTTTCTTATTGATACTCCCGAGGCATTCGTTCATCCCGATGGTTTATCCTTGATCGCGGACTTCATTGTGGGCTTAGTTAAGGAAGGTAACCAAGTTATTGTGGCTACTCAGAGCATTGAATTTCTCGAAAGACTTCTTTCAAGTAGTAAACAGCATGGAGTGTTGGAAGATACTCTTGTTGAAAGAATAGAGCTGACTTCTGATGGCGTTATAAGGCCTGCTGGAATATGGAGTGGCGAGGTTAGCTTAAATAGTATTAAGGATCTAGGCCTCGATCTTAGAAGATAATCTTCTTTTCTCGGTGATAACTGGATGAATGAGCGAGCCATACTCCTAATTGTTCCCGGCAGAACCGATAGGGCTTTCTACAAGGCATTCATTAGGGGGTTCTTTAAGAACGTAGAAGATATAAGGATACAAGACCTAGATAGGAGAGATCTATCTGAGTTTAAGGAACAGGTTCTAAGCAAGATATTGCCATACAAATTAGATACTCGCATCTTAGCAAGGAACGCATCATTAATGCTAGAATATAAGGGCATGGATAAAGTATATGTGGTTATAATGCCTTCAAGGACAAGAGTTACGCAAGAGGCACAGTTTATCCTTGAATACTTTGCCGGTATACAATACTATGAAGGAATAGTCGATTCAATAATCATTATAGAAGATGCCGAGGATAAATCCTTTGAAGAACAATTAAATAATCTCTACCAGTCAATTACATCGAGAATACGACTAGGTGATAAACTCGCCGAAGGAAAATACTATAGATGCTATACACTACTAAAGCATAACAACATAAAAGTATGTTTTATGGTTCAAGGACTCGAAGAGACCCCTCTAACAAATAAACATGCAATTGAGGACTTCATAATATATACTTTCCAGGACGAACTGTTATCGAGTCCTCTAAAACCATGTATCGATACTATAAAATCAATAAGCAAAAAGAATCTCCACAAGAAACTAGCAAAACTGATAGCTCTAAGCAAATGCTACCATGATCTGGACGAATTTATCTTCAATGCCATATCTGTCGCCGAATATGATAAACTAGTTCAAATACATGATGGCTTAAACATGATCATTACTACAATAAAATTATCGAAAAACACGATAATCAGATAAAATTACTAAAAACAGCTTATCAATAGAACCGTTATGAATTTCATTATCATTTAATAAAAATATTATGAGATATACTAAGATACTGTAAGCTTGGGTTAGAGGATCTTGTTTATGATTGTTGAAAATATAGCTACTAGCTTCCTAAAATGTATCGAAGAACTTAAGGAGGAAGATACTAACAGAGAACACGCTGAAAGAATACTGGAATTATAATATTCATAGTTATTTTCAATACTGTCTTATTATTGCCGCTTATTATGAGGGACTTAAGGGAGTGCCTGAATATAAACTTCGTCTAATCAAGCCTATAGATAAATACCTTGTAGATTCAAGACTTGGAAGTAAGAAATCTAGATATATGAGAACAATCAGAGTTGATGTAGGTTTCATCAAGGAAGGCAAGCTCCCAGTAATAGGAAAATCTATACACCTGATGAGATACATGGATGCCTGCCCTCCAAAGAACTAGAAGTACCATGGATTACACCCTATGACAAGCTATTGCATATAGCTGATAATGAGGATCGCATAAAGTTCATGATCCTGATAATTGGTTTATGGGCCATACCTCCATGGAGAGATGTAAAAAAGAAGAAACTAGAAGAATGGTATCAATATTGGAGAAAATTAATAGATCAAATTACATGCAGAAAACAAGTAGTGACAGTATACGTTAGAGGATTGGATAATTTATTTCCCAATACGATTAGTTAATCTAAAAATAATTAATTTCGATCTACTCCATGCTGGGAGCCGGCTTATATAGAATTTCAGCCATTTAAGATCATAGCAGTTATGCAGATCCTTATTAAAAACATCGACAAGTTTAGATAGCATTATGTATAACTTGTCATGGTCGACATGGCCATCTTCATCCATAGATTCCCCTATAGCCAGAGGAAGAAAACCGACAATATCTATAACAAGATTGAATGGTAGATCAACGTAACGTAGTTTCTTACAGCCTATTCTAACATGCCTTGATATCATACGCGATAACACTAGCTCGATGGGTACGGATATTAGGCCGAGCTTGTTCGGATGTGTTTTCAAAAATAGTCCACCCAATGATCCACGTATTGAGGACCAGAGATAAAATATGAGGTATTAAGAGCAGGTAATGTAGGGATTAAGGATTGTTCATTGAGGCGTATCATGTTCTTAGAGGCAATGTATTAGTTTTTAGCATCGAAAAAACTTGTATGGCTTTATCTTAGTTGATGAAACCGAATAATTAGTAACTATTATAATATCGGTGTTTTAAATATAGTATTGTGAACAGGCCGCGGAGTGGCCCCCACGGTGAAGGAGGGATGAGCCGTGGGCTACTTGCCGTGACGCGGCCTGGGTCATCCCTTTACTTATTTCTCGAATTCTTTTAGCTTCTCCCAATATTTCCTGGGATTATCTAGCATTAAACGAAAATAGTTCGCTAGATTATCAGCTATTGTCATTAAGTTATCCATGTATCGCGGTTTAGGAGAACTCTCTAAGACCTTTTGTTTATAACGTATATTCTTGGATAACTTATCATCCACTACGACGATAACGGGGCGGTACATCCATATGATCTTGTTCACCTCATCAACAATCCTAGCTATTCTGACCACTTCAAGCACTCTACTAAGCCTAGCAAATCTCTTCTCAAAGAACTTGACATACCTTGCCTTTCTACGTGATGGGACTCTACGGAAATGCTTAAGCCCAGTACAATACTGTCCAAAAACACGTGATTTTAATATATGTTCATAAGAACCGACTATAGCTATAACCCTGCCACCGTCTTTGCTACGATCAATAGTCATTACTAAATCCCTGTCTACACTTAGTCACCATTTTATACTAAACAATCTTTACTATGAATACATGATAACTCATCAATAGAATTTTCTCTCTGACAAGGTAAGAGAGCAGCTGACAAACAAATACATGAATAGTATTACCCAGATATTCCAAACTATAAATAAGAAGCATGCTCATAACTCGATTGCCCTGGTTTTTTGAACATCAAGAACATACATTGTCAAGCCAATCACGACAACCACAACGCCTTCTTTTTCCAATAAATCTAAAAACGCTCAGCTACTATTCATATAACTCATACTTAAATTGACAGATGATAACATTAACATAGAAAGCACCAAAAGATTTTAGCCTCTGTGTTCATAAACTGTTCATTTACACGACCCTATGTGAACAATTGTTTATGAACGTTCATTTTAGCCTCATCGTTCACGAACGTTCACTTTCAGAAAACAACTAATACAATAAATACAGCAAACAATACGTAACAATAACGAACAATGCAATACTCCGCTTAACTATTAATAGCTGGCTTCAACACACCTTAAAGGACAAGATAATGGTTAAACGTACATCCAGCATTATTTTTTCTATACTACTTTCTTCATCGTTCACAATCACTACTATAAGGATAATGAGCAATATTTGATATTAGATTTGTGAACGATGAGAGTTAGATGAAAAGTGAACAATCTATTGGAATATGAACACAAAGTGAACGATGAAAGACTCTCTGATTGTTCTTGGTATTAAAAGATCATCGGCCAATACTAGTCTCCACATTATACACGGAGTCTTAGATTAGAGGTTAAAACTATGCAGTACCTACATGCTTGGCTGGATAGATAATTGTTTTGCATAGATGTGATGTTTAGAGGATGTTATTTTGGATTATATGTTATTAGTTTAATGGTGCTCATCATATGGGCTGCTATATTGATGGGGGATCTAATAGTTAATAGTTGCTATTGATTCTAGAAATACTAGAGTTAAACTCATAATGAGGAACATTGTAATTGGTAAATGCATATCAGATTAGCTATCGTTGTAATTTAATTACCTTAATTGTTCTCTTTCTAACTATGATCAGTTTGTTGTATGGATTTTCTATTCTTTCCAGTGCCGAGAGTATTCTTTCAACAATATATCGGGGATTTAATGGAGGTATTCTCAGTAAATAATTCCTGGAGCACAGGGTCGTAGAAGCGCTATTCTACCGAAATCTTTGTCAAACGTTATTATGATTCTCAACTCCTTTACGGCTAGCTCCACTACTTCTTCATCGCTCATGCCAGGCCTTATCTCCCAGACTGAAACAACATCATACACTTTTCCTCTAAGTGCAATGATAGCGGTTCGCGGTATATTTTCGTCTGCGAGAAACCTAGGCCTTGACAATGACTTCTTCCCTCAGAACTCTAGCAGCATACTTGATTGCAGCTAGTATGTCTTCTCTTGTGAGGTGTGGATACTCTGCTAGGATTTGCTCGATGCTCCAGCCATTGGATAGTAGTTCAAGAATGAAATATACTGTGATACGTGTCCCATTTATTACGGGTTTGCCACCCATGATCCTCAGGTCAACTATTATTCTTTCTTTTATCTTTGTTCTAGTCATTCTTCTCTCCCTAGGCTATATTATAGCAGGGCTCTTTACCCGAGTTGCTCTGATCAGGAATTATCTTAGATAGTTCCTTTAAAGTCATTTTTGTGTTGAATAATGATTCATGGGTTTATTTGTTTTAATCGTTTTGTTCTAGGTATTGTTTTATCTTTTCGATGATGTTTCGGATTTCTTCATTTGTTTCTATGTTTTTTCTTAGGAGGTTTTCCACGTATTTTTCTCCTTTTTCACTCTTTACTCTCTCCCTGTATCTTGGGTCATTACATATTCTCTTATCCAGTCTGCATAGGAATGCCTCTTCGATGTTTGGGTCGAAGATTATTAGGATTATTTCTGTTCCGGTGATAGTTGATCTGCACATATATATCCTGTTATCATCTATGTTTATTCGATCACCTCTTTCACATATTTTATCGATGAATACTGATCCGCCATATTCTTTATCTATGATAGCTATGTACTTGTCCAGTGAACCCGGCCTCCTAGCTAGGCTCATAAAATGCTTGATAATGGTATCTCTCCCCATATATCTACGGTGACGAATCCTCTCTTTATTTCCCAGAGCCATAGATGCCACAGCCTTGTTAGCATAGCACTCGCAAAATACTGGCTCGTCAGGCGGCATTTCCGCATTACCTTAGAATTATAATGTCTCCTCGTCTAGGCTGATATTTAGTTCTCGTAGCAGCTCAGCAGGCCTCATGATCATAATTTCGAAAGATGTCATGAGCTTCTCGGCAAGCTTATCCATAGGCAGTTGGATAACAACTGTTCCTTTTCTAGGCTTCTCGAAGACATAATACGTAGTGATCTGTTCTCTCGGCAATAGATCCCAGAGTTTAGACACGAGCAAATTATTATGCGTACTAATAACAACATAGACCCCATTATTAACAGCGTTTTTGATCGCTTCACCCAGAACCTCGAAGCTATAGGGAAAAACATGAGCCCCCGGCTCTTCAAGCATCACTATATTGGTCTTCGCATCATAGATCTTCTTCACAGTAACAGCAGATCTAAGAGCAGCCAAATAATAGATCATCCTGAGCACAGCATCCGATACCAAACTAGGTGTGAGCGAAACCGGCTCCTTAAAGAATATAGGCTCCATCCTTCTTTTATCATAGATTACCTTTAGACCAGTACCTAGGGAGTCCAACCACTCATTAATCTTATCTAAGACATCAGTAGCTATGTTTAGTATCGAAGCTATATTTGAAGCATCCTCAAGCAAAGTATACTTATAGCTCTCACTAGGCTCATTATAACTCATTATCTCGTTAATCCTCGTATTAACACCAAACCTCTCATACCCATACAACCTGATCTCGGGAAATCCCGTGCTCAACTCCTTTATATCAGCTCCTCCCAGCATTACAAGCTTATCTAGCGCCGATCTGATTTTGTCATAAATATCTTTGACAGGCTTGTAATGCTTGTACAAACACCCGATAATATAATATTGTATTATATTGCTTAACAGAAGCTTGACATCTTTATTACTAATAAACCTATGATTTAATCCTGGCAAATAACCAGATATATTTACACTAGAATGAAGATCTCCATGCTTGATCTTAAAACTCATTTTTAAAGGATTAAACGTTATATTGACGACTCTTGTCACATCGCTATAGTAAAAGATTTCTTCATAGTTCTTTGTCCTAATAAGCGAATTAATGATCCTGCGCTCCCTGGATACAGTCTGTTCTAAACTATCTAAAGCACTGTCTTGTCCGCTCTTCCCTAAAACGTATCTGAAAAACCTACCAATAAGGCCGACAAGCGACAGGGCCTCCATTATATTTGATTTACCACCGCCCGGTGGGCCAACCAATATGGTTAACGGCGATAACTCTAAATCAGTCCTCGCAATAGACTTATAATTCTCTATGGACACTCGTCCCAAGGTCTTTAACCCTCTCTCCTTATCAAAAATACTTATTCATCATTAATCAATTCGATAACACGATAAAATAATGTATTTGTACATAATTCATCGAGTAAGTGAAATATTCTGATCCTAATCGATGATTATTTAGTTATAAGTGTTTGTGAAACATTTCTGTGCTCTTATTTTATAATAATTGGTTTTGCCTGGTTTTCCTTGAATACTATTATTTCTATGTGGTCGGCTGTGTGTTGTAGGCTTGTTAGTTGTATTAGTTCTTTTACGTGTTGTAGTTCTATGGGGTCGTGTCGGCCGTAGATTAGGAAAGCATAGTATTTCTTGTCTCGCCCTTGTTTCTGCTGTAGTGTTTCTATGTAGGTTTTGAGCTGGATGACCGAGTTTTTCTGCTTAGTGCTAGTCTTTACTTCGACTACCAGGACTATTTCTGAACCGTGATCGCATAGGAGGTCCGGGCGTAGATCACTATCTATGCCTCTATCGGAAAGGCATACCAGGTTGTATGGCTCTATGTATTTCTCGCCGAGATAATGGAGGGCCTGGCGGAGTATCTTGTCGTGTACTGCCTTGTTTTTCTCACGCCCAGAGTTTTTCATGAGTTCTTCTATGCTCTTTGTTCTCTGCCTGTCTAGATCCAGTATGGATGCCAGCCTGCATATTCTCCTTAATGGACAGACCCAACAGTACGATGTCTCTATTTCTCTGTTGCATAGCCCTAGAATCACGGGTCTCGACAATACGTAGTCGTACTTTACCGGGTCTGCGGGATTAATGGTTCTGAATATCTTTGCTATTCTGTGGACTGTTCCCCTACTGCGTGGCAACTCCCCGGTTACCCCCAGAAAAACACGGGGAACCGTCCGAGCGATCTCGGTCCCCAACGGGACAAGCAATCTTCCCCTGTCCAGTAACCCGCTCCAGAAACCGAGATCGGGGAACTCATCTCTAACCATCCAGCGGAGAAACAAGTTAATCCTCTTATGTGGTGAGCTAGGCCTTGAGGACAAGAATATCTTCAACTTCTTCTCTAACACGGGATCCTGTTTTCCACTTATCTCGTCCCATAAAGCCCGCGATACACAAATGTCTGGATCACTGGTACAACCTCGTAGAACCTCTTCCCAGTCGACACGGCTATAGAGGCGGAGGAGAAATCTGAACAACGAGCCATCCTTATCAAACCTGTGCAGCGAGCCAAAACTATACCTAAGACTATCTATGACCCTTCTAGAAATGCTCTCATCCAGTAAATCAAGAATCCCCAAACCATGGCTAGACAAATAATTGATAATAAATAGGAAAACGAGACCTGATCAGACCCACACGCATCTGAAAATCATACAACGCCGACAAAAAAGCAACAGCGCCAACCTCAAAAGGATCACGGCCTACAAGCTCCATATACTTATGGGGAACACTAAGCATAGAAGTATCAAGATAACTCCGTGAAAACTGATCATACAACGAGTCAAGAACAGAACGGGTATCACTAATCATTTCCAAATGTCCACCACGAATAATCCCTTATCAATACAACAATATAAAAACAAGGCATAATCCAAGAACGTATCGGGACTCCATCGTTTATATTCACACTATAGATCCAATCTAACAGTAATCTAATGGTATATGCAGAATGCATGTAATACATAAAAGATAAAGACATGATAAAACAGTTTCTTGCTCAGCCTCTGAACCCCATACACCTACCGATATTGGCACCAATAAAATAAGATGATTTACACAAAACATAGTTGATCAAATAGGAATATGATAGCATTAATAAAAACCTGACAATAACCATTAAAGGCGAATCCATTAGCTAAGCCGAAGCTATAAACAAGGTCTTCAAAAACTCAGCAATAGAACCAATATCAAGCGCTATTACAGTCTTCTTTAACCTCCTTACCTGAAAGACCGTGAGACCAATGATGAAATATGTTACAATATCGAATAACCCAAGATTAGATAAGAAGTTCACCGAATACAATAGTGATCACAATAATAGCACTCCGATAATCCCCCTTATAAATAAGTGTTTAGATGATCTTATGATCTGATCCTTGTCATTGTTTTTCATCAATTCTAAGGCGGTCCCTAGTCCTTCCTTATCAAGTGATAATCCATATTTTCTCAGAGTCCTTCTAAGCAGGAAAACAGATATTTGTTTTCACCGGATCGTCGGGAATAATTTCTTAGTCTCTCCGTTCGATAATGAAAAACCGTTCCGTATAGTTCAGTTATTTCACACCACTCATTCTAGTAATTTTATCCATAAACTGAAGCGCCCGGGACAACTGGGGAAGTCCGTTTTCGAGTCTCTCACGTAGCCGGAGAAGCTCTTCAACATTTATACATTATTGCCTCAAGAAATCAGATCTTATATTGTTAGTGAGCTTCTCCGTGAAGTAATCAGACGTAAAATCATAACGGTCTCTACGCGAAAATAGTGCCCAATGAATGCTCCTATCTAGACCTTTCAGCATATCTCTGCTTTCAATTCTATATATGTTGATACTGAGAAGAAATGAGCCTCGAAGACAAGGTAATCATACTTAAAACTTTCAATTCTATATATGTTGATACGGAGGTCAGGCACCCGAGACTCCAGGCAGCAGCCCATATCGCTTTCAATTCTATATATGTTGATACTCGAAGTCGTAGACATATCCCTCATATTCTTCTTCATCTTTCAATTCTATATATGTTGATACGTATATGCTTTTCTTATTCTTGGGAGTATTCGTTTGAGACTTTCAATTCTATATATGTTGATACTGCTTAGCGTCCAGCTCCTCTAGTGCCTTCTCATATCCCTTCTCTTTCAATTCTATATATGTTGATACACGGCTCGAAGTTTTTCTGGCTCTGATCTATTCTTTGCTCTAACATTATATAAGTTTACATAGATCACGGTCTCTGCTTCGAGTCAAGTTCGACCAGTTTTCTATATTCAGAATACTCTCTACATACTACTGGTTTTTGTATAATGTTGATCACTTCGACTGGTGCTCTATTTAGTCGATGTAATATGGGGTTAGTGTTTTTACGTTGCTGGGCTAATATTGTTTTTCTGGGATTGGAATGTTTTTCTGAGATGATTGTTCTTGTCTGAGATTAAGACTAGGATTTCGAAGAAGTTTACCTTGTATATTCCCAAGGCTATAGCTGAGGCTGTAGGGTTGAGGGAAGGCTCCATTGTTAGACTTAGAGTTGAAGGTTCTAGGATAATTATTGAGCCTATTCCTGATCCATTTGATTATGCTCTCAAAGGCCCAAAATACGCTAGGATCAAGTTCGAGGATTTTGAGAGAGTCTGAGGAAATGCAGGATGAGCTCTTCGGATAAGCTGCATTTGCTCCTAGATTCTTCGTACCTGCTACCAATACTCGGCGTAATGGTTGAAGGAGTTGAAGATACCCTACGTTTGCTTAGAGATTTAAGACTTGAAAGAAGACTTGTTATCTATTATACACCATTCAATATTCTCGAGATCATGGGTAAGATCTCAAAGCTGGAGTACGATAAAGAAGTCCTGCAGAGAGGCTTAGAACTAATACGTGAAGAATTCAACAAGATAGAGCCAACCATAGAGGGATACATAGAAGCAGTCGAACTAAAAAGAAAGGCTTCAAAGACCTAATAGACCTCTTACTCTATACAACCGCTAAGACGAGAAAACTAAAACTATTAACAAGAGATGAGAATCTAATCAGATTTCTACGGGAAAACAATGAGCCAATAGAACCGATAATAATATATGAAAAATATTTTATTAAAAATCATTCTTCAAAACAAAAGCCACAAAAATAAAACCCATAACAATTCTAATGCAAATTAAAGAAAAGAACTCCATCCCGTTTTTCAACTACAATTAACATCATCACCGACCAAATCGCTCGATAGTGCCAGAACGAAAGCTCAAGGCCTATACATTTTCAATTCTGTTTGTATTGTTACTCAAAATATGATGAGCAGAACATACAATATAACTCTGTTTATGATGTTATTAATCAAAAGCAAACAATTCTAGCTTTATGGCTCCTCCTGATAAGTATCATCCACAGATAATGTTCTAATTAATATTGTTATAGTAGTCTCAACGTCGAGTGATTAAAACAATGTTTAATAGACAACTATTTTTAATATTTTCTAAATTGATGAGACTATTTCGATATTTTATGCTGGTTTGGAGGAGTAGCTATGTCTGGAGCAATTGTTTATCCTCGCACATGGGTTAAGGGGCTCGGGCTTCCTCTTGTTAGTGGTGTTAGCGAGGATGTATTGGAAAACAGTATACGGCATATTGTGGTGAAATTTAAGGAGCTTATCGGGGAAGAACTGGCCGAAAAACTAGATAAGGCGCTAGATGATGCTCTTAAGAACGAGATCAGTAAAGCCCTCAATACGGACAAATTAGATGAAGAACTTTACCTGCTTGTGGAGAAGTTCTGGATAAGGATAGCTTCCCCACTGAGCCAGGTCAATGATATGCTTCTAGGCAGTATAGATAAGAGCTTTCTCAGAGAACTTGTTGAGTTAGAGAAAAAGATCGGGGAGACACTGGCTAGGATGATAAGGAGAACAAACTATAAGTACGCCGAAGAACTGGTATACGGCCTATCAGCATTGATAGACTATGATAAATGGGTTATCGAAAAAATATTCCAGCTAGGCATCGACGCATTCGTCAAGAAACTAATTGACAGAGCTCCCAAAACATTCATAGAATTAATTAACTACGCATTATACCTGATCTTCACATGGATAGCCTCCACCGCAGCCATACTAGGCATAATTAAAGAATACAGAGAAGAAAACCTAGACAAACTAGCCAAACTATGCAAACAATATGCAGAAGAACTCGAAGACTACATAGACACACTAGACATACTGCTCAACGACGAAACATACGAAGAACTAGCAAGACTAGGCCTAGTTAAGAGGCAACAGTAAATGACCTGCAAAGCAGAACTAAGAAGACCCGCCGAGAAGTTCCTCAGAAAAGCCCCTCGAGACGTAGCACGAAGAATAGATGAGAAAATAAAAGAACTACGCGAAAACCCAGTATGCGATAAAAGACTTAAAGGCATTCTCAAAGAACTATGCAGAACCCGTGTAGGTCCCTATAGAATAGCATACCGAATAAAACCCTGTACAATAATAATAGTAGACATAGGACACAGAGAAAAATTCTACGACCAACTAAAACTCATACGATAAAACAACGATTGGAATACATTCCAAACCACCCACAGCAATTTCCTACAATATAATGAGCAAAACCCTCTCAATACTGTGTTCAATATTTAAGTAAGCTATTAGAACGGATATTTATAACATACATACTACGCTACTTCATTTCAATTCTATTATTGTTGTTACATATGATTATTTGTACAAAACATGGTTGATCAAATACAAATCGAAGCACAAACAAATTACTAGCTAAGACGAATGATAAAAAGAAAACATATTCATTCATTAATGCATTTTCGAACGCTTAATAACATGGATTATTACTATTAATACTACTCCTGCAACTATTATTCCTCCGATGATGTAGTAGAAGTGTTTTTCTATTATATTGGGCTGAATTATTGTAATTTGGTAGCTAATGTATTTACTACTTATAAGTGATTGTCTATTATCAAATATTATCTCATAAGTTCCGGTTTCATGTGCCTTAAATGATATGTGGAAGCTTTCCACGTAATTCACATTGTTTATCAAGGGCTTCCCATCGGGTGCCAGAATAGTTATTCTAATGTCATTATTGATTCCTCCTCTTATATTACCAGTAATAATTATCTTATCCCCGTCCTCTGCATTGAATTTTACAAGCCTTTGTTCTAGAGGAAAAACTAATAGATGATTACTATTAGAATCCGATGTAGTCTTCTTAATGGATGCATTACTGGTAGTGAAGTTCGAATATTCTGATGTTGTTGGGGTCGGGGACGGAGTCGGTGAGGTAGATGTTGTGGTCGGTGGCGACGCAGTAGTTGTTGTCTGTGGTGGGGTCGTCGTTGAAGCCATAATAGTTGTAGTAGTATAAGTCGTCGTGGTAATCGTGGTCATAGTCTGTGGTGCTGTGGTTGTAGTAACTGTATTTGGAGTTGTTGTTTGCCCTATTGTAGTTACCTCTGTCGTAGTTGCTGTGGTTGGCGGACATGTCGTAACGGTTGATGTTTCTTGAGAGCAAATCGGTGTAATTGAAAAGTATAATGATAATAGAATAAGAGTCGTTGTAATTAGTAGCCAGATGTACTTGTTTTTATCCATTTTTACATGGCACCTGATTCTAATAGTAATTCATATCGAATATAGCAAATATGTAATGAATAAGAATTTATTATTTTCTACATATTAATGATAAAAATATTTCAATTGTTACTATTACTCCCAGTAGTTAACGAGAATAAGAAGCCATCTATAGGATCTACAAGAGAAAACTAGCAGCAGTAGCCCTCGTCAAGACAGGCTTCAGAATAAGCTTTCAATTCTATTTTGGTTGTTACCCTGTTGCTGCAGCCTACAAGATCTGTTACACTGACATCTTTCAATTCTATTTTGGTTGTTACATTGGTCGAAGTCTCTTTGTCTGGATCCTTTTTCTGTTCTAATGCTATATTAGTCTTTGCGATCCATCGTCACAGCTTCGAACAGGGTTCGACCAGCATCTCACCACCAGAATAGCTACTGTGCACTATTGATTTTTGTATAAAATGGATCACTTCGAGTGGATTCGTTTTGGTAAAAAATTAGGGAGTATACTAGAGGATGATGTGGGTGTTTTTGTCTTCCAGAGGAATATAATAGTTTTCTGTTGGTAGTCTTGTGTGGAAAACCATGTATGCATCCATAAAGATGTATTATGGTAAAGAGGAGAGAGGAATCATTATGCTGATCTCGAAGTAGTCATGATTTATAAGCTCGATGTACAGGGAACGCTAGGCATAAGGGTAATGATAATTAGTTTAGTATTCTCGATCCTCACACCTATCTTCTACGGAAAAATTTGATGTTTTGCCACGGTCAACCCCAAAGAACTTTTTGAACATTTTCTCTTTATTATTACTTCTAATAGGTTTATCATCATTAATTCTCAAACTAGATCTCCTCCTAGTGTCTATGCTGGGCAAGATTTTTCTTTGTGATTGTTACATTGTTACCTGGTATTTGTTATTATGAGATTTAATCATAGGTTGTTGTTTGTCTTGTTCAGCTGATTGATTAGAGTCGTTCTCTATTGAATAACAATTGATTTTAACCCTGGGAATATACTTATTTTGATTGGGTGCGTATTTATGAAACGTTCTTTGCCGGTCATTATTTCATTGTTAGTTTTACTCAGTGTTATGTTGGCTGGTTCTACAGGTGTTTTCACTATACATGTTTATGGTGATGGGAGTATTGATGCTTCCGGCGTTATATCCGGCTTGTATCCTGGGATGTACAGGTATGGTGATACCAATGGTTCTATAGGGCTGGTGATCCATAATGATTATTTCGTCCTGAATATTTCTGGCACGGGATTATTGTCTGGCGTTTATCTCCAGGGATTGCGGCTTGTCATGGTTTTTGCTAGGAGTGTCCCCCATAAGGACACGTGTATTGATAGGATTAATGGTTCGCTCATTGTTTATCTAGGTAATGATAGTCTCGTCTCGGCCAGTTACAGGCTGGTCTCCACTACTAATACGAGTAGCCTCGTCACAGAGATGAATGGCTCGGTGATCTTGAATGGTGTCGGTGATGGAGTACGATATATTATGTATATTGTTAACTATACGGCAGAGGATCTATCAAGCATGCTGAGCAGCAGTAATGTTGAAGGCATAGTATTCAAGGAGTATAGGGCTACATGGATTAATGGTTCAGCCGTCAAGATATTGTTTGACATAGAGTTAAACTACACGTTATTATTCGATATACCGTTGAGCAAGACAGCCTTTATAACCGGCATGAATATCCCGTGGAACGGCAGCCTAACCTACACTCTCCAAAGGACGGGAACGAACGATACAGGCATCGAGCACTACTCGCTCAACATGAGGGTGTATAAAGACATAAACTCGTTCATCCTAGCCCTACACGGCTTCCTAGCAGCATGTATCACTACTAAGACCATAATAATATACAACAATATACCAACAATAATCACCGACAACATAGGCCTCCTAGGATCAATTGGTAGAAACCTCCTAATCCTACCATCAAACTCGACAATAAGATACAGTATAGGGCCTGACGGCTACATGACGATATGGTTCAAAACACCACGGTTCAAATCACTCACAGGAAAGAACCCCGAGGCGGCCCTGAAAGCACTATACAATATAGTCATGATCCTGGTTCATGAGCAGAAAGGAGGAAGCAACAAGACCTGCAACCCAATGGTTAAACTAGAAGTAGTATCAGGCCCATACATACCAGAAATAAACGGAACACTCCTTGGCCCGACAGCAACAATACCGTTCAAAATGCTACCTAAACTCGGATTCCTAACAACAAGCACAACCCAGACAACAACACACCGGACAACAACCACCAGCAATGAGCAACATACTAGCACAGCAAATACCACGACAACACCGCTCCAAAGGGGAAACAACTACGCAGTAATAGTATTCGCATCGGCTATAATCATAGCCGTTATCATCGCAGCACTAATACTTAGGCTAAAATACGGGAGATCCAGTTAATGGCTCTCCTAGATATCTAGTTCGTCGAGAAACACCACGCCAATCTTTCCTTAACTCGCCCGGAACACCCATCATTTATTTCTCGTACTTCTTGAAAACCAGTTTAGCGCCAAGGGCTTCGGCAGCAACGATAACATAGCAGTCCGCGAGAAATAAGTGTAGCTTCTTTTAAGCTCACCAGTGTTTAACACTGTTTTCCTGTTGATCTCCACGGGCTTCGCCCTGGACAAGATCCAGAAAACATAGTTCAATGCTTCCCTATTAGGATTATGTATGCCTGCATAACTATAGATCCTTGAAACAACGTATAGTGTTTCAGAGAGAGTTATTGGAGTGATATAGATTACTTGATCATATGTCTTTTTCTCAAAGAGTTTCTTGATCTTCTCCCGGTAAGGACTACGCTTAATAACATATTCAACAATTACACTAGTGTCCAGAACTGGTTTCATCAGAAAACATCTCCTTATATCTCCTAGCCTCTTGTTCCTTCTCTTCATCGAAAATCTTCTCTACAACCTCTGGATCAACATCGACAACAATAGGTCTAAAAGGACGCAAAACGATCTTATCCCCGACAACCTCAGCAATAACTTCAGAATCCTCCTTTAATCCTACTGCTTCTCTCATTTTCTTCGGAATAATGATGATCCCTTTCTTTCCAACATGTAAAACTGCTCTCAACTAGCGCCACCAAATAAAAACTGGTAAGACAAAAACATTAAGTTTAAGTTTTCTGAATGTTTTACCCTACCACAGACGTTAAACATATTCTAGTTCTATTGTTATTGGTTTTGCTATTGTGTGGTAGTCTTTCCATGCCTGGATTATTGCTTGGTTTTCTCGGGTTTGTATTGTTAGGTAGTGTCGGTTTTGCTGTGATGTGTCTATGTAGATGTATCTTGTTCCCCAGGGTAGTATTGTTGTTTTGTAGCCTCCGCTGTGCATGTGGCCGTTAACAAGTATCCTGGGCCGAACAATCTCTGCTGCTCTAAACGCTGTTCTGCAGTTTATTGTTTCCTGCATGAAGGGGAAGAGGCTTGGGAGGCAGGGGGTCTCATGCATCAATAACAGGTCAACACGTTTACCCCTCAGCATAGAGGCAATCCTCAAGAACTCCTCAGGGGTTCGGCGGGGAACACCCCCGACAACACCGTCTCGGGGCGACACTATCCCGTTTACCCCTGCTATGCGGAGCCCGCCCAACACATATACCTCCCCATCCCTCATCAAGACGGGGAGACGTGGCTCCCGAGTATTCCAGAGACCACCCAGCACATCCATACGCTCATGATTACCATAAATAGACAAAACCAAAGTACACCTCAACAACTCCCCGAACTCCTCGATACTTATCGCCGTACCCCAATCACCACAACACAACAAAACATCAGGCCGGTGAAAACCGACAATATCGAGAAGCCACCCCCAAGCAACACTCTCATCAACACCACGAAAAACACGACGGTCATAATGAAGATCGCTTATAACGAGAAACTTCAATATAAGACCACCCAGGATTTAGGATATAATGTAATAAAACAATAAAAGCTATAATAACTCTTTAATCTCGGTTGATGAAACAATTAGCTTGGCAGACTCATGGTTTATATGCGTTATCAACATTTGTGCTCCCATTTCTATTTACTATGAAATATTTATCGGAGACCATACTTTCACTAATGTTAAATAATATAGTGAAGCACTATTCTGTACATGATTATCTCATAGCGGTTTCCAAGACCATGGGTTATCTGTGGTGTTTGTAGCTTTGTATCTTGACGTTATTATTAAGAGGTTTTTGATAGGTGTAGAAACCTGTTCTAGCGTGGACTGTGTCTTAGTAAGGCTCTCGAGCTCTGTATTGGAATTAGAGGATCTATCCAGGGAGTTCGGATGGAGTAGGAGGGACATTGTAAGGGAGTTTCTCCAGGATAAACGTGTAGAAACTATTATTGCCGGACTAGCGGGTACTGTTTCAACTGTTCTTTACAAGATAGAATCTGACCCAAGGTTCAAGGTGCTTAGACCATATAACGATCTAATATATGAAGCCATTATTCGTGCACAAGACAGGGGTGTTAAGCCTATTAGAAGCTTTGTCGAGGAGACGAGGCCACCCTTATGGAGAATTGAGTATAGGGAAAAACATCCTGATCATGTAGAAGAGCCGCTTGTCTGGGAGACTGGTCAAAAATCATCTGCCACGGAGAAACCCTCTGTTCAGCCAATGGTGTCTGAGCTTCGACAAGCCAGGACACGAGAGGCTCCGAAGGCGAAGCATGGCCGGTGCTGGGGCAGAATCGCCGCTACGATCATACTAGTGCTGGTAGTCGCGGTCGTACTCGGTAGATCATATTTCATCACCATGTTCGAGCCTTTCTTCGGAATTGGAACCACTGGTTCTACAGCTCCTATGGCTAGGGGTTATGGGGGAACATATCCTATCGGGACAAGGATATCGCTACCTACAACAACCCCGTATACCTATGGATTGTTCACAGCAGGTTCAAGTACAGCTAGTATAAGTAGTGCTGAAACCAATATGAATAAGCTTGTGCTCAGCGATCTACACATATATGTAAATGATACATACATATGGTTCTGGATAAGAACACGCCAAGAACCGCTCATAACGGTTGATGCTGGGGGGAGAGAGTTCGACATAGTCACCCATAGGCCCGGGCTACCGGAAAACGTGGCCGCAGATCTTGTTGTCGCCGATAAAAATGGTTTCACAATATACTTTGATCTAGACAAGCTCTTCAGCTTGACCGGCTATGCTAGCACCTACGAGTTCATAGTGTACCCAGTAGATCTAATGGTCAAGGCGGTAATCGATCCTTACAGTCATAAGGCTAGATTCGCCAGTGTAAAACATGTGGAAATAACTATTGAGAAACAAGGAATTCAGAACTCGATCTATGAGGTTCTCCTGGATAGCCTAGATAATAATACTTTTAATATATTGAGAAAAGCTGTATGGAATGATCAAATCCCCAAGGATAAAGCCTGGATTCTCTGGAGCCTAGTCAACTACACTATGCAGCACTTCACCTATGACTATTCTAAGGCGAATATGACAAATTTCTACATATATTATCCAGAGACAATGCTCAGACTAAAGAAAGGAGTCTGCATAGACTACGCTGTATTCTATGCTGTATCACTGCTTGCGGCAGGCTTCAAAAAAGCATACGTCTATACGGTAGAGACTAGTAGCGGCGGCCATGCCTTCGCGGCAGCAGAGATAAACGGTACATATTATGTCTTAGATCAGAGGCTCCCAGTCCCGGAGCTGAGCGATTATTACCAGTACTCCGAGATCATATTGGGGGCCAAAATAGACCCGAAAGGCTATGTCTACGAAGTAAAAATAACTAGCAATGGACCTAAAATACTGTTCCACAGCATTGATCTCTCTAGAATACCGGATGAATACCCTGCCGACAAGATAGACGGTAAACTAGTGTTTCAAACACTAATAGATCTAGCCAAGCTACTACATACAAAAGCATCCTTCGCCGTCGAAGCAGGCTCTAATGTATTAGAGTACGATAACTGGTTAACACTACATCTCTACACTCCTGCCATGGTGAAAGAATGGGCATTATTTGTCGCCGAAAGAATAGCCGGGGATCTCACTAGGTATGGTACCCATCCTGAATACGTAGCGATAAGACAGGTGGGGCCAGTATCTCTGGCTGTTTATTACAAGTAGCTATAATCCCAATGATATTATATCGACTACTTTGTCACGATACCTCACCGCTCTATTACGGCGAGCTATTATAAGATATTCAACAGCGTACTCGTCAAGCTTCTTGATCCTATCTTTCTTCCTCTGAAGACTAGCTATTATTTCCTCGGCATAGTAATCATCAATAATGCTCCATTTCACCTCGATCAAGCGGGCTTTCCGAGTCCTAGGATCTATGATTATTAGATCAACATCTATGTCCCTGTATAGATATTTCCCTACAATGGCCGGCCTGGGAACTAGTTTTCTCTTATACATTAGCGGTACTAGATCCCATACCACCTGTTCAAATGCCAATCCCATATATTCTTTGAGGAGCCCTTCTGCTTCGCTCCAAGCTTCGTCCTCAAGCTCTAGTTCGATTAGCTCTTTCACTTTTTCCACAACATAGTAGTAGAAGCGGAGGAAGTAATCGCTGTCAATATAATAGCCCCTCTTACCCCATAAGGGCACTATGCGCTTAATAAAGCCGATCCTCTCAAGCTTCTCGAGATAAATAGGAAGATGAGTCTTAGGAATACCAGTATACTCGCTGATCTTCCCCAGCCTATTATATCCATTACTTATTGCTTTCAGTATCCGTAAATATACAGATGGGTTTCTGAATTCTTGGTGGAGGAGAAAGTCCGGCTCGACATAGAGGACTCCATGTTTGCTGAACACTGTTTTCTTGAGGGCTTCGTTTAACCTATTATATTGTGCTAGTAGCTCGAGATAATATGGTACACCACCGACTACAGAATAGGCCATGACCCGTTCGTCAATACTATAATGTGGTAGAAATCCTTTGATATGCCACGGCTTAAAACTCGAGAGTTTAATGTTTTTAGTTCTTCTACCATATAGAGGGCTTCCTCCACCGATGACTTCTCTCTCAATAACTCCTATGAGACTACCAGAAATGATCAGAAGAATCTTTGTCTTAGGGAGAACGTTATCGACAAAGTATTGTAGCTCGGATAAAACTTGGGAAGATGTTCTCACCCAGTATGTGAACTCGTCGATTACTACCAGGTTGCAGCCAGCCTTGGTCAGATCATGGAGAAGAGCATTCAGAGAAGAGTATTCTTTACCTCGGCAGAAACCAGGATATAGTTTTTCGATGGAACTACATAGGCCGTTCAGGTTATCCTTATGGCTTGTGAGACGTGCCAAATAGTATACTCCATTATGTTTTTTAAGAAATTCCTGGAGAAGACGTGTTTTACCGATACGTCTCCTGCCGTAAAGCACCAGAAAACCAGGCCTATTCTTATAGGCTTCACCGAGAAGTGCAAGTTCTTCTTCGCGATCAACGAAGGTTGTTTTCTTGGACAAATAGTAACACCTAAAATATTATAATTTATGTGTTACTAATATCTCTATCTGCGTCAGCATGGTAGGTCGTAAAAAGATCAATTTATCATTTTGGATGGTCTAACTATACTATGGTGATGATAATGTCCATTCCTTCCCTCGCAGAACTTATATCCTTAAGAGGAAAACGAACACTTATTACGGGAGCTGCTGCGGGGATTGGCAGGGCCATAGCATTGCGATTCGCTGAGGCAGACTCAGACCTTGTCCTCGTCGATATAAATACTGAGGGATTGAAACAAGTTAAGCAAGAGATAAAGGAGAAATATGGTGTTGACACCGAGATCTATAGGGTAGACCTAGCGGTTAAGAAAGAAATAGATAATCTGTGGAGACAGCTCGAAGGCAGGGAACCCGATATACTCGTTAATAACGCAGGGATATACTTGTTCAGAGACTTCCTCGAAGTAGACGAGGATCTCCTTGAGAAAACCCTCGCGATAAATCTTAAAGCAGTTTTTCTGGATGTGCCAGCACATGATCAGGAGTAGGATCGATAAAGGAGGAGTCATAATCAACGTTGGAAGCATAGAAGCAGTACTACCCTTCGCTAAAGGCCTAGTCCACTACGATGCCAGCAAAGCAGGAGTCATGACATTAACACGTGCACTAGCAAGAGAATACGGTAGGAGAGGCTTCAGGATAAACGCTGTAGTGCCTGGAGGGATAACCACGCCTGGAACCGAGAAGCTCAAACGGGAAGCGATCCTCAAGCTAAAGATCGATATCATTAAGACCGGTATGAACTTCATGCAGCGCCTCCCACTAGGCAGAATGGGGGATCCCGACGAGGTAGCCCGGATAGTCCTAGTCCTAGCATCCGATCTAGCCTCTTACGTGCATGGAGCACTAATACCTGTCGACGGAGGATTTCTCTCCGCCTAGCCATACCTGGAACCCAAGAGTATTTTACAACTATTCGTTATCGGTTCTCTCAATAAGCCATCGGATTTATTGAAGCAGTAATTATATTTTGTAGTATCAATTTATATGAGGGGATTACGCATTGGCCTCATATAGATTAGAGGCCTCACGATTTATCAGTAGCATTACGGGAACAATAATCATACTGATATTACTATTATCATTCGTAGCGCTAGTATATCTAGCCGGGTGGTGTATCAACTCTACCCTGACGATCAATATCAATGAGGAAAACATAATAGTTCTCAAGATCAGTTTATGAAGATCGATCTGTGGAGCAACAACCCTTATTTTCAAGACTATTCAGCATCACTAACACCCATACCTCTTAGCCTGCTATGCGGAAATATCTATTGGCTAGGAATAACCCGGTAAAGAACACAAGGATCTCCTGGGTCTGATTAGGGCTGGAAGAGGTAATGGTGGACTGGATAGATGCGCCGCCTTCACAGCTAAGGAGAGCTGTGAAGCACTACATATAACATATTATTCGGCGTATGCACTCTCGATAATAGCTGAACTACTGGGTTTCAGTGCGATCCCTAAGGATATGCATGTAGAGCTCCGCATAGTGGTAAATATGGATACATTGATGTACTCCGATGGACTATACGGTTATTACCCATTGGAGGGACTAGTGACTATTAACGCCACACAGCTCAATATGACGAACACTTAAACATCTCAAGCAAAATCGATACAAGATAAGAGACAGGTTTAAGTCTCCCCTCACACAAAGGTATTACTTGGTGGAAGAATTGAAGCCTTATTCTTCCATCGAAGAAATACACAGAATAGCTAGGAGACACCTTGAACGTGCTTACGGTACAGGCTTCAAGAAACACCGAGTCCATAACGCTGAGAAAATAGGCCGACACACTGTCATCAGGGTAAAAGCCCATTTGAGGAGAGATGGACGAGAACACTTGGTCGAAATATGGCTAAACGAACACGGAGACCTAATAACAATAGTTGAGAGAGACTAGCTGGCCAAGAGTTTTTCCGAGTTTATCCCCTTCATGTTTTGCACTTGAGGAAATCCCGTAAAACACGATCGTTGCGGCTTTCAAGCTTTTCCCTATAATCTAATTCTTCTTTTTAATGGATTGAAATTGATGGATTCTAGGACTCGTTGTTCTGTGGTACCGTTAACTAATAATACCTCGAACTCCGAGGTATTCTTTGGTAGACGGAATGAATGAACATGCGGAAAGCATATCGTTGAAACAACTAATGATTTACTTAACAATAGCGTTCACTCTCTCATATCTCCTTGACATCCCCATCATAATAGGCGTTCTACCTAAGACCTACTTCGGGATAATAGCGTCGATAAGGATGTGGATGCCATTCCTAGCAACGATCATAGCACTAAAAGCCGGAGGAGCAAGAATCATAGCCGGCTTAAAGATGATCGGGTGGAGGCTCGGCAAAATTAAATACATAGCACTAGGACTGGCAATCCCTTACATTCTCTATGGTCTCGGAGTACTCATACTATATATGATGGGTTACCCGCCTGTAAACCCTTTACTAGTAGCGGTCAAGCTCCAGGGAATACATTCAGCTACTGCGGCACTAATACGTAGTGCGCCAAACTATTATCTCGCCCTCCAACTAGTATCAGCGGCAATAGCAGGGCTAACAATAAACGCGTTCCTAGCACTAGGAGAAGAGACTGGCTGGAGGGGCCTAATGTACAAGGCATTAACCCCGAGGATAGGACTAGTATTGGCATCGATAACGACGGGGATCATATGGGGACTCTGGCATGCGGATCTAATAGTCTACCTAGGATATAGTCTCCCACACCACCGAGACCTAATAGGTATCGCAGTATACGTCGCGTTCACCGCGTCAGCCTCCTTCATACTATACCTCTTAAGACACTACTCCTCATCAATCATACCGCCCGCAGTAATGCATGGAACAATTAACGCGCTTGGCTCGCTGATGATGCTCACTTATCCAGAACTAGACGAAATATACACGTTACCAGTTGGCATTGTATCGATTATTTCATTGATGATTATTGGCGTTATTGTCTACTACGTGCTTCTGGGAAAGAAGGCTATGCCTCAATAATTATATAGTTATATAACTATATGGCTAAATGGTGATATAGTTGAGAAAGTATGCAACAATATCGGTTCTTCGAGAAGTTAAGGAAATACTTGAGAAAGATAAGAAGGGGAAAGACTGGAGTGAGTATCTCCTCGAACTATATAGGTACGCTAGTATCTATAAGAAGAGAAAAGCCTTCGAAGAGCTAAGGAGGCTGCTTACCCCGGAGGATCTAGAAGCCGTAGAGAAGTCAAGTAAGGAATTCAGAGAGAGGTTCAAATTAAGATGAAATTGCTAGATACATCAGTAGTTATCGATGATCTCAGGAGAGGAGTATTCGAGGAAGGAGCCATCTCTACGATAACACTTATAGAAGTGCTCAGAGGCCTCCCCGCCGAGAAGAGAGAAAAGACTAAACAGCTCCTCGAATCCGTATTCGACGTATTAGGCATTGATAACAAAACAATACTGAAGTACTGCGAGTTATATCAAGAACTCAGACGTAGAGGAGAAATTATACCCGATGCTGACCTACTAATAGCCGCTACAGCCATTACAAATAACCTTGAACTGGTCACGAAAGACAAGGACTTCATTAGGATTCAGAAACTGGGTCTTAAATTAAAGCTTAGAAAATAGGTTTCTGGAAAAGAAGGGAGGCAAGCTATTACTGATGTGCAAAGGATTATTTGTATCCCATAAGATTATCTGCGTTCATAATGGATGTGCCGTGTAGAATGGTGGAGGAATACCTTAAGGAGCCGCTACCGGGAAATGTTGTTATTCCTTGAATAGATGTTCTTCGATCATTCCATGTATTTCTTTGAGTCTCTTAACTATGCCTTCTGTATTAATTCCTGCTTCTTGTAATGATGGTATTGCGTGTAGGATCATCCTTGTCCCCGAGACTATCTTGTCTAGGAAGGCTTCGCATATACCTGCGAATTCCTCGTAGCCTTTCCTGGTGGCGCTGTAGTAATATAGTGTTCTGCCTCCGCTCTTCTCCTCATTCTTCAAGACTAGTCCTTCTTCTACTAGGCTGTTGAGGATACGGTATATTGTCCCTATGCTTGGTTTCCCGAATCTTTCTATGAGCCTAGTGTTCTTGAGTATTTCTTTGTATATTCCGTACCCGTGTATTCTCTTGTTGATTATGATTATTCCTAGGATGTGTACGCGGAGGGCGCTCCGATAAGCTCTT
>Ga0256835_1000457_pt1 | contig 30724 bp, 34 predicted proteins | sample PIR30metaG_FD_185972 | JGI IMG/M metagenome (GOLD analysis project Ga0256835, IMG submission 185972) | Hydrothermal vent microbial communities from East Pacific Rise, Pacific Ocean - PIR-30 | ecosystem: Environmental > Aquatic > Marine > Hydrothermal vents | place: Pacific Ocean: East Pacific...
TGGCCAAGAGCCCCTAGAATCGGGCGGGATGCCACTACGGCTCTTCGCCGCTGCCTGGGGCTACGAACTGGCCTCGTGGTTTGCCTTTTTGAGCGTGATCTCCTGGCTCGAGGCCGCCGGCGGAGCCCGACTCTCGGGCCTTTACTTTGTGCTCTATAACGGGGTGCAGCTGCCGGCGGCAGCGCTCTTGGCCCCGGTCCTCGACCGGGCGGAGCGGGGGCGGCTTTTGCGCCTGGTGGTGGCGCTGCCGGCGGCCTTCCTTCTGCTTCTGCTCGTTCAAAGGGAGCTTTGGGCCGGGCTTTTCTTGGGGGCGGCCTTCGCCCTTTCCGACTACCTGCTTTATACGCTGGTGCCCTCGGCGGTGCCGCTGCTTGTGCCCGCCGGGCATCTTTCGCGGGCCAACGCCCTGTGGCAGACGGGCTCGGGGGTGATCTTCGTCCTCGCCCCGGCGGCCTCGGGGGCGTTTTTGGAGCGCTTCGGGGTCTTTTCCGGGTTCTACGTCGCCGGCGGGCTTTTGGTGCTTGCCCTTTTGCTTGCGGCCGGGCTTTTCGTCGGGCGGCCGGAAGAAAAAGACGCGCACGGCGGCTGGCGCGAGGTTTTTGCCTATCCCCTTGTCCTTTGGGCGGCGGCGGCGGTCTTCTTGGTGGCGCTTGGGGGCGGGGTGGTGAACGCCGCCCTGCCGGTCTTGACCGGCGGCGGGCGGGACTACGGGCTTTTGCTCTCGGCGCTCGGGGCCGGCGGGCTTTTGGCCTCGCTCGTCTTCACCCGGGTGCGGCTTTTCTGGCCCCTCAGGCTCGCCTTCGCCGCCGTCTTCTTCCACGCCGGTGGCGACCTGGCGCTTGCGCTCGGGCGGGGGATCGCGGTCTACCTGCCGGCGGGGTTTTTCAAGGGGGTCGCGAACTCGATTTTTCACCTCGGCCTCGACACCGAGCTGCAACGAAGGCTCCCCGCCGGCGTCCTGGCCCGGGCGTTTTCGCTCGGCTGGGCGGCGGGGAACCTGGGGCAGGTTCTGGGTTCGGGCGCGGTGGCGCTTTGGGCGGCGGCGCTGGGGGAGCGGACGCTCCTTCTCGCCGCCGCCCTGGTGGGACTCAGCGCCCTTTTTCCGCTAGCAAAGGCTCGCGAAAGACCTTCTCCTCGATCACCCGGGCCAGGTGATCGGCGAGGTCCTTGAGCGGGATGCGGCCGAGGACGTCCTCCAGGAAGGCGGCGACCAGCAGGTTCTCCGCCGACTCCTTGGAAAAGCCCCGGGTGCGGAGGTAGAAGAGCTCCTCCTCGTCGATCGGCGCGATCGAGGAGCCGTGGGAGCAGCGGACGTCGTTGGCGGCGATCTCGAGCTTGGGGACGCTCTCGGCCCGGGCGCCCCGGTTTAAGAGCAGGTTCCGGTTGGTCTGGTAGGCGTCGGTCTTCTGGGCCCCGGGCTCAAGCCGGATCAGCCCCTGGTAGACGATCGTGCCCTCGTCCTTGGCCACCCCCTTGTAGTAGACGTCGCTGCGCGCCTGGGGGCTTTTGTGGTGCTGCAGGGTGTCGTGGTCGTGGTGCTGGCGGCCGGCGGCGAAGTAGACCCCGAGCATCTCCGAGTCGGCCCCCGGGCCCAAAAGCTCGGAGCCCACCTCGGCGCGGGCGAAGTCGGCCCCCAGGTTCACCGTCAGGTCGCGGAGGCCGGTGTCCTTTTCCAAAAGGGCCCGCTGGCGGTAGAGGTGGTAGCTCTTCTCCCCCTGGGTCTGGACGTGGGCGTGCACCAGGTGGGCGGCGGGGCGAAGGAAGAGCTCGCTGGCGGCCAGGTGGGCCCCCTCGCCCAGGTGTTCCTCGACGTAGGAAGCGCGGGCGCCCTCCTCGAGGACGGCGAGCGTACGGCCGACCGAGAGGGTGCCCTCCTCGTGTAAGAAGAAGGCAAAGAAGGGCCGGGGCTCCTCCAGCCCTTTAGGCAGGTAGAGAAAGGCGCCGTGGGTCCAGGCCGCCGCCATCAGGGCGGGGAGCTTGCCGTCCTTAGCCGGCACCGCCCGGTAGAGGGATTCCCGCACCCGCTCGGGGTGGCGGCGGGCGGCCTCGAGGAGGCCGGTAAAGAGGACGCCCTTTTCCTTAAGATCACCGTCCAGCTCGGCGTAGGCGAGGTCGGCTCCCAAAAAGACCAAGAGCCCGGCGTACTCCGCTCCTTTAAGCCGCTCGCGCACCGCCTCGGGGAGCTCCTCCTTTTGCAGGGTCTTCCCCCGGGGAAGGGCGAGCGGCCAGTCGAAGGGCACGCTTTTCAGCCGGCCGGCGGCGTAGCGCCAGGACTCGTCCTTGGCAGTGGGCCAGGGCAGGCGGGCGAAAAGCGCCCGGGCGGCCTCGCGTTCTTCTTTGAGCCAGGCGGGTTCGTCGAGGGCCGAAAGGGGCGTTTCCAGGTCCAACGCGCTTACGGTCATCATCCCACCGAACCCTCCATCTCGAGCTCGATGAGCCGGTTCAGCTCCACCGCGAACTCTAAGGGCAGCTCCTTGGTCACCGGTTCCAGAAATCCCCGCACGATCAGGGCCGCCGCTTCGTCCTCGGGGATGCCCCGGGTCTCGAGGTAGAAGAGCTGATCATCGGCCAGCCGGCTCACGGTGGCCTCGTGGCCGATCTGGGCGGTCTCGTTCTCGATCTCCATGTAGGGGTAGGTGTCGGTCTTGGACTCGGGGTGGATGAGGAGCGCGTCGCACTCGACGTTGGCCTTGGCCCGGTCGGCCCGGGGGCTCACCTTGACCAGGCCGCGGTAGCTGGAGCGCCCCTCGCCCTTGCTGATCGACTTGGAGACGATCCGGCCCGAGGTGTCCGGGGCCAGGTGGATCAGCTTGGCGCCGGTGTCCAGGTGCTGGCCGGTCTTGGCGAAGGCGATCGAGAGCACCTCACTCCTCGCCCCCCGGCCCCGGAGGATCGAGGAGGGGTACTTCATCGTCACCTTGGAGCCGAGGTTGCCGTCCAGCCACATCTGGTAGCCGCCCTCCTCGACCCGGGCCCGCTGGGTGACCAGGTTGTACATGTTGGTGGGCCAGTTTTGGATGGTGGTGTAGCGGGAGTGGGCGTTTTTGTGGACGAAGATCTCGATCACCCCGGTATGGAGCGCCTCGGTGGTGTAAAGGGGCGCGGTGCAGCCTTCGATGTAGTGCACCTTGGCGCCCTCGTCGACGATGATCAGGGTGCGCTCGAACTGGCCGAAGCCGGCGGTGTTGACCCGGAAGTAGGCCTGGAGCGGCACCTCGACCTCGACCCCGGGGGGGACGTAGACGAACGAGCCGCCGGACCAGACCGCCGAGTTCAAGGCGGCGAACTTGTTGTCGGTGGGGGGGACGAGCTTGGCGAAGTAGCGTCGGAAGAGCTCCTCGTGCTCTTTGAGTCCCTCCTCGATCGAGACGAAGATCACCCCCAGGCGCTCGAGTTCCTCCTTGACGCTGTGGTAGACCACCTCGGAGTCGTACTGCGCCCCCACACCGGCCAGCACCTTCTGCTCCGCCTCGGGGATCCCCAGCCGCTCGTAGGTCTTCTTGATCTCCTCGGGGACCTCGTCCCAGCTTTTCGCCGGCCCTCCGGTCGGGGGCTTGACGTAGTAGTAGAACTCGTCGAGCTTTTCTTTAAGCTCGGAGAGGTCGGGGCCCCAGCTGGGCCAGGGGAGCTTATAAAAGATCTCCAGGGCCTTCAGGCGGAACTCGGTCATCCAGGCGGGCTCGCCCTTGGCCTCGGAGATCTTCTTCACCGTCTCCGGGGTAAGCCCTTTGAGGGCGAGCTCGGGCTCGACCTCGTCTTTAAAGTCCCAGCGGTAGTCGTCGGCGATGTGCTTGAGTTCCTCAGGCACCCGACACCTCCGCCCGCAACCAGTCGTAGCCGCGCTTTTCAAGCTCTTTCGCGAGCTCGGGGCCGCCCGAGCGCACGATGCGGCCGTCCATCATCACGTGCACCCGGTCGGGCTCGATGTAGTTGAGCAGCCTTTGGTAGTGGGTGATCAAGAGGGCGGCGAACTCGGGGCCGCGAAGGGCGTTGACCGCCCGAGCCACCGCCTTGAGCGCGTCGATGTCGAGGCCGGAGTCGGTCTCGTCGAGGATCGCGTAGCGGGGTTTTAACACGAGGAGCTGCAAGACTTCGTTTTTCTTCTTCTCGCCGCCGGAAAAGCCCTCGTTCAGGTAGCGGGAGAGCACCTCCTCGTCCCAGTCGAGGAGCTCGATCGCCTCTTTGAGCCGCTGGTAGAACTCGTGGATCGGCGGTTCCTCGCCGGTCCGCTCCTTGAGCGCCAGGCGCAGGAAGTTCGCCACCTGCACTCCGGGGATCTCGACCGGGTACTGGAAGGCGATGAAGAGTCCCCGCTTGGCCCGCTCCTCGGGGGGGAGGTCGGTGATGTCCTCGCCGTCCAGGAGGATGCGCCCCTTTTCCACCTGGTAGTTGGGATCGCCGGCGATGACCTTGCCCAAGGTGCTCTTGCCGGCCCCGTTGGGGCCCATGAGGGCGTGCACCTCGCCTAGGGGAAGGACCAGGTTCACGCCCTTCAGAATCATCTTTCCTTCGTGCGAAGCCCAGAGGTCTTGGATCTCGAGCCGGTTTGCCATTCCGCCCTCCTCAGGGCGGAGTCTAATCCCAAATTCCGCTAAAGTCTAGTGGTCCAGTCAGGATACTCGGGATAGGGCTTGCTCGAGGTCCCCAAGCAGCTCTTCCGTGGGCTCGAGGCCGAAGTGAATCCGCACCAGGCCCTTCGGGAAGCCGTAGGCCCGGGCCACCCGGGGCTGGGCGAAGAGCGGCAGCACCAACGACTCGTGGCCGCCCCAGGAGACCCCCACCTTGAAGTGCTTGAGGTGGTCGGCGAAGGCGCGGGCGGCGGCCTCGTCTTCCAGCTCCACCGAGACCAGGCTGGCGCCGTGCCTCAGGTACTTCTTCGCCAGGGGGTCGTCCTCGGCCCAGTAGACCCGGCGGACGGCCGGATGGCTTTTCAAGAACTCGGCCGCCCGGGCGGCGGTCTCGCGGTGGCGGGCGAGCCGTAGCTCCAGGGTGCGGAGCCCGCGGACCAGCAGCCAGGCCTCGAAGGGGGCGAGCTTGGCGCCGAGCAGCATGTAGGGCTCTTTCAGCGCTTCGATGAGCTCGGCCCGTCCCGCCGCCACCCCGGCGATCACGTCGGAGTGGCCGGAGAAGTACTTGCTGGCCGAGTGGAGCACCAGGTCGGCGCCGTGCTTTAGGGGTTTGGCGAGCACGCCGGCGGTGTAGGTGGCGTCGATCAGGACCAAAGCGCCCTCAGCGTGGGCGGCCTCGGCGATGGGCTCGAGGTCCAGGACCTCGTAGGTGTAGGAGGCCGGGGACTCGAGGTAAAGGAGCCGCGCCCCCGGGATCGCCCGGAGGATTCCCTCGGTGTCCCGGGTGTCGACGAAGGTGGTCTCGACCCCGAAGCGCTTGAGGACGCCGGTGAGCAGGTTGTGGGCGCCGGCGTAGACCGGCCGGTTGGTCACCACCCGGTCCCCGGGCTTCACGAAGGCAAAGAGCGCCGCCGCGATCGCGCCCATGCCGCTGGCGAAGGCTTTGGCCGCCTCCGCTTCCTCGAGCCGGGCGACCTCGGCTTCGAAGAGGGCGACGGTGGGGTTCTTCCCCCGGGTGTAGTAGGGAGCCCCTTCTTGGATCGCCCGCTCGAACTCGGCGACGGTGTCGAAGCCGAAGAGCGAGGTCTGGAAGATCGCCGGGGCGGCCTCGCCGAAGAGGGGTTCGTCGTAGGGGTTCATCGCCCTAAAGCTTACGCCGCTTTTGGGTAAGCTGACCCCGTGGTCACCTATCTCTACGTTGCGCTGGGGGGGTCGATCGGCGCGCTCTTGCGCTACCTGGTCGCCGGCTGGGTGCAGCAGGCCGCCGGCGGTCTCTTTCCCTGGGGGACACTGGCGGTCAACGTCGCGGGCAGCTTCTTTTTGGGCTTCCTCTACGAGGCGGCGCTTTCCGGGGTGGTCTCGCCGGAGTTTCGCGTCTTTCTGGCCGTTGGCCTCTTAGGGTCCTTTACCACCTTCTCGACGCTGAGCTACGAGACCCTCGCCTTCCTGCGCGAGGGCGCCGTCGGCTGGGCGCTTCTTTACGCCCTCGGGTCGTTGTTCCTCGGGGTTTTGGCGGCGCTCGTTGGCGTCTGGCTTGGGGGGAGGTAGCCGTGGGACTGAAAGGGGAAGCGAAGCTGCTCCGGATCTTCGTCGGCGAGGCCGACCGCTACAAGGGCCGCCCGCTTTACGAGGCGATCGTCCTGAAGGCCCGCGAGGCGGGGCTCGCCGGGGCCTCGGTCTTTCGGGGAATCATGGGGTTCGGCGGGCATTCCCGCATCCACACCGCCCGGGTGCTCCGGCTCTCCGAGGACCTGCCGGTGATGATCGAGATCGTCGACGTTCCGGAAAAGATCGAGGCCTTCTTGCCGCTGCTCGACGAGATGATCGGCGAGGGCCTGGTGACCCTGGAGCGGGTCGAGGTGGTCTGGTACCGGGGGGAGGGACCGCGATAAAATGCGTTTGTTATGAAAAAGTTTGCGGTCTGGGCAGGGTTGCTCCTGGCCCTGGCGCTCGCCGGGGTGGGGACGATCGCCGATGCGCTCTACGTCGCCTTCATGGCCAGGGTGCCGGCGGTGGCGCCGGAGGTCGCGACCTTGGACGAGGGCTACCGGGTTCAAGAGGCGTTGGTCGAGCGGCTCTCGGTTCCTCTGGGGCCGGTGGTGGGTTACAAGGTGGGGCTCACCAGCAAGCCGGTGCAGCAGAAGTTCGGCGTCGACCAGCCCATAAGGGGCCAGCTGCTGGAGCGGATGCTCTTGAGAAACGGGGCCGAGGTACCGGCTCGCTTTGGCGCCCGCCCCATCGCCGAGGCCGACCTCCTGGTGCGGGTCAAGGACGCCGGGATCAATCAGGCGACCTCGATCGAGGAGGTCTGGGACCACCTGGAGGCGGTGATCCCCTTCATCGAACTGCCCGACCTCCTGGTGCGCAAGGGCGACCCCCTTACCGCCCCGGTCATCGCCGCCATCAACGTGGGGGCGCGGCTCGGGGTGATGGGGGCGGAGATCCCTACCGGGCGTCTGGCGGCCGGCGACCTGGCGGCGATGCAGGTGCACGTCTTCGTGGACGGCGAGGAGGTCTTGAGCGCGCCCGGCAAGGCGATCCTGGGGCACCCCCTGAACGCGGTGCTCTGGCTCGTGGATCACTTAAGAGCCAGCGGCAAGGCCCTGAAGGCGGGCGACCTGGTCAGCCTGGGTAGCCTGGGCAAGCCTTTGCTTCCCCGGCCCGGGAGCGAGATGCGGGTGGTTTACCAGGGGCTCTTCGGCAACCAGGAGGTCCGGGTGCGCTTTAAGTGAGCGGGATTCGGGGTGCCGGGTTTCCCCGGCTCTACCAGCCGCGGGCGCCGAGCCGTTTCGACTGGACGCCGCTGCTCTCCGCCGCCCGGACGGAGGGGTGTCCCGAGGTCGAGCGCGCGGTGGCCGAGCTGGTGGCGCGGGGTGGTTTCGCCGACGCCCGCGAGGGGCTTTGGGTTCTGGCCGAGGCCTCGGAGGTGGTGGGGGTGGGGGCGCTCGTGCTCGAGCCCTGCCCTGACCTTTGGGGGGCGGGCCGGATCGGGCTTTTCTACCTGGTGCCCAAGTGGCGGGGAAAGGGGCACGCCGGGCGGCTCCTGCGGCGGATGCTGCGCCACGCCAAGGGCCGCTTTCGCCGGGTGACGGCGGTGGCCGAGGGGGCCTTCGCCGGTTTCCTGGAGCACCACGGCTTCGTCCCCTTTTCCCACCCCTGCGTTAGTCACTTTCGGCCGGTGGGGCGGTGGCGTTAATGAGCCAACGGGTTTCCCGGGCCAGGGTCTGGGCAAACCGAGAGCCGCTTTTGATTAGCTTTTTCCATTCGTCTTCGGTATAAACGAGGGCCTCGGCAGGGACTGGGAGTTTTTCCAGCGGCAGGTGCGCGGCGCGTTCGACAAAAGGATAATGGGATTCCCGAACGACCAGAACCAGGTCGAGGTCGCTTCCCACGCCATAGTCCCCTCGCGCATAGGATCCGAAATATCCGAGCGCAACCAGCTCGGGTAAATTTAAAGTTTTCACCCAAGCGTGCAGGGCTTTTTCCACCTCATCCGCGCTCGGCCATTTGAGCACGGACGAATTCAAGGATCGCGTGGGCATGGTTCAGCGCCTCCTCGCTTTGCAAAGGGCCGTAGTGTTCTGCCGGGATGCCTTCGGGAAAGGCATCGGGATAACGAGTGGGAACGTAGTATGCGTCTAAAAAACGGGCCCGTTCAATCAACTCTGAGGGGGGTTTTATTGGAAGCTTATCAAGAAGCTTGGCGACCGCATGACCCCAGGCCTCCTGGCCATAAAAGAGGTGCAGCGCTTTCGCGGCCTTTTCAGCGGCTTGCTGGGCGACAAAGCAGGCCCATTCGTGGTGTCCTTCGCGGCGCGCGAGCTCGGCGAGCGCAAAGTCCCTTTCCGCTTGCTCTAGCCCGTCTTGGGCGCGGTTCACCTTACCCTATACTTTACGCAAACGGTGCGCGTTTCGTTGATTGGCGGGAGCGGGTTTTTGGGCACCCATCTGGCCCGGGAGCTCTTGGCCCAGGGCCACGAGGTCCGGGTGCTCTCTCGGCGGGGGGAGGGGCCTTTGAGGGGCGTTCGCTACCTCCGGGGCGACGCCGCCCGCGGCGAGGGGTTAAGGGGTGCCGTCTGCGGCGTAGACGCGGTGGCCTACCTCGCCGGCATCATCCGCGAGCGGGGGCAGACCTTCGAGGCGGTGCACGTCCGCGGGGTGGAGAACATCGTCAGGGCGATGCATTCTTGCGGCGTTCGGAGGCTGCTTCACACCAGCGCCCTGGGGGCTCGGCCGGGCACCGGCGTCGCCTACCTCGAGACTAAGGCGAGGGGAGAGGAGCTCGTAAGGGAAAGAGGCCTGGATTGGACGATCTTCCGCCCCAGCCTGGTCTTCGGCGAGGGGAGCGAGTTCTTCGAAAAGGACCTGCCGCGGCTGGTCCGCCTGCCGCTTCCCTTCATTCCCCTGATCGGGGACGGCGCTTACCCCTTCCGCCCGGTCTGGGCCGGCGACGTGGCCCGGGCCTATCGGCAGAGCCTGGAAAAGCCGGAGACGGTCGGGCGGTCCTTCGAGCTGGTGGGGCCCAGGGAGTACCCCTTCCGCGAGCTGGTGCGCCTGGTGCGGGACGCACTCGGGGTGAAGAAGCCCCTCGTTCCGTTTCCGGTTTGGTTTTTCGAGCTTCTTTCCCGACTTCCCGGCGCGCCCCTGACCCGGGACCAGCTCCGGATGCTCTTGATGGGCAGCACCGCCGACCCGGGGCCGATGCGGCGGGTTTTCGAGCTCGAATGGCGGAGCCTTGAGGAGGAACTGCCGCGGATTTTAAAGAAGGCCTAGTGGAGCTCTTTGAGGTCAAGGCGGCGGTAAGCGTAGAGTTCCTCTAAAGTCCAGTCCACCGCATCCGAGCCGGCGAGGGCGACGAGCCTCGCGATGGGGCTTGATTTGCGCGCTTTGAATTTAGGATGGCGAAAGGGGCGTTTTTTGCGGTGACCGGCGCGCCCTCGGGCCATGGCCTAATGGTACATCCTGGGAAGTCTTGAAGAGAGCAGCGTGGCCAGCTCGTAGTTGATGGTGCCGAGCGCGAGCGCGCGGCCGGTGAGGCTGGTTTTAGGGTCGAGGTCGGGGGTGACCACCTCGAAGACCGCGTCCGGGGGCGGCGGGGCTTTGAGCAGCACGGTGGTCTGGTCCATGCTCACCCGGCCGACCACCGGGAGGTATTCCTGTCCCAGGCGAAGAAACCCTCGGTTCGAAAGCGCCCTTGGGAAGCCGTCGGCGTAGCCGAAGGGGAGGGTGGCGAGGATTTCCCCGCCCTCCGCCTTCCAGGTGAGGCCGTAGCCGACGCCGTGGCCGGGGGAGAGGGTCTTAAGAAGCGTCGCCCGCGCCTTCCAGGAAAGGATGGGCTTGAGCTTGCTTTTTAGGCTTTGGTCCGGCGGCAGGCCGTAGAGCGCGATGCCGGGCCGGACGAAGTCGAGGTCGCTGGCGACGCCGGCGAGGACGGCGGCGGAGTTGGCGGCGTGGAGAAGGTAGCGCTTCTTTAGCCCCCGGACGGCCTCGAGAAAGCGCTCCAGCTGCAAACGGGTGAAGGCCAGGTCCTCGTCGGCGACGGCGAAGTGGGTGAGGATGCCCTCGACGAAGAGCCCCATCGCCTCGACTTCGGCGAGGAAGCCCGGGAGCTCCTCGGGGCGGACCCCGACCCGGCCCATGCCGGTATCCACCTTGACGTGGACTTTGGCCCCGGGGCGGAGGGCGGCGAGGACCCGGGCGGCCTCGAGGCTCGCCAGGGTGGGGATGAGATCCGCCTTCAGGGCGTCCTCGGCCTCGAGGGGGTGGAGGCTCCCGAGGAGGTGGATCGGGGCCCCGATGCCGGCGTTTCTTAACTCGGCCCCCTCGCCGGCGGTGGCCACCGCCAGCCGGGCGGCGCCGAGCTCAAGGAGCTTCTTTGCCACCGGGACGGCGCCGTGGCCGTAGGCGTTCGCCTTGACCACCGCGATCACCCGGGTCTTTTTGGAAAGCCGGTTTTTCAAGATGCGGTAGTTCTCGCCCAGGCGGGCGAGGTCCACTTCGAGCCAGGTGGCGCGCACGAACCCAGTTTAAAAAGCCCGAAGGTTTCGAGATTTTGGGACACCTGTCCCCATCCCCGGGCGCTAGGCTTTACCTAGCCGCGCCCGGATGATCCATGAATCCCTCCCTCCTGGCCCCGCCCCTTTAGGGGCGGGTTGCCATTTATGATGACGGCGATGCCGATCTACACCCGAACCGGCGACGAGGGGCTGACCTCCCTGGTGGGGGGCGAGCGGGTGAAGAAGAGCACCCTCCGGGTCGAGGCCTACGGCACCGTAGACGAGGCCAACAGCGCCCTGGGCTTGGCCCGGAGCCACCTGCCCGCCGAGCTTTCCGACCTGGACGACCTTTTGGACCGGCTGCAGCGGGGGCTTTTTGAGCTCGGGAGCGACCTCGCCACCTTGAAGAACAGCCCCGCCGAGCGCTACCTCGAGCGCATCGACGCCGACGACGTGGCCGCGCTCGAGGCCGAGATCGACCGCCTCGAGGCCGAGCTTCCCCCCTTGAAGCTCTTCATCCTCCCCGGCGGCCACCCGGCCGCCGCCGCGCTTCACCTGGCCCGCACCGTCACCCGCCGGGCGGAGCGGCTGGCGGTGGCGCTGGCCGAGGTGGAGTGGGTCAACCCGGAGGCGATCCGCTATTTAAACCGCCTTTCCGACCTGCTCTTCGTGCTCGCCCGCGCCGTCAACCACCGGCTCGGGGTCGAGGAGCCGATCTGGCGGGCGCGGCGGGAAAAGCGCTAGTCCCCTTGCGCTACAGGGAAGCCTTCTTTTAAAATCGGTCCACCATGATCCTCACGTTCGTGCGCTAAACGCGGCTTTCGCTTTCGGCTTTTAGGCACGAGGCTTTGCTCGCTCGCAAAGGAGCACGAACGTGAGGCATTGGTTTTCGAGAATCGGCACCTATCTCCAAACCCATTACGCGCTGCAGCTGGAATACCGGCTCGAGCTCTTCTTCTGGGTTCTGACCCAGATCTGGCCGCTTTTTTGGATGGCGCTCTGGGCCAAGGGGGGCGAGCCGCGGCTCGGGTTTCCCCCCGAAGCTTTCCTCCGCTACTACTTCTTCGCCTGGCTCGCCGCCCAGTTCAACACCACCTGGTCGGCTTACCTGCTGGCCACGATGATCCTCCGGGGCGACCTCGCGCCCCTTCTGCTGAGGCCCTTTCCCGTATTGCTGGACCTTTTCACCGAGCACCTGGGCACGCTCTTTGCCCAGCTCCCCCTCACCCTGCTGGTGGCCGCGGCGGTGGCGGCGGTGGTGCCGGAGGTCCTTTCGGCGCCGCTTGCAGCGCTGCCTTGGTTTTTGTTCTTCGCGGCGATGGCCTTTACCTTTGAGTTTTTCCTCGGGGTGCTGGTGGGCTCGCTTTCCTTCTGGCTGGAAAAAAGCACCGGGCTGATGGAGCTTTGGCACGTCCTCCGGGTCTTTCTGGGCGGGGTGGCGGTGCCCCTTTTGGTGCTGCCCCGGGGGGTTTTTGAGGCGCTTTTTTGGACCCCCTTCCCCTACTTTGGCTACCTGCCGGGGGCGCTCTTTGCCGGCATGCCGGCGCCGCTAGGGAAGGGGGCCCTTTTGCTTTCGCTATGGACCCTCTTGGTGATGCTCCTGGCCCTTTGGGTCTTTCGGCGGGGGCTTCGGCGCTTTAGCGCCATGGGGGCGTAGATGCGCTACGTTCGCCTTTTGCTTCGCACCTTCTGGGTCCGTGCCCTGGCCCTTTTCGAGTACCGGCTGGATTTCTTGCTGGCGCTCTTGGTCGCATTCCTCGAGGCCGGCGGGCGGGTCTTCGCGCTCTACGGCGCCCTTTTCGCCGGGCTCGACCTCGGCGGCTACGGCGACGGCGAGGCCCTTTTCGTGCTCGCCTCGGCGACCCTGCTCTTCGGCTACCACCGGGGGGTGGTGATGCCCAACGTGGTGGCGCTCTCCGATCGGGTGCGGCTCGGCACCCTCGACTTCGTGCTTTTGAAGCCCCTGGACGCCCAGGTTCTCCTGATGTTCGAGCGCTTTGAGCTCTCGGGGCTCGCCGACCTGCTCGCCGGCGGGCTGATCGCGGCGGTGGCGGCGGCGCGGACGGGGCTCGGGACCTTGGAGCTTCTCCTTTACCTCGCGGGGATTTTTCTCGCTGCGCTTTTGTACCACCTCTTTGCCTTTGGCGTTTCGCTGGTCTCGTTCTGGTCGGTCTACGCGCAGAACGCGGTCGCCTTCCTGGCCGGGTTCTTGCAGGTGGGGAGCTTCCCCGCCCGGGCCTACGGGCCCGCGCTCAGGCTGCTCTTTACCTGGGTGCTGCCGCTCTACTGGCTCACCGAGCGGCCGGCGGAGCTGGCGCTCGGGCGGGTGGGGCCCGCGGGGCTTTTCGGGCTTTTTCTCTGGCTTTTGGCGGCACTCGCGCTTTCGCGGGGGCTTTTTAGCTATGCGCTCCGGGGCTATTCCTCGGCCTCGAGTTAGGGGGGAAGGATGCCGGCGGTCGTCGCGGAAAACCTGACCAAGGTCTTTGTGGTTTCGAAAAAGGCGCCCGGACTCAAGGGCACGCTTCGGCACCTTTTGGCCCGGGAGTATGTGCACGTGGAGGCGGTCCGCGGGGTGAGTTTTACGCTCCACCAAGGGGAGATCGTGGGGTTCTTGGGCCCGAACGGGGCGGGCAAGACGACCACCCTCAAAATGCTCGCGGGGCTCCTCTACCCCTCGGCGGGGCGGGCCGAGGTGCTTGGATTCGTGCCCCACGAACGCAAAAGGGCATTCCTGGAGCGGATCGCGCTGGTGATGGGGAACAAGACCCAGCTCGTCTGGGACCTGGCGGTCTGGGATTCGATCGTGCTGCAGGCGGCGGCCTTTGGCTTGCCGGACGCTCTCGCCCGCGAGCGGGCCACAAGGCTTGCCCGGATGCTAAAGATCGAGGCGCTTCTTTCCCGACCGGTGCGCAAGCTCTCGCTCGGCGAACGGATGAAGGCGGAGATCCTGGTGGGGCTCCTTCACTTTCCCCAGGTGCTCTTCCTCGACGAGCCCACGCTGGGGCTCGACGTGACCAGTCAGAAGGCGATCCGCGACTTCGTCCGCGCCTACCGCGACGAGACCGGGGCCAGCGTGCTCCTTACCAGCCACTACATGGCGGACATCGAGGCGCTCGCCGAGCGGGTGCTCGTGATCCACGAGGGGCGGCTCGTCTACGACGGCGGGCTCTCCGGGCTCGTGACCAAGGCCGCGCCGGAGAAGGCGCTTCTTCTCAAGTTCCGGGAGCCGGTGGCGAAGGAAAGGCTCGAGGGCCTTGGGAAGGTGGTCGCCTGGACGCCCTTGGAGGCGCGGCTGCTCGTTTTGAGGGAGCGGGTGCTCGAGGCGGTTTCCCGGGCGCTTGCCACCTTACCGGTGCGCGACCTGGCGGTGGAGGAGCCCGGCCTCGAGGAGGTCATCCGGCGGCTCTTCGCCGGGCTTCAAAACGGGGTAGAATCCCCAAGGCATGAAGCTTGACGCGGTCTCGGTCGCCGTCCTCCTACTCGCCTACCTCTTCGGCTCGATCCCCGGCGGGGTGATCGTCGCCCGCATCTACAAGGTGGACCTCCGGAAGGTGGGCTCGGGGAACATCGGGGCCACCAACGTCCAGCGGGTGCTGGGCTGGGGGCCGGCGATCGTGGTGGCGCTTTTCGACATCTTCAAGGGCGGGATCGCGGTCTGGATCGCCCGCACCCTCGGGGTCGAGGGCTGGCTTTTGGGCGGGGTGGCGGTGGCGGCGGTGCTGGGGCACAACTTCCCCGTCACCCTGCGCTTTTCCGGCGGCAAGGGGGTGGCGACCAGCCTGGGCACGCTGCTTTTTCTGGACCCCGAGCTCGCCCTTTACGCCGCCGTCATCGGGGCCTCGGTGATCCTGCTCACCCGCTACGTCTCCGCCGGCAGCCTCACCGGCGCGGTGGCGGCGGTGGTGCTGGCGGTGGCGCTGGGCCGCCCCACCTGGGAGATCCTCACCCTCGCCTTGATGGCGCTTTTGATCTTCTTCACCCACCGCGACAACATCCGGCGCCTCTGGCGCGGCGAGGAACGGCGGCTTGGCGAGCGGGTCAAGCCCGTCTCGACCTGAGCTCGGCGTCCGGGATCAAGAGGGTGAAGAAAAAGGCCAGCAGCACGAAGCCGGCGCCGTAGAGGTAGACCTTCTTGATGGCCACCACGATGGCCTGGTCGAGGGCCGCCTTCATTTCCTTTTTGAGCTCGGAAAGCCGCCTCTGGATCGCTGCCTTGGCTTTTTCCAGGACCTTTTCCCGCATCGCGTCCGGCACCGGCCGGCCCAGCATCCCTTTCCAGTCCGCGGGGATCAGGGGGTTTTCTTTTAAGGCCTGGACGGCCTCGGGGTCGCCGGCGAGGGCGCGCTCGAGGGTTTTCAGGAGCTCGGCCTCGCTTTGTTCAAAGCTCTTCGTGATCGCCGTGGGGTCGCGGAGCGAGAAGTTTCCCGCCTCGGCGCCCGGCGGCAGGTGGCGTTGGATGGCGCTTTGGAGGCTGGCGGCGAGCACCGCCCCCAGCAGCGCGGTGCCCAAGGTCGAGCCGATCTGCCGGAAGAACTGGGTGGCCGAGCTGGCGGTGCCCATGCGCTCGGGCTCGACCGAGTTCTGCACCGCCAGGGTGTAGAGCGGCATCGAGGGTCCGAGCCCGAGCCCCATGCTGGTCATGAGCAGGAGCACCAGCCAAAGCGGCGTGTCGAGGTCGAGCAGGTAGTGCATGGCCAGAAAGTTCAAAAGCAGCCAGAGGTTGCCGGCGACCATGTAGGGCTTGTAGCGGCCGGTTCTGCTCGCGAGCTGGCCCCCGGCGATGCTCCCCGCGATGGCGCCGAAGGTGAGCGGCACCAGGGTGAGGCCGGAGTGGGTGGCGCTGATCCCCTTGACCTCGATCAGGTAGAGCGGCAGGAAGAACATTGCCGAGAGGAAGGCGGGGCCGAAGAAGAAAAGCGCCGCCGCCGCCCAGCGAAAGACCGGGTTCTTGAGGAGGGAGAGGTCGAAAAGCGGCTCCGGCACCCGGGTCTCGACCCAGACGAAGAGCACCAGGCCCAGGGCGGCGGCGGCGAAGAGCAAAAGCTCCTGGGGCGAGGTCCAGCCCCAGGTGGTGCCGCCCAGGGAGAGCGCGAGCAGAAGCGGCACCGTCCAGGCGACCAGGAGGAGCGCCCCCAGGTAGTCGAAGCGGTGGCGCGAGCGGGGCGGCACCGAGGGCATGAAGCGCCAGATGAACCAAAGCGCCACCGCCCCCACCGGCATGTTGATGTAGAAGACCCAGCGCCAGGAGAGGTGGTCGGTGAGCAGGCCGCCGAGCCAGGGGCCGACGATGCTGGCCACCCCGAAGACGGCGCCGAAGGCGCCCTGGAAGCGCCCCCGCTCCCGCGGTGGGATCAAAAGCCCGATGATGGTCACCGCCACCGCGTAAAGCGCCCCGCCGCCCAGGCCCTGGAGGGCGCGAAAGCCCACCAGCGCCTCCATCGTGGGGGAGAGGCCGGAGAGCGCCGAGCCCAGGAGAAAGACGACGATGGCCCAGAAAAGAAGGGTGCGGCTGTTTACCAGGTCGGCCAGTCTTCCGAAGACGGGCACCGCCACGGTGGAGGCGAGCAGGTAGCTGGTCGCCACCCAGGCGTACTTGTCCACCCCGCCCAGGTCCTCGACGATCTTGGGCAGGGCGGTGGCGACGATGGTCTGGTCCAGGGCGGCGAGGAAGAGCCCCAGGAAGACCCCAAGAAGGGTGAGAATGGTGCGGCGGCGCTCGCTCATGGTTCTTCTTCCAGGCGGTCGAGCAGGGCGAAGAGGGTGGCCCGCTCCTCTTCGGAGAGGGCCTGTAAGAGCGCGCCGCTCGCGGCCTCGAGGCAGCGGCGGGCGGCCTCGAGCCGGGCCCTTCCCGCCTCGGTGAGGCGGAGGCGCTGGCGGCGGCGGTCCTCGGGGTCGGGCTCGCGCACCAGCCAGCCGGCGGCCTCGAGGTCGGCGAGCAGGTGGCTCACGCTGGGCGGGGGCAGGTGCAGCCGGTCGGCGATCTCGCCGGGCCGGAGGCCCCGCTCCACCTGGGCCAGCAGGAAGGCCCGCTTGGGGTCGAGCCCGGTCTCGGCCAGGCAGGGGCGGGCGTCTTCCACCAGGCGGCGCTGGACACGCCAGAGCTTTTGCAGGAATCCGTTCGGCGCCACGGGCCAAGAATAGTTCAAACTCTTAATATTTTCAAGCTGAAACCAAGTTCGGCGGCGGAAAAACTTGCGTGGTAGATTGCGGCTTATGCAGGCGCGGGATCTTTTGGACGTCGACGACCTGACCCCCGAGGAACTCAGGCAATTGCTCGCGGACGCTCACCGGATGAAGGCGAGTGGCTACCGGGGCCAGGAGCTCGCGGGTACGACCTGGGCATTGATCTTCGAGAAGCCCTCGCTGCGCACCCGGGCGACCCTCGACATCGCCGTCTACGAGCTCGGCGGCCACCCCCTCTACCTCGACCAGAAGGGGGTGGGCCTCGGCCAGCGCGAGCCGGTCCGGGACGTGGCCAAGAACCTGGAGCGCTGGGTGGGCGGGATCGCCGCCCGGGTCTATCGCCACCGGACCCTCGAGGAGCTCGCCGAGCACGCCGATGTTCCGGTGGTGAACGCGCTTTCCGACCGCGCCCACCCGCTCCAGGCCCTGGCCGACGCGATGACGCTGGAGGAGGCCTTCGGCGACCTCAAGGGCCTTCGGGTGGCCTGGGTGGGGGACGGCAACAACGTACTCGCCTCCCTGGCCAAGGTGCTGGCGCCCCTCGGCGCCGAGCTGGTGGCGGCGATCCCCGAGGGCTACGAGCCCGAGGAGGAGCTCCCCCTCGAGGTCGTCCGCGACCCCCGCCAGGCGGTCCAGGGGGCGGACGCGGTCTACACCGACGTCTGGACCTCGATGGGCCAGGAGGAGGAGGCCGAGCGCCGGCGGCGGGACTTCGCCGGCTTCACCGTGGACCTCGCGCTCTTCGAGGAAGCCAAACCCACGGCCGCCTTCCTCCACTGCCTGCCGGCCCACTACGGGGAAGAGGTCACCGAGGAGGTCGTCTACCATCCCCGAAGCCGGGTCTTCGACCAGGCGGAAAACCGGCTCCACGCCGCCAAGGCGGCGCTTCGCTTCCTGGTGGGGGCGCGGTGATCAAAGCCGCCATCGTCGGCGCCAGCGGCTACGGCGGGGCCGAGCTGATCCGGCTTTTGAAGGCCCACCCCGAGGTCGAGCTCAGCGGCCTTGCCAGCCGGGCCCACGCGAATAAGCCGGCGGGCGAGGTCTGGCCCCAGCTGGAGGGGGAGCTGCGCTTTTCCGACGTCGAGGACGCGGTGGCGGACGCCGAGGTGGTCTTCCTCGCGACCCCCAACGGGGTGGCGATGGAGCTCGCCCCGGGCCTCGTCGCTTCCGGCAAGCGGGTGATCGACCTCTCCGCCGACTTCCGCCTCGACCAAAAGACCTTCGAGGCCTGGTACCGGATGCCCCACCAGGCCCCGGAGCTTTTGAAGGAGGCCCGCTACGGCCTGGTCGAGCTCCACCGAAAGGAGCTAAAAGGTGCAAGACTCGTCGCCAACCCCGGCTGCTACGTCACCGCCGCGAGCCTCGCGCTTGCGCCCTTTTTCGCCGAGGGCTTGGTGGAAGAGGCGGTGGTGAACGCCGCCAGCGGCGTCTCCGGCGCCGGGCGGGAGGCGGCCGGCACCGCCTTCGCCGAGGTCAACGAGGACTACAAGGCCTATAAGCCCGCCGGCAGCCACCGCCACACCCCCGAGATCGAGCAGAACCTGGGCCGGGCCCGGGCCCAGGGCCGCTGGCTCGAGACCTGGGGCCCTGAGGAAGCGGCCAAGGTGACCTTCGTGCCCCACCTGGTGCCGATGACCCGGGGGATTTTGGTGACCGCCTACCTCCGGCCCCAAAAAGGGCTTTCCACCGAGGCGGCGCTTTCGCTTTTAAAGGAGTTCTATTCGGGCGAGCCCTTCGTCCGGGTTTCCCAGGCGCTTCCCCGGACCAAGGGGACCTACGCCGCCAACACCGTCTGGATCTCGGCCCGGGCCGATGGGCGCACCGGCTGGCTGGTGGTCTTTGCCGCCCTCGACAACCTGATCAAGGGGGCCTCGGGCCAGGCGGTGCAGAACCTGAACGCGGTCTACGGTTTGGACGAGACCTTGGGGCTCTCGCGGGAAGGGATTTGGCCCTAAACTTTAAGCATGCGCTTTCCGGAAGGCTTTAGCGGCGGCGCCACCCGCGCCGGCATCAAACCCTCGGGCAACCCCGACCTGGTGCTCATGCGCTTTGGCGTCCCGGTGGCCTGGGCCTATGTGGCCACCACCAACAAGGCGGCGGCCCCGTGCGTGCTCCGGGGCCGGCAGCTCTACGCCAGCGGCCGGGGGCTACGGGGCCTGGTGGCGAACGCCGGCAACGCCAACGCCGCCACCGGCAAGGCCGGGGTGGCGGCCGACCTGCGCATGGCCGAGCTCGCCGCCCTCCGACTTGGGGTCCGACCGGAAGAGGTGCTGACCGCCAGCACCGGGGTGATCGGGGTGCCGCTCCCGGTCGAGAAGATCGAAGCGGCCTTACCCCAGATCGTGCTCGGACCGCTCGCCGACCCGGTGGCCGAGGCGCTGATGACCACCGACACCCGTCCCAAGATGGCCGAGGTCACCCTGCCGGGCGGGGCCCGGGTGGCCGGGGTGGCCAAGGGGAGCGGCATGATCCACCCCCAGATGGCGACGATGTTCGGCTTCCTCTTCACCGACGCCGAGGTGGACCCGGAGGATCTCCGTGCCACCTGGCCGGAGGTGGCAGGTAGCACCTTCAACCAGGTGACGGTGGACGGCGACACCTCCACCAACGACATGGCCGCGATCTTCGCAAGCGGCGTGAAAGGCAAGGTGGAGCGCGGGGCCTTTTGGGAAGCGGTGGAGGCGGTGGCCCGGGAGCTGGCCCGGCAGATCGCCGCCGACGGTGAGGGGGCGACCAAGCTGATCACCGTGAAGGTGTCCGGGGCGGCGAGCGAGGAGGACGCCCGCAAGGCCGCCCGGGCGGTCGCCGGCAGCATCCTCTGGAAGGCGGCGGTCTACGGCAACGACCCCAACTGGGGCCGGGTGCTGGCGGCGCTCGGCTACTCCGGCGCCGAGCTCGACCCCGAGCGGGTGCGCATCGAGCTCGAGGACATCCCTCTCTACGACGGCGGCGCCCTGCCCTTTGACCGGGCGGAGGCGGTGCGGGCGATGCAGCGATCCGAGGTGCGGGTCTTCGCCAACCTCCGCCTGGGCCCCTTCGAGGCCGAGGCCTGGGGCTCGGACCTGACCGAGGAGTACGTTCGCTTCAACGCCGAGTACACGACCTGAAGAAAGGCCATATTCATGGCAGATGTCCTGGACCCCGTGGTATCCTTAGGGGCGTAAGAAAGGAGAGTGGTAGCTATGAAGAAGGTACTGACGATCCTTTTCGCGAGCGCTTTGTTGGCCTTCGCCAGCTTCGGGATGGCCAACAAGTACGGTTTTTACTTTGGTTATGGCTACGACGGTATGCTCGGCGGGCAATACTATCTAGACGACGACCTCCGGCTGAGCCTCGGTATCACCCCGTTCGTGGGTCTGGCCATCGGCGGCAGCATCGACTACATCCTGGGCCGCGTCAGCCTCAGCGACGACCCCGAGCAGCAGCTCGAGGCCTACTACGGCGTCGGCCTCGGGGCCGGGATGATCACCGTGCTCAACACCGGGGTCTTCTTCCTCCAGGGTCACGGCATGGGCGGCGTGGAGTACGGCCTGCCCGACACGGACCTGGCGGTGTTCGGCGAGCTGGGGCTGGGCCCGATGCTGGTCCTGGCGAGTGGAGGCACCGGCGTGGACTTCGGCTACGACTTCAAGGTCGGCCTCCTGTTCAAGTAGGCTTCTAGCTCGAAGGGAAGGCGCGGGCTCGCCCCGCGCCTTTTTGTTTAAGATGGCGGTGGTTGATCGGCCGTGAACAGGAACGCCCCGCTACTTTTTAGCTTGCTCCTCGTCCTGGCCGCCTGCGGCGGCAGGCCGGACGAGACCCCGCCGCTGGTGGGGGTGGTGCGCCCGAGCGGCGGGGCGGTGGCCAAGGGGCAGGAGGCGGTGGTCGAGGGCTACGCCTTCGACGACACCGCGGTGGCGAGCGTCAAGGCCGGCGGCACCGAGGTCCTGCCCGAGAGCGAGCGGGGGAAGAAGCTGGTGCGCTTTCGCTTCAAGGTGCAGGCGCCGCGCTCGGGGGAGGTGCGGATCAAGCTACGCGCCGAGGACGCCGGCGGGCTCTCCCGGGAGCGGGAGCTCAGGCTGGTGCTCGATCAAAGCCCCCCCAAGGTGCGCCTGGAGCGGGTGGAGCGGGTGGACGGCCGGCTGCGTATCGTCGGGGTGGCCAGCGACGACGTCGAGGTCGACCGGGTGGTGGTGCACTACGGCAAGGTCTACAGCCGGCTCAACCTGCCCAAGGGCAAGGAGGTGCGCTTCTACGTCGAGGTTCCCGCCGAACGGGCGACGATCATCGCGGTGGACGCGGTCGGCCAGCGCACCGAGGCGACCGCCAGGCCTTGACCGAAGGGCCGATCCCCGCTAGATTAGAGGGTGCTGGGCGGGCGACTAGCTCAGCTGGTTAGAGCGCACGCCTGATAAGCGTGAGGTCGGTGGTTCAAGTCCACCGTCGCCCACCAAAAAAGCCCCGGCCAACGGCCGGGGGCTTTCTTTTATGCTTGCTGGCGCTGTAGCTGGTAGAAGACCCGGGGGCCTTTGCGGGCCAGGTCCACCGCCCGGTAGCCCCGGGCGAAGGCCTTCTTAAAGGCCTCCCGGGTGTGGAGGCGCCAGGCCTTGGCCAGCTCGAGGTCGTGCTTTTTCACCGCCTCGATGTCAAAGGGAACCTCGAGGTAGACCTTTTTCGCCTCGGGCTCGAAGAGCGCCTCCGGCCGCAGGTCGAGCCCCTCGCCGCGGGTGGCGTTCAGGGGCTCGCCCTCGGGCTCGGGTGGTGGCGGGACGACGCCGCGGGCGCGCTCTTTGACCCTGGGGTCCTCGAGTTCCCACTTGACGTAGAGCCGGTCCGCCGGCAGCCCGGCGTAGAGCCCGCTGCGCACGCCGTAGAAGTCCTCGTAGTAGGTGTCGGCGTAGGCCCCGAGCTTGCCCAGGTTGAGCCGGGCGTTCTTGGTGAGCAGGGGGTCGAAGGTCCAGGTAACCAGGGGAAAGCCCTTTTGTAAGGACCAGTCGCGCTGGAACCACTTGAGCGCGGGGGCGATCCCGCTGCCCTGGAACTCGGGCCGGACCGCCAGCATGTGGGAGTGGAGCCAGCGGCGGTCCCCCTCGCAGGCGGCCAGCCCGTAGACGAAGCCGGCCGGTCGGCCGTCCACGTAGGCCAGGGCCACCAGCCCGCCGGTGTGTCCGGCGACGATCATCGAAGAGTGGGGCACCACCTCGCGGTCGGAGAAGCCCCAGGCGGCGACCTGAAGTTCTTCGGTGGCGAGCGCGTCTTCGAGGGTTTTGGCCTCGCGGATCGTGAACTGCATGGTTTTAGCCTACCGCGGGATAATGGGGAGGTGGAGCTGGGACGCTGGTTGATCGCGGTCGGTCTTCTGCTGGTCCTGATGGGGCTTTTACTGCTCTTTCTGCCCCGGGCCTTCGCCTGGTTCGGCCACCTGCCCGGGGACATCCGCATCGAGCGGGACGGGGTCTTCATCTTCATCCCCATCACCTCGATGCTGGTGGTCTCGGTGCTCTTCAGCCTTTTCTTGAACCTGGTCGGCTACCTGCTTGCCCTTTTGGCGGGGGGCCGCTAAGGTGGATAGGCCATGGTGAGGGTTTACTCGATTCCCGGGTGCGGACCCTGCGAGATCGTCAAGATGATGCTCAAGATGAAGGGCGTCCCCTACGAAGTGGTCGACCTTTCCAAGGACGAGGAGGCGCGGAAGATCGCCACCGAGCTGGTGGGGTCGCCCACCGCCGGCGTGGTGATCGAGGAGGAGAACGGCCACCGCGAGGCGATCCGGGCGGTGAGCCCGGCGACCTTCGAGCGCTGGTACCGGGGCTACCGCGAGCGGCAGGCGGCCGGGGTCTCGTAGGCGGGGGCCCATGGACCGGACCAGGGAGCGTCTTTTGGGGGCGCTCCTTTTGGTTTTGCTCACCGTCGTCTGGGGCTCGTCGTTCGCGGTCATCCGCGGGGCGGTGGCGGGCTTTCCCCCGAGCCTCTTGGTCCTGCTCCGCTTTCTGGTGGCGGCGGCGATCTTCCTGCCCTGGCTCCGGGGCGGGCGGGGGCTGGCGCTGGCGGGCCTCGAGCTCGGGTTTTGGCTGGTGGTCGGCTACGGCACCCAGGCGGTCGGCCTGCTCTACACCACCGCCGGAAGGAGCGCCTTCATCACCGCGCTCAGCGTGGTGCTGGTGCCGCTCTTCGCCGGGCTTTTGGGCCGGCCGGTGCCGCGGCGGGTCTGGGTAGGGGCGGGGCTCGCCCTTTTGGGGGTGGGGCTACTTACCTTCGAGGGCGGGCCGCCCAACGTCGGGGACCTCTGGACGCTCTTCACCGCCCTCAGCTACGCGATCTTCATCCTGCGCCTGGAGGACTACGCCCGCACCCTGGGGGCCGGCCGGCTGACGCTGGCACAGGTCTTCGGCGTGCTTCTTTGGGCCTTTCTCTGGGTCGGCCTGGAGCGGCCGGCGGCGGCCGCCATCCCCTGGCCGGCGGTGCTCTACCTCGGGGTGGTGGCCACCGCGCTCGCCACCTGGCTGATCTCGGCGGGGCAAAGCCGGGTGACGGCCGCCGAAGCGGCGGTCATCTATGCGCTGGAGCCGGTTTGGGCGGCGCTTTTCGCCTACCTTCTTTTGGGCGAGGCGCTCGGGGCTCAGGGCATCCTGGGGGCGGCGCTGGTGCTTTTCGCCATCCTCTACAGCCAGCTCGGCCCCGGGGACTAGACTGAGTTCGTGCGGCTGGTCTTGGTGCCGACCCCGATCGGGAACCTGGAGGACGTCACCCTGCGCGCTCTTAGAGCGCTCAAGGAGGCGGACGCCATCGCCGCCGAGGACACCCGCCGCACCCGCACCCTGCTCGACCATTACGGCATCGAGACCCCGCTCGTCCGGCTCGACCAGCACACCCTGGACCGGGCGGAGGCGATCTTCGAAAAGTACCCCCACCTGGCCTACGTCACCGACGCCGGCACCCCGGGGATCAGCGACCCCGGCAGCGAGCTTGCCGCCTGGGTCCTGGCCCGGGGCGGCGAGGTCACTGCCCTCCCCGGGCCCACCGCCTTCGTGCCGGCGCTGGTGGCCTCGGGGCTTCCCACCGCCCGGTTTGCCTTCGAGGGCTTCTTGCCCAAAAAGGGCCGGGAGCGAAGGGAACGCCTGGAGCGGATTGCCCGCGAGGACCGCACCGTGGTCCTCTACGAGTCCCCCCACCGGCTCAAAAAGACGCTCAAAGAGCTCGCCGAGGTCCTGGGCGAAGACCGGAAAGTGGCGGTGGCCCGCGAGCTCACCAAGCGCCACGAGGAGGTCTTCCGGGGGACCTTGGGGGAGGCGGCGGAACGCTTTCAAAACCCCCGCGGCGAGTTCGTGATCGTGCTGGCGCCGGCGCCGCCCAAGCCCCTGGACGAGGAGGCGCTCCTCAGGCGTTTTCGCGACGAGATGGGGCTTTCCGGCCGGGAGCTCTTCGGCGCTTTACTCGCCGCCGGCCTGCCCAAGAACCGCGCCTACGCCTTGGCCCTAAAATAGGGGGCATGAAACGGATCGGGGTCTTCACCAGCGGCGGCGACGCCCCGGGGATGAACGCGGCCATCCGGGCGGTGGTGCGCACCGCCGCCGGGATGGGGGTCGAGGTCATCGGCATCCGCCGCGGCTACGCCGGCATGATCGAGGGCGAGTTCCAGCCGCTGGGACCCCGGGACGTGGCCAACATCATCCAGCGCGGCGGCACCATCCTGCTCACCGCCCGCTCCAAGGCCTTCATGACCGAGGAGGGGCGGGCCAAGGCGGCCGAGAAGCTCCGGGAGGCGGGCATCGAGGGGCTCGTCGCCATCGGCGGCGACGGCACCTTCCGCGGGGCCCTGAAGCTGATCGAGGAGCACCGCTTCCCGGTGGTGGGGGTGCCGGGGACGATCGACAACGACCTCTACGGCACCGACTACACCATCGGCTTCGACACCGCGGTCAACACCGCCCTGGACGCGATCGACCGCATCCGCGACACCGCCGCCAGCCACGAGCGGGTCTTCTTCATCGAGGTAATGGGACGCTACGCCGGCTTCATCGCCCTGGAGGTGGGCATCGCCGGCGGCGCCGAGATCATCGCCCTGCCCGAGGTGCCGACCAGCCCTCAGGAGATCGCCGAGACCATCACCGAGTCCTTCAAGAAGGGCAAGCGCTCCTCGATCATCGTGGTCGCCGAGGGCGCCTACCCCGGCGGGGCGGAGGCGCTTTTCCGGGCGGTGCACGACCTCACCGGCTTCGACGCCCGGGTCACCGTGCTCGGCCACATCCAGCGGGGCGGTAGCCCCACCGCCAAGGACCGGGTGCTCGCCAGCCGCCTGGGAGCTGCCGCCACCCGTACCCTGGTCGAGGGCACCAGCGGGGTGATGATCGGCGAGGTCGAGGGGGAGGTGACGCTGACCCCCTTGAGCGAGGCGGTGAGCAAGAAGAAGCCGGTCCGGCTCGAGCTGGTGGACCTGGCCAAGGAGCTGGCCGGTTAGCGGTGCTGGGCCTCGAGCAGGAAGCTCCGCAGGTAGGGAACCGCCTGGACCTTGTCGAAGAGCGTCAGCGCGAAGGGACTCTTGACCACCGCCTCCTGGATCGCCAGCGGGAGCTTGGGCGAGGGGTAGCGATAGGCGCCGGTGGCGTAGGAGTACTCCGAGGGCAGCCCGACCCAGAGCGAGAGCGCGATCAAGAGCCCCCAGGCCAGCCCGGCCAGGCCGCCGAGCAGGCCGTCCCAGAACCCGCTTAGGTAGATGTACCAGCGGCCCGCCAGCTGAGCCGCCAGCAACCCGGCCAGGAAGCCGACCAGCGGCCAGTAGACCGGCGCCAGCTGGAACTTGAAGACGACCAGCACAAAAAGCCCCAGCGCCAGCGGAAAGACCAGGAAAAAGCTCACCCCTTTGCGGATTCCCACCGCGGTGGCGGCGGCGACGGAAAAGATCGCCAGCACGTCGAGCCAGGTGAGCACGTCCTGAGTATACGGCCTGGTCGGTGACGCTTTGGTGACGGCGGCGGGGGCAGAAAGGAGGCATGAAGCGCTTACGGTACGGAGGGATTCTGGCCTTGCTGGGGTTTTTGGTCGCCTGTGGCGGGGGTCCGGCGGCGCCCCCGCAGATCGTTGCCGCCTACCCGGCGGACGGGGCCAGGGGGGTACGGAAGAACGAGGCGATCGTGGTGACCTTCGATCGGTCCATGGACCGCTCCGCCACCGAGGCCGCGTTTAGCCTCTGGGACCCGGACGGGAAGCCGCTTTCGGTGCAGTTTGCCTGGGAGGACGGCGATCGCCGGATGCGGGTGACCCCCAGCCAGCCCTGGCGGTACAGCGACACCGATCAGCCGGTGTACTACCGCTACCGGCTTTCCACCGGGGCCAAGAGCGCCGGCGGGGCGCCGCTGGCCCAGGCCTTCGAGGCCCGCTTCGCCACCCTGCGGAAGCTGGAGTGGAAAAAGACCTCCTCGCCGGTGCTGGACGGGGCGGTGAGCGACCTCGGCTACGTGAACAACGACCCCAGCGGAGCCACCGCCTACATCCTCGCCTATGTTGGCGACTTTGCCTCAAACCGGGCGCTCCGCGCCTTCTTCGTCTTCGAGCTCGGCGATTTCCCACCCGAGGCGGTGGAGCTGGACCAGGCGCGGCTTCGGGTCTGGCTGAAGGCAAAGTACGGGAGCCCCGAGGCCGACCTCGGCTCCCTCTCGCTTGCCCGGGTGGACCTGGGCGCCGGGCTCGACAAGGACGACTACCAGGCTCCCGCCCTGGGGAATCCGCTCGAGATTTCCCCCGGCTGGGTGGTCGGGGCCTGGCGCGAGCTCGACGTCAGCCCGCTCTTTGCCGCCGCCTGGGGCGAGGACGCGGACCGGCTCGACCTCCGCTTTGCCTTCGAGGTGGCAAGCGACTGGGACAGCGCCGCCGACCGGCTCGACCTGGCCACCGGCGAGTACGCGACCTACGCCCCCGAGCTGGTGGTCCGCTACTACGCCCCCTAGCCGCGGATCCGCCAGCCCCGGGCCTCGATCGCCTCCAGCACCGCCCGCACGAACGCCTCCACCTCGGCGTCTTTTAGGGTGCGGTCGGGGGCCCGGAAGACCAGGCGGTAGGCCAGGCTCTTTTCGCCCTCGGCGAGCGGCGGGCCTTCGTAGACGTCGAAGAGGACGAGGTCCTCGAGGTAGCCCCCGGCGGCGGAGCGGATCACCCCGGCCACCTCGGCGTGGGGGGTGTCTTGGGGCACCACCACCGCCAGGTCGCGGGTGGCGGCGGGGAACCGGGGGAGGTCTTTAAACGCGCGCGCCCCCCGCTTTAGGGGCAGCCGGAGCTCGAAGAGGGCCGGGGCCTTGAGCTCCAGCGCCTCGGCCAGCTCGGGGTGGAGCTCGCCGATCCAGCCGACCTCCTCGCCCTCCCAGAGCACGCGGCCGGAGATGCCGGGGTGGAGGTGCGGGTACTCGGCCGCCTCTACCTCGACCCGGGCGCCGAGCCGGCGCGCGAGGGCCTCTAAGAGGCCCTTCAGGGCGTAGTAGCCCTCGCCAACGCCTTCCTGCCAGGTGGGGGCGAGGTAGGGGCCGGCCAGGAGGGCGGCGAGGTGGGTCTCCTCTTCGTCTAAGAAGACGCGCCCGAGTTCGAAGAGCAGCGCGTGCGGCCGCTCGCGGTTGGTGAGGAGGTTTTTCAAAAGCCCCGGGTAGAGCGCGGTGCGGAGCGCCCCCTGCTCGCTGCTGATGGGGTTGGCGAGGAGGAGCCGGGGTTTCGGGGCGCGGTAGAGGCGGAGCTCGTCCTCGCCCAGCCAGGCGTAGTTGATCACCTCCTGGAAGCCAAGGCCCGAAAGCGCCCGTTTGAGCGCGTTCTCCGCGCGCCAGTCCCGGTCGGCGTCTTCGTTGTCGGGGGCGGGGAAGAACTCGGGGAGGGTCTCGGGGATCTTGTCGTAGCCGAGGATCCGGGCCACCTCCTCGACCAGGTCCTCTTCGATGTTGAGGTCCACCCGCCAGGTCGGGGGGTAGGCGCGGTAGGGCTCGGCCTCGCCCTTGAGGATCACCCCGAGCCGGGTGAGGGCGCCCTTCTGATCGTCCTCGGGGAAGTCGGTGCCGAGGAGGCGGTTGGTGTAGCTGGGGCGGAAGGGGACCTCTTTTCGGGGCTTTTCGCCGCCCAAGTCCACCCAGTTTGCGCTCACCTCGGCGCCGGCCCAGTCGGCGACGAGCTCTAAAAAACGCCTTGCCGCAAGCGGCGGCAGGTTCGGGTCCACCCCGCGCTCGAAGCGGTAGCTGGCCTCGGTCTTGAGGCCGAGGCGGCGGGCGGTCTTTCGGATCGAGACCGGGTCGAAGTGGGCGGCCTCGAGGATCACCTCGGTGGTTTCGGGCCCGACCTCGCTGTTTTCCCCGCCCATTACCCCGGCGATGGCGACGGGGAGGGTTTCCTCGCCCTTCTTGGCGGTGATCAGGAGGTCTTCCGGGGTGAGGGTGCGGGAGACGCCGTCCAAGGTGACGATTTCTTCGCCGGGGCGGGCCCGGCGGACGACGATGCCCTCAAAGAGGGCCTTTTTGTCGAAGGCGTGGAGCGGGTTCCCAAGCTCCAAGAGGGCGTAGTTGGTGGCGTCGACGACGTTGTTGATCGGCCGCATGCCGGCGGCGAGAAGCCGCCTTTGGGCAAAAAGGGGCGAGGGGCCCACCCGGACCCCCCGGGCGTAGGCGGCGAGGTAGCGGTCCGCCCCCTTTTCGTCCCAGACCTCGACCACCTCGAGGGGGAAGGGGAGGTCCTTTAAGGGGGGCTTCGGGTCCGGGGTCTTGAGCTCAAGGGCGAGCGCCGCCGCCAGGTCGCGGGCGACCCCGAGGATGGAAAGCGCGTCGGCGCGGTTCGGGGTGATCTCGAGCTCGAAGACGAGCTCCTCCGGCCAGGCCTCACGGAGCGGGGTGCCGGGGGGCAGGCTGTCTTCGGGAAGCTCGAGGAGTCCGCCGGCGTACTCGCCGACCCCGAGCTCGGCCGGGGAGAGGGCCATGCCCTCGGAGCGCACCCCCTGGATCTCGCGGACACCGACCTCGAGGCCGCCCGGAAGCCGGGTGCCGGGCTCGGCCCAGGCCACCCCGACGCCGGCTTTGGCGTTTTCCGCCCCGCTCACCACGACCACCTCGCGGCCGGCGTCGAGGACGAGTTTTTTGAGGGCGGTGCCGGGGAGGGGCTCGGCCGATTTCACTACCGCAAAGCGCACCCCGGCGGGCGGGGCGGGGATGCGCTCGACCTCCTCCACCGGCAGGCCGAGGCGGGCGAGGACGGCCTCGAGTTCCTCCGGGCTTGGGGCTTCGGGCAAGAGCTCTTTGAGCCAGCTATAGGGCACGCGCATCGTTAGACCTCCTCCCGAAACTGCTCCAGAAAGCGGAGCCGGTTTTGGAAGAAGTAGCGGATGTCCGGGATCTGGTAGCGGAGCATGGCGATGCGCTCGACGCCGAGGCCGAAGGCGAACCCGGTCTTGCCCTCATAGAGCCGGGGCAGGCCCTTTTCCTCGCGGAGGTCGTCGACCGCCCGGAAGACCGCCGGGTGGACCATGCCGGCGCCGCCCAGCTCGAGCCACTGGCCCTCCCCGGTCTTCGGGTTTTGCCACCAGACCTCGAACTCCACCCCGGGCTCGACGAAGGGGAAGTAGCTGGGGCGGAAGTTGACGCGGGCGCTGGGGCCATAGAGCGCCCGGGCCATGGAGAGGAGGGCGCCCTTCAGGTCGGCCATGGTGATCGCGTCGCCCACCACCAGGCCCTCGAGCTGGTGGAACATCGCCTCGTGGGTGGCGTCGGTGGCCTCGTGGCGGTAGACCTTGCCCGGGGCGACGATCTTGAAGGGCGGGGTGTGGCTGGCCATGTAGCGGACCTGGATCGGGCTGGTGTGGGTGCGGAGGAGAAGCGGGCGGTCAAACTGCGCCTCGAAGCCGGGAGCGGGTTTGAGCCAGAAGGTGTCGTGCATGTCGCGGGCCGGGTGGTAGGGGGGAATGTTCAGGGCGTCGAAGTTGTAAAACTCCTCCTCCACCTCTGGCCCCAGCACCGCCCGGTAGCCCATGCGCTCGAAGACGCCGACCAGCTCGCCCATCACCTGGGTGAGGACGTGGCGGTTGCCGGCGGGGAAGCCGAGCCCGGGCAGGGTGACGTCCACCGCCTCGGCCCGGAGCCGTTCCTCGATGGCGGCATGCTTTAGCTCCTCGGCCCGCTCCTTGATGGCAGCTTCCAGGGCGCGCTTGGCTTCGTTCAGCTTCCTGCCCTCTTCCCGGCGTTTTTCCGGCGGGAGGTCCTTGAGGGCCTTGAGTTTTTGGGTGAGCTCGCCCTTCTTGCCCAGAAGCCGTACCCGGAGGGCCTCCAGCGCCTCCAGGGTGGGGGCGGCCCGTACCTCGATCAGCCAGTCCTCGAGCATGGCGTCCTCCAAAGCGCGGGGGCGGCCGAAGCCGCCCCGCGGGAAGCCTGGGCTTCCCGCGCCCCTAGCCGAAAAAGAGGCCCCGCATCCTGGGCCGAACTATACGCTTCGCCCTTTCTCACGCGCAAGCGGTAGGCTAGACCCAAAGGGGGTGCAAGGTGAGGTGGTGGCTGGCGGTTTGGATCGCGGTTTTGTCGGTGGCGTTTGCGCTCAAGCCCGAGGCCGCCTCGCTCCTGAAGCGGGCCGAGGCGGTGCGGACGGAGGCCCGGGCGGCCTACCCCCGGGCCTACCCCGACCTTCCCCTCTGGCGGGAGGTCCTGCGCCTGGGGGAGGAGGCGGCCCGGATCGACCCTGAGGCGCCCGAGGTCTGGAAGTTCTTGGCCCAGGTCTACACCGAGACCGGCTGGTGGATCCGGGCGGCCGAGGCCTGGGAGCGCTACCTCGCCCTGGGCGGGGCCAAGACCCCGGCCGAGCTCTCCGAGGTCTACAAGAACCTCGGCTACTTGGCCTACGAGCGCGGCGACCTGGAGGAGGCGATCGCCTGGTATCAGCGGGCCCTCGAGGCCCACCCCAAGGACGCCGAGGCGGCCGCCTGGCTGGGGCGGATCTACCTCGAGCTCGGTGACCCGCTGGCGGCGCTCCCCTACTGGAAGCTGGCCTTCGAGC
>Ga0256835_1000458_pt1 | contig 30685 bp, 25 predicted proteins | sample PIR30metaG_FD_185972 | JGI IMG/M metagenome (GOLD analysis project Ga0256835, IMG submission 185972) | Hydrothermal vent microbial communities from East Pacific Rise, Pacific Ocean - PIR-30 | ecosystem: Environmental > Aquatic > Marine > Hydrothermal vents | place: Pacific Ocean: East Pacific...
TCTTGGGCAAAAAACTTTATACCCATCAGACAGGACCCGAAGGTGTGGAAGTTAAAAAAATCTTAATAGAGGAAGCTGCAAATATTGAAAAAGAGTTTTATGTTGGGATAGTTCTTGATAGAGCAGCTGAAAAATATATCTTTATGGTTTCTCCTTTTGGTGGAATGGAAATTGAGGAAGTCGCTAAAGAGCATCCGGATGCACTCTTTAAAGTATATGTGGATTATCTGGAACTTTTTCCTTTTCAGGCAAGACAGCTTGCCTTTAACCTCGGCTTGAGCGGAGATGCATTTAAGCAGGCTGTAAAGCTCTTTCTCAATCTTTTTAAGCTTCATGTTGAGCTTGATGCATCCTTAACAGAGATAAATCCTTTAATCCTGACAAAAGAAGGGAATATTATAGCCCTGGATGCTAAGATTAATTTTGATGATAATGCACTTTACAGACACAAAGATGTTGCCGAACTTAAGGATGATTCGGAAGAGGATAAACTTGAAGTTGAAGCCCATAAGTATAACTTAAATTATGTGAAACTTGACGGTAGTGTTGGGTGTATGGTAAACGGAGCGGGCCTTGCAATGGCTACAATGGATATTATCAAATATTATGGTGGAATGCCTGCAAACTTTCTTGATGTTGGAGGAGGTGCTTCTGTTGAGACAGTGAGAAATGCATTTAAAATTCTTCTTGCTGATAAGAATGTGAAGGTTGTTTTAATAAATATTTTCGGTGGAATTGTCAGATGTGATAGGATAGCTGAAGGTGTTGTAAAAGCTGCATCAGAGGTTGGAGTTGACAGGCCTGTGGTTATCAGGCTTGTTGGAACAAACCAGGAAGAGGGCAGAGAAATTCTTAAAAATGCACCTTTTAAATTTTATACTTTTGAAACAATGAGCGAAGCTGCCGAAAAGGCGGTTGAGCTTTCAAAAGGAGGAAACTGATGAGCATTTTACTTGATAAAGGTACAAGGGTTGTGGTTCAAGGATTTACCGGTAAAGAGGGAAGCTTTCATGCGGAGCAGATGATAGAGTATGGCACAAAGGTTGTTGCAGGTGTGACCCCTGGAAAAGGTGGCCAGATTCATCTTGGAAAACCTGTTTACAATACTGTTCATGAAGCAGTGGAAAAAGAAGGCGCAAATGCTTCAATTATTTTCGTTCCGGCTCCTTTTGCTGCTGATGCTGTAATAGAAGCTGCTGATGCCGGAGTGAAGCTCATTGTTTGTATAACCGAGGGTATCCCAACTAATGATATGATAAAAGCAAAAAGATATGTTGTTAGCAGGGGAGCTGTTATGATAGGCCCCAATTGTCCCGGTTTGATATCTCCGGGTAAAGCCAAAATGGGAATAATGCCTGCCCGAATTTTTAAAGAGGGAAGTATAGGAGTTATCTCAAGATCAGGAACTCTTACCTATGAAGCTGTCAACCAGCTTACCGAATTAGGTTTAGGGCAGAGTACAGCAGTTGGAATCGGAGGGGACCCCATAATTGGTTCTACTTTTGTGGATATTCTTAAAATGTTTAATGAAGATGAGGAAACAGAAGCTGTTGTTATGATAGGTGAAATTGGAGGAACAGCTGAGGAAACTGCAGCAGAATACATTAAAAATCATTTTAAGAAACCCGTTGTCTCATTTATTGCCGGAAGGACCGCACCTCCGGGGAAGAGAATGGGGCATGCAGGAGCTATAATAATGGGAGGAAAAGGAACAGCCGAAGGAAAGATCAAAGCTCTTGAAGAAGCGGGTGTAAAAGTAGCTGAAAGCCCTGCAGTTATTGGAAAAACTCTTAAGGAAGTTCTTGGTAAATAGTGAATCAATTAGAGAAAATAGTAGCTCCCGTAAAAGATGAGCTAAAAACTCTTGAGAAAAGGATTGATTTTATTTTAAGGGAAAATGTCTTTAAAGAGAAATTTACAGGTACTTTTTTAAATAAAGGGAAAAAATTAAGACCAATTTTCCTGTTTTTGTTAGCAAGGGCTCTTGGGTATGAGGATAATGACATAGTTGATTATGGTATTATTGTAGAGCTTTTGCACAATGCAAGTCTTGTTCACGATGATATTATAGATCATTCTTCGAAGAGAAGAGGGGAATCCACTTTTAATGCACTTTATGGAAACAATATAGCCGTACTTTTAGGAGATCTTTTATTCCTTTTCTCCAATAAGCTTGCTATTGAAAAGAGGAAATTTGAAATTTTGGATGTTATTGTTGAAAAAAATGAAAATTTGCTAATAGGAGAAATAGAGGAGGGATTGAATGCAGGGAATGTATCTCTTACTGAAGATGAATATATGAAGATTATAAAAAATAAAACAGCCTCCCTTTTTGAACTTGTGGGAGAGATCTCATGTTTGCTTACAAATAAAATAGATAGTGATTGTAACGCAATAAAAAAGATGAGTTCACTTATTGGACTTAGCTTTCAGATTATTGATGATATTCTTGATTATACATCAGAGGCAAAGAAAGTTGGAAAACCTGTAATGAATGATTTAAAGGAAAAAACATTAACATTACCGATAATTTATGCAATAAATAAGGACCATAGTTTAAAGGAAAAAGTGGAAAAGTTTTTTTCAGATGTTAGCAATGACGCTCTTTTATACGAAATAAGGGATAGAGTGGTGGAACTTGGGGGGCTAAAGTATGCAAAGAAAAAAGCTCTTGAAATGATGAAACAGACGAGAGATAGCATGTTTATTATTCCTCCCTCTGTTTATAAAGATAGCCTTCTCTTCTTAGTTGCTTTTATGGAGAAGAGAAGTTTTTAGTCATATGTTAGAGACAGCATCCCTTGCGAGTGGTTCAAGTGGGAACTCCTACTTTGTGAAAAATGAGGAAGGTGTTTTTATTTTTGATTTAGGTATAAGTGTAAAAAGGTTAAAAGAGAATCTTGAAAAGTTCGGAATAGATATCTTGGATATCAGAGCTGTTTTTATAAGCCATGAGCATGGTGATCATGTAAAGGGACTTAAAACATTTGTAAAATATTACCCCAATATTCCTGTTTTCATTTCTTTAAAAACTTACAGGCAAATAAAGGATTCTATTCCTGCAGAATCATTTGTCTTTTTTGATACGGGGGATAGCTTAAAATTTAAGTACTTTGAAGTGGAACTCCCTCCAAAACTCCATGATGCTATTGATCCTGTATTTTTTAAGGTAAAAACAGATGATGGTATAGTAAGTATAATAACTGATTTTGGTTTTCCAAATAAAGAAATAATAAAAGCTGTTTCCGAAAGTAAGGTTCTGTTTTTGGAGTCAAACTATGATGAGAGAATGCTTGAAGAAGGAAAATATCCGGAGGTGCTTAAGCAGAGGATAAGAAGTCATACGGGACATTTTTCAAACTGTGATTCTGGGAGACTCCTGGATCTCCATGTTGGGGAAAATTTAAAATATCTTATTCTTTCACATATTTCCGAAAACTCTAATACCTATGAACTTGCTTTTAAAACAGTAAGCAAAATTGTCGGGAATAGAGATTTTAAAATAATAACAGCCACTCAAAAAGAGCCTGTTTCTTTAATTAAAATATCATAATTTCTATTTTTCCTCTTTACCGTTCACATTCTTTGTAAAAAACTCTAACTTTTCTCTGACTTTTTCGAAAATTTCTTGCGCCGGTTTATCAAGGAAAAAGGATAATGCTTCCTCTATATTTTCAATTGCTATAATTTCAAAATCACCTTTTTCTACGGCTCTTATAACTTCATCTTTTAGGTTTAATTCATTAATATTACTCCTGGGGATTAAAACCCCATTTTTTTCATTGAAACCTCTTGCTTTGCATATTTCAAAAAAACCTTCAATCTTTTGATTAACTCCCCCTATCGGTTGAATTTCCCCTTTCTGATTAATGGAACCTGTTATTGCGTAATTTTGTTTTATTGGGATTTCGGAAAGAGCTGAGAGTAAAGAAATAAGTTCCGCTGCTGAAGCTGAGTCACCGTCAATTTCAGAGTAAGTTTGTTCAAAAACTATTTTGGCTGTAAAGTTTAAAGGCGTTTCTTTCCCGAATTTTTCACACATATATCCTGAAAGAATTAAGACTCCCTTTGTATGAATTGCTCCGGAAAGTTCCGCTTCTCTTTCTATATTCACAATCCCGTCCTTTCCCATTCCAACACTTGTACTTATTCTCACAGGCATTCCAAATTCAATATCACCCGGATTTATTACCGTGAGACCATTTATAATTCCGATTTCTTTACCTGCTGTTGAGATGAAAAATTTATCCTTTTTTATCATTTCAAGTTGTTTTTTCTTGACAAGAGAAACACGCTCTTCCATCTTTTCTATCGCTTCTTTTATATCCTCTCTTTCTATTCTGTTTTTCCCTTTTATTTTTGAATAATAATCCGATTCTTTCAGAATAGATGAAATTAATCCGAAATTAGTTGTGATTTTTTCCTTTTCTCCGGCAACTCTTGAAGCATATTCAAGAAGTGCTATTATCCCATCCTTTTTGACCTCATTTAATTTATCCTTTTTTACTATCATGGAAACAAAACTTGCAAAATCATTAACATTCTTTTTATTTAATTCCATTGTTAAATCAAACTCAGCTTTGATTTTAAAAATTTCCAGAAATTCCTTATCTAAAAATAGAAGCTCATAGTAAGTGATTGGGTCTCCTATTAATATTACTTTTAAAGATAAGGGAACAGGTTCAGGTCTTAAACTTTTTATTGCTGTAAAACTTACGGTATTTTCCAGATCTTCTATCTGGAGAAAATTGGTTTGAAGTGCTCTTTTTAGTGCCTTGTAAGAGAAAGGATGGGATAAAAGTTCTTCGGCATCTATTATTATGTAGCCTCCATTAGCTTTTAAGAGAGAGCCGGCCATTATTAAGGAAAAGTCTGTAATAAGGTTTCCCATTATTGATTCTCTCTCTATTCTTCCGATAAGGTTTTTATATGTGGGATTATCTTCAATTATTACCGGGGAGCCTACTGTTAATGAATTGTCAACTATTACATTAAGAAAAAATCTTTGTGTGAAGTTTTCCTTTATTTCGGGATTTTCCTTTTGAAATTTGGGACTGAAGATAGTGTAATTCTCAACTATACTCTCTTTCATCTTATCTAATAAAGCGGGAAGTTTTTTGTACTGTTTAAATTCTCTGTCAATATCTTCAAAAAGGTGGTTAACAAAATCTTTTACAGCTTTTTCCATAAGCTCATTCTCTTTTTCCGATTGTTCAAAATCTATTTTACCGAGATTTCGCAATATGTTTTCTATCTCATCATTTGCTATCTCTCTTTTTTTAAGAATTTCCTCTCTTTCTTTATCGGAAAGAGAGTTAAACTCTTTTTCATCAAGGTCTTTCCCATCTTTTACGGGGACCGGAAATATTCCTTTTTCCGTTTTTTCGACTCTAAAGCCCAATTTTGCTATTCTGTCTTCTCCTTCTCGAATTATCGCTTCTTTCTGCTCCAGAGCTTCTCTTCTTATTGTATTCACTTTTTCCAAAAAAGAGTCTCTTTCAAAAAGGGTGAAAAGCTCCTTGTCAATTCTCTTTATAATCCTTTTCATCTTCCTGTTGAATTTCTTGGCTTTGCCTGCGGGAAGCATTATTGCTATAGGTGTGTAAGAATCTATAAAATTATTTGCAAAGCATATGTCCTCAGGCTTTTCTCCATCTTTTGCTAATTTTTCAACATAACTTTTTACAGCTGATGTTCTGCCTGTACCTGATTTTCCGACTACGAAAATATTAAAACCTTTTGCCTTTATTCCCAATCCTGTTTCAAGGGCTTTTAATGCCTCTTTTTGGCCTATAATTCCTTTGATTTCCGGAACTTCTGTTGTGTCATTAAACTCCAGAAACTCGTCGGGAATTTTTACTAATAATTCACCCGCTTTGATTTTCTCCATTTATGTCTCCTTATATTTCCATATAATATTTGTTTGTTTTTCCGAGCAAAATACTCTTTTCTATATTTTCTTTAACATCAATTTTAGCCCTTTCAACAGCTTTTTCAAGGGAATAACCTTTAATAAGATAGGCTAAAATTGAAGATGAAAGAAAACACCCTGTGCCATGCACATCCTTATTAATTATCTCTCCTTTAAATTCGAATATCTTTTCATTGGTTATCAGAAAATCGTTTCCTTTCAGGTGTCCCCCTTTTACTAAAATATTAGTTTTAAATTTATTGGCAAGAATTTTTCCTGCTTCTATAGCATCTCTTTCCCTCTTTACCGAACTTCCGCTTAAAATCTCAAGCTCTTTTAAATTAGGAGTTATTAATGTTGCATATTTAAAAATCTCCCTTTTAATCTTTTCAATAAATTGATTATTGTTAAATAATTTCAAATTATTACCTGAAAAGAGCACAGGATCATATACAATTGGGATTTTATTGTTTTTAATAAAAGAGTGAATCACTTCTACTATCTCAACACTTCCTATTACTCCTATTTTAATCCCGGATATTTTAAAATCATCAAAAATTTTTTCAAAACTCTCTTTTACTTCTTTAACTGATAATGGAAAAATATTTGACACACCTTCTGAATTCTGAGGAACTATTGAGGTTATGATAGCCATTGGAAATATCTCTTTTGATTTTAATACTCTTGTATCCAGAAGTATTCCGGCCCCACCTGAAGGGTCAAATCCTGCTATTGTTAGCCCTATTTTTTTCATTAATATACTCAATGGCTTTTTTTATTCTTATAATTGCTTCCTCTTTTCCGAAAAAAACCAAAACATCAAAAATTCCTGGGGATACTCTGTTTCCTGTTAATGCAAGTCTCAAGGGATGAATTATACTTCCCGCTTTGATTCCTATTTGCTCGGCTTTCTCCCTGAGCTTTTTTTCAAGTATATCTTGGTGGAAAGAATCTTTACTTATATTTTCTATCTCTTTTAGGTAAGCTTCAAGATATTCTTTCCCTTCTATGTTAAAGAATTTTTCTTCTCCCTCTTTGTCATAATAAAGAATTTCGGAAAGATAGTTTTTAAGAATTTTTATAAATTCTTTTAAGTTTTTCATTCTTGTTTTTAAAAGTTCTATTGCCTTTAATGTTTTCTCTTTATCTTTTTCTAAAATACTTTTATCTTCATCCGTTGAAATTTCTATAATTTCTTTGTAAAGCTCTTCCGGTTTTAGTGATGAGATAACCTTTGAATTTATAAAATCTAATTTTTTAAGGTCAAAAACAGGACTATTTTTTGTAACTTTTCCAAGAGAGAATCTTTTAATCAATTCTTCCAGAGAAAAGAAAGGTTTATCTTCCCCTGGATTCCATGATAATTTAGCAAGAAAATTGACAAGGCTAAGAGCAAGATACCCCTCTTTTTTGTAATTTAAAACGGATGTTACACCGTGCCTTTTACTTAGCTTTTGTTTATCGGGTCCAAGGATAAGGGGCAGATGGGCAAATTCAGGAATTTTCCATCCGAAAGCTTTATACAAAAGAATTTGTTTGGGAGTATTCGATAAATGATCATCTCCTCTTATGATGTTTGTTATCCCCATTAAGTGATCATCTACGACGACCGAAAGGTGGTATGTGGGAAATCCGTCGCTTTTTAACAATACAAAATCTTCTATTTCTGAATTCTCCACTTTAACTTTTTTATGAATTTTATCTTCAAACTCAGTTTTCCCCTCCGGGACTTTAAATCTTATTACATAAGGTTTTCCGTCTTTTAAAAATTTTTCTATTTCATCTTTTGAAAGATTAAGACATTTTCTATCATATTTCCATGATTTTATTCCCTTTTTCTCTGCTTGCTTTCTTCTTTCTTCAATTTCTTCGGGTGTGCAAAAACATCTGTATGCTTTTCCTTCTTCCAGAAGCTTTTCCGCATGCTTTTTATAAATATCAAGTCTTTCCGATTGAAAAAAGGGGCCCTCATCCCATTCCAATCCGAGCCATCTCATAGCTTTTAAGATTTCTTCACTCATCTCTTTTGAAGATCGAATATTGTCTGTATCCTCAATTCTTAGAACAAATTTTCCATTTTTGTTTTTTGCAAACAGCCAGTTAAAAAGTGCTGTTCGTGCTCCTCCAATGTGAAGATAACCTGTCGGGCTTGGTGCAAATCTGACTTTTTTCATGTAAGAAGCTCCCTCTGTCGTTCTATGACATATCTTGAAATTTTATTTATTGCTCTTTTAAATTCTACTGATCTTTCCGGCAAGAATTCCACTCCAAAAATTTTTGATTCTGTATTATAATATGTTCTTTCATTTCTAATGACTCCGGAAATTTCAAGTTCATCAAAATCCTCTTTTCTCAATCTAAATCTCATATCTATTTTGTCTCCGACTTTTATTTCTTCCATATTTTCATCAACCTTAATTGCTACACCTCCGGCAGAGATATCCAAAATAGTTCCTTCAAAGACTTTAGGAATTGACTCCGGATGATCTTCATCTATTATTACCTGCTCTCCTCCTTTGGGATATACTATGAATTTAACTATTACTGCTTTGTCATGGGGAGTGGGTACTCTGAAATAATTTCTTCTTTCCCCATCTAAGAGTTTTGTAGGCAGCTTTATTTTATAAGCGGGTACCTTTGTACTTTCGTTTAAACGATACTTCACTTTTCCCAGCACTTTTGAGTGAAAATAAAATCTAAAACCAGAGTATTGAAAATAAACATTTATCTCATCACCTTTAACAAGGGGTTCAAAAGTTTCTCCTACCCCTGTGGGTAAATCAATTATTATGCTTCTATCACTTCTATCAAGATCAAAAAATCTACTGGTGTAAGTCATCTGCTTTTTTGTGCCTGTGAGAGAAATTGTGATATTCTCATTTTCCTCTATTGCCCTAAGTAAAAATTTACTGTCAATCTCATGAGCCATAGCTAATAATAAAAAAAAAGAGCTCCTTTGTCAATTTGAAAATAAGCTCCTCCTTTGTGTACGAAATCTTTTTTGATGCTTTTCATTTTTATTAGTATATGTTTTAATATTAAATATAAAAGGAGGTAAAAGATGAAAAGATCTTTTTTTATGAAACTTTTAGCAGGTTCTTTTCTTTTTACGCTTAAACCCTACCTTGTCAAAGGAGGTGATGGATTAAAAAAGGGTACTTCTTTCAAGGAAAAATTAATTGATTGTTTGAGAAAGGCTTTTGCGGATGAATGGCTTGCCTATTACCAGTACTATGTTGAATACAGTGAGGTAAATGGTAACTTAAAAGATAAAGCAATTGTTGAGCTTAAGGAGCATGCAGAGGATGAGTTAAGACATGCCGGAATGTTAAGAGATAGAATTCATGAATTGGGGGGTCATATTCTTTTGTCTCCCGAAGATTGGTATAAATATACAAATTGCGGTTATTTGAAACCCAGGAGTTTTGATGTAGGACATATACTTGAAGATGCGATAGAAGGAGAAAGGTGTGCTATTAAGGTTTATACAAAAATCGCTAATATGACGAAAGGAAAAGATGAAAAAACGTATAAGATTGTAACTCAAATTTTGAAAGAAGAACAAGAACATGAGGAGGATCTTTTAAAAGTAAAAGCTCTTTTGAAAAAGTAGTTTGCTTTTGTAGTATGATATAGTATGATAAAGAGACTAAAAAGAGTTTTTTTTTGAAAGAGATGTTATAATTAAAGATGGGTGTAATGGAGTTTGTTAGAGATCACTTAGGAATAAGTTTTGTAATTCAATACAAAATTTATTTGTCAATTTTAATAATACTTGTTCTTTTTTTACTAAAAAAAATTGTTCAATGGTTTGTTTTTAAAAAAGTTGTTTCAGTCGAAACCAGATATTTTTTAGCAAAGGCTTTTACTTACATTGAAGTGGGCTTAATTATCCTTTTACTTATAAGGGTCTGGTTTGAAGGATTAAAGCCTTTGGCTACATACTTCGGTCTTGTTTCAGCAGGTATTGCAATTGCTCTTAAAGATCTCTTTACTGATATGGCAGGGTGGATTTTCATCCTTATAAAAAAACCGTTTTCCATTGGTGATAGGATACAAATAGGGAAGTTTAAAGGGGATATAGTGGATATCAGAGTTTTTCAGTTTTCGATTGTTGAAATCGGGGAATGGATTGGGGCTGAGCAAAGCACCGGTAGAATAGTTAATATCCCCAATTCCTATGTTTTTAAAGAACCACTTGCCAATTATACAAAGGGTTTTAGATTTGTCTGGAATGAAATCCCCGTGCTTGTCACATTTGAAAGTAATTGGAAAAAGGCAAAGGATATTTTGTTCAGAATAGCAAAGGAGTGTGATAAAGGAGTAAGTCAGATAGCAGAAGAAGAGTTAAAGAGAGCAACACTAAAATACTATATTCACTATTCTGTCCTTACTCCAACTGTTTATACAAAGGTTGAGGATAGTGGAATCCTTTTAACGATTAGATATCTCTGTGACCCGAGAAAGAGAAGAATTACGGAAAATAATATTTGGGAAATGATTTTAGAAGAATTTGGTAAGGAGAATGACATAGATTTTGCCTATCCCACGATTAGGTATTATAATAACCTTCAGGAAGGTAAGAGCGGAACCAAACCTTCAAGTAATTAATCAAAAAGTTGATTTGAAAAAAAACTTTTATAGGGTATAATATAACTCTATTTTATTGTGAGGTGATTATGAAGAGAAAAGTTTTACTTGTTATTATTTTAATCCTTTCATTTACTTTGGTTTCTTCTGTGGGTTTTGCTGAAAAAAAGATTGACAAAAAGATATTAAAACAGGCTTCCAAACTAAGAAAAAAGGGAGATAAAGAATTAAAAAAGAAAAATATTGATAAAGCTATAGAATATTATCTTGAATCATTAAAGTTAAATCCAATGGATAAAAGTGTTCATAATAATATTGCAGTTGCGTATGTTCAAAAGAATGAGTATGAGAAAGCAGTTAAACATTATGAAAAAGCTCTTGAGATTGATCCAAAGTTTAAAAATCCCAGAAGACCTCTTTTAAATCTTCTGAACTTTCTTGGTGGTCAGTATATGAAAAAAGGGGATTTTAAGAAGTCAAATGAGTATTATGAAAAATTCCTGAAATATCTGGGAAATGATAAGAAGAACCAGAAAATAATACTGTCTGTTAATTATAGAATGGGAATTAACTATTACAGGATGAGAGAAAACAAAAAATCTCTTGAGTATCTTCAAAAAGTGATGAATTATCCCGATTTCCAGAAGAATTTTCCCAAACTTTATCCTGCAGTAATTTACCTTGTAGGTGTTAATTATTCCCTTTTAGGAGACTTAGAGAAAGGTAATAAATATTTAAAAGAGTATGTAACAATAAAAGCTCCGGAAGAAAAAACCGACCCCTTTGTAGCTTATGCGTATTTCTTTTTAGGAGAAAATAATTTTAAAACTCTTGAAGATAAAGTTGAGGAATTAAAGAAAAATAAAGACGAAAAAGAGATTGAGAAGGTAAGAGAACTTGCCGCTTCCATGAGAGATAGGATAGAGCCTTATTTTAAAAAATGTATAGAGCTTAACCCTAAGCTTGAAGATGCATATACAAAATTAGGAAATTTCTACTATCTTGCGAAAGACGATAAAAAAGCTCTTGAGATTTATAATAAAGTTATAGAGCTTTTCCCTAATTCTCCTGCAATTGAGGCTTATAAAAGATTTAGAGACACTTTAAAAAAGAGTCAGGAAAATAAGGGAGAAAAAAAATAAAAAGTAGAAAATAAAATAATATGAAATAAATAAACTAAAAAATAAACAAAGGAGGCCAAAAATGGGTGTTAAAAAAGGCGATAGGGTAGTTGTAAACTATACAGGTTCGTTTGAAGATGGAACTGTTTTTGATTCAAGTTATCATGGAGATCATTCCCATCCAATAGAGTTTACTGTAGGTTCAGGCGAAATTATCAAAGGTTTTGATGAAGCTGTTATTGGTATGGAAGTAGGAGAGGAGAAAAATATTACAATTCAACCCGAAGATGCATATGGAGAAAAAAAAGAGGAGTTAATTCAAAGAATTCCGAGATCTCAATTCCCTGATAGTGATGGAGTTCAGGAGGGAATGAGTGTTAATCTTGTAACAACAGATGGCCAGGAATTTCCTGCAACAATTGTAAAGGTAGAGGATGACTTTATCACTATTGATCTTAACCATCCTCTTGCAGGAGAAAAGCTCAATTTTAAGATTAAGTTAGAAGAAATAAAATAATTTTTTTATTCTTTACCTTTAATAATCTTTTCTCCGAAATATGTTAAAATAAGCATTAATTCGGAGGAGAAATGATATTTACTATTTTCGGATATCCAAAAACCGGCAAAACCACATTATTTAATCTTTTGACAGGTCAAAGGGAGCATGTTGATAAGTTTGCGTCTTCAAAGGGAGAACTCCACAAAGCAGTGGTTTCAGTGCCGGATCCCAGACTTGAAGAGCTTAACAAGTTCTATAATACAAAGATTAAACATGCTCAAATAGAATACCTTGATACGGGAAGTCTTGCTTTCGGAGAGGTGAAAACAGCAACTTTTCTGGATATTTTAAGAAGAAGTGATGGATTAATTCATGTTGTCAGAGGTTTTGAGGACCCTGAAATTGTGCATCCTGCTGGCTCTATAGATCCCATGAGAGATATTTCTTCCATGGAGGATGAGTTAATAATTTCGGATATAATAACCATTGAAAAAAGACTTGAAAGAATAGAAAAGGATTTAAAAAGGAATAAGAGCAAAGAGTTGGAATCTGAGCATAAGGTTTTGATTAAAATAAAGGAGTTTTTAGAACAAAATTTACCTTTAAGGGAGATGGATTTGGCCAGGGACGAGGACTTTATGATCAGGGGGTTTCAGTTTTTATCGCAAAAACCAATTATCCACATGATAAATCTCAGTGAAGGGGATGAATTAGTGGAATCAGATGGGAAAAATAAGAAAATACTATCCTTTTACGGTAAAATAGAAGAGGAAATAATGGATCTTGATGAGGATGAAAGAAAGCTATTTTTAAAGGAGTATGGCATTGATGAATCCATTAGGGATAGATTTATTAGAGAAAGCTATAAACTGATGAACCTCATATCATTTTTTACTGTAGGAGAGGATGAAGTAAGAGCATGGACTATTAGGAAAGGTGATACAGCTTACGAAGCGGCTGGTAAGATTCACACTGATTTGCAAAAGGGTTTTATCAGAGCTGAAGTGATTTATTGGGAAGATTTTGTGAAAGTCGGAGGTTTTAAAAATGCCAAGGAAAAAGCCCTCCTTAGGCTTGAAGGAAAGGACTATATAGTTAAGGATGGGGATATAGTCCACATTAGATTCAATGTCTGATGAATGAGTGGGAATTAATCTCTTTTTTAAAGGGTGAACTATCATCAAAAGTTGAGCTTTCAATAGGGGATGATGCTGCTGTTATAAAGGAGGGGGATAAATATTTTATAATTACGAAGGATTTAATGGTTGAAAATACACACTTTATCTTGAATGATTATCCTCTTGCACTTTTAGGTAAAAAACTTGTTAATTCAAATATTAGCGATATAGTAGCAATGGGGGCTTATCCAAAATATGCTCTTTTGGGTATTACTATCAGGGAAGGTTTGGGAGATGAGGCTTTGAAAATAATGCTGACGGGTGTAAAAGAGGAGCTTGAAAATGCCGGGGTGTCTCTTATTGGGGGGGATACAGTAAAGGGAAGAAATCTAATGCTTTCCATGACGGTAATAGGGGAAACGAAAAGGTATATAACACGAAAAGGAGCGCAACCTGAAAATCTTATTTTTTTATCGGGAAAAATCGGTTATTCAAGAGCTGGTTTGAGAGAATTTTTGTCAAAGGGTATAATTGAAAATTCTGAAGCCGAAAAGGTTTTTTTCGAAGGTAAAAATAGGAGAGATCTTCTTGATTTTCTCTCTGAAGTTAAGATAAATGCAATGATAGATATTTCTGATGGTTTTTATCAGGATTTGAATCACATTCTTGAAAGCTCTGAGGTAGGAGCAGAAATTTATCTTGAAAACCTTCCTTATGATTCGTATCTCGAGAAGCTCTCTAAAGAAGAGGGTGTTTCATATTATGATTTTGTATTGAACAGTGGTGAAGAATATGAGCTTATAATAATTGTTCCTTCATATGAAGAGGAAAGATTAATTAAGAAAGGGTTAATAGAGATTGGAAAGATAAAAGGGGAAAGGGAGCTTACATTTATTAAAGATGGCAAAAAGGTTAATGTTAGAAATCTCTCATATACCCACAAATTTTGAGTCTTATTTCCGGAAAAGATAAAAATCACCTTATAATTTTTTGACCTTTTAACAAAAATAACATAAAATACTCTTATGAACATAATTAACAAGAGAACAAGGAAATTGATAAAAATGGCTCTTGAGGAAGACCATATTGAAAATGATGTTACCACCAATTCTCTTTTCCCTGAGCCTTTGAAAGCAAATGCGAAGGTGATAGCAAAATCTAATGGAATTCTTTGTGGGCTGGATGTTTTCAAAGAAGTCTTTTTGTTTATTGACAAGACCATTAAATTTGAAACTGATTTTAAGGATGGAGATAGGTTTAAAAAGAAAGATACAATCATAAAAATATCAGGTGATGTTCGAGCGATTTTAAAGGGAGAAAGAACAGCTCTTGACTTTTTGGGTCATCTTTCCGGAATAGCAACAAAAACCAATAATTTGGTAAAAAAGACAAAAGGAAGAATAAAAGTTCTTGACACGAGAAAAACGACACCGGGTTTCAGAGAGCTTGAAAAGTATGCAGTTAAGACAGGGGGAGGTTTTAACCATAGGATGAATCTTGAAGAAATGGCAATGTTAAAAGAAAACCATCTTATATTCTTTGAATCTATAAAAGATGCTGTTGATAGAATAAGAAAAAAATTCAAAAATGTTAAGATTGAGGTTGAAGTGAAAAACCTCAAAGAATTTGAAGAGGTTCTTAAACTTGATGTTGACAGGATAATGCTTGATAATTTTTCTTTAGAAGATATTAAAAAGGCAGTAAAAATAAACGGAGGGAAGAGGGAACTTGAAATTTCAGGTGGTGTCAATGAAAGTAATATTGAAGAATACTCTTTAACAGGAGCTGACTTTGTTTCATCCGGTGCATTAACCCATTCATTTAAGAACTCTGATTTTTCCCTCTTAATTGAAAAATGAGTAAAGATCCGATTATAACAGATGTTTTAATTATAGGTTCAGGTATAGCGGGGCTTACGGCAGCATATATTTTGGGTAACGAAAATATCAATACTATTGTGATTTCAAAAGAAAGAAAAGCTTCTGAAACAAACACCCTTTATGCTCAGGGAGGAATAGTAACCCTTGGACCTGATGATGATCCTGAGCTTTTGAAAAAGGATATAATAAGCGCAGGTGCAGGAATTTCCAATCCTGAAGCTGTTGATATTGTCGTTAATAGGGGTGTAAAACTCGTAAAAGAAATTTTAATAGATAAGTTGAATGTTCCGTTTTCAAAAGATGAAAACGGAGAATATCTTTACACCAAAGAAGGAAACCATTCGTGCAGAAGAATTCTTTTTGCAAAGGATGAGACTGGTAAGGCTATTGAAAGCACTTTTGCTGAAAGTGTAAAAAAACTAAAATCTGTAGAGCTTTTAACGGGAGCAACTGCAATAGATTTAATTACGAGGCATCATCACTCTACAAATCCACTGAGTCTCTACAAAGAAGCAGAGGTGATGGGGGCTTATGTTCTCCTTCAGAAAGAGAAAAAAGTGATTAGAATTTTTGCAAAGGCAGTAATTCTCGCAAGTGGCGGACTTGGAAGAATCTTTTTACATACGACAAATCCCCCTGTTGCAAGGGGAGATGGTTATGCAATGGCATATAGAGCAGGGGCGAATTTGATTAATATGGAGTATGTACAATTTCATCCTACCTCTTTTTACCATAGAGATGCGGATAGCTTTCTGATTTCCGAAGCAGTAAGAGGTGAAGGTGCGGTTCTTATTAATAGGAAAGGGGAAGCCTTTATGAAAAATTATTCAAAGCAAAAGGACCTTGCTCCCAGAGATGTTGTCACAAGAGCTATTTATGAGGAAATGCTCAAAAATGGAGATCACTATGTTCTTCTTGATCTTTCAAATATAAAAGTTGATGTTAAAGATAGGTTCCCCCATATTTATGAAACATGTAAAAAATACGGGGTGGACATTTCAAAGGAGCCAATACCGGTTGTCCCGGCAGCTCATTATTCATGCGGAGGAGTTAAGGTTGATACAAGAGGAAGAACCACTTTAAAAAGACTTTATGCTGCGGGTGAAGTCTCCTGCACAGGTCTTCACGGGGCTAATAGATTGGCATCAACCTCACTTCTTGAAGGTTTGAGCTGGGGTTATTTTGCAGCGGAAGATATTTTAAATTCAAAAGAGATTATCGGAGAAGAGCCGGCTTTTAATGAAATCCCTCCCTGGAAATACCCTTCAAAACCGGAAAAAATAGACCCTGCTCTGATTGTTCAGGATTGGAATCTTATTCGTTCAACTATGTGGAACTATGCTGGTATTATAAGAACCACAAGGAGGCTTAACAGAGCAAAATCCGATTTGGAATATTTGAAGCACAGGATAGAAAAATTCTATAAGAGTGCGGAGGTGGTTGATTCAATAATCGGTTTGAGAAATAGTGTGCAAACAGCTCTACTCGTTATTTATTCAGCCTATTTTAATAAGATAAGTAGAGGCGCTCATTATATAATAGATAACGGCGGATAAGGAGGGTAAGAATGCCTTCTGATAAACTCCTAAATTTCGGGCAACAGGTATACAATCAAGAGGATTTTATATTTTCTAAAAATCTTTATGAAAGAATAAAATCTTTAAATTTTGGAGAGGAGTCCGCCTTAATAGGTTTTCTTGCCAGAGCTAATATTTATGATGATTCTATTAGAAAGAAACTGTTGGAAAACTTTGGAGAAAATGTAATAGAAAGCATTGAGCTTCTTCAAAGGCTCAGCAGAATAACTGTTCCGGAAAGAGAGAGAAGGATAAGGCAGCTCAGGGAGTTTTTTGTTGAGCTTAGCAGTGATGTGAGAATTATTATTATTAAACTTGCGGAAAGATTGGAAGCTCTTATAGAAGCAGAGAGATTGAAAAAATCTAATATAAAAAGATTGTCTGAGGAAACCCTTTTTTTCTATTCCACTATAGCCCATAGATTGGGAATAAGCAAACTTTACACTGAGATGGAGGATATAGCTTTTAAGCATCTTTATCCGGGAGAATATAAAAAGATAGAGAGATTCTTAGGGGAAAACAAAAAAATTTACGAAGAAAAATTGAAAAATATGATTTTGGTAATAAAAAATATTCTTGAAAAAAATGGTATTAAAGCAAGAACTCAATACAGAGTTAAAAGGCCTTACAGTATATACCGGAAGATGCAGAATAAAAAAGTGGGCTTTGACGAAATTTTTGATTTAATGGCGATAAGGATTATTACGGATGAGATAAATAGCTGCTACACAATTTTGGGGCTCGTTCACAGCAATTGGACGCCAATCAACGGGAGATTCAGGGATTGGATTGCAAATCCCAAACCAAACGGATACCGTTCAATCCAAACCACTATAATTTCAAGAACAGGTGATAAGTATGAGATTCAAATAAGAACAGAAGAGATGCATAAAGAGGCTGAATATGGTGCTGCTGCTCACTGGAGTTATAAAGAAGGTGTAAAGCCTACCTCCGGGTGGACCATGAGATTAAAGGAATTTCTGGAAAATGATGAAATATTTGAAAATCCGATTGAGGCTCTGGAGCATATTCAAAGTGAAATAAAAAAGGATTACATAAGTGTAATCACTCCTAAGGGAGAGGTTATCTCTCTGCCCGAAGGTTCTACTCCCCTCGATTTTGCATATATGGTTCATACTGAGGTTGGACATCACACTACGGGAGCAAGGGTCAATCAAAGATTTGTATCTTTAAAGACAGAGTTAAAATCCGGGGATGTTGTTGAAATTATCACTCAGAAGAACTCAAAGCCTTCAAGGAACTGGCTCAATTTTGTAAAAACATCAAAAGCAAAGTCAAAAATAAGGGAGTGGTTTAGAAAGAATGAAAGAGAAGCTTTTATAAAAGAGGGTAAAAGAATTTTTGATTCTCAGATAAAAAAGCATAAGAAAAAATACGAGGGATTTGATAAGGAGCAGGAGTTTAAGGAAAATCTTTTAAAACATGGGTATAAAAATATTGAATCTCTTTACTTTGCTATAGGCACAAAGTCTGTTAAGGCAGGCCTTCCTCTTTTAAAAAAATTATTTCCTTTGAAACACAAAAAAAATGATGAATTTTTAAAAAAGAAAAAGAGTATTGGTGGGATGCTATCTCCTCAGATTATTATAGAAGGGGAGAAAAATATTGATTTTAAAATAGCCAGATGTTGCAAACCTATAAAAGGAGAACCAATTGTTGCATATATTACGAAGAACTCGGGAATTAAAGTTCATTCTGTTAACTGCCCGTATATAAAAAGCGGAGCAATGGATCCTGAAAGATTGAGAAAAGCTGAGTGGGTAAATGATAGTTCTCTTCAGCAGATAAAGGTGAGAATCAAAGGTGAGAATATGGAGGAGATTGTTTCCTCTCTTGCGGAAGTGTGCAAAAACAATGATATTTTTTTGAATTCCATAAAAAGATTGGATAATGGTGAAACCTCCTCAATTGAGGCTGAACTTCTGGTAAAAAATATGGATGATTTTATCCACATGAAGAATCTTTTATTAAAGAAAAATGGGGTAAATAAAGTTATCCTTTTAAGATAGATAGTTAAATAAAGTAAAAGTGGTTTAATGATATATTAAGCTTATATAAGTCTGAATTTCTAAAATTTGTAGACATATAAGTATAGGTGGGAAATTATTATGCCCCTTGACCTCCATGGTATAATAAATAAAAAAACACGGGAGGGTAGAAAATGAAAGGAAGAGAAGTTCTGAAGTTTCAATCTGAAGTTAAAAGGCTTTTAGATATTCTTGTTTATTCACTTTATAAAAACAGGGAGATTTTTTTAAGAGAGCTTATCTCCAACGCTGTTGATGCTCTTAACAAAATTCAATTTGAAATGCTTACTGATAAATATATTGAGGATAGGGATATTGAGCTCAGAATAGACATAAAGACTGATAAGGATAAAAATATGTTGATTGTTGAAGATACGGGAATAGGTATGACCAGGAAAGAGCTGATTGACAATCTCGGTACAATTGCCCATTCGGGCACAATAGATTTTCTTAAAAGGGCTGAAAAGAGAAAAAAGGGAGAGGAGCTTGACCTAATAGGAAAGTTTGGGGTGGGCTTTTACTCTGTTTTTATGGTTGCAAAGGAGGTTAGAATTTTAACAAAATCTTTTAGAAAGGGAAGTTCAGGCTATCTCTGGGTTTCTCAAGGGGGAGAGGAATATACTATAGAAAAAAGCAAAAAGGAGAAGAGGGGAACGAGAATAGAAATCCTCTTAAAGGATGATGCAAAAGAGTTTTTAGAGGAACTTAGAATAGAGAATATAATTAATAAACATTCAAAATTTGTTCCTTTTCCGATTTACATAAATGGTAAACCATTTGAGAAGAAACCTCCCATCTGGAGCCAGCCAAAATCATCCTTAAAGGAAAAGGATTATCATGAGTTTTACAAATATCTTACAAATTTTGAGGAAAAACCACTCGCATACCTGCACCTTTCTGCTGATGCACCTTTTCAATTTCACGCCCTTTTGTATGTTCCCGACACTTCTCTGGAGTTCATTGAACTTTTCAAAAAAGAGTCCGGTGTGGATCTTTACTCCAGAAAGGTTTTAATCCAAAAGCACTCAAAAGATATTGTCCCCGAATATCTCTCCTTTTTAAAGGGAGTTGTGGATTCCGAGGACATACCTTTGAATATTTCGAGAGAGAGTATTCAGGATGATGCTGTTGTTGTTAAAATCAGAAAACACATTACAAAAAAGTTTTTGGAGCACATTAAAAAGATAAAGAAAAAGGATTTTGAACTTTATCTTAAAATCTGGAAAAAGTTTGGTAGAAAGTTTAAAGAGGGAATAATAAGTGATTTTGACAATAGAGAGCTTTTATCCGAGCTTCTGCTTTTTGAGTCTTTAAATGGTGGTGAGGGAAAATTTATTGACCTTGAAGAGTATAAGAAAAATTTTAAAGAGGGACAGACTGAAATTTACTATATTTCCGGAGAATCTTACTCGGCCATAGAGAAAAATCCCTCTCTTGAGATTTTTAAAGAGAAGGGAATTGATGTGCTCTTTTGTACTGACCCTGTTGATGAATTTGTATTGGAGCATCTAAAGGTTTTTAAATCCTATCCTTTTAAGATGGCTGAAAGCTCTGATATTAAGGTGGGAGAAGATAAGAAAAAGGATGATAAGGAATTAAATGATTTTGTAAAATACCTTAAAGAGCTTTACGGAGATAGGGTAGGGGATGTAAGAATCTCAACAAGGCTTGTTAAAAGTGCATGCACTCTTGTCAATCCTGAGAACTCACCTTCAATTCAGATGGAAAAAATTATGAAAATGATGAATAAGGATTTTGAAATTACAAAAAAGATATTTGAAATAAACCCTGAAAATCCTTTGATTAAAAAAATGCAGGAGCTTTACAAAAAGGATAAGGATTCTGAAAAGCTCAAAAATCTTGCAATACACCTTCTTGAAAGCCAGATGTTAAGGGAGGGCTTGATAAAGGATTTGAATGAATACATTGAAAGAAGCGAAAAGATAATGATAGAAAGCTTCTAAAATTGTTTTATATTCTTTTTACTCAACACCTATACAAACTGACTATTTTGCCAGATTGAAAGTTAAACTTGCGATATGCAATCTTTTGTGATAAGCTATTAATAAGGAAATATTTATGTATGTAAAGAGAGAGATAGAAGAATATGTTATTAAGGCTTTCAAAACTTTCCCTGTGGTCGCTCTCATAGGTCCGAGACAATCTGGCAAAACCACATTGGTAAGATATCTTTTTGATAAACCTTATGTTAATCTTGAGGATCCTACCGAGAGAGAATTTGCAGTGGAGGATCCAAAAGGATTTTTGAACAGATTTCCTGATGGAGCTGTCATTGATGAGGTGCAGAAAGTCCCGTCATTGCTGAGTTATATTCAGATAATGGTGGATAGGAAAAATAAAAATGGTCTCTTTGTGCTCACGGGAAGTAATAACTTTCTTCTTCTGAAGAAGGTAAAACAATCTCTTGTCGGAAGGGTTGCTATCTTCAAACTTCTTCCTTTAAGTATAAGTGAATTAAAAAAAGCAAATATGTTACCTCCATCTGTAAATGAAATTCTATTCAAAGGATTTTATCCGAGAGTCTTAATAGAAAATCAGGATGTAAATTTGGCTATTAGAAGTTATATTGAAACTTATATTGAGAGGGATCTGAATGAAATTATTAATGTGAAAAACAGATTACTTTTCAGGAATTTTTTGAAATTATGTGCGGGAAGAACAGGTCAAATTTTAAATTTAACATCAATTTCCAATGATCTGGGGATTTCCCATACTACTGTCCGGGAGTGGATTTCAGTTTTGGAAACAAGTTTTATAGTTTTCCTTTTACCTCCGTATTATAAAAATGTAAAAAAAAGGGTGATCAAATCTCCCAAAATGTACTTTTATGATATCGCAATAGTTAATTCATTATTGGGAATAGAAGATAAAAAAGAGTTGGAAAGTTTTTATTTAAGAGGAAGTATTTTTGAGAATATGGTAATTTCAGAAATTCTCAAATACAGATATAATCAGGGAAAATCAGAAAATATATTTTTTTATCGGGATAGAACAGGAAATGAGATTGATTTATTATATTCAAAAGCCGGAGAGTTATCTTTGTTTGAAATAAAATCTTCTTATACAATAACTAATGATTTTTTCAAGGTTTTCAAGAAAGTTGAATCTTTCCTGGGAGATAAAATAGCTAAAAAAATCATTATTTATTCCGGCGAAGAAGAATATGAAAGAGAGAGAATCAAAATTATTAATTATAAGAACATAAATGATGTTCTGAAGGAATTGGATTAAAACCTTTTAATCCACATACCCCAAAGATTTTAAATTTTTCTTGATTTTTTCAAGATTTTTTCTTCTCTGGGAAGCTGCTTTTTTATAGTAAAAGTTAAGTATTCTCTTTAATTCTTTGAATTCTTTTCTGTTTTTGTAAACAACATTGTGTTTTTCATTAGGGTCTTTTTTTAGATCATACATTTCGTATTTTGGAAGATTTGGAGGATTTTCGAATTTCCTTTTATCAATTTTTACATTATAAATAAGTTTGTATCCATCTTTTAAGACTCCTATCCTGAATGGAAAAGATAAGAGGGAATATTCGGGTGAAGTTGAGAATATAATAAAATCTTCCTTTTTATTATCCCAATTTTTGTAAGGCTTTAATTTTAAGGCTTTAGTAATAATAAGTGGAATTTTTTTCAGGGATATGGGAGAAGTCTTCTCTCCTCTCTCTTTTTTATTAAAATCTTTTACTATTAAGGGAACTCTTACCTCTTCTTGATATAGGGAGTATCCATGCTCCCAGCTTCCGTGCTCATAAAACTGCTCGCCATGATCTCCGAAAATTATTATCATTGTTTTATCATAATAGTTATTTCCCTTTAAATAGTTAACCAATGGTTTTAGAAATTCCTGATCAATTGCTAAAATTTCCTCTTCATAGAGAATTTTAGCCTTCTTCCTTATTTCTTCTGGAAGAGGGGAGAATGTTCCTCTCACTCCCTTTGTCATTGAAAACATATCAACGACACCCTCTGCACCCAGGATTGCATACTTTTGTGGAGGCATGTAAGGTGAGTGGGCCTGATAAGTGTGAAGAAAGAGGAATGTATTTTTACCTTTATTCAGCTCTATGTATGTTTTTGCTCTATTGTAAAGAACTTTTCCAGCCTCTCTGTTAAAAAGGTTAAAATTATCATCAAGATAGCTTGTAAATCCCCTTGCAAAACCAAGCCCTGAAGAGACAAGATTTCCCCCTGTTAAAGCTATTGTATAAAATCCTTTTTTTTGCAAAAGCTCTGCTACGGAAAGCTCCTTTTTGTCCCAGCTATATGTAGAAAAAAATACTGATCTGTGAGCTTCTGTTGTCCACGGATGGGTTGTATATGCATTTGTGTAATAAAGGCAGTCGGAAGCCGCCCATTTTTTTAGAAAAGGGGAAGTTTTTAACCCTTTTTTGTATAACGAAAGGCTTTCAGCTCTTACTGTATCAAGGGAGATAAGAATAATGAGTTTTCTTTCTTTTTGAGGTGTATAAAGATAAGGAGCGCCCCAGAAACTTATATCTCCTATTGTATTTTTACCTTTTGAAGCTTTTAAAATAAGTGTATCTCCATTTTCCGGAATTTCAATATCAAAGTACTTTACCGCATTTGTAATTCTTTTCTCAAAAATTTTCTTCTCTCCGGTTTTACTTTTTAAAAGTATTGAAAATACTGTCCCATCTCCGATTTTATCAAAAAAGTCTGACTCATTAAAAGAATTGAGTGATCCGGCATAAAAGCTAACTCTCATCCCTCTCTTAACTTTGATTTTTATCTTTAATGATGTGAATTTTGATGGCAGATAGTGTGCTTCGTATGCTGTTTTGTTTATCTTGATGTAAGAATAGTTTTTTAAAAAATCATACTTTTTATCCCAATCCTCAGAATTAAATTTATCCTGGATAATAATCTTTTCATTTGGAGAAATTTCTAAAGATTTTGTAATTTTTTCTTTAACTTCGAAAAAATTATCATCTTTTTTTACGAAGATTCTTACAAAAGTTTCCTCTTTAAATTTTTCTTCTCTTTTTAGATAAAGTGGTTTCAGTTTAAAGTTAGGAGAAACAAAGGCAAATATTTTCCCTTTGATAATCTGAATTTTTGCCTCTTTTTCTTCAGGAAAAAAGTAAAGAAATTTACCGTTTATTTTCAACCTTTTTCCATCTATCTCTATTTCCGAATTTTCCCCTCTTAAAAACAAACCACCTTTGATTTTTCCTGAAAAAGGTAAATTAAGGTTTTCCACTTCTTTTTTAGCTGTAAATATGTTTGTGTTTGCCGGTTTGAGAAGATAAAACCCGCTCTGCTTTTCACTTTTTTTATGAAATATGATAATTGTGGTGATAATTAAACTTAAAATTATTATTAATATCTTTTTCATTGCAAATTATACCATATGTTTTCAGTTTTCGATGGAATAGGAAACCGAAAAGTCTTTCAGAGAAATAGTTTTTTCTCTTATTTCTCCGTAGATGTAAGAATCTGAAAATTCTCCTGAGATAGGATCTATTGCAAACCAGCCATTGTTCGGGAAAAAAACTTCTATCCAGCTGTGTTTCTGCAAAATATTTTTTTTATTAAAAAAATAGAATCCCGACACCTTTTTCACAGTGATTCCACCTCTTTTTAGAAGTTCGTAGGCCAGATTGGTATAACCTGTGCAAAAAGCGGTGCCTCTTTTCAAAACAGTTATTGGGTCTTGAGGAGCTTTACTCTCATCATATTTAAGATTGTTTTTCAAAAAAAGCAGAACATTTTTTACATAAGAGGTATAAGAATCTGATGAATAATAAATCCTTTTTGCAATGGAGCTGATTTTATCATTTCCTTTGAACTTTGGAAATAGAAAGCCTTTGGATACATAGGGTAATTTTTTAAATAAATATCTTATGTCTATTCTTATGTCTTTTTTCTCTTTTATTATACTTACACTCTGAGAGAAATTTTCTATCTTATAATCATAAAAATTTATTTTATTATTTATCGGGATAAAAAAGCTAATCTGCCTGAAAATAAAAAAAAGCAAAAACAGGTGTTTTATCAATTTTACTCTTTTCTTAGATTCTTGTTTATGGAATCAAGTATACCATTAATGAATTTTGGGGAAGTGTCAGTCCCGTAAAGCTTTGCTATTTCAACAGCTTCATCTATTACCACAGGTACGGGAGTCTCCTTTTTAAACATCAGTTCATAAACAGCAATTCTTAAAATATTTTTATCAACTCTGAACATTCTTTGCAAATTCCAGTTCTTTGATACCTTTTCAATACTTTTGTCTATTAATTCTAAGTTGTTTACCACTCCTTTTACTAACTCTTTAGTATATTCCCTTACTTTTCTATCCTTTGTAGTGGAAAGATTCTCCCAGAAGCATTTCATTATCTCATCTATATCATCATGGGTGGAATCATACTCAAAAAGTATTTTTAATGCCTCTTCTCTGGCTTTTCTTCTTCTCCCCATCTATCTCCGATTAAATCCTTTGACTGAGATTCTCTTAAATTTCCTTATAGAGGTTTATCATCTCTATAAGGGCCATTGCGGATTCAAATCCTTTATTACCCATCTTTGTGCCTGCTCTGTCTGTTGCCTGATCAATCGTATCAGCTGTAATTATTCCGTAAGTTATGGGGACAGGGGAGTTTATTCCAACATTTGCTATTCCTTTGGTTGTTTCTGCTGCGATGTAATCAAAGTGGGGGGTTTCTCCTCTTATAATAACTCCGAGAGTAAGGATTCCATCAAATGGTTTATTCTTTTTTTCAACAAGTTTTTTCAAAAGGAGCGGTATTTCAAAAGATCCGGGAACTTTGTAAACTGTTATATTATCTTCGCTACCTCCCGTTCTTTTTATCGCATCAATGGCCCCTTCAAGAAGTCTTTCGGAAAAAAAATTATTAAATCTTGAAATTACTATTGCTATTTTCAGCCCTTTAGAGCTGAGTTTTCCCTCTTTTACTTTCATTATCCCTCCATCACTTTTTTAAGTTTGGCCAATGCCCAATCTATTTCCTCCTTTGTAATTACAAGAGGTGGAGCAAATCTAATTACCATTTCATGGGTTTCTTTGCACAAAAGCCCCTCTTCCATGAGTTTCTCAGCATAAGGTCTTGCAGGTTCGGTAAGCTCCATTCCTATTAAAAGTCCTCTTCCTCTAACCTCTTTTATTATGGGATTATTAATTTTTCTTAATTCATCCATAAAATAGTTTCCCATTTCATTTGCTTTTTCAGGTAATTTTTCATTTTCAAGAACCTCAAGAGCTGCTATCCCGACAGCTGCGCCCAATGGGTTTCCTCCGAAGGTTGAGCCATGGTCTCCCGGGTTAAACACACCTAAAACTTCTTTTGATGAAACCACTGCTGACACGGGCATTATACCTCCGCCAAGAGCTTTTCCCAGAATTACCATATCAGGTTTTATGCCTTCCCACTCAAATGCGAACTTTTTACCTGTCCTTCCAAGCCCTGTCTGAATTTCATCCAATACAAGAAGAACATTATTTTTATCCGCTATCTCTCTTAATCTTTTTAGGTATCCATTTTCAGGTATTATAATTCCTCCTTCTCCCTGAATGGGTTCGATCATGATTGCCACTGTGTTTGGAGTTACAGCTTTTTCCACTTCATCGGCATCTCCATACTTGACAATCTTAAATCCCGGTGTAAAGGGTCCGAAGCCATCTCTGTACTGCTCTTCAGTTGAAAAACTTATGATTGTGACTGTCCTTCCGTGAAAATTGTTTTCAGCAACAATTATCTCAGCTTTATCCTTTTCTACACCTTTTTTATAATAACCCCATTTTCTTACGGCTTTTATTGCTGTTTCCACAGCTTCGGCTCCCGTGTTCATCGGAAGAGCCATTTCAAAACCTGAAAATTCGCAAACTTTTTTAAGAAAAAGGGGAAGCTGATCATTATGAAATGCTCTTGATGTAAGGGTTACTCTGTCTAACTGCTTTTTTGCTACTTCGACTATATAGGGATGTCTGTGTCCCTGATTGAGGGCTGAGTATGAAGAGAGCATATCCATATATTTATTGCCCTCAACATCCCATACCCAAACTCCCTCTGCTTTTGAAATAACTATCGGAAGCGGATGATAATTATGAGCGCCGTATTCATCATTAATTTTAATTAATTCCTTTGAATTCATGATTCCTCCTTAAATATTAATCATTGTAAAGTTAGTCAATTTTAAATTTTTAAATCTTTTTTGTCAACCCTAATTTGAACTTTTGATAAAAACCCTTTCAGCTTTTTCTATTTTTTCTTTAAAGTTTATATATATGCCTTTAAAGTAAGTGTCCAGGAAAAAAAGAGCTCTTTTTTTATCCTGTTTGTATATGGATAGGAAGTTTTTTTCAAATTGTGGTTGAAGATTTAAAAGTTCCTTCTCAAAGTTACCGAAAATTCCTTTGAGAACTTTTATCCTGTTGTAATAATCCTTTTCAATGAACCTTTCCATTTGTCTTACTCTTGTGTAAATCAATTTATTTTTTAAAAAGTAAGATTTTACAGGTGAAAAGTGAAGCTTTACTATTGATTCATAATCATAGGGAGGTTTTTTAAAGGAAAAATCAGCAGGGAAATCTTTTATCCCGAAATATATGGGAATAAAAAACGATGTGTCAGGTTTTCCGATGGATACCCATAAAAGAGAAGAGATTGGTTTCGGAAGATTTTTTCTTAATTGTGCCACTATTGAGTATCTGGTTGTATAAACACAGATAGGCCTTTTGTTTTCATAAGTGGAAGGAGTATTTGGTCCCCCCTTTTTCTTACTTAAATCATACTCTGTTCCTTCAAAGTGATCTCTTAGAACTCTCATTAAATCTTTGGGCGATAATTTTTTTTCTGGTGTTATTTCAAAAGGATAAATATCTTCAACTTTAAATCTGTCCCCTCCGATTAGTCTCAAAGCGCTCCACTGCCTGTAGGTATTATAAGTGTTTTTCAGGTTTGTTGCATAAACTTTGGCAAAATCAAATTCTCCGTCTTTTTGTGGGTTGTAGAGCCCGTGTTTTATTGCAAAAGAGATTATATCCTTTGAGCCTAAAAATTTCTTACTATTTTTAAGGTCAATTTTATGAATATTATAATGGTTTGGAATTATGGCAACTTTATCATCATCAACTCTTTCGGCAACCCAGTGGTGACCCTTTACCACAGCAACCATCCACCCTTCATTACTATCAGCTATTGAATATGTTCTTCCCGATGAATCATAACCATACTTCTCAACAAATTTTCCCAGGAGCAAGACAGCCTCTCTTGCAGAGCGTGCTCTTTCTGCTACAAGTCTTCTTAACATATATGAGATTTTACCTTTCTCCTGAGCTTTTTCCTTTGAGGCACAGCCGTTTGATACTATTACAACTCCGCTTTCATTTAAAAAACTATCTGCAAAATAAAGCTCGGGCATTTCAAACCAGATTAATTCCTGTGTATGAGAAGAAACTTCAATCTTTTCTCCGTTTTTTAGAAAGGCAAAAGCAGGGGATGGGAAATTTTTTGAAGGAACTCTCATAATTTGAAGATATCGATTTCCGCCATCATCTTCATTGTGAGCTAAAAGCACGGAGCCATCCGCTGTGGCATTTTTCCCGGCAATTATTGTGAAACAATTACAACTGCATTTTTGATTATTTGAGTAAACAGATATAGTGGAGATAAAAAACAAAAAAATAATTAATATAATACCTTTTTTTCTCATTTTTGACTCCTTAAATAATTTTTGTATTTTATTTTAAAACAAAAGAACTATGGATGCAAACAACCTTTGTTCGCCCAAAACATCAAGTAAGAGAGAATAGTTTACAGTAAAGATGAAAATTTGAATAGGAAGCTTCATAGTTTGTAACTATTAATTGCCCATAATGAAGCTTCATACTTAGTAGTTAGTGATTAGCTCACAATAAAGCTTCATGATTAACAGTTGGTCAGTTATTCTCAGTCAAGCCTCTTTAGGCAGTCCCGTAAATCTCGCAAAAGCTTAAGGGTTTTCTTGGCTATAAGCCCATAAAACTGCCAGATAAGCTGGAACAGCTGAATGCTGTTCAGTTTTTTGGACTTGATTATTCAAGTTTTTGGGGTTGTATTAATGAGCATATAAGAAGTATGGTGCTTACATTTTGTCTAACAATTTTCCAAAATGATATGTATTTTGTTCAATGTTTTGACAAAATGACTATTTTGCTATAATATTATTATATGAAAAATATCATAAGAAAGATTTTTGAGCTTAATGAGTTAACAAGAGAAGTTGTAAAAAAATATCCGAAAAAGAGATTTCTGTTTAACATGGTAAGAGAGTTAAAATCAAAACACTTTAAGGGGATAGTAGGACCGAGAGGAAGCGGAAAAACCGTACTTTTAGAGCAATTATCCGCTCACTTTAAAGATTCTGTTTATATCTCAATGGATACACTTGAGCCTGATTCCAATCTTTTTGATATTGTGAAAAATCTTAACCTTAATTACAAAATTAAAAATTTTTTTATTGATGAGATACATTTTAACAGGGATTACAAAAAATCGTTAAAGAATATCTTTGATTTTTTGGATGTGAATCTTTTTTTCTCAAGCTCTGTTTCAATTTCAATCTTGGACTCTTCCTACGATCTTTCAAGAAGAATTAAATTTTACTATCTTTATCCCTTTTCTTTAAGAGAATATCTTTTCTTTAAAAAAGATGTTTTATTAGAGCCACTATCATTAAAAGATATTGTACAAAATGACAATGCAGAGTATTTAAGGTATGAATATTTATTTGATAATTATTTGAAGGGTGGAAATTATCCTATTTCCTTGGAAGAAACTGATATTACCGAACTACTTGAGAATATATTGAAAAAGATAATTTTTAAGGATATTGCTTCATCCTCAAATTTGGGATTCGGAGAACTTCATACTATGGAAAATCTTTTAAAGTTCATAGGAAAATCCCGGGCGGAAGATATGAGCTATACAAATATTGCTAAGAATATTGGTATCTCAAAATATAAAGCCATTAAATATCTTCAACTTCTTGAAAAATCCTTTGTCTTGAATATTATCTTTCCAAAAGGAACCAATGTGTTAAAAGAGCCGAAGATTTTGATGAGAGTGCCTTATCGATTGCTTTATAATGATTTTGAAAATGCAATTGGGTACATAAAAGAGGATTTTTTTGCTGATATGATGAAATATGCGGATATTGAATTTTACTATCTGAAAACAAAAAGAGGGAAAAAGACTCCGGATTTCCTCATTAAATATAAGGATGAAGAATTTATCATTGAAATAGGTGGAAAGTCAAAGGGAAAAAAACAGTTTAAGGGAATTGAAGCAAAAAATAAGTATGTTTTTGCCTATCCTCATTCTCCCGAAAAAAAACAAAAACCTTTGTTTTTGATAGGGTTTATAGGGCAAAAAAACTGACCCACCAGCTAAAGTTAATAATAAAGACGGAAAAAAAGAAAAAGATGCAAAGATTCAGAGCTCATAAATCATTGGACATTTACTTCTTTATTTTAAATTAAAACCATGAGTAAAGCAAATAATTCCCCTTTAAATAAAAAAAGGGAGCCTTTTTTATAGCTCATTTGCTGCCTCTTTACGAGGCCAAGGCTCCCTTTCTAAATTATATACTAATATATAATTTTTTTTATTTTTGTCAAGTTTTAAAAAATATGGAAGGCTACAGTAAGACCTGCCACAACAACAGAAACCATACTCATAAGTTTAATGAGAATATTTAAGGATGGTCCCGCTGTATCTTTCAGAGGATCTCCTACAGTATCTCCGACGACTCCGGCTTTATGGGAAGGGGAACCTTTTCCGCCTAAGTTTCCTTCCTCTATGTACTTTTTGGCATTATCCCAGCTTCCACCTGCGTTTGCCATAAAGATTGCAAGAATAAAACCTGAACTTAAAGCTCCTATTAAAAGTCCCATAACT
>Ga0256835_1000459_pt1 | contig 30624 bp, 34 predicted proteins | sample PIR30metaG_FD_185972 | JGI IMG/M metagenome (GOLD analysis project Ga0256835, IMG submission 185972) | Hydrothermal vent microbial communities from East Pacific Rise, Pacific Ocean - PIR-30 | ecosystem: Environmental > Aquatic > Marine > Hydrothermal vents | place: Pacific Ocean: East Pacific...
TGCTTTTTAGGTGTGCTGCAGGCTTTTTTTACGCCGACCGGGTTCGGGTTTGATCCCTGGTGGTCGGCGGTGTTGCCTAACCTGATCCGTGCTTTCAAGGTCCCCGCGCCCTGGGGCGCAAGACTCAAGATAGCAAATACGATGAGGGCTGTCAACAGCAACAGGGGCCACTGCGCTAGGATGGTGGCGTGGAACTCCTGCTGGTCGTGCCCCACCCCGACGATGAGGTTTTTGGAGCCGGGGGCGTGCTTTCCAGCGCCGCCAGAAAAGGCTGGACCACGGGGGTCATTACGCTTACCCGCGGCGACAAGGGGAAGGATCTGGGGCTTTGCAGCCGGGAAGAGCTGCCCCGCGTGCGCGAGCAGGAGCTGCGGCGTTCGGCAGAAATACTGCGCGTGGGACACCTGGAAGTTCACGGCTATCCAGACAAGGGGGTGGCCGACCACCCGGAGATAGCGGAGCTGCTCGCCGACCGTTTCAATGAATTGCAGCCTGAACGAATCATTACCTTTCCTCCCAACGGGCTCAACCGCCACCCGGATCACGTAGCCAGCCATCGCTGGACGGTAGCGGCGTTCCAGCACTACGGCGAAGGACTCCTCTACTACTATGCCCCCACCCGGCCCTACCCCGGCTTCAGCGAAGGCTGGCTGGCTCCCACGCACCGGGTGGAGCTCGACAGGGAGGCGCTATCCGCGAAAATTCGCGCCATGGCCCAGTACCGCACCCAGGCTCTATCGGTGCTGAAAATCATGGACCTGGCAGCCGCGCGCCTGATGGAAGAAACTTTTCACCTGGTGGGATACACGGGGAGCCTGCGTGCAGGTCTGGACTGACAATGGACGTACGCACCATCGAGCACACCGCAGACGTCGGCTTCGAGATAATAGCGGAATCGCTTGCGGAAGTGTTTGCGGGAGCCGCTGCGGGACTCATACGGGTAATGTTCGAAGGCGACCTGCCTGACCGGGGAGAAAAGCGACGCCGGCTGGAACTCTCCGGCCCCGACCTGGAAACGCTGCTGGTGCGCTGGCTCGACGAGCTCGCCTACCGGGTGCAAACCCGGGGAGAGGTGCCGGTGCGCACACAGGTCGGGGTCGAACCCTCTGAGGAGGGGTACCGCCTCGAAGCCGAGCTGGCGCTGGTTCCCTTCGCGCACCTCGCCGACCGCTTCGCCGGCGAAGTAAAGGCCGCCACCTATCACGGCCTGCGAATTGAGCAAGAAGACGGGCACTGGCGGGCGCGGGTGATTCTGGACGTATAGGGAGCGATGATGGAAATTTCTTTCGTACAAGAAGACCGCTACACTTTCCGCATTCCCCGCCGCGGAAAGATGCGGGTAGACGCTGTCTTCTTCGCCTCGAAGCCGATCCTGGCCCAGCTGGAAAGCGAAGACTACGCCTCGCTGGTGCAGCTCGCCAACGTGGCCACCCTGCCGGGCATCGTGGGGCCGGCGCTGGCCATGCCCGACATCCACTGGGGCTACGGTTTTCCCATAGGCGGGGTGGCCGCCTTCGACCCGGAGGCCGGCGGGGTGGTCAGCCCCGGCGGGGTGGGGTTCGACATCAACTGCGGGGTGCGGCTGCTGGCCAGCGGGCTCGAGCACCGTGACCTGGAACCGCGCAAGGCCTGGCTGGCCGACCGCCTCTACGAACAGGTGCCCGCCGGTGTCGGCTCCGAGCGGCGCGACCTCAAGCTGAACCGCAAGAGCCTGGCCCGAGTGCTGGCCGAAGGGGCCGGCTGGGCGGTGCGCCAGGGCTGGGGCGCGGCCCGCGACCTCGACTTCATCGAGTCGAACGGGCGCCTGGCGGGGGCCGACCCCGGCCGCGTTTCCGAGCGCGCCTACGAACGCGGCCTGCCGCAGCTGGGCACCCTGGGTTCGGGCAACCACTTTCTGGAAGTCCAGTACGTCGAGAAGATCTACGACCCCGAGGTGGCCGCCGTTTTCGGCCTGCACCAGGACCAGATAACCGTGCTCATCCACACCGGCTCCCGCGGCCTGGGCCATCAGGTCTGCCAGGACTACGTGCAAAGGTTCCTGCAAGCCGCGCCCAAGTACGGCGTCGAGCTGGTGGACAAACAGCTGGCCGCCGCCCCTATCGAAAGCCCCGAAGGCCGGGCCTACCTGGGGGCGATGGCCGCCGCCGCCAACTACGCCTTCGCCAACCGCCAGCTGATCACCCACTACGTCCGCGCCGCCTTCGAGGCCGCCGGCTTCGCCCCGCGCGAGCACGGCCTGCGGGTGGTCTATGACCTGGCCCACAACAACGCCAAGTTCGAGGAGTACGGCGGCCGCCGCCTGCTGGTCCACCGCAAGGGGGCGACCCGCGCCTTCGGCCCCGGCGCCCCCGACCTGCCTCCGGCCTACGCCGCCGTCGGCCAGCCGGTGCTGGTGCCGGGCGACATGGGACGGTATTCATACGTCCTCGCCGGCAGCGAGGGGGCGATGGAAAAGAGCTTTGGCTCCAGCTGCCACGGCGCCGGCCGGGTGCTCAGCCGGACCAAGTCGAAAAAGCTGGTCAAGGGGCGTAACCTGGAACGCGAGCTGGCCGAACAGGGAGTAGAACTGCGGGCGGCAAGCCGCCGCACCGTGGCCGAGGAGGCCTCCGAGGCCTACAAAGACGTGGCCGAAGTCGTCAAGGTGGTCGAGGGCGCCGGACTGGGGCGGCGGGTGGCGCGGCTGCGGCCTTTGATAGTGGTGAAAGGGTAACCCGGCGGCGGCGCGCCGGCCATATCGTACGGCCGGTCTAGTCCTCCTGCGGCCCCTTCCAGAGCAAACGGCCGCAGCTGGGGCAGCGCACCACCTGCTGCCCCTGATATACCCGCTGCGCCACGTGGGTGGGCAGCTGTACGCTGCAGGCGCTGCAGCGGTAAACACTTCCCTTGGCATAAACCAGCGCCACCCCTATGCCCTTGCGGGCGCGGCGGATGGCCTGGTATTCGCGTAAGAGATTCGCGGAGATGCTTGCCGCCATCTCCTCGCGCTTGGAGAGTTTTGCTTGATATTCCTCTTCCAGACGGGCCACCCGCTCGGCGTTCTTTTCTTCGAGCGCATCGAGCTCCGGCTTTATCGCCGCCATCTCGGTTTCGAGGGCCTGAATCTGCTCTGCCAGCTGTTCCATCTCCTCGAGAATGGGCAGCGTCAGCTCGGTTAGCTCGTCTATGCGGGTGGAAAGCTGCTGGATTCGGTTTTCAAATTGGGTTTGCTCGCGCACGCTGGAGGACTGCATCTGCTCGTCCTCGGCCTGCTTGCGCTTTGTGGTCAGGTCCCTGATCTCCAGGTCGTTTTGCTTGTACTCGCGCTGGAGTGTGAGATAACGCTCCTTTAGCTGACCGAGCCGCGCCGCTAGCTCGGCCCACTTTTCGCGGACCTCTACCAGCTCGGGAGGGAGCTGTTGCTGTTGTTCCTTGATTTTGTCGAGCTCCTGGTCACGCTCCTGAAGGGTGTATAAGTCGGCAAGGGCACCCGCAATATTCACGTCCTTCATCATAACACCATGAATCGCTCAGACGTTATGGCGGCTCGGACAGTCATCCGCCAGGACGCAAGCGTCGCATTTTGGCCGCCGGGCCGTGCATACATAACGGCCGTGCAGTATCAGGGCGTGATGCACGAAGATCCATTTATCCCGCGGAAAGAGGCTTTCGAGATCGGAGCCTATCTTCTCGGGAGTGCGCGCCCGCGAAAGGCAGAGGCGCCGGGCAAGCCTGGCTACATGAGTATCTACGGCAATTCCAGGAACTCCAAACGCTGCCGCCAGCACCACCGTGGCGGTCTTCCAGCCCACTCCCGGCAGCTGCATTAGAGCCGCCCTGTCACGGGGGACCGCGCCTGCGTGGTCCTCCACGATCCGCCGCGCCATGGCCACCAGGTTGCGCGCCTTGGTGCGGAAGAGCCCGATGCGGCGGATGAACGGCTCCACTTCTTCGGGGCGGGCCGCAGCCAGCGCCTCGGGGGCGGGAAAGCGCGCGAAAAGGGCGGGGGTCGCCTCGTTGACCGACCTGTCGGTGGCCTGGGCGCTTAGCACGGTGGCCACCAGCAGCTGGAAGGGGTCTTCGTGGATGAGCTCGGTGCGGGCGTCAGGGTACGCCCGCTCGAGCTTCTCGAGTATGCGCCCGGCACGCTCCCGCTTTTTGCTATCGGATTCGCGGGGGCAGCGCGGCTCGACGGGCGCCATGGGGCCGATTATACCGGCCGCCAGTCCGGGCGCAACGCCAGCGTACCTGCGCTAACGCCCCGGTTCGGACCATACGGAGTCGTAACCAACGTAGATTACGCGATCGGGCTCGAGCGCCTGCCGCACCTCCTCGCGGTGGCTGCTCACCACCAGCGTAATGCCCGCCTCCCGCACCAGCTTCGAAAGCGCCCGGGCGATCCGCCGCGCGTCCGGCGCGTCCAGGAAGGCCGCCAGCCCCTCGACGAGCAACAGGTCGGGCCGCCCCGCCAGCAGCAGCGCCAGGTGAAAGCGCTCGCGCTGGGCGGCGGAAAGGTGATCGGAGGAGGCGCGCCACAGCACCGCGTCTGCAAGACCCAGGCGCCCCAGCAGCTCCACCGCCGCAGGTACGTCCCTGAGCCTGTAGGCTACGCGGTCCAGTATTATTCTGTCGCTTATCGCGGGCTCGGCCACACCGGGAATGAAGGCTTCCACCTTTCCCTCGGGAACGTCCACCCAACCGGCATCGGGCATCTCGTCCCAAAGCAGGCGCAGCAGGGCCGTCTTGCCCGCACCGCTGGCTCCCCAGAGCAGGTGCACCGTGCCCGGTTCTATGCGTAACCGCACCCCGCGCAATACCCGCCGCTGAAGCCGCATCCTGTGAGCCCCGAAGGCCTTCAACGCCTTGCGCACCCTGGATACCAGCCGCTCCGTGTCCAGCTCGCTGGTGTAGGCCTTGTCCACCCCGTGAAACACTACCGGCCCGGTAAGCCCGCGCACCCCGCCAAAACGAGGCTTGTAGAGTTTTCCCTGGTGCTCCATCGCGTAGGGATCGGCCTGCAAAAAGCGGCGCACGCGGCGGCTGGCGGCGTCCGCCAGGGGATAGGCCAGAAACGGCCTGCCCGAAGCGGCGTCCCACAAATAGGTGAACCCGGCGTTTTCGAGAAATGGGTGGTAACCGGCCACCCCGGAAACGGCGCAGACGAGCTCCTTGCCACGGCGACCATCGGGCACGGCCCGCTCCACCGCCCATTCGAGCGCCAGGCGCACTATTCGCGCCCCCAAGCCGTCCGAGCGGTAGTCCGGGTGCACCACGACACGCCCTATTCGCGCCGCAGCCACCCGCACCCGGTCCAGCGCCTGCTGGGCGGCGTCCTCCCAGTAGCCTCCCTCCGGCCTCAGCTCCTTGAGATCGAACGTGGGCCTGAACCAGCCTTCCGGGAAGACCTCTTCGCGGATACGGCGCTCCAGCCCCGCGGGGGTGCGCCGGTGCAGAACTGGCAGCGGGGGGTCGAGCCGCAGGTAGGCGACGACGGCCGGTTCATAGGGGTGCCGTTCGACCAGTTCCATTATCAAGAACCTGCTCGCCGGTGTTGAGCCGCGAATATCCAGCAACCGCCCCTGCCCCTGCTTGCAGCGGGGTTTGCTGCTAGCTTTCACGCGGGAACCGTCGGGGCAGCGCCATACCGCCACCGCGTCACGGTCCGAGGCGTAATGGTACTGCTCTAGCTCGACTATCGCTTCGTAATCGTGCTCGTAGCGGGCCTCGCGCACGCGCAGGCTGTAACCGTACAGCGACCGGGCGTACACCCCCGAGCGGCTGTGGCGTACGTCGCGGCTGAACGGGGGCCAGTAAGGGCGCCCGCCACGCGTGAGAGCGTAGTCGTCGAAGTCGAGCAGGTTGCCGGGGGCGCCGCCGCGGATGCGCAGCTGCACCTCGTCTCCTATCCGCAGCCAGCGCGCCGCGTCCCCGCTCATGCGCAGCATCGGGCCTCCGGCCAGCTCGACCTCGCCGAACCAGCGCCAGTAAATTTTCCGCGCGACGACGCGGTAGTTCATGACTCTAGATTACCGCGTTAAAGCTCCAGACACCGCTTAAGCAGCGCGTCTTTTTCCCCTCGTTCAGTACGCCTTGGCGAAGAGGAGCCGCTTGCCGTAGGCGCCGGGCTTGCCGCAGCGCACGCAGACGCCCTCTTCTGCGGGGAAGTCGAAGGGGATGACGCGGGTGGTGGCCTTGGTTTCTTCCTGAATCGCCTTTTCGCAGGCCGGATCACCGCAGTGGAAAGCGGCGGCGAAGCCGCGTTCCACCTGTTCCTTGAAGGCGTCGTAGTCGTCTACCTTTTTGACGTGTTCTTCGCGGAAGTTTAGCGCCCGCTCGTAAAGCGCGCGGTGGAAGCCCTCGAGCCGCTCGGGCAAGAGCCTCGGCAGGTCGCGCAGGCCGATGAACTCCTTCTCGCCTCCCAGCCGGCTCTTGAGGACCGCGTGGCCGGCCTCGACGTCGCGGGGGCCGATCTCGATCCGCAGCGGTACGCCCTTCATCTCCCACTCGTTGAACTTGTAGCCGGGGCTGTGCTGGTCGCGGTCGTCGAGGTGAACGCGCACGCCGGCGGCGCGGATCTCGCGCTCCAGCTCCCGGGCGGCCTCGAGCACCACCTCGCGGGTGTTCTTGCGGTAGATGGGAACGATGACCACCTGAATCGGGGCCAGCTTGGGCGGCAGGATCAGGCCCTGGTCGTCGCCGTGGGCCATGATGATCGCCCCGATCATGCGGGTGGAAAGCCCCCAGGAGGTGGTCCAGACGTACTTTTCCTCCAGGTCCTGGTCCTGGAAGGTGATCTCGAAGGCCTTGGCGAAGTTCTGGCCCAGAAAGTGGCTGGTGCCCGACTGCAGGGCCTTGCCGTCGCGCATCATCGCCTCGATGGTGGTGGTGTAGACGGCGCCGGCGAACTTCTCCTTTTCGGTCTTCATGCCCTCCCAGACCGGAATGGCGGCGTAGTCGCGGGCCAGTTTGGCGTAGACGCCCAGCATCCGCCGGGTCTCCTCCTCGGCCTCCTCGCGGGTGGCGTGGGCGGTGTGGCCCTCCTGCCAGAGGAACTCGGTGGTGCGCAAGAAGGGGCGCGGCCGCTTCTCCCAGCGCACCACGTTGGCCCACTGGTTCATCAGCACCGGCAGGTCGCGCCAGCTGGTGATCCACTTGGACCACATGTAGCCGATCACCGTCTCGCTGGTCGGCCGCACCGCAAGTGGCTCCTCCAGCTCCTCGCCGCCGGCGTGGGTGACCACCGCCAGCTCGGGGGCGAAGCCCTCGACGTGCTCGGCCTCCTTTTGCAAAAAGCTCATGGGGATGAAGAGCGGAAAGTAGGCGTTTTCGTGCCCGGTCTCCTTGATCATCCGGTCGAGCTCGCGTTGCAGGTTCTCCCACAGGGCGTAGCCATAGGGACGCATGACCATCGTGCCGCGCACCGGACCGTAGTCCACCAGCTCGGCCTTCTGGATGACGTCGATGTACCACTGACTGAAGTCTTGCGATTGCGGCGTGACGCCTTGCTCCTTCGCCATAGGGCCTATCCTAACCCGCCGGGGCGAAAAACACCCGCGCGGCGAAGGCTAAAGGGTGGCGGGCGCAACGGGCGAGAAGCGACAAAGACAGAAGCGCGCGATGCCCTGCGCATAGTGCTTAATAGAACGGTTTGGATGTTCATGATTTCTTATTGCGGCGTTCGCTTTCGGGACCCCCGGACAGGCCTGCCCGACCGTGGCCCGTGCTGCGCGCTTGCGCCACAATCCGGCCACGGCAAACAGCGCGCCTTTACCGATGAAGGCCGGGGTCGCTGGCTCCGTCCGGCACCGCCCAAACAACCCCCCCCCCCCTGCCTCTTCGCTTCCCAAAACGAAGGTGATCCGGGAAGCGGTATTTTCCAGCCCGGATTTCCCGCGCCCCGCAACGCCCCCGCTCTCCGCAACCGGTCGCGGGCTGTGATTTTTAACTTTGTGCAAATATCACTGACTGGTCAGTCAGTATTAGAGTAAACTGGAATGGTGCGCGCCGTCTGGAACATCCACCTGGTGACGTTCTTCTTCTTCCTGGCCTACGGTCTGACCGTTCCCACCCTGCCCCTGTACCTCAAGTCGCAGGGTGTCGGGCCGGCCTGGATAGGCTGGGTGGTGGCGCTCATGCCGCTGGCAGGGCTCTTGCTGCGCCCCTTCGGCGGCTGGGCTTCCGACGGCTGGAGCCGCAAGAAGCCCAGCCTCATCGGCCTGGCGCTGGGCGCGATCTCGGGGCTCCTGTACCTGGGCCCGCTTCCCCTGGTGCTGGCGGGACGCTTCCTGCAGGGGGCGGCAATGGCCCTATTCGCCCCCGGCTCGCTGGCTCTCACCAGCGACCTGGTGCCCGAAAACCTGATCGGCCGGGTAATGGGGACCCGCAACCTCATCCTGGGCGTCGGCGTAATGAGCGGCACCGCACTGGGTGGTTTCCTGGTCGACTTTCTGGGGTTCACCGCCGTCTGGTTGCTGGTGCTGCTGGTGCAACTGGTCTGGATTCCGCTCTTCTGGCGAGACGTACCGGAAACTCTCAAGGCGCCTTCGCAACAACCCTGGTGGGCCAACTTCGGCGCCGTCTTCAGTGACCGTTTGATTCTGGCCCCCACCCTGGCCAACGCCGGCTTCGCTGCCGTCTTCGCAATATTGCAGACCTTCTACCCTCTAGTGCTCAGCGAGGCCGGCTACCGGGCCGCCTGGGTGGGAGCATTCCTGGCCTTCTACAGCCTGATATCGGTCATCTTCCGTGTCCCCGGAGGCTACCTTTCCGACCGCTACGAGGTCGGCGTGGTGGCGCTGGCCGGGTTCATCAGCGCCACGGTGGGCCTGTTGCTGCTCTGGTTCATGCCACTGCCACCGCTGGCTTTCGTGGCCGGCTTCTTCATGGGCGCGGGGGCGGGGCTATATCTACCCGCCAACATCGTCGCCGTCACCCGCGCCGCCCGCCCCGAGCTGCGGGGCTCGGCCTTTAGCTTCTTCACCGCCAGCTGGGACCTGGGCGGCCTGATAGGGCCACCGCTGGGTAGCGTGGTGGCAGCCCGGCTGGGTCTGGGGTGGATCTTCCCGGTAGCGATCACCGGCGCCTCGCTGACGATACTGGCGTTCCTGTGGGTGCGCAGCGGGAGCCGCCTCCCGCTCCCGGTCCGGGTGCGCACGGACCGCAACGAACCGTCGTAGCATGGGTCCATGGTTTTCCTTCGACGTCTCTTCGCGGCGCTTCTCAGCTTGGTACTGCTGGCGGCGCTGGCCTTCGGCGGTCTCGTCGCCTGGCTGTGGTTTACGGACTACAGACCACCCCAGGTAGTCACCCTCACGGTTCAGGGCGGAGGCGAGAACGGCAAACCGGCGGAAATGAGCCTTCTCACCTGGAACATAGGTTATGCAGGCCTGGACGCAAAGCATGACTTCTTCCTGGACGGGGGCAGCCACGGCTGGCCGGAACCGGAAGAGGTGAAGCGCTCTCTTGCGGGCATCACCGGCTATCTGCATGCCCACCCCGCCGATGTGGTGATGCTGCAGGAGGTGGACCGGGGCTCCAGGCGAATTCATTTCGTAAGCGAAATAGAAGAGGTGGCCGGAGCGCTGCCCGGTTACGCCTGGGTATTTGCCCGGAACTACGACGTCGCCTTCGTACCCCTGCCGCTTACCAGCCCGATGGGCAGGGTGATTGCGGGACAGATGACTCTCTCACGCTGGCGCCCGGCGGTGGCGGAAAGGCATGCCCTGCCGGGCGAGTACAGCTTTCTGGTACAGCTGGCCCAGCTGGACCGCTGTTTCATCCTGGAACGCATCCCCGCGCCCGACGGTAACGAGTGGGTGCTCATCAACACCCACAACTCCGCCTTCGACGCCGGCCAGTTGCGCAAGCAGCAGCTAGGCTACATCAAGGAGGTAATGATCCGCGAGTACACCAGAGGCAACTACGTGGTCGTGGGCGGCGACTGGAACCTGATCCTGCCGGGCGTGGATCCGGACGGGCAGTTCCCCCACAGCGAAGCGCGCCCGGAATTTTACCTACCCTTCCCCGCGGACTGGACCCCGGCGGGATGGCGCTGGGCCTACGACGCCAGCACGCCCACCAATCGTTCGGTGAGCCAGCCCTGGCAGCCGGGAGTCAACTACGTAACCGTAATCGACGGCTTCCTGGTAAGCCCCAACGTCGAAATAGTGGAGGCCCACACCGAAGACCTCAATTTCGCCGACTCCGATCACAACCCGGTGCGGGTGCGCCTGCGCATCCGGCCCTAGGGCGGCACGGAACGGAACTTCCCGGGTGCTTTCGTCTCCCGGCGCTGCTCAGCCGCTGCCGCCGGGAACGAGAACTTCACCCAGAGCGCGGCCCGAGGCGGCGCGCACCGGCGCCGGCGTATGCCCCAGCGCCACCCGCCCCACCGCGTACAAACCGGGAAGGCGCAGCAGGCCGCCGCTGGCTTCCTCCCGCTCACCAGGCGCGAACCGCTGGAAGCTCACCGTGTACGCAGGTGCGCCATCGCTTTCGGGCACCAGGTAGCTATCGGGCTCGAACGCAAACCCCAACCCGCGCAGGTGTTCGTACAAATCAGGATAGGCCGCCTCACCCAAACGTCCCGCCGCCTCCTCGAGCGCACCCGCCCGCAACACCGCCCCCAAAAAGCTGCCTACCGCCAGCACCACCGCGCCGGCGCGGTAACTGAACCCCTCCCAGGTTTTTACCCCCGTCACCCGGCCGCCGCCGTGCAGCAGGCCCGTGACCGAAGACTGGAAGAGGCGCAGGGTTTCCTCTGCTTCCAGCGCGTACTTGGCGCGCCGGTGAAGTTCCCACGTGTCGGCGCTCCAAACCCGGGCCAGCAGGCCGCCGCGAGGCGGCGAATCCACGGGCGTCTCCAACCGGTACACACTGTCGAGGCTGTCGGTGACGAGGCCCACCCGCAGGCCGCGCCGGGCCAGCGCCCAGGCGGCCTCGCTGCCACTCGGCCCCGCGCCCACCACGATAACGTCGCAGTCGTTCACGACTCGGCCCCGGCAAGCATCGGCGTCCCCCGCTCCAGGCGAAACGCCAGGAAGCCATCACGGGGAGCATGCACCATCAGCAGGCTCTCATCGGGAGCGGCCAGCCACAAGAAAAGCGGCAGCTTGCTGCGCGGCCAGCCCCGCTGGTAGCGATCACCCTCGAAGGTGTAGGCCATGAAGATCTTTTCGTCGTCATCGACGTAACCGGGTTCGTAGAGAACTATCAAATCCCCTTCACCGGCGTCGGACCGCTCCATGACCTCCCACAACCATACCTGCGCCTCCACCGGGCTCAGGAAGACCCCCGCTGCTTCCCCCAACCAGGCATAGGCGGCGCTCGGAAGGCCCGGGAAGGACACGAAGACCCCCTCACGGCCGTGAACCAGCTCTACCACCTCGTTGGCGTAACGCGCGCCGCCAGCGCTCTCGCGCACGAACCCCGCCAGCAAACCGTGACGCTCCTCCAGCTCGCCCGGAGTGAGACCAAGCTCGAGGGCTTCGATCAGCACCCGGTAGTTGCCCAGTTCACGCGCTCCCTTCATGGGACGTCTCCAACGTGCAAGGCGGCTATACCGCCGGTGAGTAAACGGTAGCGCACGTCCACGAAACCCGCAGCGCGCATCATCTCCGCCAGCCGCTCGGGTTCGGGAAAGCTTGCCACCGAGCTGGGAAGGTAACGGTAGGCCTCGGGCTTGCCCGAGATAACCCCGCCGATCCGGGGCAGCACCCTGCCGAAGTAGAAGCGGTAAACCCGGCCCAGCAGCCCCCGGGGCGGGGGGGGAAACTCGAGTATCACCGCCCGCCCTCCGGGCGCCAGCACCCGCCGGAACTCGGCCAGGCCGCGTTCGTAGTCGGCGAAGTTGCGAAAACCGAAGGCGACCGTGACCGCGTCGAAGCTGCCGTCCGCGAAGGGCAGGGCGAGGGCGTCGGCCTCCACGAAGCGCACCTCGAGGCCCGCGCGCTCGGCCTTGGCGCGGGCGAGCTCGAGCATTTCGGGGGTGAAGTCCCCCCCCACCACCCCGGCCGCGGGCCGCGCCCGCTTGAGCAGCAGGGCCACGTCGCCGGTGCCCGTAGCAACGTCGAGAACGCGCCGGGGATCCTTCTCCAGGGCCAGCCGCACCGCCAGCCGCCGCCAGCGCTGGTCCACCCCGGCCGAGAGCAGCCGGTTGAGCAAATCATAGCGGGGCGCGATCTCACCGAACATCGCGCGCACCGCCCGGGCTTTCGCCTCCACGTCGCTCATCGGACCCCATCCTACCGCGCCGCACGCGAACCTTCATACCGGGGGCGTGCGTTAGAATCGGGGGCGTGAATCGCGTTTGGTTAGCCCTCACCTCCGCAGTCTTCCTGCTCCTGCTCGCGGTGAGCCCCTGGGCGGTCGCCCTCCGGGCGTTTGGAGGCAAAGGGGTGCTGGTAACCCTCTGGGGCACGGTGGATCTCTACGGGCGGGCCAAGGCGATGCCCGACGTCAGCTGGCTGGGCTACTTCACCGTATTTTGGGTGGCCCTGGCCCTGGTGGCGGCCGTGGCGGCCTTCCTGCCCGAAGCCCGCGCCCGCGCCCGCCTCTACTACGCAATCGGGCTTGCGGGAGTGGCCGTCTTCGCGCTGGAAGCCTACCTCTTTTACCATGCCGTCTGGGCAGCGAACGAGGCCGCGCTGGCCGCGGGAGCGCGGCGCCCTCCGCTCAAGCGCTACAGCCTCTCGCTGGGCGCCTACGCCAGTATCCTCTACAGCCTCTTCTTGCTCGCGGTGGGGCGGCTGCAACTGCCCGGCGGGCGCGCTCTCCTGGTGCGCTGGCGCGGGGTGATCGTTCCCGCGGTGAGCATGCTGCTCGCAATGGTGGCCGGCGCCGTCGTGGTCTGGTTGCTAAAAGACGTCAAGATACCCGAAGAGGGCGGCATGCTCACCTATCTGACCGCCAAACTGGACCTGGTCACATACACCTTCCAGCTCCTCTTCGGCCCCCTGCTCACCGCCTCCGGCTGGTTCCAGAGCCTGCTCATCGCCACGCCGCTCATCTTCACCGGCCTGGCCGTGGCCTTCGGTTTTCAGGCGGGGCTGTTCAACATCGGAGCCCCCGGGCAGCTGACCATCGGCGCCATCATGACGATGCTCGTGGGCGTGCACCTGGCGAACGCCCACTGGTTCGCGGACCTGCCCGACGGACTGGCCCGGGCCGTCTTCCTGCCGCTCAGTATCCTCGCTGCCGCCGCCGGGGGAGCGCTGTGGGGCGCGATTCCCGGATGGCTCAAGGCGCGCTTCGGAGCGCACGAGGTGATCAACACGATCATGATGAACTACATCGCCGCCTCGATCTTCCTGTTCATGATCGCCTCCAACGAATACACCTTTTTCGGCAGGTGGACGCTGCACATGCCCTTCAAGTTCCCCGGCTACGAGGCCCGCAGCTACGAGGTGGCCGAGTCCGCCCGCATTCCCCTGATGGTCAACCTCTTCGGCTTTCACCAGGACGCCTCGGGAACCTGGACCGGCGCGCTCAGCTGGGCGCTGCCGCTGGCGCTGGCGGCCATGGTGATCGCCTACGTGCTCGGCGCCCGGCTCGAGCTGGGCAAGCGCCTGCTCACCGCGCTGGCGGTGGGCGTACTGGGCTACTTCGCCGGCGGCTTCCTGCCGGGAATTCCCATGGAGCTTTCCTCCAAGCTGGCTTCAGTGCGTCTCAACGGCGCCTTCGTAATAGCCGCCTTCGCCGTTGCCTTCTACAACTACTACATGTGGCGCACCCGCGACGGCTACGAGCTGCGCGCGGTCGGCATGGCCCCCAAGGCGGCCGAATACGGCGGCGTCAGTATCGCCAGGAAGACAATCCTGGCCATGGCCATCTCCGGCGCCCTCGCCGGTCTGGCGGCCACCCACTACGTACTCGGGGGCGGCATCGACGAGTACCGCCTCAAGCAATCGCTACCCACCAACGTGGGCTTCGACGGCATCGCCGTGGCGCTCCTGGGTCAGAACACCCCGATTGGCGTCTTCCTCTCGGCGCTGCTCTTCGGGGTGCTGCTCACCGGCGGGCTGCAGCTGGACCTGCAGCTCGGCATCAGCCGCGAACTGGTGATGATGCTGCAGGCGCTGATCGTGCTCTTCATCGCCGCCGGCGGCTTCCTGCCGCGCTACTTCACCGACCCGATCCTCGCGGCCCAGGCCGAAGAAGGCGCGCAGGGGGTGATCTGAGATGGGTCTCGAGAGCATCCTCACCGCGGCCTTTCTGGTGCCGCTGCTGCAGACGACGCTGCGCTCCACCACCACCCTGCTGCTCACAGCGCTGGGCGGCATGTTCAGCGAGCGCAGCGGCGTGGTCAACATCGCGCTCGAGGGCATGATCATCTTCGGCGCCCTCACCGCCGCGGTCAGCGCCCAGCTGCTGGAAGCCCCCTACCTAGCCGAGAACCCGGGCGCCCGCATCTGGTGGATACCCTGGGTGGCAGTGCTGCTGGCGATGGTCGTGGGCGCCTTCATCGGCTGGATCCACGCGGTCGTCTCGATCAAGTACAAAGCCGATCAGATCATCAGCGGTACCGCCATCAACCTGCTGGCCGCGGGCCTGCCCTCGCTGGTGCTGGCCTACTTTTACGACAACACCACGGCCTCGAAGGAGCTGGTCAACCGGCTCCCCGAGTGGCTGGGCTTCAGCCCGCTCGTCTACCTGGCCTTCGCGCTGGTGCCGGTCACCTGGTACGTGATGTTCAAGACTCCCTGGGGGCTGCGGCTGCGCAGCGTGGGAGAACACCCCGAAGCCGCCGACACCATGGGCATCAACGTCTTCCGCACTCGCTACACCGCGGTGATCCTCTCGGGGGTACTGGCGGGGCTGGCGGGGGCCTTCCTCTCGATCGGCGTCCTCAACCAGTTCGTGCGCAACATGTCTGCCGGTCAGGGCTTCATCGCCCTGGCGGCGCTCATCTTCGGCAAGTGGCACCCCATCGGGGTGCTGGGAGCCACCCTGCTTTTCGGCTTCGCCAAGGCGCTGGCCATCCAGCTGGGCGGCGGCGACATCATGCCGCCGACCGTGATCGAAGCCTTCCCCTTCATCATCACCATGCTGGTGCTGGCCGGCTTCGTGGGCACCTCGCGCCCGCCCAAGGCAATTGGAAAGCCCTACGAAAAGTAAGCGTCTTAGCGGAGAACGCCGCCCCGATGGGGCGGCGTCATTCGTGGACGCGGAAGCGGGTACCGAACGCTCCCAAATGCGCCTCGAGCCGGCTGCCGTCGTCAAACCAGATTTCCAGACGGCGGCGGCTGAGCCGGAAATGCTCGATCCGGGACGCCAGCTCCGGGGCAAAACCGCCTCCGGTGGGCGCCCAGGACTGCACCCAGCGGGTGTGGGGATCGTGGCGAAAGTGCAAGAAGCTGGCGTCAGCGAAGACCAGCCGGGCTTCGGTAAAGTGACCGCCCACCTGCAACCTGCGGGCGGCGGCGCGCGCCCGTTGGGCCCACATGCTAACCTTCTCCGAGGTCTTCGAGCGCCGGCGCGGGGTAGCCGTAGCGGTAGCGGCCGTAGTACAGCAACGCCCGCACCCGGGTCGGGTCGAGCGTTTCGCCGGTGAAAGCGTCCGGGTCTTCCCAAATCCCGCGCACCCGGCCGATGAACAGGGTGTGGTCGCCGGTCACCAGGGCGTCCGTTTTCTCCAGCTCGTAAGCGGCGTAGAAGCCGCCCAGGAGCGGCACCCCGAGCGCCTTTCCACGCACCACCGCCAGATTGAACGCCGCCACTTTGTTCGTATCCCGCCCGCTCGTCGAACCCAGCCTCTGCACCAGGCCCGACTGCTCTGCAGGATGAAAGGTGACGCCAAAAGAAGCCGCAGCCTGCAGCAGACCGTGGCTGTAGCGCTTGGGGCTCACCCCCACCGCGAATAGCGGCGGGTCGAAGGAAAGACCCACGTTCCAAACCGCGGGCATGAAGTTGATCCGGCCACCGGACTCGACCCCGATCACCACCGGCACCGCGGGGTAGAAGTGGTTGAAGTGCGGGGGGCGGTCTCCCACGTCGTAATAGCGCACGCTTACTCCTTCTTGTCGCGCGGGCGCAGCCCCTCCGCCGGGGCGGTGACGACGCCGCCGCCCTCGGTGTAGAGATCCACGGTCCCGGACAGCGGATTGAGCTTGATCACCTTGCCGCATACCCCCGCCGGGGTGCATACCTTGGCGTTCTTCTTGGGCATGCCGGCCAGCAGCTCCTTGTAGTGAGGGTGCTCGTATGACAGGCAGCACAGCAAACGCCCGCAGGGGCCGCTGATCTTCTCGGGGCTCAGCGGCAACTGCTGGTCGCGGGCCATGCGGATGGTCGCGGGGGCGAAGTGCTGCATCCAGGTGCTGCAACAGCTTTCCATGCCGCACATGCCCATGGTGCCCAGGAACGCCGCCTGGTCCCGCGGGCCGCGAGCGACGAACTCCACCCGGGCCCCGGCGTGCCGGGCGATTTCGCGCACGACGCCTCCCAGGTTCACCCGGTCCTCCGCCGAGTAGTAAACGACTACGTGCCCGCCGTCGAGGGTATAGCTGCACCCCAGCACCTTGACCTGGGGCAGTTTGGGGCGCAGGCGCGCTCTGAGCCACCACTTCAGGCTCTCCTCCTGCTCGCGCAGACGGTGCGCCCGCGCCAGGTCGTCACCGGTGGCAACGCGCACGATCTCGCCAAACGACTTGTTCACCTCTCGCAGCGTGCCGCGCACCTCTCCCAGCTCGAGCCCCCGCGGCGTGCGCGTCACCACCTTGGCGCCCACGGCGGGCGCCTCACCCTTCACGCGCATCTCGTACAGTTTTGGCTCCCTACCGTGATACAGTCGAACGCGAACGCAGTCCGGCATAAAGCCTCCTTAGAGTAAGGGCCAACCGGGTGTAGACCAGATCGGCGGCCACGTAAGCCTCCAGTTCTTCGCGCGCCGCCAGCAGTGCTTCCAGGGCGGCGCGGCGCGGCGCGGGCGGCCAGGATTCCAGCTCCCGGGCCACAAACAGCCAGGGGTCGAAGGGCCCCTCCGCCAGCTTTCGCAGGACCTCCGTCTGCCCCAGCAAGCCGGCTGTGTCGCCCGCGAGCGCCCGCAACCACTCACGCGCAGCGCTTTCCGCTTCGGCCAGCCCCGCCGGGTCGGCCAGCGCGGCCTTCAGCCTGCCCACCGCCCCTTCACTGTACCGCAGGGCGGCGGGGTCGCCGCCAAGCCGCTGCAACTCGTTTTCGGGCAGAGGACCGAACCCCACTGTCAGGCTGCGGCTCGCCAGCGTGGGCAGCACCGCCTCGCGACTCGGAGCAATCAAAATGAGATAGGCGTACGCCGGCGGTTCCTCCAGCATCTTGAGAAGGGCGTTCGCTGCCTGCTCCCCCAGCAGGTGGGCGGAGTCCACCACCCCCACCTTGGCCCGGTAACGAGGTGCGGTCTGCAACCAGGCGATCAGGCTTTCTTCCCCGGATCCCGCGCGCGGGGCTATTTGGTCCAGGTGGATCTGCGGCCTGCGGGCAACCTGCCCCGCCTTGGTCAGGGTGCGGGGGGCCACCTCGAACAGGTCGGGGTGGTGTTCTACCCGGCAGGAAGCGCAAACACCGCACGGGGGAAAACCGCGTTCGCAATTGAGTCCGTAGGCGAACCAGCGGGCCACCGTACGCCGGCCCACCCCCTCGGGCCCAACGAACAGCAGGCTCTGGGCCGGGCGCCGCGCCAGCAACCGGCGCTGCCGCTCGTGCCCGATTACCGAAACCACGGTTTACCTGCCTTTCTTGAGGCGCTGGTACAAGGCGGCTGGAAAACCTTCTTCATGCACGCGTGCGGCCACAGCCCTGATGTCGTAGCTGACGCGATGCGCGTGCACCGTTCCCTTTTCTTCGTCCCACAATGCATAACCCGCGAGCGGCACGCCGTCCCGCGGCTGGCCCACCGAACCTGGGTTGATCATCGCCCTGGCCTTGGGCCCCAGCTTGAGCACGTTGTCCGGCTCCGTAAAGGGTTTGTAGCGCACCCAGGGCCCCTTGGGACCATCCAGCGCGGTAAAGGTGCCGGAAAGGTGCGTGTGCCCGTGAAATACCCAGCGCGCCGAGGCGCAGCCGAAGCCCGCACGGGCCAGCTCCAGTTCGTCTACGTAGACGAACGGGTCACAGGGACTGCCATGCACGGCGAGCCAGCCATCGCCCGATAAACTCCAGGGCAGCGCCGCCAGCCAGGCCCGGTTTTCGGGGCTGATACGCTTGTTCTGCCAGCGCAGGATATCGAAGACGTATCCGTCGCTTTCAAGCATCTCGGGGTCCAGCATCCAGGCGTCGTGGTTTCCCAGGATTCCCCGGGCGCCCAGCTCGCGCAGGCGCGTGACCACCAAATCGCCATCAGGGTAATAACCTACCGCATCGCCCAGGAAGAGAACGCGCTCGTAGTCGTAGCGCCGGGCGTGTTTTAACACTGCTTCCAGGGCCGTAAGGTTGCCGTGAATGTCGGATAGCAACAAGGTGGGCACGTATAGAAGAATAGCATGAGTGCGGTAAGCTGTATCTCGTGTCCGGCCCGCTTCTAGAAGCCATTGTCTCCGACCTGGAAGTGTTTTCGCGTTATACCCGTGTGCAGGTGGATGTTTTCGGCAGTCTGCTAGCCATTTTCGAGGGTGAACACGGTGGCGGCAATCTGTTCGTATGGGCGCCGCGCCCGGCCGCCGCAGCGGTGCTGCGCCGCCTGCCCCGGCGCTTCCGGGGACGTATAGTGCTGGGTCTGGATTCGTCCCCGGGCGATCTGCTCCCCTTCACCCACGCCCTCGACGCCGCGGCGGCCGACGCCGTTCTGCTGGTCGCCGGCGAGCACGGCTTTTTTCATGCGGGTGGCGGCTGGAAGGAAGTGGCGGGCGGGTCCGGTCCCGTCACCGTCGCCATCGACGACCCCGCCCCCGCCCTGGAAATAGAAAGGGTGGCCCCCACCGGACTGCGCTACCGCGAGCTGCGCGCATATCCGGCATGGAACGCACCGCCGCTGGACGGCTCCACGAGCGGCTCCGCGGCCGCGCAGGGGCAGGCGGCCCGCGCCCGGGGGCTGAATGTTTACGCCGCCGGGGTGCTGGAACTGGAGCACGCCTGGCCGCCGTTACTGGCGAACCTGGGGGCGCTGGTCACCGGCTGACCGCCCGCAGGGCCGTTACTCCACCGGTCGTTTGAGAAGACTCCGGGAAAGATAGTCCAGGTCGGCCTCGATTTCGCCGCGGGTGTAGTCCAGGATCGGCGTCAGCTCGGTCGGAAAATTGCGCGCGAACGCTTCCAGACAGGGGAGTACCTCCTTCTCAATGAAAGACCTCTCCCATGCGCGCCGGCTGGCTCCGCCGCGAGCGCAGGAAGCGGCCAGCTGCTCCATTTTTTGCACAAAACATACTTTGGGAACGCCCCCGGTGGCCCGGCAGATCAGATCTTCGTGCCCGGGGCAGCGGGCAAGCGCCTGCTCGAACAGCGTCGACAGATCGGCGCGTCCTATCAGCGCCACCCCCAACGGTCCCCCGAACAACGCCGCCAACCGCTTGTAACGCAGGCTCCGCTGGTAGCGGATCCGGCTTTCGCTCTTCATTACCCCGAGCCTACGCCCGCCGCCCCGGGGACGATGAGGGACAAACCGCCCCGGCGAACAGCGGTCGAGGGCCGCTTCCAGGATGCGCCGCGCCCCGTTCCCCCGCCAGCCCTGCCTTCCCGGCCAGCAACCGGTACCGCCGGTTTCCGCCCGGTGACATTTGCACCTTCGCCACCGGAATGCCAGAGGTTTAAATAAGGCTCATGATGGGCGTTTAGGGAAGGGAGGCCCATGAACCCGCTCCACCGCGTCGCACGCTGGGCAGTAAATCGAAAACTTGGCAACCTGCGCTGGGAAGACCCGGGGCGGTTGGCGGGCGGGGTGCGCCCCGGCCGTTCGTTCCTCTATATTCATGTACCTTTTTGCGAGTCGATCTGTCCCTTCTGCATGTTCAACGCCCACAAGCTCGATCGCCGCAGCACCCAGGTGCAGGACTACTTCGCGGCGCTGAAGCAGGAGCTGCTGATGTACGAGGCGGCGGGGTTCGACTTCGGAGCCGCCTACGTGGGCGGCGGCACCCCGGCGCTGGTGCACGAAGAGCTGGCGGAGTTCCTGGAGTTCGTGCGCGAACGGTTCGACCTGGCGGAGATTTCGGTAGAAGCCAATCCGCGGATCTCCAATGCCGCGGTGCAATCCTTCCAGGCGGTGGGCATTGACCGGCTCTCGGTGGGGGTGCAGAGCTTCGACGACGGCATGCTCGAGCGCCTGGGCCGGCTCGAGGCCTACGGCACGGGGGCGGAGATTCGCGAGCGCGTGAACCGCCTTCTGGGCAGGTTCCGCATCGTCAACGTGGACTTCATCTTCAACCTCCCCGGGCACGACCCCGAAGTGCTGGCGCGCGACCTGGAAATAGCGGTCAGCGACGGCATAGACCAGCTCACCACCTACCCGCTAATGGAAGCCCAGCAAAACCGGCACTACGTGGACCGCCAGGGCCGTATCAGCTACGACCTGGAAGCCCGCCTGTACAAGCAGGTAATCCTGCCTGCGCTGCGCGAGCACTACACTCCGGTCAGCTCCTGGTGCTTCTCCCGCAAGGACAAACCCGAGATCGACATGCTCGACGAGTACGTGGTGGACTACTTCGATTACGTGGGCATCGGCACCGGCTCGATGAGCCTGCACGACGGCAGGGTGAGCGTGAACGCCTACACCCTGCCCCTCTACCAGCGGCTAATCTCCCGGGGAGAGCTGCCGGTGGTGCTGGAATCGGCCCCGCTGGCCCGGCGCGACTACATGCTTTATTACCTGATGATGGCCCTCTTCGGCCGGCGCGTGAACTGCAAGCAGTTCGAGGACATTTTCGGCGTCTCGCTGCGGCGGGCGCTCTGGCCCGAATGCGCCGCGCTCCGGGCCATGGGGCTGGTATACGCCCACGGCGACCACATCTACACCAACGAGCGCGGAATGTACGTCTTCCTGATGATCCTGCGCGAGTTCTTCACCCACGTGAACCGCTTCCGCAGTCTGGCCCGGGAAGCCTCCCGCAAGCTGGAAAAACAGCACCTGCCCGAGCCCCAGCTGGCCTTCGAGCCCGTTGCCGGCGCGCTCGATTAGAGCGTCCGCAAATCTTCAAACAGCAACCAGCCTACCCCTGCAGGCGCGGTCTCGAGCACGGGAGCCAGCCCGGCCTGCAGCTCCTCGACCCAGGGGTGCAGCTCACCGGGGTCGCGCTCCGCCAGCGTCACCGCGGTCAGCTGATAAAAGCGCTGGGTGTTCGCAGGGGTGCCGTCGTCGAAGAAGGCGAAAGGGGGTTCTATGGGATCTACCAGAACCGACACCTCGCCTTCGCTCAGATCGATCGCCAGGGGCAGCTCGACGGCGGCGTCCCAGTCAAGCTCCCTGGGAACCCACAGGTAGCCCTGCAACAGCCTTATCGCCCGCGCGCTCACGGCCCTTCGGGAGCGGCGGGCAGGGTAATGCCGCGCTCTCGCAGATCACGCACGAAAGGCTCGGTGTCCTCGAAGCGGTGGGTCAGTAATCCGAGCGCCTTTGCGGCGGCGATGTTGTCCGGGTGATCGTCCACGAAGAGCACCTCCTCCGCGGGCAGCCGCATCCGCTCGAGCGCCAGCTCGAAGGCCCGGGCGTCGGGTTTCTTTACGCCCTCCTCGTTGGAAAAGAAAACGGCGTCGAAACGGTCGAAACCCTCCCCGGCGCGCAGGTAGTCGGAGATCACCGGATAGTTGTTCGACAGCAACCCCACCCTCACATCGGCGGGTATCGCCGCCAGCAGCTGGTACATCTCCGGCCGCGGTACCACCGAAGACAAAAACAGCGCCTCGAAGTCGGAATAGGGCGCGTCCACCCCCAGGGCATCCGCAAAGTACGACCAGAAACGGGGCAGGCTCCACTCCCCCAGTTCCAAACGCTTTATCTCGGCGAAATACGCGCTAGCGACCTCCTCCTCATTCAGGTCGAAACGGCGCGCCGTGTTTTCTACCACCCGCCCGTCGAAAGTGCCTACGGTGAATACGCCGCCCCAGTCGAAGAGTATGCCACGCGGTTTCATGGCTAGGAGTCTACCGCATACCGCCCGGCCGGTATACGGCGCCGGGGGGTCTTCCCGGAATGCGGGCTTTGCCGCTGCGGTCCCCGCCCGGCGTCGCTCTCCAGCAGCGCGAAAGGGCGCCGGCGGACTTGCCTGTCCGCCGGCGCCCGGCAGCACGCGCTTACCGTCCTCTGCCGCCCGCCTCGCGCTGGTGGGGCAGCGGAATGTACTGCACGCTCGGCTTGTTACCGCGGGGCTGGGGGTATAGCTCCATGAGCTGGTAGACCTGACCCGGCATGTCGGTGCTCACCGGCAGGCCGAAACCCCTGGCCTGCTTCACGTCTATGGGGTAGTCGTGGGTCCAGGTACCCTGGCTGAGCAGGGTGGCCACATCCTCCACGCGCTCTTCGGGAAGGGTGCCCTCCAGGAGACCGACCACGGTTTCCTTGACCTGCTTGAGCGCTTTTTTGGAAACGTCGGCGAGGATCAGGGTCTCGTCGTCGATATTCTTGACGTCCTTCATCTCCAGCACCTTGACTATCGAAGCCGCGGGCTTGTTGCCAAGCTGGGGGTCCACCGGCCCCAGGACCGCGTTCTCGTCCATGACGATCTCATCGGCCCCCAGGGCGATCAGGGTCCCGCCGGACATGGCGTAGTGGGGCACGAAGACGGTCACCTTGGCCGGGTGGCGCTTGAGCGCCTCGGCGATCTGTTCCGCCGCCAGCACCAGGCCGCCGGGGGTGTGCAGGATCAGGTCGATGGGCACGTTCTTGTCGGTCATGCGAATGGCGCGGAGAACCTGCTCGGAGTCGTCGATGTCGATGAAGCGCGCCAGGGGGATGCCCAGCATGCTGATGGCTTCCTGCCGGTGGATCAGGGTGATCACCCGGCTCTTGCGCTTCCTTTCGAGCTCGGCCATCTTGCGCGCGCGGGCGGCGAAAAGGGCCTGCTGCTGGAAGTAGGGGCTCATCATCGAAAAGATGATGAATAGCCAGAAAAGCTGATTTATCCAGTCACCCGGGGTCATGCAACAACCTCCTCAAAATCCGTATTCGCGGTACCAGAACGGATCGTCATCATAGTGCCTCCTGGGCTTCAACCACAGCGTCAGCGCGTAGCCCACGGCAAAGCCTCCCACGTGCGCCCACCAGGCCACACCGGGAACACCGAAGACGCCGTAAAGCACCTGGATGAATACCCAGTAGGCCAGGAAAAAGGCGGCGGGAAACCAAACGAACAGCGGTGGAAAGGGCCATACCAGCGCGAGAATCCAGGCGGTGGGAAACAGCAGGAAGTACGCCCCGGTCACGCCGGAAATGGCGCCCGAAGCGCCCACCATAGGCACCTCGCTGGCGGGAAGGAACACCGCCTGCGTGAGAGCCGCACCCACGCCAGCGAGCAGGTAGACGAGCAGGTAGCGGCCGCCGCCGAGCCGCGCCTCCACCGCAGGGCCGAAGATCCACAGGAACCACATGTTCCCGAAGATGTGCTGAAAGCTCCCGTGCAGGAACATGCTGCTGAAGATATGCCAGAACTGCCCGCCGGGATCGGCAAAGAAGTCCCGGGGTACGAAGCCGTAGTTGAATATCACCCATTGAAAACCCGCCGGACCCAGGCTGAGCTGCCAGAAAAAAACGAACACGTTCGCGGCGATCAGCGCGCGGGTCACCAGCGCCGGGCCGTGGTGATTGATCGAGTCGCGGATGGGAAACAATTCGGTTCTCCCTTCTAAAGGCCGGCCGGCTCCGGGCGCGGCGGGTGCGGGAAGCTTCCCGCACCCGCCGCGCCGCCCCTATACCTGCTTGAGGAAGACTTCGGGGAACTCAAAGAGCACCCGCTCGCGGTTGATTTCTGGGGCTTCCTGGAAGACCACCGCGGCGTAGCCGGCGGCCTCGAGCCCGCGGTATACCTCCTCGGCCACCTCGCGGTCGAGACCCAGGTGGCGCTCGAAAAACTCCAGCGCCTCCTCCGGCGCCTCGCTGCTCTTGCCAACAAAACCGGCCCACTCGCTCTTTATCATCTCGGCCAGCTTGTGGAAGGAAACCGGCTTGCTGGTAAACACCCAGCGCGGGCTGGCGCCGGGCAGGTGATGGGCGTAACCCCCTTCCTCCAGCCGCCCGGCCCAGCGCACCGCCTCGGCGTGGCTGAGACCGGCCTTCATCAGCAACGTCACCAGGGCGTCGCGCTCCCCCACCAGGCCGGTGGGGTAGGCGCCGGAAAGGAGCCGCGCCAGCGCCTCCACATCGCCCTGCTCTATCAATTGCCTGACATTCTCCAGATCCACCATCGCTACCCCTCCTCTTCCAGATCCACCAGTCCGCTCACGTCCTCATCGGGATTCATCAGGCGGGCAGCCTCGATCAGCAGCAACCCCGCCTCGTTGACCGAGTTGCGGCCCACGAACCCGGCAGCGCGCGCCGCCTCCAGAGCGTTCTCGAAGACGTCCTCCGGCAGGCCGCTAAGGATAAGCGCCTCCTTGAAGTTGCGCGGCAGGATGCGCACCCGCTTCTCCTTAACGTAAAGGCTGCCGACCGATCGCAAAGCCTCTATCAGGCGGAAGATAACCGGATTAACCGGGTTGCCGAAGCCCTCCGGAACGCCCGCAAGAGCGCGGTCGAGCAGCTCGCCGGCGCGGGTTTCGACGACGTTGCCGTCGGGCAGGCGGTCGATCAGATGGCGGGCCTCCAGCTTTTCCAGCACCCAGCGGATGCGCTCGCGATCGAGTTTTTTCTCGAGCGCCGCGTATACCTCCTCCTCGCTCATACCGCGGGCGGGGATGGCGTGGAATACCATCAGTTCGTACCTGGAAAGGTGCGGCAACCGCTCGACCTGTTCAGCCAGCTGAGCGTAGAGGAGCCCCGAGCGGGTGGGTTCGGCGCTGCCGACCAGCCACTGCTCGTGGGCCTCCTTCCACCAATCGTAGCCGGGGGCCGAGAAGCTGCGCCGGGTCATGGTGACGGCCTTGACCGCGGTGGCGCTTACGTCGCGGCGGTTGACCAGCTGGTCCTCCAGCACTTCTTCGCCCCAGGCGGTCAGGTAGAAGACCTCCCTGCCCTTTTCGTCCTCGCCGGTTTCCAGCAGCTCGAATGACTCGAGGCTCAGCAGCGCCTCGCGCAGATCAAAGTTATCGTCGTACCAGCGCGCCAGGTCCTTGGCCGTTTGGAACTTCTCGGCGATCAGGCGGAACTTTTGAGGCATCTCGTTCAACCGGCGGCCGTACTTTTCGATGAGGGCCTTGTACTCGGCCACCTTGCGGTCGATCATCGCCCGCCTGAGCACCTCGAAGGTAGGGGCCTCCTCGGGGTTGCTCTCGGCGGCCTTGCGCCACAATTCCGCGATCTGCTCGAGCACCTCCGCTTCCTCGGCTTCTATGGCGAAGCTCCAGACCTCCCGGCGCACGCCACCCTGCCAGAGCCTCAGGGCCTCCAGCGCCCACTCGCCGGCCGGCAGCAACTCGCCGGCGGAGCCGACATAGCCCAGCGCCTGCAAGGTGGCCAGACCGGCCTCGGTGGCCTCGCCGCTGTCGGAGTAATCGGCCAGCGCCCAGAGGATATCGGCGGTCAGCACGTCACCGTCGCCCCAGCCCCCGGTTTCCAGCGTCATCTTGACCGCCTGCCCCAGCGCGGTGAAAGCGAAGACGTCGGAGCTGGGCAGCGAGTAGGCGATCAACCGCATCGCCTCCAGACGGTGCTCGTCGTGAGCCGGGGTAGGCAGCTCGCTGGCGGGGGCGGGGCCCAGCGGCAGCTTGCGGATGGCATCGGCCAGGGCCGCGCCGATTTCCATACCCGGTTCGGCAGCGCGGTATATTTCCAGCACCCGCCGGCCGGCGTCGGAAAGCGTCACGAACTCCTTCTTGGTCTCGCGCTCGCGCACCCGCACCGCCAGGCCGCGCTCCAGGAGCGCCGCGACCGCCAGCGGACCCACGCGCCCGGCGCGCTCGGCCGCCTCCAGCATGGCTATCACCTCGCTGCCCAGCCAGCGCCAGCCCTCGGGCCACTCTCCGGGCCCGGGCAGGCCGCGGCCCTCGAGCACCACGTAGTCGCCGCCCCCGCCTTCCTCTTCGGCGTAGGCGGCGGGCCCCTGCTCGTAAAGCTCGCGCAGCAACAGGGTCAGCTCGCGGCCCAGATAGGTTGGCACCAGCCGCACCGGGGTACTGAAGCGCGCCAGTCCGGCCAGCTCCAGCTCCACGAATGTCGGTTCGTCTACCTCTTCCAGCGGGGTGTAGGGCTTGCCCGCCTCCTCGTCGGCAAGCAACGCCTCCAACGCCAGCGCGTGCTGTTTTTTAATTATCATGGCTTCTCCTCCTCCTTAAGTTTAGTCGAGCGCCGCCAGCAAACCCTCGACGTGCTCGGCCAGGGAAACGTCCAGCAGTTTGATGGTCGGCAGCAACCAGGTGACCGTGTAGCGGTCGTCGCCGTCCTTGTTCTTGCCGAAGTAGACCAGGGTGAAGCGACCTACCCCGGCGCGTTTCTTGATGGCCTCGGCACCTTCGCGCAGCGCCCGCCGCATCCTGGGCGGCAGTTTTTCACACGGCCAGGCCTTGCCGCCGCTGCCGCGGCTCTGGATGAACTCGGTGGTCAAACCGCTGGAGTGAAACGACTCGAGCAGCTTGCCCCAGCCGCGTTTCTTGAAATAGGCGAGCAGCAGCTCCGCGGCCGGAAGCGCGAAAAGTTCGCTTTCCTCCCCCCCGGCCGCGCGGTAATAGAGCCGCGCCACGCCGCGCCGTCCCTCCTGGGCGACCCGCACCGCCAGACGCGCGTCCCGGGGAAGTTCGCGCAATACCTCGGTCACCTCGTAGCGCTCGCCACGTTCCTCGTAAACGTCCCCGGCCTTGCGGGCCGCGGCGCTGTCGGCGAGGAATAGTGCCGGGCGCCCCTCGCGCAACCCCTGGATCAAATCGAAACCCCACGCCTTCAGGCTCCTGAACTTCACCTCGGCTTCCCGGGGGATGGGACCCCAAACCTCGCGTACGTAGGTATGCAAAGCCTGCTGGTGCCTCGCGGCCAGCTCTTCCGCGGTCAACCTGCCTGCCTTCTTCTTCATCCAAGTCTCCTTTCAACTACGTTTATCTTAGGCCACAACTGCAATCCAATTGAACATTGTCAAGCATGCATTTGTCAACCTTGACACTTAATAAGGTTGATATTACCATATTCAATCGAGGTGATACTCATGAAGAAGCAGTACCGCACTGGATCCGTACAATCCGTGGTTCTCTGGACACTGGTTCTCGCGCTGCTCCTGGGATTCGCGGTGGGGAGCTACAGCGCCGCCTCGCGGGCGCGGGCCGCCGTGGCCGCTGCGGAAAACCTCGCCACCGGGATACCCCCTTCGCCGGTAGTTACCTCCGCGCGCTATGACAAGGCAGGCGGAGCCCTGGTATTGAAGGTGCTGAACCCCGGCCTGGTGCCCCTGCGGCTCATCGACCAAAGTCTCGTTTTCAAACCCGGCGCCGGCAGCGAACAGGAAGCGTACGCCCTGGCCGCGCTGCCGTTGGGGGTGGAGGTGCCGCCGCTGGCGGAGCTTGAAGTGCGGCTGAAGCTCAAGAGCGACAGCGAAGATCTCGTGGTGGGGGACGTTCTGGCCGCTTCGGTGAGCTACACCCACCCCTACTCGAACGATGTCTACATGCTGACCCACCTGTTCAGGGTCACCGAGGAATCGGCGCGCGGCAAGGAGGTACCCGAACCCGCACAGCCGCAGATGAACCAGCCGAAGAAGGAGGGCGAATCCAAGGAAGGAGGTAAATAATGCGCATTTTCCTGGGCTTCCTCTGGGGCGTATTGCTGGCCCTGGCCATCTGGGGGCTGGCGGTGGGGCTGCTACTGGCCACCCCGCACGAGCTGGCGGTACTGCTGGGCTTCGCCGGCTTCATGCTGCTCGCCTCCCGGCTGGTCTGGGGCTACGGAGAGCTGGGCGCCTTCGCCGGGGCGCTTCAGGCCGGTCAGAACCCGGATCGCGAGGCTGCCGAAGCCGGGGCCGGGGTGCACGACGCCCAGGAGCTGGCGGCCGAGGTGCTGGCCGGATTGTGGCTGGCGGCGCTCGAGCCCTTCCGCTACGCCTTCATAGCCGCCTACGTGCTGCTCTTCCTCATCACGCTGGCCACGAAACTGGCCTATCCGGTACTGAGCGTATGGGGCTGGTTTACGGGTACCAGCCTGATCGAAGGAGTCTTCTGGGGAGCTAGCATCGCCGCCCTGATAGTGTGGGCGCTATCCGCAGCGGCCGCGGCTCAGGTCGCCAGTCTGCGCCGCGGACCTTCCCGGGTCAGCGCCGGCTGATCCGCAGCTTCACCGCCCGGGGCCGTCGCTCGCGCCCCGGGCGCTCTTTTTTGCGCTCCTACGAACCGGCTTCTTCGGCGTCCGGGTGTTGCCGCGGCTGCCAGCGCACCGCCAGTGTGCGGGCAAGCATGAGAATCAGAATGCCCCCCGTCCACCAGACCACATCGAGCCCGCTGTATTCATGGGTGTACAGTTTTATTATCAGTTCTCTGAGCAAAAATATCGCGCCCGCGTCGAGCAGCACGTGGATGCGCACCCGCTCCCACTCGAAGTAGTCCACAAAAGTCCGCACCAGCTCGATCACCACTAGCAGGGTCAGGGCGTCGGTGATCAGTGTCTGGAAGGCCTCGGGGGTGCTGCCCGGGCCGAGGGTGTGCCCCAGGTTGGCCAGCACCCGCCAGACCCCGACGAACATCCCCAGCACCAGCACCACGATGGCCAGGTTGAAGGCCACCTGGAGGCTCACCTTGTAGAGCCGCGTCACCGGACCCTGCATGATCTCAGCACCCGCTCGGCTCGGAGAGTTCGTATTCCCCCTTGTTGTCGAGGTCGGTAATCAGGGGTTTAGCCTTCGCCCCCAGGGCCGCCGCCGCCCGCTCGGCCAGGGTGTTCAGCGCCAGCTTGTGAAAACCCGTAAAGGCCAGATCCACCCTGCCCCCTTCGAAATAGTGCACCGCGGGCACGTGGGTGGCGCCAAAGGCCTCGAGCACGGCGCAGCCATCAGCGACGACGGGATACCCCTCAAGGTAGTCTCCCAAATATCCCTTGACGTAGTTCTCGGTCTCCGCGCGACCGGCGCTCGATACGAACCAGATGGGCAGGTCCGGCAGCATCCCCTGCAGCTTGCGTAAGAATCCCACTACGTTGCGGCTCGCGGCCACCTCGGGGTGAATGAAGGCCAGCACCAGCGGCCCCTCGACGGCGGACAGGTCGAGCTCGCGACCGTCCAGCGAAGAAAGTTTCAGGCGGGGGGGTTCGGCTCCCTTGGGCAGTACATTCATTACGGCCTCCTCTAAAGCATGCGGCGTTTCCAAAGTCGCGCGGGCTCGAGCCCCAGGTCTTCCAGGGCCTCGGCGGGCAGATACGAACCCTCAGAGTCCAGCACCTCCACGTCCAGCGCGCCCACCGTGCGGGCCACTCCGAACGCCTGCTCCAGCAAGCGCAGGGCGTTCTCGGGGTTGCGGTATTCGGGCGCCAGCACCAGCCGGTCCACCAGCGCCACCGGACCGTCATCGTAGAGGCCGCGGCGTATCCACAGCGTCACCGCTCCCACGACCCGGCCCGCGTCCTCCAGCACGACCAGCGTGGTGCCCTCGCCGCCCAAAAAACGCAGCAGCTGAGCGTTCAGTTCTCCTATCAGTTCCGGCTCCAGACGCCGGCCCACGATGCCCTCCAGCAGGCGGCGCAGGTCGGCGGCGTCCGCCGGTTCGCCCGCACGCACGCGCATACCAAGGCGATTATACGCGCCCGCCGGGGGACGGCCGTCCGTCTCATAAGCCGCTTCGCTTCGCGTGCCACACTGGAAACGATGCGCGTAGTCGTGATAAGCGGACTTTCGGGAGCCGGCAAGAGTACCGCTCTGGCCCACCTGGAGGATCTCGGATACTTCGCGGTGGACAACCTTCCGCCCGCACTCTGGAGCGATCTCATCGCCACGCTGGCGGAAGCCGGCGTCTCCCGTTTGGCCCTGGGAATCGACGTGCGCGCCCGCTCTTTTCTGGACGGGGTACCGGCCGCCCTGGAGGAGCTCACCGGCTCCGGAGCCGGTGTACAGCTGGTCTTTTTGGAAGCCAGGCCCGAAGTGCTCCTGGCCCGCTACAACCTCACCCGGCGCGCCCACCCGCTCGGCAGCGGCCACTTGCTGCGCGAAATCGATACCGAGCGCCGCTTGCTGGCACCCCTGCGCGGGCTGGCCGACTGGGTGCTCGACACCAGCGACAGCGGTCCCGGGCAGCTGGGGGAAAAACTCACCCGCCTGCTGAACGAAGAGCGACCCTTCGTTCTGCGGATGATATCCTTCGGCTTCAAGTGGGGCCCGCCCCAGGTGGCCGACCTGCTGCTCGACGCGCGCGCCCTCCCCAACCCCCACTGGGACGAAGCGCTGCGCCCGCGCACGGGGCTCGACCCCGAGGTGGCCGCCTACGTATTCAGCGAGGAGGCGGAGCCCTACTACCACGCCCTCCGTGAAACCGCGCGGCGCGCAGCCGAAGCCGCCCGCGCCGCGGGTCGCAGCGGCTATACGATCGCCGTGGGCTGCACCGGAGGCCGCCATCGCTCGGTGGCCGTGGTCGAACGTCTGGCCCGCGATCTGGGTGAGCGCTTCGAGATCGAACGGGAGCATCGCGATGTGGAAA
>Ga0256835_1000460_pt1 | contig 30564 bp, 22 predicted proteins | sample PIR30metaG_FD_185972 | JGI IMG/M metagenome (GOLD analysis project Ga0256835, IMG submission 185972) | Hydrothermal vent microbial communities from East Pacific Rise, Pacific Ocean - PIR-30 | ecosystem: Environmental > Aquatic > Marine > Hydrothermal vents | place: Pacific Ocean: East Pacific...
CTTTACAATTTCATGGGAGATCTATACCGAAGGAGATTCTTTAGGCCAATGGGCATGTATCGATGTATATCCAGAATTAGAAGAAGAAAATGATTATAAGATCGTCTTAGCATTGAGACCCTATAACTACGATGGAATTACTTTTGTCAATAAGATTAAGGTAGTTGGCCGCAATGTCTATCTAAATCCAGAATCACGAATTTTCTTAACTACCGATTATGATTATTATCTTCTTGGTGAATACCCATTTGATGACCCTGCAGATCCATATGAGAAACCACTTAAGTTAACTGAAAACTATGAATATAATTCTGAAATCGGATTAGCTACAGCTCTATTTGTATTTAGTGGAGGTGCAATTGGTGCTCGTATATTTATGGAAGGTAACATCAATGCAGAACCTCCAAATAATACTTTTGATGAATATTGGAAAGAAACACTTCCAACATTACCAATTATCCATATAGCCAATTCTGATATTAATAAAGTGTTTAAAGCAACTGCCGTTGATCTCCTTATGATATGGGATGGAACGTCAATAACTCCCGGACCAGCAAATTATCATCATTTCTGGATAAGAGATAATGCTTATATTCTCCCAGCTCTTCTTCAATTAGGCAGATATCAAGAGGTAGAAGCAATTCTTAGAACGTATCCTAAAAGACAAACAAGAAATGGTTATTTTGTATCTCAAAAAGGTGAATGGGATGCAAATGGTCAAGCAATTTATACCATTAGTAAATATTACAAACATAGTAAAGACAATGATTTCTTAGACCAAATAATAAATAGTGTTTGGAAGGCAACTAAGTGGATAGAAGATAAAAGAAACAATTGGATACCGATTAGCGAAGAATATGTTGGACTTCTTCCCCCTGGATTCTCAGCCGAACATTTTGGAGGAACTGACTCTTATTACTGGGATCAATTCTGGTCGTTACGAGGAATACTTGAAGCAAGTTATTTATTAGAAAAAGCAGGAGAACATGAAAAAGCAGAGTTGGCCAAAGAATGGTACCAGAATTATCGAAATGACATTATACATTCTTTAAAAATAGTAGAAAAAAAACTAGAGGATAAAGCGATTCCTACAAGTCCTAGAAGAAAATATGACTCAGCAATGATTGGAAGTGTATCATCATTGTATCCTTTAAGAATTTTCCCTGAAAAAGATGAACGAATTACTCGAACGTTAGAAAAAATTAAGGAAGTTAGTTGGTATGATGATCTTTTCTTCCAAAGGAACGGGCATATGGCATTAGGTACTTATTTATCATTACACGTGGCACATTCCCATTTATGGAGAGGAGAAAGAAGTGTTTCAATAAAAATTTGGAATAAATTGCTTTCTTATGGGACGCCTACATTTACTTGGCCTGAGGGAATTAATCCAAGAACAAAATTTGGTGGTATGGGCGATGGGCATCATATGTGGGCTGCTTCAGATGTAAACATGTTTATTAGAGATATGTTAGTTTTTGAAAAGGAAAAGATTTGGTACTTATTTTATGGGATCGATATTAAAAAGCATAAAAAAATAGTTTGTGAACGCTTACCTTTGGAAAGTTCAATTATTCGGCGCTTAGAATTAGACAAAAATACATTGCATATTATTGCAACAAAAATGCCTAGGCTATTAAAAGTAATGAAATCTGAAAAAGAAATAATTGAGATAATTCCAGAACATGAAAAAGAAATCAGAATTAAAATTTAACGTGAATAAATAACTTTTTGTCTAAATAAGAGCTATAATCATGTTATTTTTGTTTTTATTAAAAATGTCACACTCAACAATTTTTTAAAATATTATTACTGTGCATCACATGTAAGTCAAAACAACCCCAGGGGTTGCATAATTATGCAAAAACCGTTTTTAGTAATTCCAACACAAGTATTAGAAATAAATCAGAAATACGAAGGAAAAGCGAAAATAGTTGAAAGAATAAGTGAAGACCTTGTAAGAATAACCTACAAAGACGATTTAACCGCCTTTGATGGAGTAAAAAAAGATCAAAAACAAGGTAAAGGAATGATTAACCTTAAGATTTCAAACTTAATTTATGATTTTCTTAAGAATAAAGGGATTCCAACTCATTTCGTAAAACAAGAAAATGAAAAACAAATTATTGCAAAATACGTAAAAATACTACCAATCGAATTCGTAGTTCGTAACATTGCAGCAGGAAGTTTTGTTAGGAGATATGGAATTGAAAAAGGTTTAAAATTTGACCAACCTATTTTTGAACTATTTTTGAAGAGTGATGAGTTACATGATCCTTTAATAACACCAGATGTTGCTATAAAACTAGGTTTAATAGATAAAGAAACATTTGAAAAAACGCGTTTTTATACACTGGTCATAAATCATTATTTAAAAGAATTGTTTGGAAGAATTGGTTTTGATTTAGTTGATTTTAAGCTTGAATTTGGAATAGATAATCAAGGAAACATTTTATTAGCAGATGAGATAACTCCTGACAGTATTCGTTTATGGCTAAAGGGAACACAGGAATCTTTTGATAAAGATGTCTTTAGAGAGGACAAAGGAGATGTTTTAGCAGCGTACAAAGAAGTCTTGAGAAGATTAGAAAATATTGAGATCGAAAAGATTAAAGATCCAGATTTTAAGATAACACTTAATGTCAGATTAAAAAGTGGAATTGTTGATGCTCAAGGGGCTGTGGTAAAAAGAGCTTTGAAAAGACTTGGTTTGGATACAATTAAAGATGCAAGAATAGGTAAAATCATTGATTTAGAATTTAATGGTGGAAATATTAACGATGTTTTAGAAAAGCTTGACCATGCGATAGAGGAGTTCTTGATTAATCCTCTTATCGAAAATTACGAGATTAATTTTTATTAAAGTAATAAATGGTGAAAGCGATGGTCAAGATTGGTGTTTTAAGGTATCCTGGAACAAATAATGAAATAGAAACTATTAAAGCATTAAGATCAATGAATGCAGAAGCAATTCTTATTCCACATTTTGAAGCTGAAAAAATTTATGAGATGGATGGAATTTACATTGCAGGAGGTTTTTCTTACGGAGATTATTTACGGCCGGGGGCTGTTGTTAAAACAACAGAAACGGCAGATAAACTTAAAGAGCATGTCTCTGCGGGGAAACCAGTTTTAGGGGTATGTAATGGTTTTCAGATTTTAGTAGAATTAAATCTTTTACCTGGGGCATTAGTAAAGAACACTTCTACTAGATTTATTTCCAAATGGGTAAATACGAAAATTGTTGCCAAAAAAGGATTCTTATCCAACTTGTTTTCTGAGATTTTGTATTTGCCAATTGCTCATTATTCTGGTAGATTTTATATAGATGACGAAGGATTGAATCGGATTATTACTAATAAACAAGTAGTATTACAGTATAGCAATAACAAGGGAGAAATAAGTTCTGAAAGCAATCCCAATGGTTCAATTAGCAATATTGCCGGTGTAACCAACGAAAAAGGTAATGTCGTGGGAATGATGCCCCATCCTGAGCGTTCTTATCAATCATTTCACAGGTCTAATCATGGAGGAAAAATAATTCAAGCTTTTTTGGAGGAAGCAAAATGCTGAATGATAAAGAAAGAACGTTATTGGTTAAAAAGCTCGGCCGAGAACCTACTGCTGAAGAAGAAGCAATGGTAGAAGTAATGTGGTCAGAGCATATTTCTTATAAATCTTCAAAGAGACACTTTCACTTATTTTATAAAGATGACCCATCAGTTTATTTAGGAATTGGTGAGGGGGCAGGTTTAGTTGAAATAAGTGATGATTATCTAATTGGTTTAGCATTGGAAAGTCATAATCATCCCTCCGCAATTGATCCATTCAACGGCGCCGCCACTGGAGTCGGTGGGATCATTAGAGACATTATTTCTCAAGGTTGCCATCCTATTGCTCTTTTAGACTCTATAAGATTTGGTCCTATAGAAGAAAACCATTCCAGATTTTTATTTGAACAAGTTGTTCAAGGAATTGCCAATTATGGTAATTCTGTTGGTGTCCCTACGGTAGGGGGAGAAATAGAATTTGATAGGTCATATACAGATAATTGTCTTGTAAACGTAATGTGTGTTGGATTAGTACGGAAGAGTGAGGTTGTAAGATCTATTGCTCGCTCCCCTGGAGACTATTTTGTTCTTTTTGGATCTACTACAGGTAGAGATGGAATACATGGTGTTACCTTTGCTAGTGATGATTTAGCAGATCAGTCAAGTGAAGAAAGGGGATCTGTTCAGATAGGAGATCCTCTTACCGAGAAAATATTAATAGATGTAATAGAAGAACTTAACAAAAATAAGCTTATTGACGGTATGCAGGATCTTGGAGGAGGCGGATTAACTTGTGCTGTGAGCGAAATGTGCGAAAGAGGAGGGACAGGTTGCGAAATAGAACTAAATAAAATTCCTCTTAGAGAAAAAAGCATGAGAGCATGGGAAATATTGATATCAGAGTCACAAGAAAGAATGATTATTACTGTTAAACCAGAAAAACTAGAAAGAGTAATTAAAATTATTGAAAAGCATGAAATTCCCTTTTCAATAATTGGTAAAGTTACAGATACAAAGAATTTTGTTGCAAAATATAATGATAACATTGTTGTTAATATCCCAATTGAAGTACTAGTAAATGGATTCATAGAACCTGAAAGAAACATTATTCCTGTAAATGAATTATTACTAGATAGACAACAACCAGTGGTTATAAATCCAAATGGGTCTATTTTAAAAGAGTTTGAAGAACATTTGAAAAACCCCAATATATCTTCTAAAAGATGGATCTATCAACAGTATGACCATACTGTTCAAGCAAGAACAAGTGGTGAACCAGGTCCAGGAGCTGCTATTCTCCATTTAGAAAACGGTGAAAAAATTTCTTTATCATTGACTTCTATTCCATACCAAGTCTATTTAGATCCATTCAACGGCGCCGCTAACTCTGCTATGGATGCAATTAGAAGTATAGTAGCTACTGGAGCAAAACCAATTGCATTAGTTGATAATCTTAACTTTGGTAATCCCGAGAAATCTGATGCATATACAGAATTTGTAGAATCTATTAAAGGAATAGCTCAAGTAACTAATGACTTTAAGATACCTGTTGTTGGTGGAAACGTTTCACTATATAATGAGACCATTACTAAAGAAAAACAAAGAAAAAAAATTCTACCAACGCCAGTAATTGGTGCGGTAGGATTAATTTCTAAAGATAAAGAACCATTAAAACAATTCTTCCGGAAATCTGGATCTTTACTATTAATGATCGGACCATTACCAGAAAACCTTGAAGGGTCAGAATTTCTAAGGAATAAAGACATAATGACTGGAAAACCACCAAAATATAATCCCGAAATAGAACGAAGAAGCATGAAGCTATTACTTGAATTATTTAATAAGGAGATATTACTAAGTGCAAATGACATTGGAAAGGGAGGGTTGCTTAAAACCCTTGTAAAAATGAGCTTAGAGAGCAATAAAGGAATAGAATTCCATAATTCTCTTAAGTTACTTTATTCTCCAGTATTTTGGTTTGCTGAAGGTCCTGGTAGGTATATCCTAGAAATTGAAGAAGAGAATATGGGTCTAATTAAGGAATTATCTGAGAATCATGATGTATCATTTACAATTATTGGAAAAACGATTTCTGAAGGTTCTTGGCATATAAATGAACTTAATGTTAACATTGCTACTCTTTTCCAATGGTTTGAAGAAAATATTCCTTCTTGGATGGAGGCTTGAAAAATGAGTAAAGTGTTAGTACATATCATTGCTGGAAGTAAAAGTGATGAAAAAATAGTGTTTAAAGCAACAAAAGTCTTAGAGGAACTTAAAATATCATATGAGGTCTCTTACGCTTCGGCTCATAGAGAACCAGATAAAGTTAAACAGATTGTAGAAAGTTCTCCAGCTAAAGTTTTTATTTGTATTGCGGGTCTAGCTGCAGCACTTCCCGGTGTTGTAGCTTCTTTAACCAAAAAGCCGGTTATTGGTGTGCCTGTGAATGCTGCTTTAGGAGGATTAGATGCACTACTCAGTATTGCCCAAATGCCTAAAGGAGTACCTGTTGCAACTGTGGGTATTGATAATGGTTCAAATGCCGCTCATCTGGCTGCAAGGATTCTTAGTATCTGTAAAAGTGATTAAAAATGATTGATTGGGTTGAAAGATATCAAACAGAAATTAATCAAGTCTTTTCGGAAGAAAACAAGCACCGATTAATGTTAAAAGTAGAATCCACAATTGCCCAAGCCCTTGCAGAAACAGGAATTATCCCAAAAGAAGCTGCTGAAGAAATTAAGATTAATGCTGTTCCTGAGAAAGTCAAATTGTCTCGGGTTAAAGAAATTGAAGCAGAAACTAACCATGATATTATGGCATTAGTAAAAGCTATCGCAGAGCAATGTCCTAATTACGGTGGATATGTCCATTATGGTGCTACATCTCAAGATATTAACGATACTGTTCTTGGTCTTCAGCTAAAAGAAGCAAAAAAAATTCTTCTTCAATCAATAACCGAAGTTCGTAAAGCACTAACTAAATTAGCTTTGAGATATAGAGACCTTCCTGCAATAGGTAGAACACATGGGCAACATGCAATACCAATTACAATGGGATTTAAATTTGCAAATTTCCTATATGAACTTTCTATAGCTCAAAAAAGGCTGGATAATACTAAAGTAGAATATGGTAAACTCTCAGGAGCAGTAGGGACATATGCTGCGTTAAGCACTGACAAACCAGAAAAAGTGTTTTTAAGATTATTAGAACTTGAAACTCCTCCAATAAAAACTCAAGTAATTTCTAGATTTTTCCTTGCGGACTATTCATTAAGTCTTGCCTTAGTTGCTTCGGTTTATGACCGTATAGCTAAGGAGATTCGTAATCTTCAGAGAACTGAAATTGGAGAGGTAATGGAGCCATTTAAGAAAAAGCAAGTAGGATCATCTACAATGCCTCAAAAGAGAAATCCTCATAAATCTGAGAGAGTATGTGGCATCTCAAGATTTATCCAATCTCAAGTAAACTCCATGCTTCAGAACATCTCTTTGGAGCATGAAAGAGATTTAACAAATTCTAGTCTTGAAAGAATCACTATTCCCACAATTACAATTTTAACTCATTATATTACTAAGCAATTATCTTATATCTTGAACGGATTAAAAATTAACAAAGATAATGTCCGAAGGAATCTTTACTATTTGCAAGGAAGGCAATTGGCCGAAAGAATAATGATTGCTTTATCTAATTCTTTAGGAAGACAAAAAGCACATGAGATCTTGAATGAACTTTCAGATGCAAAAGACTTTGAGGAGGCAGTTAAGAACCATCCTGACATTAGGGCAGTTCTTTCTCCAAATAAAATTGAGGAATTACTAAATCCAGAAACATATACGGGACTTGCTACAAAAAAGGTAGATGAGATCTTAAGTATATATGGCATTTTTGAAAAGGGTGAACAAATTGGTCGTTATTTCCAAACTCAGAAAGAAGAAATTTTTGAACCGTTTCTTAAAGTTGTTAAAAAAACTAGCAATGGAACTATACTTTCTGAGAAAGCCTTCGCACGTGGAATTAAAATTGGAGACAAAGTAATTGGTGTTACTACAGATGGAGTTGGAACTAAACTTTTCATTGCACAAATGGCTAACAAACACGATACTGTAGGAATTGATTGTGTTGCTATGAATGTGAATGACTTAATTGCTGCTGGTTTTATCCCAGTCGGATTTGTTGACTATCTAGCAATTAAAAAAGACGATACTGAGTTGTTAAATCAAATCGCTAAGGGATTAGAAAAAGGGTGTGACATTTCTGAGATGCCTTTATTGGGTGGTGAAACAGCAGTTGTCCCTGAAATGATAAATGGACCTGGGGAGAATCCCTATGATCTAGCAGGGACTGCAATAGGTATTGGAGAAATGAACTTACTGGTGGATGGATCAAGAATCAATAAAGGAGATAAAATAATTGGTTTATTGTCTAATGGTCTTCATAGTAATGGTTATACCTTAGCAAGAAAAGTTCTTTTGCAACACTATGACATAAACGACAATTTTCCGTGGGGAACTAAAGTTGGAGAAGAACTTTTGAAACCTACTAAAATTTATGTTAAGCCAATAAAAAAGCTATTAGAAAAAGAAATCCCAATAACAGGCATGGTCCACGTTACTGGGGGAGGAATAACTAAACTCAAGCGATTAAATACCGAATTACACTTTAAAATAAATCAATGGCCAGAAATTCCTCCCATTTTTTCAGAGATCCAAGAGAAAGGACTTGTATCTTTACCTCAAATGTTTGAAACGTTTAATATGGGTATTGGGTTCATAATTATAGTTCCAAGCCCATATGTTGAGAAAACGATTGAAATTCTTAAAGAAGAGAAAGAAAGCCCTATTGTTTTGGGAGAAGTTATTTCAGAAGGCCATAAAATTTCTTTAGAGGTTTTTGGGGTGAAATACGAATGAAAGAAAAATTTCCGAGAGTAGCAGTTTTTATTTCCGGTAGGGGCACGAATATGACTGCTCTCTTAAAAGCAGAAAAAAACGGAAAATTGCCTGGTAAAATAGTTTTAATTGTGTCAAATAATCCCGATGCCAAAGGTCTTAAAATAGCTGAAGAATATGGAAAAGAAACAGTTATTGTTGACCATAGGAAATTTAACTCTCGTCGTGATCATGAAGTTGAGATTTACAATAGATACTTGAGCCCTAAACAAATCACACATGTAATTCTTGCAGGTTATATGAGAGTCATTACGAATTATCTTATTGAAAAGTTCCGATATCGGATGATAAATATTCATCCTTCATTATTGCCTTGCTTTAAAGGTCTACATGCTCAAAAGCAAGCTTTAGATTACGGAGTAAAAATCACAGGATGTACTGTGCATTTTGTATCTGAGAATGTGGACGGAGGCCCTATAATTGTTCAGAAAGCTGTTCCGGTATATGACACGGATAATGAAGAGACACTTTCCCAACGAATATTAGAGAAAGAACATGAAGCAATAGTAGAAGCAGCCCAAATAATGTTATCCAATAATTTTGAAGTTATTAACGATAGAATAGTCCGTATCACGTCACATTCTAATTCTTGAAGGGTGATAAAAAATGTGTGGAACATTAGGAATAATTGGTGGAATAAGTTTGGGTAACGCTATTAACGCGTTGCAATTGCTTTCACATAGAGGTCAAGATGCTTCTGGCTTAGCATGGAGAAATAATGAAACAGGAGAATATATAATCAAGAAAGCCCGCGGTCTTCCGAAAGAGATACCTATTGAAAATCCTGAATATCGCCCACTTTTCTTGATTGGAAGCACAAGATATCCTACTTTTGGAAGTCGAGGTAAAAACACGACTTTAGAAAAATTTGCTCAGCCTTTTGAGTCTAAAAAAGGTGTACCTGTCGTTATTTCTCATAATGGAAATATAACAAATATTCCCATGCTCGTTGACACTCAATATGAAAGTGACGCTGAATTTATTGCTGATTACTTAGGATATTTATTAAAGAAGCATGATAAAAATTTAGAACGTGCCGTTTTGGAATTTATGGAAACGATTGATGGTTCATATGCGATTTCAGGGATATTTGAAAAAAAGTTATTTACTTTTAGAGACCCTTACGGTATTCGTCCCTTAGCATTTGGTTATAACGATAAACTTGCGGTTTCCTCTTCAGAAAGCTATGTTCATGAGTTTCTTGGCATCAATGAATGGAGGGACGTAAAAGCAGGTGAACTAATTACAGTCCAAATATCTGAAACATTAATTAATGGGAAAAATATTTTTGAAATAACTTCTAACCAGCTTGTTAAAAAACCCAAAAAAGCTCATTGTATGTTTGAATGGGTATATTTTGCTAATCCTTGTAGTAAAATTGAAGGGCTTGGTGTTTATCAAGCTCGTTTAAATTTAGGGCGTGAACTAGCTAAACAGATTATTGAAAAAGGAGCTCATTATGATTATGTTGTTCCAGTTCCTGACACCTCTAAAGTAGCAGCGACCAGTTTAGCTGAAAAACTAGGAATTCCTTTTAGAGAGGCAATCATAAAAAATCGTCTTTTATTAAGAACGTTTATTATCCCTGATAGCGATGAAAGAAAAAATGCAGCTGAACTGAAATATCATTTTGTTCGGGATCTTATAAAAGACAAGAAACTTTTAGTTGTTGATGATAGCATTGTAAGGGGCCTTACAAGCAAAAAAATCATTAAAAAGCTAAAAGAATTAGGAGCCAAAAAAGTTGGTATTGCAGTTACCTGCCCCCCACAGAAATATCCCTGTTATTATGGAATAGATTTCCCTAAAGAGACTGAATTAATTGCCCATAACAAAACAATACAACAAATCAAAGAAGAATTAGACGCTGATGAATTATACTATCAGAAATTAGACGATCTAAGAATTGCTTTAGAAAACAAAGAACTCTGTACTGCTTGTATTACGGGTCATTATCCAACAAAACATGCCGAAAAGATAAGGTTACTAATCACTGAAAAGAAAATCCCAGTAGATTCTTCTCATTATGAACAAGCCTCTAAACAATTAGGGGACACTCAGAAAATAATGCTAATTTAAAAATTAAAAGCTAAAAAAGAATTATTGGTTAAGGGTGAGTGAAAAAAATGGAAAATAATGTCATTTTAATTGGTAGTGGCGCAAGAGAACACGCGATAGCTTTAGCTTTAAAAAAAAGTGGTGCAAACATTATCAGCATATTAGACAAAAAAAATCCAGGGATAATTAGACTGTCAAGTAAGGTTATTTTTAAACAATCATTAGACACTGACTTTTCATGGATAAAAAATGTCAAAGCAGATCTTGCTGTAATCGGTCCTGAAAAACCATTAAGTTTAGGATATGCCGACACTTTAGAAACATATGGCATCCCTGTAGTTGGTCCATATAAAAAACCAGCTCAGATAGAAACTTCTAAGATATTTGCGCGGAAGTTAATGGAACAATATAATATCCCAGGAAATCCAATCTTTTTCGTTTGCGAGAATGAGAATGAAGTGAGACATGCGTTAAAAGAATTGAATTTCGAGGCAGCAATAAAGCCAGATGGTCTTACAGGTGGTAAAGGAGTAAAAATAACTGGTGATCATTTTCAAGATATAGAACAAGCAGTAGATTATGCTATGCAATTAATAAAAAAAGATGGAGCTGTAATTATTGAGCAAAAGCTTAAAGGAACTGAGTTCACTGCCCAAGCTTTTACTGATGGCAGAGAAATTTACATTATGCCTTTAGTAAAAGACTACAAAAGAGCTTATGACAATGATCAAGGACCAAACACAGGCAGTATGGGGGCAATTTCATTTCCAGACCAACAATTACCCTATATTTCTAATGAAACCCTTGAAAAAACCATAGACATAATGAAAAAAGCTGTCCAAGCAGTTAAAAGAGAGACTGGTGAGCCCTATAAGGGCATTATTTATGGGCAATTTATGCAGACTATCAACGGTCCTTTCCTTATTGAATTTAATGCCCGTTTTGGAGATCCTGAAGCAATGAACGTATTATCGTTACTTAAAACTCCATTTATTGAAGTTGCTAAACAGATAACCAACAAGACATTAAAAAAGCCATCTTTTGAGAATAAAGCGACTTTTTGTTTATATGTTGTCCCAGAAGGATATCCTGAGAATCCAGTTAAAAATCAGCCAATTATGATTGATCATGAAAAAATAAGTCAAATTAAAAATGTAACATTGTTTTATGGTAGTGTAAATCAGCAAGACAACCAAATCTTAACAACATCTAGTCGTACGTTAGCAATATTAACAACAGCTCCAACATTACTAGAAGCAAGAAATACAGCATATGAAGCTGCTAGATATATACATGGAAAAATAAGATTTAGAAAAGATATTGGGAAAGAATTCTTGTAAATTTTTTAATTTAACATCCAAGTTATAAAAACATAATATTTTTTACTAATGATTTTCTCCATCATCATTTTCTTTTGTATTTTTGTTATTCTCTGTATCTGTATTTTCTTTTTTCTCTTCTTTATGTTCTTTTCCTTTCTCTTTTTCCTTTTTCTTTTCTGAATATTGTTCCATAGCATGTTTAAATTCTTGTGTTCCATGAGATAACGTTTGAAACATAGTCTCAAATGCTAAGGATTTATGTACTGAAGTAGCAACAGAAGAGTAATTTAGAAGTTCTTTTGCTAATGCCAATGTTCTTTTTGGGAGTTTATTAATACTTTTAATTACTTCTAATGTAGTGTCTTCTAATTCCTCTAATGGTACTACTTTATTTACAACTCCCATTTTTAGAGCTTCAGTAGCAGATAATCTTGCTGCTGTAAAAACTAAGAATTTGGCCCGTTTTTCACCTAATAATCGAGTTAAAAAGTAAGTACCATGAGGTGTTAGGCCTATTTTGGCATATGCTGCGCTAAAAACAGCATCTTCGCTCGCAATTGTTAAGTCCGTTGCTAATGCTAATGCCATTCCTACTCCAAATGCACTTCCCTTGACCATAGAGATCGTAGGTACTGGACTATCATGTAACAGTTCAATGATCTTAGCAATTCCCATCATCATTCTTTTTCTTTCATTTAGAAAGTCTTCTGTTGGCTCTATTAGATCTTGGATGTCGCTTCCGACACAAAAATGATCTCCTTCGCTCGCAAGTACAATTACTGAGGGATCTTTTTCAACTGCTTCTTCTAACCGTGACACTAATTGTTTGATCATTTTTGTGTCTAAGGCATTTCTTTTTTCAGGCCGGTTTAAAATAATCCAAATAGCCTCTTCATCTTCTCGTAGAACAATGGAATCAGGCATTTTCAACTTCTCCTCTCGCTTAAGTAATTGAACCTTTGTATTCTTAATCGAAAAAATAGTTCTTATCCTAGCATGTATAATATCAACCTTTCAATTAAAAACCTATTTCCCGAAATTCTTTTAAAAACAAAAAAACAATATAAAAAGTATTCATTTAATAAATAAAAGATTAAATAAATAACCCATAAAAATAGAATTATTCATAAACTAGGCCAATACATTTTACTAAAAAAGAGGAATATACTAAAAAGTAAAACATTAAGCCAGGATACTATGAGATGTTACTTTTAAACCAGTTTACTCAAAAGAATCTTCTAAACTAAGAGATGTAGTATAAAAGGTAAAAGTAATATGAACATCCTTTAGAACTACATACTAATCAGTAAAGACATAAAAGAAAACCTCTTAAAAGCAGTTCAATAGATACAATTAATTATTTTCTGGAAACAAAAGGGAATATTAGGAGAAACAAATCATTTCATTAGTAAAAAAATAGTTGTATGTATCTATGTGTATCTATATTAAATTTTTAATCAAGAATAAATAAATTGCAGTAATTTCAAGAGACAAAAACCTATTAACAGAAATTTACTAATTAATTATTTGAGGCTTTTTTATGAAACGTGTTCCAAAAATAGCCATTAATGGTTTTGGTCGTATTGGCAGATTAGTAACTCGAGTGCTTCTGGAAAAAGCAAACGAATACCCTATTGATTTAGTTGCAATTAATGATCTTTCTACTCCCGAAATATTAGCTAATCTTTTTGAATTTGATAGTATCCATGGTAGGTTTCATGGGACAGTTGAAGTTGATGGAGATGATTTAATATTGAATGGTGATCGGTTCACAATATATAGAGAATCAGACCCAGAGAGACTTCCCTGGAAAGAATTAGAAGTAGATTACGTGATTGAAAGTACGGGTTATTTTAGAACAAGAGAAGGAATGATGAAGCACATAAAAGCAGGTGCAAAAAGAGTAATTTTAACTGCCCCTGGAAAAAATATAGATGTTACAGTAGTTAAAGGCGTTAATTTTGATGATTATAATCCTAAAAATCATTTTTTAGTCTCAAATGCTTCATGTACCACTAATTGTTTAGCACCTGTTTTAAAAGTACTCCATCAAAATTTTGGAATAGAACACGCAGTAATGACAACAATACATGCCGTAACTAATGATCAACGACTTTTAGATTCACAACATAAAGACTTCCGCAGAGCAAGATCTGCAATAATGTCCATGATACCAACTACAACCGGTGCAGCAAAAGCAATAGGACTTGTAATGCCTGAGTTAAAAGGAAAAGTAGATGGTCTTGCAATTAGAGTACCAACCCCTAATGTTTCTTTAGTAGATTTAACAGCTAGACTCAAAAGAGAAACTAGTTTGGAAGAAGTAGAACTTGCTTTTAGAAGTGCTGCAGAAGGAGAACTAAATGGTATTTTAGGTCTTCAATGGCGTTCATTAGTCTCAATTGATTTTAATCATGATCCTCATAGTGCTATTGTGGATCTTCCTACTCTTAAAGTAGTAGATCAATCATTAGTCAAAGTTCTTGCATGGTATGATAATGAATGGGGCTATGCAAATAGAGTAGCAGATCTTGTGCATTACATGTGGAATAAAGAACCATATAACTAGAGTCACCATAGTTTTGCTCGTAAGATAAAAAATAGTCTTAAAATAGTTGAGAGATACTAAAAATAATTAATTGAGAATTCTAAAACTAAAAACATGAGTGAATTTAATCTTCCGATTGGAGAAACTTTTGAAAAGATATTTGAAGTCAAACCCGAGCATTCTGCAGCATTTCTCGATTCTGGTAGAGTATCAGTTTTTTCTACCCCTTCAATGATTCTTTTCATGGAGAATACTTCGAGAATCTTTGCAGATAAATATCTTCCTAATGGATATACAACAGTAGGAATAAAAGTTTGTGTAGAGCATCTTGCCGCAGCGCCTATCGGTGTTAAAATAAGAGTAACAAGTAAATTAGTCAAGCAAGAGAACAAAAAACTTATTTTCGAAGTAAAAGCTTATTGGAATGAAAAACTAATTGGGAAAGGCACTCATGAAAGATTTATAATTAATCACGAACGATTTATAAAAAAACTTGAAGAAGAGTTACAGTAATTTTTTCTTCAAATACATCGCAGGATAGAGGAGGAATTACGTCGTCTTATATTTCATTTATACATGACACACTCATTAATAACGAGTATATATATTTCGAAGCATATGTTCTCTTCGCTGATCGATATATAGTATAGGCATTAGGACAACGCTTCCAAATGCCTAAGGTATCATAACGTAAACATTCCTTCACTCTTGAGGTGTAACTCTCCTCGCGAAAGCAATAAGTAGTTTACATTCGAGAATAACTTGCTAAAGCCATCCCAAAATATGTTGGAACTTGATATTCATAGAAAGTAGGCTCAAATTTAGCTTTATCAATGATTTCTTGCATTACATGAAACCCAGCCATTCCACATGCTTGACCATTAGCTTGATAAACAAAACTTTTTTCTAAATTTTCTTTAGTGGGGTACTTCATCCATTTAATTAACGCTTCATCCAGTTTTCTAGCATCATCAGAATAGCCATAAGGTCCGTCCTCTGAATGTAAATGCGCCAAATCACCACTAATAATCAACATTGTTTTTTCTTTTGTTTCTTCTAATAATTCCCATAACCATTCACCAAGAACTTTAAGAGTATTTTTTATATTCTCAAAATTATATACACGATCTCGAGGCATTATTAAAACTGAGACTTTAGCACCTGCACGAACTTGTTTTAATATATGTAAAGGAATAACTTCACCCCAGCTTAACCATCCATCAATACTATTTGCAAAAACAGTTATCGCTTCTAAAATTGGGTTTTTAGAGAAATTATTTTTTTCTATAAGTTTATTTCTAAATTCTATCCAATTTTTTACTTTTACATGAACCACTTCATCTTCAAAATCCACACCAGTTGGTACTCCTGAATATCCACTCATTACATCGTTTAATAATAACGCTATTTTTGATTGTAATGAAATCCCATGAGGACTCAAAAGTACCCAATGCTTTATAGAGGGATCTATGTCTTCCACCAATTTCTTTGCTGCAATTTGTAGTCTTAATGAAGGCTCATCAATTGGTGAAACAACCATCTGAGTTCCATGAGGTAAAATCAAAATTTTTTCGAGCATAAAATAAAATATTCTTTCAATTATTTACCAGTTTTTCTCAGAATATAACAAATTATTTTTCATTATTTCATTCAAAATAATACTTTTTCTGGATTATTGTTTTTCTTGTTATTTTTTCCCAGATCTTTTTTATATGAGGTGACAATAAAACGAAAAAACGCACGAAAGATTTAAAAAGGGATTTACTAATTTTGTGGATGACGAAAGTCGCTTAAAACAATTTAAGATCGTAAAACAAGTGAGGCAAAATGTCCGAACTTCGAAATAAAAGCAAACTATTATCGAAAAAAAGAGCTGCTCTGGTGCTTTTCGTCGTACTGATGATTGGTAGCATGGTCTTTGTAAAGGCTCAACCAATCACCGCCCACGAACGAACAGTTACACGGGACGAAGTGTTTAGCAACTTCAAGTCCGTAGATACAGCCAGGAGTACTGTAGAAGACAAAGTAATTGAATCTGATCATCCCTATGCCAATAACTATGACCATACATGGACTATAACTAAAGATGGAGCAACAAAAATAAGAGTACATTTCTCCTATATTGAAGTAGAATATTCCTATGACTACTTATATGTATACGACTATCAAGGAACTACTTTACACAAATTGACAGGAACTTATTCCTCCGGTGGATGGACTGACTGGTCCAATGGCGACACAATCAAAGTTCGCTTAATCACCGACTACTCCGTAACAAAATGGGGCTTCAAGATCGATAAAATCGAATATGAAGGTGGAAGCAGTAGTGATTCCAGCACCAATACCACATGGGGCAATGGTGGAAAATACGCCATTGTCATTGGTATCAGTGACTACAGATCAATCAGTGACTTGAATTATGCAGATGATGATGCCAAAGACTGGTACAACTTCTTAAAGGACAAAGGATTTGAAGTCCATGTTTACGGAGATCCCCACACCGACAACTATCCCAGATATGATGGCCTAGCCACCGAAGCAAATGTCCGTGCTGCCATCCAAGGATTAGCTGAGCACGCAAAAGCTGGAGATATCGTAGTCATTACTTCTTCAGGTCATGGTGGTGCTGACGAAACCAATGGATGGTATTACAGCGGAGGAGGAGCAACAAACGATGTTACCTCTTTCCTCTGCATGTATGATTCCGCTTCTGGAACAAACGGAAACTATTACGACTCTGAAATGGCTTCTGACCTAAACAGATTTGCATCTGGAGTAAAAATCACCATTGTATTAGATCACTGCCACAGTGGTGGTTTTGGTCCAGACCTAATGAATAGTGACAATGCTCAATACATCCTTCTCCTAACCACTGCAACCGGAAACGGTTACGGTTATGACGAATCAGACTATCAAAACGGCAAATTTACCTATTGGTTATTACAAGCCTTTTCCAATGGTCAAACCACTTGGGAAGGTGCCTTCAACTGGATCTTAGTTAAAGGCAGATACCTCCCAGTACAAAACGAGGCAGACATGCCACAAATGTTTGATGGCAACACAACCGTAAACTATTCACCATAAGATAATTAGAAAATAATTATTATTCCACATTTAAGAGCCCATTTATCGATGGGCTCTTTTTCTCTTAATTTTATTATATTCTTGTATCAACTTTTTATTAATAGAACTAATAATTTTTAGAAAAGAAATTATCAATTTCATATGTGAGTGAAGAAAAGGAACTCTTCAATGAAGAATTCGAAGTAATTCAAAAAAAGAACATTGTAGCTGTTTTTGCCCATCCTGATGATGAATTAACTGCGATTGGCACTTTAGCAAAGCATTCCATGCGTGGAGATAATGTATATCTAGTATGGACTAGTTTCGGTGAAAAAACATCTTCTTTCCCTGATAAAGATTCTGAAGAAGTAAAAAGGCTAAGAATTGAACATACTAAATATGTTGCTAAAACAATTGGTGTAAAAAAAATATTTTTCTTAGGAATAGAAGATACTAATGTTCAAGCTAATCGTAAAAACGGTTTACGCCTTGCCAAAATTTTTGCAGAAACAAAACCAGATGCAGTAATAACATGGGACTTAGATAATCATCATCCTGACCACAGGAATACTGCAAAGCTAGTTATTGATGCAATAACTTATGCACGTCTCCCTAAATTAATGAATCCTCTACCCGCACACAGAAAAAGATATCCGGTATTTCATCATTACAATCCAAATTCGCCCCTTCCCATAATTGAAATTGATATTGAATCTACATTTGAAATAAAGAAACAGATTACAAAATTTTATGCAGATGTGTATCAATGGAAAAAATGGGAAGAATGGATTGAAATAACAAGTAAAAAATTTGAAATCGGATTAGGACCTATATACATAGAAAAATTTAATCAAAATATAGTAAAACCCAAACCAAGGGAATTTTTAGTCTAAAATATAAACCCAATTAAATTGAAAATATTACGTTATTTAAGTTTTTAATAATAAATTAATAGAGCTAAGAATTTTACTTCTTTTTTATCCCCCCAATCTAAAAATTATTAGTTCTATTAATAAAAAGTTGATACAAGAATATAATAAAATTAAATATAAATTAAATGCCTCTCAGTGAGTGACAGCGTCATCATTGATCAGAGCTGGTGTCAATCTTCATCGAGGCAATTACTCATTTGTTTACAGCGTTAATTTATCTAATGCTATTTCAATAGAATCTTTTATTTAATTAATGCCCAGAAAACATTTAGTACTTAAACTTACAAAAATATTAACATGCAAGAAAAATTCGTTGAAAAAATTTTGATTTCAGGTGAAGAAATTAAGCATTCTTATTTAAGCTCAGAGACTAATTATTCTAATTTAGTAGCAACAATAATATTACTTGTTGCTAGTGTAAGTAGTATTACACTATTTATAGCGATGAAAACAATAGAATGGTTGATTTCTGCCATCTTTTTATTTTTAATGGGTATCGCTTACTTACTAAAGATACAAGAAAAAGATTACATTGTAATTACCAACTTTCGTGTTATGGAGATCCATCAGTCACTATTTGATCGGTTATTTTATGGTAAAAACAAAGTTACTAGCTTTGAAGATTTACATTATGAACATTTGGAAACAGTTCGTATAGGTACTCCCTCAATAAAACCGATTCAGTTTTATTTGGGAGTGATACTCCTTTCTGCTGGCTCCGTACTTTGGGGTATTGTCCAAGAACAAATAATTACTAGGGCAGACACAATATTTCGCTTGTTTTCTATTCTTTTAATTGCTTTTGGAGCAGTATACTTAGTTATGAGTCTGCCATCTAGAAAACCAGCTGTTTCTCTTGTTTCGACATCTGGATGGGTAATGAATTTACCACAATTAAAAGCCGATGAAAAAATGGTAGAAGTAATAATCAAAGAAAGCCGTGCGTTCATATCATATGGAGCCGTTTACTAAAATAAAAAAGCATTTTGAGGTAATAAAAAATGCTATTTAAAAGCAATTATGAACGGCTTGTAAAAAAATACTCGGCAATAGATAAAAAAGAAGAAAAGATATATGCTACTTTTCAAGCTATTGAAGAATCATCATTATTACAAATCGGGTTACTCATATCTATTGTGATAAATATTATATCAGGAGATATTTTATCTCTTTTTTTGTCTGTTTTACTATTCTTAGCGGCATATACTGTCAGTGTAAGAGAAACAATCGCTACAATAACCGACAAAAGAGTAATCTCTTTGAAAAAAAACAAATATTCTTTGCTAACAAAAATTGCAGGAATTTTTATGTTATTTTTCAGCATATTTGAAGGATTGACTAAGACATTTCGTCAAAGTATTATTATTAATATTAACAACCGTATTTATATTGCTTCCATTGCGGGATTCTTAAAAATACCTCCTGTCATTCTTACAAGATATCTTTCTTTTGTTATTGCAAATATTGGCGTTCTATTAGTATTTAAATCAGTAATTGGTTTTTCAAATATGTTCTGGTTCTCCATGTATGTACTTCGAAAAAGGCCAGAAGTAAGATTCTTTTATAATGATAAGATTAATGAGATATTAATTGAGAGGAAAAAAAGAAGTCGTAGAATAATAAAAATTATTGGTTTCTTCATGATTGTTTTTGGCATAATAACAATTGCGATGGTTATAGGACTATTCTTTATCCTTTTTGGAATATTTTTAATAAAATTTTTCAAACCAAAATATTACGCAGACATGACTATTTATGGAAAAGAAGGGACAGAAGTATTTAAAGCACAAGATGTAGAAAAAAAATATTTTAATGCTTTAGCACAACTTTTTGGACATACGTTCCTGTTTTCGCCACCTAAAAAAATAGAACCTGAAAAATTCCCAGAAAAAGTATTTCCTCCAAGTATTGGAACAGAATTCAAAACTGCACCGAAAAAAGCATTCTGGAAAAGTGCAAATTTAGGGAATCTCGCAGCATTAACAGTTGTATTTACTGTATTCTTGCTATGGTCCAAATTTATAAATAACAAAAAAACGATTAGTATTGGTGTTTTATTAATTTTAATAATAATTATTCTTTACTACTTATATTTCTGGATTAAGTCTATTAGTTTCCATAAGGAAACATTGATTATAGCAGACACTTATTTGATGAGGACTAAACAACAACAAGCATGGATAATCAAAACCGGAGCATTATCAGGTGTTGAAATTAAAAGAGGGATAACAATTCAACCTTATAAATATGCAGTTCATGGAAGAAATAAAATTGAGGCTTTGATTAAAGCATATAAAGGATGGATTTCAACTCTATTGACTTTATTTGTAATCTTATTTATATGGATAATTACAAGTATAAGTGCTAATCCACCATTTTTATCGCAAATAATTATTGGGACATATTTATCTATTGCAGCACAAATTGGTCCGCAAGATACCCACTCAATTTTAGTATTAATGGGAATATACTTATTAGTTGCAGCATTGATTAACCAATTTATTCATAGTTCAACAGGATTTCTATCATTAAAACTCAAAAATGCATTAACAATACCTATTTATTTAGAAGATGAAGAAGATATGATCAAAGCCGCAACAAAAATTGCAGATTCAATTAAATTAACAAGTAGACCTAAAAGAAGACCAATAGCATCACCACCAAAATAAGAAAAAATTATTTTTTCTTATCATATCTAATTTAACTATGTCGACGGTAAGTCACCTTCCTTCTGGAAAAGTGGGTTGGGAGATGAAAATCCAATAATATTAGTATAGGCATAAATACAATAAATTATTTATAATTATGAGATATGACCTAGGCAAAGTCTCACACTTCGTATGCTATGTTCTCTATACTATCACTTACTTATTGAAATAATCAAGGCCAGAAGAAAAGAAAGATAAGGAGAAAGCCATAATATGTCTCCAATATCTTCACCACAAGTATATATAAATACTAAAACAAAAACAAAACTAAGACTAAAAAACAGAATTAGCTAGATATTGCTCATATTAAAAATTGGTCTTCTAGATGGCAGACTCATAACTAATGCTTCTTTAAAATCTTGAAGATCAGAAACGCTTGCCTTGTAGCGTTTGTAGAGAAAAAAAACCATAAAAAACTCCTCGAGATCATTCCTTACGAGGAGGTAGTATTAAGGCAAACTTTCGTTCTCTATGACGCAGGAAGTCGCTAGTAAAAGCAGGGGATATTTCATTTAATCCCACGGAAAATTAACATTATGTTCAAATTTGGGGTGTTATTATTGAGAAAAAAAAATTCTTTTGAAATAAACATATCTAAGGCGTCTTCAATTTTTAAATCTGTTAAAGAAAAAATTTTCTCTCAACCTACAGTGCTAGAAATTAATTCCAAGAGCACATTAATTGTTGGAGATTTACATGGGGATCTTGGGAGCTTTATAAAAGTATTAGGCATATGGAAAGATCGTGGTTATGATAAACTTATTTTTTTAGGAGACATTGTAGATCGCGGCTCTCATGCATTAGAAATTATTTATGTGCTTTGTAATCTTTTATTAAAGTATAATACGCAAGTTTTTTTAATTAAAGGAAATCATGAAACAGAAAGGATCAGTAGTGTCTATGGTTTCAGAGAAGAACTAAAATATAAACAGAAAGAAGTTCTTTATTACGACATTATAGAGCTTTTTGATGTATTGCCATATGCAGGAATTCTAAATAATAATTTCTTTTTAGTGCATGGAGGAATTCCTAAACAAAAACAAAATAATTATCCCATGCATCTTGAGGAAATAAAGAATATCCCCAAACTTTCTAATGATGATTTTATCTTATTACAATTATTATGGAACGATCCAATTGAAAAAAATGTGTTTTTTGAGAGAAATTATCCACGTGGTACTGGTTATTTTTACGGTAAAAAAGCAGTGGACATGTTTCTTCGAGATAATGCTTTAGAGAGAATTATTCGCGCACATGAATCTGTTAGAAATGGAATTAAAGAAATGATGAATGGAAAAGTAATTACAGTATTTTCAAATAATGAATACTACCCCACAGTTTCTCCTAAAATTTTAGCTATTGAAGATATGGAATTAGTTCCCATTGAATTAACTAAAGTAGTTGAAGATCCAGATTTGATTTATGCATTTATACAAGATAAATGATTTAAAAAGGGTAAAAAATTTTACGTCATCTTGAGTTATAAAAATACGACATGCCCATTTTATTGCCGGAGATGGGGGAGGGAGCGAGTCAGGCCAAAAAAAAGACGCGAAGTCTTTTTACCTGACTCATTATTAAATATCTAGTATGCTATTAAAAAATCTTTGGTAATATGAAAAAATTTTGGGCTTGCTCTGATGAAAGTTTAAAATTTTATTATTCATTTATTCTTTTAGTTTTCATTATTTGTTGAACAAAAACATAATTTTTTCAATTTAAATTCCTATGAATAATATTTTAAAATTATAAAATAAAAAACAAATAATTCATTAAAAAATTGGCCGAGAAAAAGAAGAATCAGATGACATGGTATTTAACTGCTTCTTCCATCCATTTGGAAATTAACTCTTTTGTAGGGGGCTTTCCTGTTTGCAAAGCTCTTTTTCCTTTCTTTGTTTTAAGTACTTTTTGAATATTCTCATAGATCTCGTCGACAGTAGCTTCTTGCATACGGTAAATAGAGGTATATCCTGCGAGGTAAAGTAATTTAGCATGATATGCTCTTAATTTGGGTAAATGAGTCATCATTAATGCTTCATTTTGCATTCTATCGATAATTTCTGGAGTCATCCATTTTATTCTCATTTTTTTAACTAATTCTTCTGGTTTTTGTACAATAAAATGATGCGCGGTTTCTATACCTAGTTCTCTTAGTCTTTTAGCAACACTTTTTTTCATTTCTGGAACCTTTTCAACAGGATCATCAAACATTAAATAATACTCCCTCTCTAATGGTGTGTTTGTTCTACTTCTGATATAGCCGTGAACTGGTTTTGGTTTTTCAGGAATATAGATGTTATCCCAGTCGTATGCATAATCGCTTGCTTCTGCCTCCATTGATTTAGTTGGAATCCTTTTTATTTTTTTAGCAAAAAGAACAGCGATTTCTGAATTTGGATTAAGTTTTTGTTTTTTTAGTTTCGGCCAAAGAACCCGTTTTATGTGGACGTTTCCAGAAAATTTTCTACCTACTCTAAAATTAAGTAAAAATTTTAAATCTTCAATCTCTAGTTCTCGAACTTCTTTAGCATAAAGAATTCTAATTGTTTTATCTTGTTCTGGCATGGTTTCACTTACTTTTCCCTTTTCATCATATTCATTCTCCATTGCTTCCAATATTTCAAATTCTTTTCTTTCAAGTTCTTTTCTATAAGTAATGAAATTAGGGATCTTTGGAATTAATCTCAATCCATTCATAAAAACACTTGTTTTCGGTGGTTTTACACCAGCTTCGCTTATTCCTCTTTCAATTATTTCAGCTAGTGCAGAAACAGAATGACCAATCATGAAAGACATAACTCTAACCAATTCATCATCCATTCCTTTACGAGGATCTTTTGCTTTTCGGGCCTCTTCTACTTTGTAATGTTTAAGTGTGTATTCATAATGATGATTAGCGAACCTAGCACTTTTTTTTACTATCCAGTCAATCCAGTCCTTTTTATTTGCAATTTTAATATAAGGAAATCCACCGTATTTATTTTCTATTAACCATTGGAGCTCATTATATCTTTTCCATACCGCAATTTCTACCCATCTATGAATTCTTCCTTCTCCTTCAATCTGACCTGTATGCATAGGCTGAACTGAATCTGTAAAATAATGGCTCATAACACCTAATGCATAAGTTGCTTCTTTCCATTCTTGATTTTTTAAATGTTGAACAAATTTTTGGTACCATTCTTTAGTTTTTATGTGTGTTCCTCCCCAGAAATTATCCCAAACATAGATTACATGATTCTTATAATCTTTGAATTTTATATCCGGATCTATTGCTCCTGATAATAATTCCTCATGATATATTAAAAACAGGTTTATGAAATTGTTCAGGTCTTCTTTTGTGATCTGATCATTACTAATACGTTCTATGTCTAACATCCTTAACGCATCAAGTACTATCTTTTGATGAGTATTATGGGATTTAAAGGAAAAAAGAACTCTAAATAGTAAATTCATTTACTTTCATTTTTTATCCTTTTTCTTCATTTAAATTATTTATTTCGGAATTGGTCAAAAAATTAGGACTACGAGCGTTATTCTTTTACTTGTTTAAAAAATTAATAATAAGTACTTTAAAGAATAACTCTTTTTGTGGCTTGTAAAAAAGTAAATGAATATTGTGGTGAAGTAAAAGGGCATTTTGACTGGATTAATGACATTTATGTTGATTCTAATGACTCCCTATATACCTTCTCGTCAGATGGTACTTTTAGGCAATGGGTAAATGGAGAAGAAAAAATGAGAATTTTTGCTCATGAGGGTAAGATTTGGAGAGCGGTATTTGACGAAAAAGAGAGCACTTTTTTTACAGTAGCCTGGGATGGTTGGGTAAAAAAATGGGATAAAAATAATGGGAAATTATTGGGATCCAAGCAGTTCCATAGTACTTACGCTATGGCTTTAGATATTGATCAAAGATATGTTTTCTCAGGAGACTGGGATCGTAAATTAATCAAGTCAACTAAACAAGATCTTCATGTAGTTAATATGATTATGCTCCCAGAAATACCGATGGCCTTCAAAATTGTCGGAGATGAGTTATTAGTTGGTGGTAAAGAGGGCAATCTCTATGTTTTAGACAAAAAAACACTTCAAATTAAAAGTAAAATCTCGCTCCACAAAAGTATTATCTGGAAATTCGAGATTTTTCTTAATAATTTTATAGTGAGTTATTCCTATGATGGGTATATAAAGCTATTAAGAAAAAAAGACCAGCATTGGAAACAAATACTAGAATTTGAAAACAAGGATGATCCTTTTATGGGTGGCGGAGTTATTGATGGATTGATAGTCGGAGGAACATTACTTGGAGAACTAATTTTATGGGATGGTATTACTGGAGAACAAATTACAAAATGGAAACCCCATAATAAAGCAACATTAGTTATTAAGAAGAAAGGAGATATTTCTTATTCTGCTTCAAGAGATCGAAGTGTCGTTGCATTTAAAGTAAAAGTTCCTATGTCTTTGCATTCAAATAATCAGAAAAAAGTTATTATTAATCAATTATATAGAATAAAAGGAAGTAAAATAACCCCTGTTTCCTCAGTTAGAGATAAAAAAGGAATATTAACAGGGTACTGGGAAAAAAAAGCTTTTTACTGTGAAGAAGCAGCCTCTAAAAATCCAAGCTTAATTATTGAAAATGAGCTATCTGCTATAAATGATGTTGAGTTAACGAATAAATATGGGTTTGTTGTTTCAGCAAATAGGAAACTTGTCATGTTTGATAGAGATTCCAAAAAATTGCTTAAAAATATTAAACTTCCAGATAATCCACTATTAGTTGCAACTTTAAATAACCAACTCATCATTGCATATAGAAAAGGCCTAGTTGAAAAAAGGAAAATCCCTAATATTGAAGAGAATGAAAAAATTGGAGAAATAAAATTTAAACCTTTAAAAATAATATGTACAAAAAATAGATCTGTTATTATTAAGGGTTTGGGAGAGGAAAAGAGTATAAAAATTTAGTGTTTAATTTAATTATTACTTTTTTGATTTTATGGTTCTTTTGTTGGTTCTGGACGTGGTCCAATAACTCCTGTGAAGATCAGATAGAATAATAACGCAGCTGCAATAAGTAAAGGAATTAAAATTATTATCGTCACAATTATAACATCAGTGCCTATTGCAAATTGATTAACACTTGTAAATGCATTGTTAAATGGTAAATCAGTGAATTTTGCTACTACGAAATAAGGCAAGTGACTCAGCATATTGAGTAGCTCCCCAGTTAGGACCGTTATTATTGACACTGGACCCAACCATATTATTAATGCTGAAAATGGCTTCTTTGCAAAGTTGATTTCCTCTCCTTTTATGCTGTATGTTAATAATCTTAATGCTACGTAGACCTGGAATGATACTAATAATAGTTTAAATAAGAATAACCAGCTTAGATCAGCCCAATTAGGCGTATAACCAAACCAAGAACCTACAACATTGGTAAATTTAAGTCTTGCCTTACTGCTTAGTGTTGCTAAGTACCAGAAACCAAATATGAATTCAGAGAATAACAACCATATTCCAATTGATAGATGCCTTCTAATGAGTAAAATGTTTACTTCTTTATCTCCTTTATTTTTAGTTAAACGGTAAGTATACAATGATGCTAAAGAAAATGAAGTAACAGCAAATGCTGCTGCAAGTGTTTTGAATAATAATGGCCAAAAAGTAGGGTTAAACAGATACTCCCAAAAATTAAAAGTAATTGATGTAATGTTTCCTTGAGCGTCTGTAATAACATTTACTCCTTGGCCAGTATTCAAGAATGCAAATACCGTTCGGAATAACAAAGGAACCAAAAAGCTCGTTGATGCCAATAACAAACCAACTAGATAATGTTTGTTTTCGTCTATTTTATCCCATGAATACCAATACGCAGAGATTAATGTTAATCTTAGTGCTACGACTGGTATTGCTAAGCTAATAGGAATTAATAATGCAGTACCTAAAAACCATAGAAAATCTGGGAAGAAAGCCAAGAGCCCTACTGTGAATGCAGTCGCAAAAACACCTGCCGTAGCATAAGTGGCGGCGTAATAATTCATTAATCTTTTTGCTTCAAAGACTAATTCTGGTTTATTATGTTTTTCTCCCTCTCTTTTCAATAATGGGATATAAACCCCTAATCCAACATCAATATTTACAAGCATGATGTGTAACCCAAATACAAGGGCTATGAAAGTAATTGCAAAAGCTATCATTTTTTCATCCTCCTATCTATTTTCTTTTTCCGATCTTGTAATCCAAGATCAAAGTTATCGCTCCAAGAGAAACAACATAGATAATTACCAGCGCAATTAGTATCCAAGAAACCGGTTGTGTTGTAGCAGCTTGTTCTGATGTCATTAGACCATAGACTGTAAAGGGTTTCCTACCGATTTCTCTTACCATCCAACCAAAAGTTGCTACAAGATTTGCAGCAAAAGGAGTTAATACTTGCAGTTTTATGAACCATGTCGGTAGTTGCTTCTTTAAGATATAGAAATAAAGTACTAATATTACTGCATCAACACCCAATAATAATGCAGTCCCAATTTTTATATTGTAAAGATAGTGTATGATTATTGGGGGCCTAAAACCTTCAGGAATGGTGTCATAATTCATTATTTTTGCTTTAAAACTACCATAGGACAAGAATGCGATTAATGGTTCTGTAGGAATAATTTTACCGAATGTGAAAAATTGATTAGTTGTACCTTCCATTGCTGCTAGTTTTTCAGGTGTATAATGAGCAACATCAGTTCCAGACATATGCCCAAATATGAAGCCTTGAATAGAGATAATTATCAATGCAAACAATGATTGAAAACGTATTCCTTTCATATAATACTCTTTTTCCTCATCATTTCTTGGGGTTAAGTATCTGTATGCATAAATCCCAAGTAATGTAAATGAAGTAACGGTTATTGCGGCCCCTACAGCATGTAAAAATGAAACTATCGCAGGCCAGGAGAAAAGTAATCCCCAAATTCCATAGTAACTTACTGTAGATTCCAATAGTTGATCAAGATTGGCAGGTGGTACCGGATTGTTTCCATCAGGAACATATTTTACAGTATTTCCATTTTGATCAATTAACGTAAAGTATGGTGCAGTCCATGCGCCGTTTCCATATGGATTATAAGTTGGATGTAGACCAATTGGATAATTCATTAATGCATTTACACTAACAATCATTAGTGCTGATATTATTGAACCTAATGCTGCAAAAAAACCAATTGTCAAGTGTAGTTTGGGATCTACTCTATCCCAAGTATAATGGTACATATACACAAAAACAACTTCTGCTAAAAAAGCAAAGATTTCAAGATACAAAGGAACAAAGAAAAATTTACCAACAATTCTTAGTAGGTTTGGCCAGAAGATTACTAAGCCAAATTCAGACATTGAACCTGTTGCAGCACCTATTGCAAAGTTAACGGCGACAATTTTACTCATTGATTTTGCCATTTTTAGTAACTGCTCGTCGTTTTTACGTCGTCCTACTAACTCCACAATAAATACCATTGTTAACAAGCCTATCGTATATTGGAGTATCCACCAATGCACAATAATACCTATTGCGGAAAGCAGTCTTAGATCTCCCGCGTTTCCTACCAACCATTGATCAAAAATATTTACCATCTATTTTTTCACCCTTTTCCTGTTTTTCGTTGTTTAATTTTCTTAATTATTAAAAAATAATTAGTGCATTTGTTGGATAAAAGATTCCTTTTAAATCCAAATAAAGACAAAAGTTCGGTTAGCAGAATTTTTTGAAAAATGTAAAACTGATATAATGAGGGCACAATACGTTAATTAATGAGACATGAGAACAATAAAGAAATAGAACACAATAAAAAACAAGAAAAACAGGAAGAAGAACCACCGTTATATTATTATCGAACTATTCAACTGTTTATCATAAATGTTGGAGTTTATATAATTACTAGTATTTTGGGGCATAGTTTTCTTATTACTTCAGATTACGTGCTAGTAATTTTAGGTGTTTCAAAACTATCTTTGTATCCTTTATTTTGGTGGCAGTTTATTACTGCTATGTTTACTCACGCATCAATAAGCCATTTGTTAGGAAATATGATCTTCTTGCTATTTTTTGGTCTTAAAGGAGAAGAAATTGGGTTAAGAAACGAAATAGTAAAAGCATATTTATTATCTGGATTAGTAGGTAATATTATCTCCGCTATAATTCTGCCTGAATATACCGTCAGTGTTGGTGCAAGTGGGGCCGTTTTTGGATTAATGGCCTTTGTTATAGTTGAACTTGAAAACAAACAATTAATGAAGAAAAAAACGGCGTTATTTTTAATTTTGATATTTTTTGTGCTTAGTGGTGGTAGTGCTGGGAGTAATATTCAAGTAAATGTGATCTCGCATTTTTTTGGAGCTGTAACAGGATTTCTTTATGGAAAATATGATCTAAAGAAGAAAGCAGAAAAATTGAGTGCTAAAAAAATTAAAAAATAATAGCTTTTCATCTACAAATAATAAGAAACTATTGTTTAAATGGGGATAAATAATAAGAATTTATGTTTTGATGGTTGAGTTTCTTCATCTACCTCATAATAAAGAATTTCAGCATCAGATGACAAGTTTGTAAGGAATTCTTCCGGGTCTGTAACAGTCACGAGTTCTAAACGTCCATTGGCAAAATATATTTTTGTAGCCTCAATTTCAGATGCATAATATTTGAATAACTCTAAAGCAGTTATTCTCTTAGGGTCTAAAAAGTGATTTGCACCTGCCTTGATAAAGAATGGCTTGTAGCTTGGATTCGCGATGCTTGAAAGAATAACTGCTTTTTTATTTTTGTTTCTTATTAGCATAATGGTATATACTGCTTCTTTATCTTCTAATCCATTAATAATTACTAGATCCGTATTTTTGTAGACTTCTTCATCAATTTTGAAAGAATCTAAGGGATGCGCTTTAATTAATTCATATCCATCAATTGTAGCTAATTCTTGTTGTTTTCTTCTCCATTCGATAATTTGAACTTTTTTGGCTAATGGTGCTATTACAGACATAGCATGACGGATCTCTGGAGAATAACCAATAATTAGAATATTATCGTGAGTGATTTCTGTTACAAAGTGATCTAAGTCAAAACTTTCTAGTTTTTGTAATTCAGTATTTTTACCGACAACAATTAAGTCATTTCCCATTATTTCCCATGGATCTGGTTTTCTTCTTAATGGAGTAAATTCTTGAGTGATAGGATCTACATAACCTAAGATTGTTACACCTTCTTGTTGTATTAGCTCATTTAAGGCACCCAACGATGTTTCTTCTGAGGAATAAACCCACGTTACTACTGTATTTTGACTAATAATGATTGTTTGCAATTGACTGCCAGGTACTTGAAATAAGTCTTCGTTAATCGCCATTACCATTGCATGATTTTCCCAAACAACAG
>Ga0256835_1000461_pt1 | contig 30480 bp, 23 predicted proteins | sample PIR30metaG_FD_185972 | JGI IMG/M metagenome (GOLD analysis project Ga0256835, IMG submission 185972) | Hydrothermal vent microbial communities from East Pacific Rise, Pacific Ocean - PIR-30 | ecosystem: Environmental > Aquatic > Marine > Hydrothermal vents | place: Pacific Ocean: East Pacific...
GTCTCGCACCCCGGGACCGCCCCCGCCGCGGTCGCTTCGTCGTCACGACCGCCAGGTCAGTTTCTCCTCGCGCCCTTGCGGGAACGGCCCCGGGGCACGATCCGCGCGGCCCCTCCTCGCTTCGTTGGGGCGCGGTCGCGGCCGGGCGCCGCTTCGCGGCGCACCCCGGGTCGCTGCGCTCCCCGGGGCCGTGGGGGCGTGTGCGCCCCGGCTCCTGCGGCTCGGGCTGCACCCCGTGGCGACGCACCGGTGACGAGTGCTCGACCCCTTACCCTTCCCCCACCCAGCCCCCCTCTCGGGCCAAGGGGTCTGCGCTCCCGCCCCCGGCACGCCTCCACGGGGCTTGCCCTCCCCTCCGTCGCCGGACCGCCCCCGCCCCCACGCCGGCCCGTTCCTCGTTAGGTGCTCGATCGCTGGATGGCGGAGGGCTCCGTTGTGGGGACAGTCCCGATCGTGGAGGGCTGGGATTCTCTGGAGCGCCAGCCGGGACATCGCTCCGCTCGTCCCTGGATGGCTGGGGGAGTGGGGTACGGGGCGGGGACGCCTCGTTTCGGCTGGCGGGTCGGTCGGGTTGGGGACAGTCCCGGTCGTGACGGGCTCGGGTTCTCTGGATCGGCAACCGGAACGTCGCTCCGCTTGTCCCTGGGTGGGCGAGGGATGGGGCACCAGGTGGGGCGAGCTCGTTTCGACCGAAGGGTTGGCTGGGCTGTGGGGACAGTCCCGATCGTGAAGGACCTGGTTCTCTGCGGCGCCAATCGGGACATCGCTTCGCTCGTCCCTGGGGAGGTGGGTGCGTGGGGTACCAGGCGGGGGGGCCTCGTTTCAGGCGAGGCGGAGTGCTGGTTGAGGGGACACTCCCGATCGTGAAGACCAGGGTTCTTTTGAGCGCCAGCCGGGACATCGCTCCGCTCGTCCCTGGATGGCTGGGGGAGTGGGGTACGGGGCGGGGACGCCTCGTTTCGGCTGGCGGGTCGGTCGGGTTTGGGACAGTCCCGGTCGTGACGGGCTCGGGTTCTCTGGATCGGCAACCGGAACGTCGCTCCGCTTGTCCCTGGGTGGGCGAGGGATGGGGTACCAGGTGGGGCGGGCTCGTTTCGACCGAAGGGTTGGCTGGGCTGTGGGGACAGTCCCGATCCCGGAACATCGCTGCGCTCGTTCGTTGGGGGGCTGCGGGAGCGGAGCGCGTCACAGCTGTTCGTGTCCGTTTCCGTGCTCCTGTCCGTGGCTCGCGCCGTGCCCCCGGCACCGACACGGATACGCACGCCGACCCGGGCACCGATACCGCCACGAGTACTGCGACGGTCATGGTGAGGGTCGGGGCCGCTTCCCTGAACGAACCGGACGTCTGGCCGATCGCCGATTGAGAGCCCCGCCGACTCACCAGACCCTGTAGGAACCTCACGACGACCCTTCAGACACTCCGAGGACACCATCTTCTCGCTAGCTGGCGCACGACGCGACGGCTCCGGCCGGGGCGGGCGTTTCTCCAGAGCGGTATCGCGGTACAATGGAACATCGTCATGAAGGTCGACCGAGACGATCTCGACCGGCTCGTCCTGGAGGGCATCCGTGACTCCGGGTTCGCACTGCTGTCCGAGGGTCTGGATGCGGGAGTGGCTCGGGCTTCGGGGGCGCTTGCCCGGGCGGTCGGGGCACTGGAGGCGCGGATCGTCCTTGTCGGAGAACGGAACCCCGTCCGGGCCGGACGGGAGATGGCAGACGAGCCGGCGCTCGTCAGGTTCCTGCGGGAGATGATGACGCCGGAACGGATCGAGGGGTGGAACCGGGAGGGGACGGCGGTGAAACCGCTCGTCGTTCCGGTCGAGGAGGACGAATCGGCCGGGGCATCCAGGGCGCTCCGGGAGGCTGGCGCCGGCTCTGTTCTCGTGGTGCCCCTTCCCGGCACGTCCGGCATCCGAGGCGTCATGGGCGCGGCCCTTCCGCCGGGTGAGTCTCCGGACGGGCGGCAGCTCTCGGCGGCGACCGTGGTGGCGCAGCTCACTGGGATTGGGATCGAGGTCCTGGACCGGACGCGCGAGACGGAGGAGGCGGAGGCCAGGCTCCGGCGGTTCATCGAACAGCTCCCGGATCCGGCGCTTCTCCTCGATCCGTCGGGGCGCATCCAGGAAGCCTCGGCGATGGTTGGGCCTCTGTTCGGGCTCCCCGAAGGGGCGCTTGCGGGACGGTTGCTGGGTCCGGTTCTCCGGGATGGCGAGGAGGAGTGCCTGCTCGGGAGCCTGCGGGAGGCGGTGGCATCGGGCGCGTCCCGTGTGATCCTTGCCGTGAACGGACGTCGGAAGGGTGAGTGCAGGCGGATCGAGCTCAACGTCCGGAGGTTCAGCGAGCACCGGCTCCTGGCTGTGGTCAGAGATGTCACGCTCCAGGTGCGGCGGGAACACAGCCTCGGAGTTCTCCTCAAGCACGCCCCCGGCATGATGGCGTCCCGGAGCGCCGTCGAGCTCTGGGGACGTCTTGCCAGTGCTGTCAAGGAGCTCCTCCCGGATACGACCTATGTCTGGGTCTACCGGGGAGAGGGGAACCGAGTCCGGGTGGTGTGGTCGAGCAACCCGGATGCGCCACCCTGGGAGTTCCACCTCCGTGGGTGGGGAACCGACGTCTCGGGGATGCTTCGCCAGGAAGAGGTCCGCGGAGAGTTCCTCAAGCGGTACGGTTCCGACGAGCGTGTGGCACGCGAGACGCTCTCCGCGCTTCTCGAGGGTCATGGCACGCCGATGCTTCTCGATCATCCGGCGGAGCAGCTCGCCATCTACCTCTCGGAACGGGAGCTGGAGCAGATCCTGGCAATGTGGGGCGAGTCGCCCCCGGGACAGCTGATTCACTGTCCGGTCATGGTGAAGGGCCACATGGAGCTCCTTGTGGTCGTGGATGCCCCACCGGGTGAGCGGCCGTTTTCCGCGGAGGACGCCACGTTCGTGTGGCAGCTGACGAACCTCGCCCACCAGGCTCTTGGACGGATCGAGGGGTTCGACCTGGCACGGCATCAGCTCCGGGAGCTGGACACGTTTCTCGAGGCGGTCCGGCAGGTCGGGGAGGCTCGTGGTGGACGGGAGCTGATGGAGGTTCTCGTCCGCAGGGTGATGGATGCACTCGAGGCCAATCGGGCCAGGCTCTTGCTCCTCACGGGTTCTGGATGGCGCTGTGCCCTCTCGTTCGGGGAAGGCGGGCCGGATCCGGACACACCGGTTGTCGTTCCCGGATTCCCGGAAAATGGGGAAAGGGTTCGTGGAGGCGTCTTTCTTTCCGAGGCGGAGATGGACGAGGCATGGCATGTCCTCGCCGGAGAGGGAGCACGGTCGCTCATGGCCATGCCGCTGGTGTCCATGGGCAGGTTTCACGGAGCGCTCCTCCTCGCTGCAGGACGGCGCTGGGAGTTCACGACGGCCGAACGCCAGCTGGCCCGGTTCTTCGCGGACGAGATCGCACTCGTGGCAGCCCAGGTCCGGCTGGCGCAAACCGTCGACGAGCTGACAGCATCACTCCACAGCGTGATGGACGCCGTCCGGGTCGGTGTTGCACTCTGCGATCCGGAGACACGCCTCGTCCAGATCAACCGGAGTGCGGCATCGCTCTTTCGGATTCCATGGCCGGTCTCGGGCGGAGGGTCCGTCATCGGGCTCTTCCCTCAAGATGCGAGACGCAATGTGGCCAGGGCGCTCGAGAGAACCTTCGCCGAGGGCGTTCTCGGTACGGTGGTGTTCGAAGTTCGCGGGATGATCGTGAGGGTGACGATCCATCCACGACTGGAGGGGGGGGCGACCCTCGTCTTCTCTGGATCCGACCGGGCGGGGCTGGAGAGCGTGCCATGGGAGACGACGGCGGAGGGAGCCGGTTCGAGGGCGGATCTCGGACGGGCAGCGGTCCAGTGGCAGCAGGTGGACGCCAGTGCGAGCCATCTGAACGACCTCCTCACGGCGATGGCGGGCCGGCTGGAGCTTGCTGCATCGCAAGGGAGAACGGTTCCCGAGGAGGCGGTCACGCTCGTGGAAGAGGCGTGTCGCACGGGTGGAGAGCTCGGAAGGCTGCTCGGTGGCCTCCGACCTCAGGTCAGGGAGATCGCCCTCGCTGACGAGGGCACGGAGACCGACTGACGCCCTTCGCCGATCGGCGATCGCGTCGTTGGCCGGACCAATACGAAACCCCGCGTGATGGCGGGGTTTCGTCGCGGCGGGATGCCCGCCCGGATCCTTGCAGTGGGTCTCGCGGCTGCTGGATCCGTTCAACGCCCGCGGTCCCTTCGGACGGTTCCAATATGGGTACCGGGACGGACCTTGTCAACCCTCCAGCGACTCTGGAAGGAACGCGTCGGGAAGCAGGTCCCTGGCTTCGTGGACGGTTCGCTCCCCGCTCGTGTTGGCGCAGATCACCGGGACCGGCCCGAACTCCAGGATCACCTGGCGGCACGCCCCGCACGGTGTCGCCGGGGGCGAGGTGCCGGTGACCACGGCGATGGCGACGAACTCAGTTGTCCCTGCGGCTACCGCCGCGGCAATGGCGTTGCGTTCGGCGCAGACCGAGAGGCCGTACGAGGCGTTCTCCACGTTACACCCCGTGAAGATGCGGCCGTCCGAGACGAGAACGGCAGCGCCCACGGCGAACCCGGAGTACGGCGCGTGGGCGTTCCGCCGGACCGTTTCCGCCGCCATGACGAGGCGATCGATGGTCGCGGGTGCGAGTTTCATGGCGCCATCATAGCCCGGGTCAGCGGCGGGGGGAGACCCTCCGGCTGGAACCAGACGAACGGTGGCTGAAGCTCCTCGACGAGCTGCTCCGGTGGGAGGAGTGGCTGCGGCTCCTCGACGGGCTAACGCTCCGGTGCGAGTGGGACCGTGACCGGGACGGCGAGACCCTGACCGGCGAACGGTGGCTCGAACTCCTGGAGGAGGAGATGCTCCGGCTTGAGCCCGACGAACGTGGGTTCGAGTATCTGGAGGGGCTCCTCCAGGTTTGCGGCCGTGAGGGGGCGATGGGCCGCACGGACCGGCTCGACGGTGTGTACCGCCGCACCGGCGTTCCGCTCGTTCCCGTCACGGGCCGTCTCGAGGAGGATGGGGAGGAGTGCGTCAGGTTCCCGCTCGAGAGGGCCGAGTTCCGCCCGACGGACGGACGGTTGGAGGGTGATGCTACGGGTCTTCGCGACCTGGTCCCGGACGACGGACTCACGGCCCGGCTCGAGGGTGCTCCGGATCGCGACGGTGACGGCGCGGACCCGGCCGATGGACGGGATGAGGGGAGCCCGACGGGGCGCCGGGCCGACCCGCCGAATCCGCCCCGGAGCGTGGGAGCGGTCGAGCTCCTTACGCCTCTCCGGGAACCCGAGCCACCAGAAACCGCTCCCGATGCGGGAGTCCCTCCGGCGAGGGGCCGGTGGATGTTCGGGTTCCTCCACGAGGAGAGGGACGGGTCGTGGCCGGACGGCCGGCGCGGGTCGCGTCCGGCGTGGTCCGACCGGGAGCCCGGGGTCGCTGTCCGGGCGATCGGGTTCCTGACCAGATGGGCAGTTGTCGTCGGCGTCACGAGCCTGTCGAGCGTCTCGCGGTCCATGGAGGGGTTCCGCGAGAGGACGGGCGTCAGGTCCCGGTCGAACCCCTCGATCTTCCGGAAGCTCGCCTCGATCAGGGAGCCCGCGGGCGTGCCCTTCGGGGGATCGGTCAGCAGCGGACCGCTGACCACCCTGGCCTTCGTCCCTTCGTGACCGCTGATGACGTCTTCGAGCGGTCTGGCGAGCCGGCCGATGTGCGGGCTGCCGAAGTCCTGGGTCGGGACGACCCGCCACGGCGTGGGGTCGACGTTGTCCAGCGGGATCTCGCCCTCGAGGTTCGAGGCGAACCGCGCAGGTGAGGGAACCGTGCCGCCGCCTCCGGACGTCATCTCTCCGCCGACCGGGCTCGTCCTCGCCACCGTCGTCTTCTCCGGTCCTGGCCTGGGGCCGTTGCCCGGCGGTCTGACCGGTTCTCCCCGCTCCGGAAGGGGCCGACGCCCCGGCTGCCCGTCACCGGGCGGGTGTCCGTCGTGAGGCGGATCGCCGTGGTACGGCGGGTGCCCGTGGTGCGGCGGTCCGCCGGAGTAGGGCGGGTAACCGTACCAGTAGCAGTTCCAGTACCACCAGTCGTAGTACCCTCGGGGGCACCAGCCGACGTAGCCGGGCCACCACATCCAGTCGACCCACGCCGGCCCCCAGATGCTGTCCCAGCACCAGACCCAGCCGAACGAGACGTCGAAGAACCACGTGCCGTAATGGTAGGGGAGAGCGCCCCACGGTTCGTAGGGGATCCACGACCACCCTGCGGGTGTCCAGTACCACCGGCCCCACGTGTAGGGCGACCAGGGGCCGGAGACGTCCGGCTGCCACGCCCACGTCGAGGCGCTCTCGATGTAGACCCACGTGCCGTACTGGTCGAGCGTCGATGCCTCCCGCTCATACCGTGCATCGACGTGGAGTGTGGCGTCCCCCCCGGGCGGGCTGCGGCGCATGGCGACCCATTCGGCGAAGGTGTCGTCCCGGGTCAGGATCTCCTCGGTCCTGGCCAGGGTCGTCCCGTCCAGCTCGACGGCTGTGCCGGCGTGAACCAGGACACCTCCCGACTGCGTGGACACCTCGGCCAGACCGTCCCAGACCTCGACCCGGAGTCCGCCGCCAGCGAGCCGGGTGGCGCGGTAGAGGCCGGGAACGGTCAGATACACCGTCGAGGAACCGCAGTCGAGCCGGGTCGGATGGGAGGAAGGCGCATCGGCGGGGATCTCGAGCATGATCGTGCCGTCGGCGAGGTAGAGCACCGTCCGGTCCTCCTGGCTTCCACGGCTGAAGGCGATGGCGTCGAACGAGACGGAGGTGTACTCGTCGAGCCAGAGCAGCGACCGGTCCGCCAGCTGGATCTCCACATGGGCGTCACGGGCCGTATCGATCCGGTCGCCGGGAACGATCGGCATGTTGATGATCGCGTCGAGCGTCTCATCATCGGTCGCAGGCTGGACCGTGGCGAACCGCTCCATGTACGAGATGTAGCTCAACGATGTCGCATCGTCCCCTTCAGAGGTCACCGCCAACACCGGTGCCGCGGCGAGCAACATCGTGAGGATCATGGCTTTTCGCATCGTTCACCTCCCATCTCACCCATGTGAGAAGCAAGCGCCATGCCAGACCGGAACCGGCGCGGAACACTGCAACGAAAGGGGGCGCCGTTCCCGGCGCCCCCTTGATGTTCCGATCGGTGCCTGCTACTTCACCGGCCGGACCGCGGGCGGCTGCCAGGAACCGTCGAGGACGGACTGGCGCGGGGCGTACAGGCGAAGTGTCATGCCGAGCGTCCCCGATGCCGGCGAGGGCAACCAGTTGGACTCCCGGTCCTTGCCGGGGGATTCGTGCTGGATGTACAGGTCCAGGGAACCGTCCGGGTTGAAGCGGATCGGGTCCCGGTCGCCGATGGCGAACCGGTTCAACCGGTTGGCCACCTGGAACCCTTCCTCGTCGTACATGGTCAGCGACCAGAACGCATCGACGGGAGGGAGTGCATCGCGGTCGAAGTGGATCACGTACTTCTTGCCGCCGACGGGCACGTTCCCCTCGGCATCGGCCAGGTTGAGGGGGTAGACGGCCTGCTCGTACGGGTTGGCTCCCAGACCGATCAGCGCGACGGTGGCCCGCTGGAGGTAGTCGTTGCCGTAGACACCGATGCTCTTCGTGATCATCTGCCAGCCGTTGACGTTCTCACCGAGGTGGGGCATGTACCCCATCAGCTCCTCGTTGGCGGTGGCCGCCGCCCGGTCGAGCGCCTTTCGCGTGGCCTCGGGGAGCTTCTCCCAGGAGAAGGCCCCGGGGTCGAGCCCGATCCGCCGCATCCGGTTGAGCATCACCATGTCGGTGATGTGGGGCGGGTGGAGCCGCATCAGCTCCATCGCGTAGGTGAAGAACTCCTTGCCGGACATCCGCCGGACCTGGACCAGCGGCGGCGTCGTGTCGTCGACGGTGGGATCCTTGACGAACGGCGGCGGGGTGTACTTCCGCCCCCACGCGGAGAGCGGGACCACCGTGAACCCGTCCTGGATGGCGTGGATGTGCTCGTAGTCCTTCGGCCCGTTGGTCTGGGTCCGTCCCAGGATCCAGACGAACGGGGTCGGTGCGTCGATCCGCTGGACCCCGTCGGGCAACGTGCCGTTCCAGCTCGGGAGGGCGATGGCGAAGTGCCCCGCCGCGGTACCGGTCCCGTAGGTGCCCACCACGGCGAAGACGTCCGTCCACATGTCCAGCATGGGCAGCATGTAGAACCGGTCCTTCACCTCGGGGACGGAGAGGATCACCGGCTCCTTCCGGAGGTCGAGCCAGGCGAGCGAATACAGCGTGTCGAAGTTCGGCCGGACCACCTCCTTGAAGTCCGCCGGGGGGAACTCCCTCAGGTGGACGAACTGCATCATCGGCCCCCGGCTGGGAACCTCGCCCGCTGGACTGTTGGTCATCTGCCGCCTCGTGACGTCCATCAGGACCAGCGGGTAGGTGTAGACGTACGCCTGCTCGGCGATCCGCTGTGTCTCCTCCGGTGTGACGGATGTGTGTGCGAGACCTGCTCCCAGCAGACACACGACGGTGAGCGGCACGATCAGCCGCCCGGCGAACGAACCCTTTTCCATTTCGATGCTCCTTCTCCGATCCATGACCTTACCCGGTCTGGACCGGTTGTTGTCACGGGAGGGAACACGAACCACTCCCCGGGGCATTCCCGCCGCGCCGAGCCGTATGGAACTGGCAGTGTACTCCATCTCGGAGGGTCGCGATCGGCGTATCAACTCCCTCGAGCCGATGGGCCCCTGTCACTGGTTTGCAGACCGGTGGGCGGGGCGCCATACTCGTTGGGAAGGAGGCGACGATGCGGAGAGTCGTGCTGGTGGTCGCCGTGGCGGCCGCGTTTGGCGCCGCGGCGGCGGCAGGGGAGGAAACGGTGACGATGACGGTGGAGTCCCCCGCCTTCCAGGATGGTGCGGCGATCCCCGCGCGGTACACGGCGGACGGGGCGGACGTCAGTCCCCCGCTCGTGATCCGGAACGTGCCGGAAGGGACGCGAAGCCTGGCGCTCGTCATGGACGATCCCGACGCCCCGATGGGGACATGGGTCCACTGGGTCGCCTGGAACCTGCCCGAGGACACATCGGAGATCCCGGAGGGCAGGCTGCCCGAGGGCGCCGTGGAAGGGGTGAACAGCTGGGGCCGAAGGGGGTACGGTGGACCGGCGCCGCCGTCGGGGACGCACCGGTACTTCTTCCGGGTCTACGCCCTGGACACCGTGCTGGAGCTGCCCCCTACGACGAACAAGGCAGGTCTGCTTGAGGCGATGAAGGGCCACGTGCTCGCCCAGGCCGTCCTGATGGGGCGCTACTCCCGGGGGCGGTGAGGACAGCTCAGCCCCGATTCGGGCCCGGGTCGCCGTAGAGGTCCGGCCGGCGCTGTTCCAGGACGGGGAGGGCCCGGCGGACGGACTCGAGACGTCCGGGATCGAGGCGGGCCGTGATGGTGGCGGGCGCGCGTCCCGCCGCCGCCACGACGTCGCCCCACGGGTCGACGACCATGGAGTGCCCCCAGGCCGGGTAGCGTCCCCCGGGGTGGGGCGCCGGCGAGCAGGCGGCGAGGTAGATCGTGTTCTCCACGGCACGGGCACGGAGCAGGACCTCCCAGTGGGCCGGCCCAGTGGTCGTGTTGAACGCGCCGGGCAGAATCACCAGCTCCGCGCCGGCGAGCGCCATGGCCCGGAACAGTTCGGGGAACCGGAGGTCGTAGCAGACGGCGAGTCCGATGGTTCCGAGCGGCGTCCGGACGACCGAGATCGCGTCGCCCGCGGAAAGCACTGCGGACTCCGTGAACCGGATGCCCCCCGGGATGTTCACGTCGAACAGGTGGACTTTCCTGTGGATCAGGAGCAGGTCACCCGAAGGGCCCCAGAGGGTTGCCGTGTTGAACACCCGGTCCCCGTCGCGCTCGGGGATCGAACCGCCGGCGATGTGGATCCCCAGCTCCCGGGCGAGGGAGGCCAGCATCCGGGAAGACGGTCCGCCGGGGATCGGTTCGGCGAGCTCGTGGAACCGCTCGGCCTCGTACGGGCAGGAGAACATCTCCGGCAGCACGACGAGGTCCGCCCCTGCGCCGGCCGCCCGCCGGACTGCCCCGGCTGCGTTCTGGAGGTTGTCCTCCCGCTCCGGGCCCACCGCCATCTGGATCAGGGTGATCGTGAACCGTTCCATGGAGCACCCCCCGTCGCACACTGCGTGCGACGGATGCAGTGTACCTGCCCACAGGGTTTCAGGGTGGGAGGGGCTACACTGGGAGGGACATGAACCACCAGTCCGGAGACGGCGCACCGGAGCGGATCGGGCGGTACCGCATCGAACGGCGTCTCGGCGCCGGGGGGATGGGGACCGTCTACCTGGGGTGGGACGAGCTGCTGGAGCGGCGGGTCGCCATCAAGGCGCTCCACCCCCACGTGGCGTTCGATGGCGACGCCAGGACCCGGTTTCTCCGGGAGGCGCGGGTGCTCTCACGCCTCGATCACCCGGGGATCTGCACGATCTACGATCTCGTGGAGCACGACGGAAAGGACCACCTGATCCTCGAGTACGTCGACGGCGTACCGCTCGGTCGGGCCATCGCCGAGGGAACGGTTCCTGAGGGCGAGCGCCTGGCGGTGGCCGTGGCGATCACGGAGGCGCTGGCCGCGGCTCACGACGCGGGGGTCATCCACCGGGACCTCAAGCCCGACAACGTCATGCTCCGTTCGGATGGCGGCGTGGCGATCCTCGACTTCGGCCTCGCCCGTCCCGTCGGTGGGGGCGCCGGTGGAGGAGACCTCGCCGGGGCGGTGGAGGTTTCCGCGGATATCACACGGGACGGATCGGTGGTGGGCACCCCGGGTTACATCAGTCCCGAGCAGGTGATGGGCGCTTCGGCGAGCCGGGCCTCGGACGTCTACACCCTCGGGCTCCTCCTCCAGGAGCTGTTCACGGGGGAACCGGCGTTCGATCGGTCGAAGCCGGTTCTCCAGCTGCTGATCGACGCCAGGGAGGGCGCCGTCCGGCCGTGTGCCGTGGCGGACGGGCGACTGAGGAACCTGATTGAATCCATGACCTCGCGTGATCCAGCGGACCGTCCCGGGATGGGCGAGGTGCTCGCCACCCTTCGGAAGCTGCTTCGGGCTCCGGAACGCCGGCGGCAGCGCCGGAGGGTCGCGCTGACGGCGGCAGGGCTGGCGGTTCTCTCCTTGCTTGTGGGCGTCGTCGTCCGCCGGACCGTGTTGCCCCCGCCGATCCTCGAGGCGGGCTCGCGGGCGACGGTTGCGGTGCTGCCGTTCTCGGAGAAGGATGGCTCCGCCGGGATCGGGATCGGTCTCGCCGACATGATCGCAAGGACGCTGGCCGAGAGCGACCGGCTGGAGGCGGTCCCGATGGATCGCGTTCTCAAGGTTCTCCGGCGGGAGGGGGCCGGGGACGGTGCGTCGCCGGTCGGGAGATGGGACGGCGTCGGGAGGCGTCTGGGCGCGCGGGTCGTCGTCGGCGGAACCGTGTCGCAGAGTGGGGGGCGGACCGGGATCGACGTCACGGTTCTCGACCGGGAGGGTGGCGTCCAGCGGTTCCGCGTGCGGGCGGGAACGTTCACGGAGGCGCTGTCCCTCGCCTGCGGCGCCCTCTCGCGACGGCTTGTTCCCGAGGAACCGTCGGCCGATCCGCGGGGCCGGTTCTCCCCCGATCCCCTGGCGACGCTCGTCTTCGCCGCCGGTGAGCAGCGGCGGTACACGGAGGGGCCGGCCGTGGCGCTCCCGTACTTCAGGGTCTGCCTCGACCGTGACCCGCGGTTCTGGAGCGCCACCGCCTCGGAGCTGAACTGTCTGGATTCCCTGGGACGGTGGACCGAGGGGAAGGAGGAGAGCCGGAGGCTCCTGGACTGGACCCGGAAGGAGGACGCCACCGAGGCCGAGCTGATGGCCATGAGCGCCCTGGGACTGTTCCAGCTTCGGATCGGCGAGACGGAAGCCGCCGAGGAGACGTGGCGCGCCGGTCTCGAACGGGCGCGCGCCCTCGAAGAGGCCTCCCAGGAGGTTGGCTTCCTGAACCGCCTCGGGACGCTCTACCAGAAGACCGGGCGCCCCCGCCTCGCCTGGGAGCGGTACGTCGAGGCGGTGGAGCTCGCCCGGAGGATCGGCGACCGGTACGAGGAGGCGACGGGGGAGCTCAACCTGGGGAGTCTCTCGAGAGGACGTGGGGACCTCGACGGCGCGCGGGATCACCTCGGCCGGGCACTGGCGATCTTCCGCGAGATGGACTCCCTCGAGGATGTGGGTCTCGTCGAGTACAACCTCGGTGCGGTGTCGCTGTACCAGGGGAACACGGAGGAGGCCGTCCGGCACTTCCGGGCCGCCCTCGACGCCCAGGAGAGGTCGGGCAACGTCCGCCTCGCTGCCGAGGCCCGGGAGGGGCTGGCGGTCCTGGACTGGAGCCGGGGCGACCTGGCGTCGGCCGAGGAACACGTGCGCCGGGCGCTCGAGGCGTACAGAACGCTCGAGCATCCCGAGGGGATCGCGCGGGCCTCGGGGAACCTGGCCGTCATCCTCAGGGACGGCGGGAAGCTCGAGGAGGCGGAGCGGGTGGCCCGGATCTGTCTCGACGCGGCGACATCCCTGAACAGCCCGGCCATCGAGACGAACTGTGCCGGTATCCTGGCGCAGTCGCTCGCCCTCCAGGGGCGAACCGGAGAGGCCGCCCGCGTCCTGAACCGTCCCGGCCTCGATCGGGAAGAGGTGACGATCGTGGCCGCCAGCGGGCTGATTCGGTACGAACGGGGCGACCTGGCCGGCGGCGCGAGGCTGCTGCGCCGGGCCGCCGAGATGGCCAACGGCCCCGACAGGGCACTCTACGGCCGGTGGGCAGCGAGAAGCGCCGAGGCAGCCCGTACCGGGCGCAAGATCCCCATTCTGGAGGCGGACCGGGTACCATGACCTCCCGCGGGAGGGACCGATGCCGGAACGCAGATCACCCGGACCGACCATGACGACCCCGCACATCGTGCGGTGTGCGAACGCCTCGAACCGGATCGTCCGCCGGGAGGGGGCATGACGGACCGGGTCTGGGACGTGGCCGTGGTGGGGGCGGGGATCGTCGGGCTGGCCGTCGCCCGGGAGGCCGCCGTCGCCCATGGTTTCCGGGTCGTCGTGCTCGAGGCGGAGGGGCGTGTGGCCGCGCACCAGACCGGGAACAACAGCGGCGTCATCCACTCCGGCCTGTACTACCGTCCCGGCTCGTTGAAGGCCCGCAACTGTATCGAGGGGCGGCGGGCGCTCGAGGCGTACTGCACCGAACGGGGGATCCCGTGGGAGCGGTGCGGCAAGGTCGTGGTCGCCACGCGGGAGGATCAGGTCCCGGCCCTCGAGGAGCTGGAGCGGCGCGGGCGGGAGAACGGGCTCGAGGGGGTCCGGCGCATCGGGCCGGTGGCGATCCGGGAGCTGGAGCCTCACGCCGCGGGGGTCGACGGGCTCCACGTGCCGGAGACGGGGATCGTGGACTTCCGTGTGGTGGCCGAGGCGCTCGCGGCCGACATCCGCGACACCGGTGGCGAGGTCCTGACGGGGTCTTGCGTGACGGGAATCGAGCCACGGAGCGGCGGAATCGACGTGACGGCGGGTGGGGAGACGTTCGCCTGCGGCGCGCTCGTCAACTGCGCCGGACTCCAGTCGGATCGCGTGGCCCGCATGGCGGGTCTCCGGCCGCGGGTCCGGATCGTGCCGTTCCGCGGTGAGTACCACGTGCTCCGCGAGGATCGCCGGCACCTGGTCCGGAACCTGATCTACCCCGTGCCCGACGTGCGGTTCCCGTTCCTCGGCGTCCACTTCACCCGGCGGATCGGCGGCGAGGTGGAGGCCGGCCCCAACGCCGTGCTGGCGTTCCGGCGGGAAGGGTACCGCCGGACCGACTTCTCCCTCCGGGACACGTGGGAGACCTTCTCCTGGCCGGGGTTCTGGAAGCTCGGCCTGAGGTACCTCGGGACCGGTCTCGCCGAGCAGTGGCGGTCCCTCTCCCGCCGGGCGTTCGTCCGTTCCCTCCAGGAGCTGGTTCCGGAGATCACGGAAGAGGACGTGACACCGGGCGGCGCCGGGGTCCGGGCGCAGGCGCTCGGGCCCGACGGGGCACTGCTGGACGACTTCGCCATCCTCCACGGCGAGCGGATGGTCCATGTCCTCAACGCCCCGTCGCCGGCCGCAACCGCAGCGCTGGCGATCGGCCGGACCGTGGTGGCCGATCTCCTCGAACGGCTGGGCTGAAGGCGTTCACACGCCGAGGTTGCGAACGGCCAGATCGGCGAGGGCCTCGATGTGGTCCTGCCGGTCCCCCAGGGCCGGAACGAAGCGGAAGGAGCCGCCGCCGGCCGACAGATAGCGGTCGCGTCCCCGGACCGCGATCTCCTCCAGCGTCTCCAGGCAGTCGGCGGGGAAACCCGGGCAGATCACGTCCACGGGGGAGATGCCCTCCCGGCCCCACGACTCGAGGATCTCGAAGGTGTCCGGCCCGAGCCACGGCTGCCTGCCGAACCGGGACTGGTACGCCATGGCCCACTCGTCCGGCGCCAGTCCGAGGGCGGAGGCCAGGGCCTCGGCGGTCTGCCGGCACTGCGCGGGGTAGGGATCGCCTCGCTCGGCGTAGCGGACCGGGATCCCGTGGAACGAGACCAGGAGACGCCGTGAGGGACCGTGGGCGCGTCGATGTTCGCGGACCGAGGCCGCAAGGGCCTCGACGTATCCGGGGGCGGTGGCGTACTCCCGGACCGTGGCAAGCTCGAGGCCGGGGCGGCTCCTCCGGAGCCGTTCGAGCCGTGCGAGGACCGATCCCGTGGTGGTTCCTGAGAACTGTGGAAACAGGGGGAGGACCGCGATCCGGCGGCAGCCGGCGGTGGCGAGGGTGTCCAGTGCACGACGGAGGGAGGGTTCGCCGTACCGCATGCCGGCGGCCACGGGGATCGTCCGGCCGCTCCTTCGGGCAAGTGTCTCTTCCAGGGCCGTCGCCTGGCGGAGCGTGGTGACGAGGAGCGGGGAGCCCTCCGGCGTCCAGATGGAGCGGTAGGCCGACGCCACGCGCCGTGCGCGCCGTGGCAGGATGACGGTCTCCAGGAACACCCTCCAGGGGAGGCGCGGCGCATCGACCACCACGGGATCGCTCAAGAACTCCCGGAGAAACCGCCGGACCGCGGGTGCCGTGGGCACCGAAGGCGTCCCCAACGCCACGAGCATCACCCCCGAGCCACCCAAGGAACCCACCCCTCCAGAGTACACGCCCCGGGATTGGGACGGCCCATGCCGGACAGTGGGCGAGCCTGGGTCCGGCTGAGAGTGCCCGCCGTTGTGGCTCGACAGGGTCAGCCGCCCACGCTCGTACGCGATTGGTGCTGCCCGATGAGGTCTCTGCCGAGATGGTTCGGAGAGGCTCGGAAGCACCTGGCGTCCCGACCCTACAACGAGGAGGTTGCGATGAGAGAGACAAGAGGCCGGGTGGCCGGGGTGGACTGGGCGGAGAGAGGTCACGTGATGGGTGCCGGACGGCTTGTGGCATGTGGGAGTGTGGTGGTGGCGGAGAACGGCCGGGAGCCGATCCGGGATGCGCCGGGGGAATGCCTGCCGGGACCTGGCTGGATACGCGAAGAAGCGATGCTTAGTCTTCCGGGGGTTCGGGGATCCAGAGGTCGCCGTGGGCCCGGCGTTCCTCGACCACGGCTCTAGCCCGGCTCGCCCGTTCCTCGTCGATCCCATTCTCCCGTGCGAGGTAGAGAGTCTGGGAGGGGAAGGCGAACGAGGTGCCGCTGGTCTCGACGATACCGAGGATTGCCAGGTTGAGCTCCTCCACGAGCGCCGTGTACTCGTGGTAGTTCGCCGCCATCAGCCAGCACTGGACGGCGATGTCAAGGGAGGACGCCCCGAACCCCATGAACCGCACGCGCACCACGTCGGGATGGACCTTCGGGTGATTTGCCAGGAGCTTCTTGACCTCGTCGATGACGTAGAGGATCTGCTCCCGCGTCGAGGAGTAGACGAGGCCCAGCGTCGGGTTGTAGTAGAACCGGTCCCGGCGGGAGTAGTTCTCGATCCGCTCGGAGATCAGCGTCCCGTTGGGGATGGTGACCACGGTGCGCGCCATGGTCCGGAGGCGCGTGGACCGCAGCCCCACGTCCTCCACCGTACCGCTGACCCCGCCGAGGTTGACGAAATCCCCCACCGTGAACGGCTGGTCTGTGGCAATGGCCAGGGAGCCGAACACGTTCTCGATCGTCTTCTGGGCGGCGAACGCCAGCGCCAGGCCACCGATCCCGAGCCCCGCGACCAGTCCCATCACGTGGATGCCGGCGGAATCGAGCACCACCACGGCGGCGAGCACCCAGACGAGGATCTTGGCCACCCGGGAGAAGATCGGCAGGAACGAGACGGCGACCGGGTTCTCCGATCGCGCAGCGACGCGGGACAGGATCGAGGCCGCCACGTCGATCCAGCGCGCCAGCGTCCACGCCACGGCGACCAGGGCCAGCAGCTTCCAGACGAGGCCCGCCGTGACGAGGCCCTCCTTCGAGAGCCCGAGGAACGGCAGGACGAACAGCAGCAGCAGTGCCGCCAGCCCGATCCGCAACGGCCCCCCGACGGCGGCCACGAGCGCGTCGTCCCACGTCACCTTCGTGCGCTGCGCGGCGCGTTCCAGCGCCCACATCAGCCTTGGGGCCACGAGGCCGGCAACGGCCCACGCGAGGAGGAACATCAGCGCCATGGCGAGCCACTGCCACAGCTGGATCCCGCCGGCCTCCACCGTGAAGAAGAACGCCGGCAGGTAGTCGCCCAGCCAGCCGAACCCGTACCGCTCGTACAGCGGATCGATCGCTGCCACGGTCTCCCGGGCGAATACCCAGGCGGGCGAACCGTCCTTCGTCTTCACCAGCGCCAGCAGGATGTCGACCTTGGTGTCGCCAAGGGGGATCGTCCCGATGCGCTGTCTGTCCGGAGGAAGCCCCGCCTGCGGCGCGCCGCCCGGGTCGTTGGACAGCGCCCCCGGGTTGATCCACAGCCGGCGTTCCAGGACGATGGAGAGCCGCCGGGCCAGCTTCGGTCCCAGACGCCTCTGCTTCTCGACGGGGATCTCTCCGAGGTCGAGGTAGTGGGCGGCGACCTCGCACTTCCCGTCCCGGCACGCCCTGAAGAACCCCTCGACGGTGCTCCTCGGCGTGTCCCGGTGGACCTCGGGCGGCGGCGGTCCGAGGCCGGGGTTGAGGTCGATGCGTTCGAGCTCCTTCCCCTCCACGAGCCGGAGGTACCAGAGGGCGGTCATGGAGACGGTCCGGCGCGTGAACAGCCAGTACGCCTCGCCCGTGCCGGCGTCACGGGTCCGCCGGAGCCAGATCTCTCCCTCCAGTCCGTCGCGAGCGAACCGCTTCGCCACCACGATGTTCGTCGGCTCGCCCCCGACCTTCGGCCCGTCGGGGTCGTCCACGGTGACGTCGTCCGGCGAGGCTCCGATCCGTTCGAGCACGGCGTAGAGCCGCCGCGCCGCCTCGGCGCCGGCCGATCGCTGCTCGTCCACCGGAACCTCGGTCAGGTCGAGACAGTGCGCCGCCGCGTCGAACCGCCCCTCGGCACCCATGGCGAGGAACGTCCGCCAGGTGGCGGCCGGGGTGGACCGGACAACCTCGGGCGGCGGCACACCGAGACCGGGGTTGATCCGCTCCCGGACCGCGATCTCCATCGAGGCCGCCGGCACCGTGACGAGCCAGCACAGTGCCAGCATCGGCACCGCCCAGACCCTCCGCCAGCCCATCCTCCGGTCGCCTCCCGCCATGGGGGGATCGTACCACGTGAGGCCATCTGACAGAGCGGGTATGATGCGCGGCGGGAGGCACGATGGGAACGATCCGCACGGCGGCCTGTCTCGGCATCGGCACGGAGCTCCTGGGCACGGACCGGCTGGACACGAACTCGCTCGAGGTCACCGCACGGCTGGAGAGTCTGGGTATCGAGGTGGTGGCGAAGGGCGTGGCCGGCGACACGGTGGACGGGATCCGCGCCGTGCTCTCGTGCCTCGCGGGCCGGGCCGACCTGGTCGTCGCCACCGGGGGCCTCGGCCCGACGGAGGACGACGTCACCCGGGAGGCGCTCTCCGCCTGGGCCGGCCGGCCCCTCGTGGAGGACCCCGGCCTCGCCGCCGCGATCCGCGAACGGTACCGGGCCCACGGGCTGGAAATGCCGCCGTTCGCCGTGAAGATGGCGCGGCTCGTGGACGGTGCCACGCCGCTGCCGAACCCCTCGGGCGCGGCGGCTGGGATGATGATGGAGCGGGACGGAACGGTGGTGGCCGTGCTGCCGGGCGTCCCCCACGAGATGCGGGAGATCCTCGACGGTGAGCTCGTTCCCAGGCTCTCGGCGATGACAGCGGGCGAACGGGTCCTCCGGCGCACCCTGTTCCTCGCCGGCGTGTACGAGTCCGACGTGGAGCGCCGCATCGCCCCGCTGTACGAGCGGTTCGGCCGGAGAAACGTCACGGTGCTCTGCTCCGCGGGCACCGTGCGGATCGTGCTCAGGGCGCGGGGCCCGGAGGACGAGGCGAGACGGCGGCTCGACGAGATGGAGGCCGCCTTCACCGAAGCCGTGGGAGAAGATCTCGCCGCCGTGGACCGGGACGACCTGGCGGGGATCGTCGTGGAGCAGCTCGTCCGGCGCGATCAGACGGTGGCCACCGCCGAGTCGTGCACCGGCGGGCTGATCGGAGGCGAGCTGACAGCGGTGCCGGGCTCCTCGGCGGCGTTTCTCGGCGGCGTCGTGGCCTACTCCAACGGCTCCAAGGTCCGCGATCTCGGCGTGGACCCCGGGCTGCTGGAACGGGAAGGCGCCGTGTCGGAGGCCGTCGCGCGCGCCATGGCCGAGGGTGCGAGGAACCGGTTCGGGACGGACTGGGGGATCGGCGTCACGGGGATCGCGGGGCCCGGGGGAGGCACGCCGGAGAAGCCGGTGGGCCTGGTCCACTGGGCCGTCTCCGGACCCGGCGGAACTCGGGCGAGCCACCGGATCTTCCCCGGGGACCGCGCCTCCGTCCGCCGGGCGACGGTGGCCATGGCGCTGGACCTTCTGCGCCGCATGCTCGGGGAGGAGGTGGCCCATGGCGGATGAGCGGGGACGCCGGCGGGCGGGGCGTGGGCGCGGGCGCGGTCGGGGTGGACGGCGCCCGAGACGGGACGGCGGGCGCGGCGGGATCCGGGCGTTCCTGGCGTTCGAGATCCCGGACACGGTGCGCCACGTGCTCGTGGGCGAGATCGACAGGCTGCGCCGGAACCTTCCCCCGGCGCGGTGGATTCGCCCGGAGAACCTCCACCTGACGGTCAAGTTCCTCGGGAACGTGGAGCCCGATCGCCTCCGGACGCTCAACCGTGGCCTCGCGGAGCGCCTCGAGGAGCTCGAGCCGGTCGCCTTCCGGCTGGGCGGTGCCGGGTTCTTCCCCTCGGCGAGCCAGGCCCGCGTGGCGTGGGTCGGGGGCCGGGCCGAGGGCGTGGAGGACGTGGTGGCCGAGGTCGAGGCCGTGGCGGGGATGGTCGGGTTCCCCCGGGAGCGTGGCGAGTGGCGGCTCCACCTGACCGTCGCCCGGCTGGACGCCCCGTGGCCGCGCTACGCGGCGGAGGAGTTCCTCGCGTGGGGCGACGACCTCTCCCTCGCGCGGTTCGAGTGCCGGGAGCTCGTCTGTTTCCGTAGCCGGCTCCAGTCCGGGGGACCGGTGTACACTCCGCTGGAGAGGATCCGTCTGGGGGGCCGAGGGGAACGATGAGTCCGGAACCGTTGATCGTCGCCGGTGCGTACCTGCTGGGATCGATCCCGTCCGCCTACCTGGTGGTCCGGGCTGCGACGGGACGGGACGTCCGCAGGACCGGCTCGGGCAACGTCGGGGCGACCAACACCGTCCGCGCCGCGGGTCCGGCGGCCGGCCTGCTGGTGGCCGCGCTCGACGTCGCCAAGGGCGCCGTGCCCGTGCTCGTCATGCGCCACTTCGATCCGGCCAGCGCGTGGCTCGGCGCGGCGGCCGTCGCCGCGGTGCTCGGCCACTGCTTCCCGGTCTGGCTCGGGTTCCGGGGGGGCAAGGGGGTCGCCACGGCCGCGGGCGCGTTCCTGACGCTGGCGCCCCTGGCGGGTCTCGCGGCGTTCGGGGTGTGGCTGGCGATGCTCGCCGTCTGGCGGATCGTCTCCCTGGCCTCCGTGGTGGCCGTGGCGTCGTTTCCGCTCTGGGTGCACTTCGTCGAGGGGGGGAGCGTGCCGCTCGTCGTGGCCTCCTCCATCGTCTCGATGATCATCATTCTCAGGCACCACGCCAACATCCGCCGCCTCGTGGCGGGCCGGGAGCCGCGGCTCGGGGGGGACCGTCCGGGAAAGGGGGAACACCGATGAGGATTTCCGTGTTCGGATCGGGTTCGTGGGGCACGGCGCTGGCGCACCACACGGGGCGCCGGGGCCACGAGGTCATGATGTGGGCGCTCGAGCCCGAGGTCGCCGAAGGGATCGAGCGGGAGCACCGGAACCCGCTCTACGTCAGCGAGCACCCCGTGCACGAGAACGTTCATGCGAGCACGGACCTCGAGACGGTGGCCTCGTTCTCCGACGTCTGGATCTGGGTCGTCCCCGTCCAGCACAGCCGGGCCGTCATGGAACGGCTGACTGGCAGCCTCCGCGGCGAGGTCGTGATGGTCTCGGCCTCCAAGGGGCTCGAGACGGCCACCATGAAGCGGATGGACCAGCTCGCCTGGGAAGTGCTCAACCTGCCGTCCAGCCGGTTCTGTGCCCTCTCGGGCCCGACCTTCGCCAAGGAGGTCCTGGAAGGACACCCCTCCGCCGCCGTCCTGGCGTGCATGGAGACCTCCCAGGCCGAACGGCTCCAGCGGGAGCTCTCGGACATCCACCTCCGCTGCTACGCGGGCCGCGACCTCGTGGGCGTCGAGCTGGCCGGGGCGCTGAAGAACGTCATCGCCATCGCCGCGGGCATGGTGGACGCCCTGGGGTACGGGGCCAATACCCAGGCCGCCCTGATGACCCGCGGGCTGCACGAGATCACCCGGCTCGGCGTCAGGCTCGGCGCCGACGCGGCGACGTTCCGGGGGCTGGCCGGGATGGGCGACCTTGTCCTGACCTGCACCGGCGGCCTCTCCCGGAACCGCCGGGTCGGCCAGCGGATCGGCCACGGGGAGACGCTCGAGCAGGTGCTCGGTACCATGCGCGAGGTCGCCGAGGGCGTCCGGACCGCGCCCGCCGCGGCGCGCCTCGCCCGGGACCACGGGATCGAGATGCCGATCACCGAGGCGGTCAGCGCCATCCTCGCGGGCGACATCGCCCCGCGGGAGGCCGTGCGCCTCCTGATGACCCGCGAGCTCAAGCCCGAGGCGAAGCTGTAACCGGTCCGACCATATCCGGTCAGCCCTCCCCCCTGCCTCGCAGATGCAGGGGGAAGTCTCCCTGCATCCGGAGCGATCTGTCTGGTGATGGTTGACGGCGGCGGGAATGCATGGGAAACTTTGCGTGTTGGCTTGAGCGTATGAGCAAGAATCGTCTTCTCGCCGTGACCCTGACCGCCCTGGTCCTCCCGGGGCTGGTGGCCGGAGGGGCGTTCGCCTCCTGCCTCCGGGTCGGGGCCGGACCGCACCAGTGCCCGGCGATGGCGAGCCGGTGCGACCGGACGGCGGACGGGCATGCCCGCACCACGGGTGGCGAGACCACCGTCTCCGACGGCCACGAGTGCGCCTGTGCTCACTCTCCGTCGCCCGAGGCCGATCCAGCGGCGTCCTCCCAGGCGCCCCGCCCGGTGGACGGGCCGGGGGCCGCGTCCGCCGTGGCGGTGCCCCCGACGCCGTCCGCGGCGGTGCGGCGCACGGTCCGCTCCCGCTCCCACGCGCCCCCGCCGGCCGATCCGCCGCGCTTCCTCCTGGACTGCGCCCTCCTGATCTGAGCCTTTCCCGGGCCGACCCGGCGTGCCGACGCACGCCATCCCGGCGCGAACGCGCCTGGAACCTCAACCCGGGAAAGGAGACACCCCGTGAGATCGAAGAATGCAGTGTTGGCCGTGGCCCTCCTCGTGGCCGGGGCGCCGGGCCTTCGGGCCCAGGAGCTCCCCCACCAGGAGCTCGAGCGGAGCGTGCCGGCTCCGGCCGGGACCTCCGGCGAGGCAACGGCCACCCTTCCCGATCCCGCCGCCGCCATCGTCGCGGCCCAGGGGGAGACCCGCCTGCGGCTCCTCCTCCAGGAGGTGCTCGACCGGAACCCCTCCGTGGCGGCCCTGGTTGCCGAGGCCCGGGCCGCCGAACAGAGGGCGCCCCAGGTCGACGCACTGCCCGACCCGGTCGTGTCCGTGACGGCTTTCCTGTCGAGCCCCGAGACACGGGTGGGACCACAGTACGGCACGGTGGCCCTGTCCCAGCGTTTCCCGTGGTTCGGCAAGCTGCCGGCCCGGGAGCAGGTGGAGCTGGCCGCGGCCGTGGCCGCACGGAACGCCATCGCCGTACCCGCGAACGCCGTGCTGCGAACGGGGGAGCGGAACGTCGTCATCGTCGCACTGGGAGGTGGCCGTTTCGCGCCGCGGGACGTCACGCTCGGCCCCGGGGGTGACGGCTTCGTCCAGGTCCTCGAGGGGCTGTCCGACGGCGACGAGGTCGTCACCTCGTCCCAGTTCCTCATCGACTCCGAGTCCAACCTCCGGGAGGCGATCCAGAAGATGATCGCTGCCCGCAAGGCGGATCGTGATCACCCCGAGGCCCTCCGCGACGAGGGAGCGAACGGCCAGCCTGGCAAGGCGAATGGGGGTGGAAGATGACCGAGAAAGGTTTCTCCATTACCAGGAAGATGTCACGAATCAAGCAGATCGAGAAAATCCTCGCGACTGAGACCAGCCTGACGAATGATGCCACGGATCGTCCCGGCGGGGAGGGTCTTTCGAGATGGGACGATGACGAGCCGAGGGGGATTGCCAGACTTGTACAGCGCCGTATGACTGCCCTTGCCTCTCTTGGGGGCATCCCTGAATCCGGCCTTCTTCAAGGCGGCAATCAACTCCCTCGACGACAACCCCGGCAACTTCGGCGTCACACCGCAACCCTGATGGATGTGGTCCAGCGTTGGCCACGAATCGATGCTTCGAGAGAGTCGTCCAGGATCCCGAGAATCCTTGCGTTCTCGACATACAGGGCGACAGCCTCCTCGAGCATCCTGGCAGCGTCCTCGACGGAATCTCCACAGGATGTGACGCCGAGCTCGGGACACAGGGAAACGAAACCATCGTCTTCCTGCCAGACGACTGCCGTGAGCTCCATCTCCCGTTTCGCTGCTTCATGTGTCATCCGCACGCTCCCGAATTCAACTATACCACCGGGTGCACGACGAGTTGCTGCCCCCGTAGGCCGTGGCAACGAAGAGGGCCTCCGTCCGAATCTCATGCCTGAAACCTCACGCCTGACGCCTCACCCTTCCACCCGGAGGTCATCATGCTGAACAAGATCATCGAATGGTCCCTGAGAAACCAGTTCATGGTGGTGATCGGCGTGCTCTTCGCCATCGCGGGCGGGCTCTGGGCCATGAAGACCATGCAACTGGACGCCATCCCCGACCTCTCGGACGTGCAGGTCACGCCGCGAGGATCGTCGAAGAGCTCGACCACCTCTACCGTGATGCCTCGGCGAGGCACGCCAGGGTCGAGTTGGGAGAGGCCATGGCACTGCGCCTCTGTCTGCCCGTGATGATCGAAGCGACCAGGCGGCTCCAGGATGCCCGTTCGCTCTCCGAGGCCCGTCGGGCTTTTGGCGAGCTCCCCCGGCCCATGGTCCAGTGGCGCGGAATGGCCACCTGCACGCACAGGCCCAAGGTGGTTTTCTGCCACATGGCCAGGAAGCCGTGGCTCCAGGAGTCCGCTAGGTCGCCAACCCGTACTTCGGCTCCAAGATGCTCAAGTGCGGCACCATCGTTTCCGAATGACAACCATGAACCGGGTGGCACGACCCACCCAAACGAAAGGAGTGGAATCATGAAAAGGAAGTCTCACCGTCACATCATCGGGGCACTGTCGCTGGCCATGCTGCTGGGGGCCCCACTGGCCCTGGCCCAGACGAGCGAAGGGGCACCTGCCAAGAAGAGGCAGCACGGGATGATGGAGCAGAAAACGGGCCAGTGCTCCGGGGGCGAGATGCCGGCCAGGTGCAAGGCCATGATGGAAAAGCGGCAGCAGATGATGCAGGCCAGAAAGGACATGATGGCCAGGTGCAAGGCCATGGACGCCCGGCTGGATGAGCTCGTTGCCACCATGAACACCGCCACGGGCCAGCAGAAGATCGACGCCATGGCCGCACTGCTCAACGAGCTGGTCCAGCAGCGCAAGGCCATGCACGAGATGAAGATGCAGCAGGGCATGATGCCGGGAATGATGCACCAGGACATGCCCAAGGGCTCCAAACACAAGTGCAAGATGATGATGAAGAAGATGATGACGGAACAACAGGGCAATGCCGCCGGCAACGCTGGCGAGCCCATGAACTGACACTGGAGCGCCGGGCACGGCGCCGGCTCGCCGGCGCCGGCCCGGCCTCCTTCATCAGCCCCGGCCGGTGGAGGACGGAGCCCGGAGGGCTCGGGGAGGCAACGATGGACGGCCACGATCATGCACACGGAAAACGACACGAGCACGGCACACACGGCGGGGATGGAGGACCGGGGACCGCAAAGGTCACCGATCCGGTCTGTGGCATGCGGATCGATCCCGACACGGCCAAGCACTCCGTGGAGCACGGGGGCGTCCGGTACTTCTTCTGCTCCGACTCCTGCCACGAGCGTTTCGTGGAGGACCTGGGCGCCTGGGTCGAGCCAAAGAAGGTCAGTATCTCCTTCGGGGGCGTGGCCGTGGAGGGTGAGCCGGTGAATGGAGGAGCGGCCTGTTGTTGCCACGGTGTGGGGGGCGGGACCGAAGCACGAGTGGCCGGGAAGCCGGCCGAAGGTGGGTACACCTGCCCCATGCATCCGGAGATCGTCCCTGACGAGCCGGGAAGCTGCCCCATCTGCGGCATGGGCCTGGAGCCCCGGACCGTCACGCTGGACGAGGAGGACAACGCCGAGCTCGAGGACATGACCCGGAGGTTCCGGGTCAGCCTGGTGCTGACCCTGCCCGTCTTCATCCTGTCCATGGGGGAGTCCATTCCGGGCGTCGGCTTCGGCATCCCCCGCCACGTGATGACGATCATCGAGCTGATCCTGACCACCCCGGTGGTGCTCTGGGGCGGCTGGCCCTTCTTCGTCAAGGGCTGGCAGTCCGTGGTCAACCGCTCGCTCAACATGTTCACCCTGATCGGCCTGGGCACCGGAGTGGCCTACACCTACAGCGTGGTCGCGGCCCTCGTTCCCTCGATCTTCCCGCCCTCCTTCCGGGACCTCGAGGGCAACGTGTCCGTCTACTTCGAGGCGGCCGCGGTCATCGTGACGCTGGTGCTGCTGGGCCAGGTGCTCGAGCTCAAGGCCCGCAGCCAGACGGGGGCGGCCATCAAGGCGCTCCTGGGGCTGGCGCCCAGGACGGCCCGCCGGATCAACCCCGACGGCACCGAGGAGGACGTGCCGCTGGACCAGGTCCAGGTGGGCGACACACTGCGGGTGCGCCCGGGCGAGAAGGTCCCGGTGGACGGCGTGGTGATCGAGGGTTCGAGCACGGTCGAGGAAGCCATGATCACCGGTGAGCCGTTCCCCGTCACCAAGGGACCCGGCGACACCGTCATCGGGGCCACCATCAACAGGACCGGCGCCATGGTCATCCGGGCCGAGAAGGTCGGCGGCGACACGCTGCTCTCGCGGATCGTCCAGATGGTCGCCGAGGCACAGCGCAGCCGGGCGCCGATCCAGAAGCTGGCCGACCAGGTGGCGGGGTACTTCGTGCCCGCCGTGGTCGGCGCCTCGGTCCTCACCTTCATCGTCTGGGGGCTGTGGGGCCCCGATCCCAGGATGGCCCACGCCCTGATCAACGCGGTGGCCGTGCTGATCATCGCCTGCCCCTGTGCCCTGGGCCTGGCAACGCCCATGTCCATCATGGTGGCCACGGGCAAGGGGGCCACGGCGGGCGTGCTGTTCAAGAACGCCGAGGCCATCGAGGTCATGCGGAAGGTGGACACCCTCGTGGTGGACAAGACCGGCACGCTGACCGAGGGCAGCCCGAAGCTCCAGACGGTCGTCGCCGACGGCCCGACGGGGGAGAATGAGCTCCTGGGTCTGGTGGCGGCGCTGGAGAAGAGCAGCGAGCACCCCCTGGCCGAGGCCATCGTCGATGGCGCCGCGGAACGGGGGGTCGAGCTCCCCACGGCCACCGGCTTCGACTCGATCACCGGCAAGGGTGTCGTGGGGGAGGTCGCCGGCCGTAAGGTCGCCGTGGGCAACCGGGCGCTGATGGAACAGCTCGGCGCCGACCCCGGCGAGCTGGCCGGGCGCGCGGAGAAACTGCGGGCCGAGGGACAGACGGTCATGTTCATCGCCATCGACGGCCGGGCGGCCGGCCTCGTGGGCGTGGCCGACCCCATCAAGGAGACGACGCCCCAGGCCATCGAGGAGCTCCACGGCGAAAACCTCCGGGTCGTCATGCTGACCGGCGACAGCCGGACCACCGCCGAGGCCGTCGGCAGGAGCCTCGGTATCGACGAGGTCATCGCCGAGGTCCTGCCGGATGAGAAGGCCGAGGCGGTCAAGCGTCTACAGGACGAGGGCCGCATCGTCGCCATGGCCGGGGACGGTATCAACGATGCCCCCGCCCTGGCCCAGGCCCACGTGGGCATCGCCATGGGAACGGGGACCGACGTGGCCATGGAATCCGCCGGCGTCACCCTGGTCAAGGGCGATCTCCGCGGCATCGTCCGGGCCCGGCGCCTCTCCCGCGCCACCATGCGGAACATCAAGCAGAACCTGTTCTGGGCCTTCGCCTACAACGGCGTCGGCGTCCCCATCGCTGCGGGAGTGCTGTACCCGGTCTTCGGGCTACTGCTCTCCCCCATCATCGCCGCCGCCGCCATGAGCTTCAGCTCGGTCTCCGTGGTGGGCAACGCCCTGCGCCTCAGGCGCGTGAGGATCTGATGATCGCGTGACACCTCTCTGGGAGTGAAACATGTCCGGACGGGGAGACCAGCGACCCGCTCGGCCTCCAAAATCGACCGAGGAGGTTGTTCGGATGCCCGCCGTGGAGCAACCACCTGTCCCTCCGTCTGTCAGCCACCGCCACGTATACCGGGCTACGGCTCCACGGCCTCCAGGGTCAACGTGGGGGTCGTCCCTGGCACGACGGTGACCGCCCTGGCGTCGAGCCCGCCGCCCATGGCGGCCCGATCCAGGGCCGGGTCGGCCTTCCAGGCGAGCAGCCGCGCCGGCGCGCCAGACAGGCCCGAGAGCACCCACTGCGAGCCTGACGGCGCCAGGGTGAGGGCGCCGACCGCCTGAAGAATGAGCGGCGTCAGGCGGCCACCGTGCTCCGCCGGGATGGCTGATGCTATCGGCGTCAGGGCCCGGTACCGTCACCGTGATCCGATCCTCCCAAGGCGGGGTTCTCGTCCGGCTGGGAAAAGGGTGTTGGGGTCGGTACCTGTGGCTGTCTCCCCCGGGTTCCTGCCGTTGCACCCTGATGCTATCCCTCCAGCATCCGTCCCCCCGCGCGCCATCCCGACGAATACACCAGGCCGTGACAGGACGAGCAGTCCGAGTAGAGACGCACTCCGGCATGTTCTTGCAAAATTGGATTTGTATTCCTATACTGCAAACATGCAGTATATCCCTCGTCGGTTATCGCACCTCCTGCCCTCGTTGATCCAGGGGTACCAGGCGGTCTTTCTGGCAGGGCCCCGCCAGTCGGGCAAGACCACACTTGCAAGAACATCCTTCCCTGACCTGCCCTTCGTCAACCTTGAGAGCCCGCTGGAACGGGCTGCCCTGGCGGACGATCCGATAGGCTTTCTTTCTCAATTTCCATCAGGAGCGATCCTCGACGAAATCCAGAACGTGCCGGAGGCGCTGTCCTATCTCCAAGTGCTGATCGACGAACGCCCCGGGGAGACCTTCTGGGTCCTGACGGGATCCCGCCAGCTCGACCTTCAGCCATCAATCGGCCAGAGTCTTGCCGGTCGGGCCGTCATGATCGAGCTGCTGCCGTTTTCCCATGACGAGGTCTTGAACTCTCCGGTACGCCCTGCAACCTTGGAGGATGCCGTGCTCCGGGGCGGCTATCCACCTCTCTTTGACGAGGATCGGCAGCTTGATCCCGGCCGCTGGCTCGAGAACTACCTGACCGCTCTGATCAACCGGGACGTCTACGACACTTTGCCCGTTCGGAACCGAATCGCCTTCGATCATTTCGTGCGGCTGTGTGCTGCGAGAACGGGGCAGATCTTCGAGGCGGCATCGCTCGCGCGGGAGCTTGCCGTCGACAACAAGACCGTAAAGCTGTGGGTCTCGGTTCTCGAGCAGTGTTTCATCGTCCGCTTGCTGCGCCCGTATCATCGGAACTATGGCAAGCGTCTGGTGAAGAGGCCAAAACTTTTCTTCGTCGACTCAGGGCTTGCCTGCCGCCTGTTGCAGATCGGTGACGTTAATCAGCTTCGTCTCCATCCGCTATGGGGCGCACTTGTGGAAACCTGGTGCTTCACCGAGGTTCTCAAGGCTCGGCTCCACCGTGGGCTCCGACCCGATTGCTGGTTCTGGCGAACCAGCGACGGCAAGGAGATCGACCTACTTATCGAAGCAGGTGGAACCCTCTATCCTATCGAGATCAAGAGCACCGCGACGTCCGATCCACGGCTGGCGAAAGGCATTCGGGTCTTGCGCTCGCTGGTTGCCGAACGCGGAGACGGCAGCGTGGAGATCGGACCGGGATTGATCGTCTACGGGGGCGATGCAGAGCGGCCGTGCCGGGAAGATCGTTTCATTCCCTGGCAGTCCATCGCGGCTGCACTGGAGCCCATACCATGATCGGCCACGATTCCGGGAAGCGCGGTGCCTGGTACGAGGAAGGCTACGTGGTTCTCCAACTCCTCCGCCTGCTCAACGGCGAGCTGCGCTCGGTCACCTGGGAGGTCGCCCACGAGGACGGGGAGAGGATCGACTGCCTGCTCGAGGACGATCACGGCTTCATCGCCGTCCAGTGCAAGACGAGGAGCACCGGGTCATGGACGCTTCGACGGCTCGAAGCGGAGGGTGTGCTGCGCCACGCTGCCGATCGTCTCGAGGGAAGAGACGATCTGCGTTTCCGGTTCGTCAGCGATGCGCCGGTCCCAGAGCTGAAAAGACCTTGCCAGGAGGCGCAATCCACGGACGATGCCGAAAGGTGGTGGGCCAATCTGCCCGAGAACGCCAAAGGGACGTTGCAGAGGTCTTGGCTGGTTTCTGAAGGTGCCCGGGGTATTGTGAGGGCCCACCAACTTGCCGCGCGAATCGAGGTCGAGCTCCTTCATGAGAAAGGACTCGATCAGCATGTGGATAGCCTGGCAGGGGCGCTCAGTCCGGAACCCCGGCGTGTTGTGAACCTATTGCGTCGGCTCGCCCGGGATTCCCTCACGCGACGTCTCCGCGAACCTGAAGTCCGTCGTCGGCTGGAGCGAGAGGGTGTGCGGCTGCACCCGCGCCCGGCGGATCCTGCGGTATATGATCGATTGAAGTCCCTGAGAGAAGGTTTCCTCCTACGGGTCGAGAATACACGCGGCCCCTTCCCCATGTTGGAACGGCAGGAGACCGAGAACGTCGTCGAACGGATCGTGACCGGCGAGCCCACCCGGATCCTCGTGCACGGTCCGGCCGGTTGCGGCAAGAGTGAGGTCATCGCGGCGGTGCTCCACCGCCTCGACGATGAAGGCGTCCCCGTCCTCGTACTGACACCCGACGTCGAACCGGCCGAAAACGGCCTCGGTGACGACCCCGTCGCGGCACTCGCGCGATACGCTGCCGGAGGAACGGCCGTTCTCGTCATCGACCAGTACGACCAGGTTCTCCTGGCCGGCCAGGAAACCCAGCGCCTCCTCCGGCGCTGCCACGAGTGGATCCGCAGGGCAAAGGAGCTGGAGATCAGCATCGTCATCGGGGTCCGGACGGCCGAGTCCAAGGCGGATACCCAGCTCAAGGGTCTCCTGGGTGACCGCGTCCACGAGGTCTTCATCCAGGACCTGGAGGAGGCGGAGGCAGCCGCCATCATGGCGAAGAAGGGTATCGCCTTTTCCGGCCTGGAAGCGCCCCTCCGGCGGCTTCTCCTCAGGCCGCTCCCTCTCAGGCTGGCGCTCGATCTCCATGAGAGGGGCGGTTCCCTGACCGGGCTTGGGAGCCTCGTATCCTTGGTCGATCGCTGGTGGAACAACATCGCGGCCGATCTCTCTCCGATCGAGCCCGACCGTGCCAGCAAGGCACTGGATGGACTGCTCCGGCGCATGGAACACGACGGCATCATGAGCGTCCA